>Ga0105054_10006379_pt1 | contig 16463 bp, 18 predicted proteins | sample BON02_FD_78091 | JGI IMG/M metagenome (GOLD analysis project Ga0105054, IMG submission 78091) | Freshwater microbial communities from Lake Bonney liftoff mats and glacier meltwater in Antarctica - BON-02 (megahit assembly) | ecosystem: Environmental > Aquatic > Freshwater > Ice > Glacier...
GCAGGGCGAGACTATGCAGGGCGAGACTATGCAGGATGATGGTTTAATAAAAGAAGTTGATTTAACCCAAAAACATACACTTCCTGAAAATGTCAAAACTAATATTCAAAGGTTTAATATATGTAGTCAAAGAATAAATGCTTTAATTAATGGCGAGGATTATAATGTAGATGAAAATAAAGAAGTAAAAATAAATCCTAAATTTTGTGATATTAATTATGATAAAAATAAATCAAAACCCAAAACATTATTTTCAGAACCAGGTATTCCTGAATTAGAAAAATTATATTTTGATAAATATGATTATGACAATGGTGGATTTATTGGAATGACCAAAGATATGCGTGAAAAGGTGTATGAAAAAGACGTTGAAACATTTTATAAAGTATTTACGGGCAATGATACATTGCCACGGGGTGAAAAGATTACTCCTGTAAAACGATTTTCACAAATTGAATTACAGGATTATAAAAAACTTGAAGGTTGTAAACCTGGTGGTCTTTATACTAAACCATATATAGGAACATTAAAAGACAAATTAATATCTAAATATGCTGAACATATTAATCTTATGATGAATAAAGCGAATAAAAATCAAGAAAAGTTATTTGAATATATAGATAAATTATTTGCGTTTAATTTTAATGAACAAACAAAAAAAAAAGAAATATTTATTAATCCTAATCTTACAGAAAAAAAATTACAAACTATTGTTGAAAATGTAAGAAAAATAATTTTTGAATTATATAAAGATTGTGAATTGGATTTTTCTGAAGGATTAAAAATATTTGAACTAATGGTAGAAAAAACCATAAAAGATACTATGGTTCAACAAATTACAAATCTTGAAAAAGATAGAGATGAGGTATTGGTTGGCAGTGATTTAAGTGAAAAAATTAATCCAAAACCTGAACTTACTAAACCTCTCATACCCGTTTCTGCCATGCCTGAACCTACCATGCCTGAAACTGCCATGCCTGAAACTGCCATGCCTGAAACTGCCATGCCTGAAACTGCCATGCCTGAAACTGCCATGCCTCAACCTGCCATCCCTGAATCTGCCATGTCTCAACCTGCCATGTCTGAACCTGCCATGTCTGAACCTGCCATGCCTGAACCTGTCATGCCTGATAAAGATAAATTTAATGATATTTTTTCTAAACCAATGATAAAATTACCTTCAACCACAAATGAAAAGTATAATTTAAACCCTTGAAGAAATAGTAGCATTATGTAAACAATCAGTAAAAATATAATTATTATACTTTATCTAGATTTATTTTCTATTTTTTTTAATAAATCTTGATTATAAATAAGACCACCAGTTGGTTTATAAGTATCAATTGATTTATATTCTTTATTTGATGTAGGTTCAATTTGGGTATTATCTTTTTTATTAAAAAATAATTCATTTGGATTTTCTTCCTCATTATTCATATTTGAATTTTTATCATTATTTTTTTCAACTGGTTTTCCATATCCATCAACAACCATTCCTGTCTTTTTCTTTATTTCTTGTCTTACATAAGACGGAATCCAGTGTTTCCAGGAAATAAATACCATATTTGGATGTGTATATCTAATAATAAACCCATTTTCTTTTAATTTGTCAATAATATAAGCAGTACAAGTTCCATGGTCATATTTAGGAACACCTATAATCATTTCAGGAATAATATACCAACAAAATTGGTCTTTTATATTTTGTCGTGAAACATGTTTAACGCGCGCATGTATACGTGTCAAAATACGATTATATACTGACAACGTATTAAGGTCATGTTGCTGTTTGCGTTCATATAAATCATCTAAATTCATTTTAACATTATCATCTTCTATATCGCCTAATGTAAATATAGTATCCATATTTACATTTAAACAGAAAAAAACTTATTAAAAAAAACGTTTATATTAATTTAAGAAAGAAAGGATGACACTAATAAAACATATTGTAATTAGTGGCGGCGGTCCTTCTGGATTATTTACATATGGTGCTGCTAGGTACTTGTATAAAGAAGAATTTTGGAAATTAGAAGATATCGAGAGTATTTATGGTTGTTCAATCGGTTCTTTTATTGGTGTTGTTATTTCACTTGGTTATGAATGGGAATGGTTAGATGATTACTTTATTAAACGTCCATGGAATAAACTTGTATCTCTTAGTGCTTTGTCATTTATAGAAGCATTTAATCAAAAAGGATTATTTGATGAAAAAATAATAGAAGATGCTCTTTTTCCATTATTGACTGCTAAAGATCTTGAACCAACCATAACGTTAAAGGAATTATATGATTACAATGGAATTGATATACACATATATACTACGAATATTAACTCATATAATATCTCTAAAATAAATATGTCGCATACAACTCATCCAGATTTACCATTATTACAAGCATTATATAGAAGTATGTCATATCCTTTTTTATTTAAACCAATTTGTAGCGGGAATGAGTGTTTTATTGATGGTGGGTTAATGAATAATTATCCATTAAATGACTGTATTAATGAAAAAAAATGTAATTCAGACGAAATATTAGCATTTAAAAATATATGGGCGATTGAAGAAAGTAGAATAAACGAAGAATCAACAATGTTTGATTTTCTTATTATTCTTATGAAAAAAATGCAAAATGAAATAAATACTGAATCTAACCAAAGTATAGTAAAAAACACTGTAACATGTTATATAGAAAATTTATCAGGAATATCTAGTTGGATACACGCGTTTTCTACTGAGGAAATGCGAATGAAATATATTGAAAAGGGGCAAGAACAAGCAAAAGAATTTTTATCGCAATTAATAAAAGATTTACACATTTGAAAATTTAAAATGCAAGACAAATCGATTTAGTAAGCGGTTTGGAAAGATAAATTTTAAATTTATCACTATTTTTTAATTTGTTTATGTCAACCAATAATAATTTTGTATGCGCATAAATTGCTACATCACCAAGCATACCGTCACCACCTGTATAGTAATGTAATAAATTAGAGGTATCATAAACCCTCCATTTGAGAATGATATTCATATTTGATATTTTTTTATTAATATCTTTTTCATTAATCAAGTCGTATATATCGTAAAGAATTATATGTTTTTCATCTTCACTTACACTTTTGTCAATTTCAATATTGAGGATGTGAGAGAAATTTCCATATTTGTCAATATAATTCTTATACATAGTATCCATGTTGTATAAGAATATAACAATATATTATTATTATTATTACTATTATTATATCAATTTTATAATAATAATATAAATGTGCGTTTTTGAAACCACATTCAATGGTGTAAATAATATAATTTAGTAATTATATTATTATAGTAATTATATAATTATATAATTATAGTATTATATAATACTATATAATTACTAAATTTAATAAAATGATAATAATACAACATCATGAATTAATGTACAATAAATATGACATTGATACCCTAGAATATAATATTGATAGATTGGGATTGCGACGATTACTAATAACACAGAAATTAACAGCAGATTTTTGTGTTAAATATTTATTAAATCCAGAAGAACACGGTATGTGTGTAGAGGACCAATATATATCAAAAGATGATATTTTACTATATCAAAAGCATATTACAAAAGAAGAATTAGAAATTTTATTTATTAGAGAAAAACTATTAGAAGAAAAATAAATAATATTTATATTTTTATTTATAATGATGAATTCAAAAATTGCATCAAGGTATCTTTATCCGGTTTAGCGTCATATTCAACCGTTTGATTGCCATTTACTAATTTAATTGTAGGGTAACCACTGATGTTGAATTTTTCGGCTAATTCTTGATCTTTATCGCAATCAACTTCTAAGAAATTAATTCTATACCCTTTTACTTTATTTTCGCCAATTTCATCTTTAAAACTTTTCCAAATAGGCATCGCCTTTTTACAATGAGGGCACCATGTAGTATAGAAAAAATAAATATCTGCGACCTTTTCGGTATTCGGGTCATTTATAAACTCTTTATTTGCTACATATGCTTTATTTATTTTAGGCGAAACGTATCGTTTATATGTATAAATAGAAGCAATAAGAAATATCACAGTTATAAAGAGGATTAATAAAAACATTTTATAAGAAAGTAGATTAACTAAATTTTTTTTAACTTTATCCATCATATTTTATCTATTATAATATAATATTATTATATATAATATAAATACTATAAAATATCTTATTGAATTACGAATATTATATAAATATAAATATTATATAAATATAAATATTATATAAATATAAATATTATATAAATATAAATATTATATAAATATAAATATAAATATAAAAAAATGTTATTTCGTAATAAACAAGGTGAATTAGTTGAAATTTTAAGAAAAAATTATAATAATGACAAATCTTATTATAATTCAATTATTGAAGTGAAGTATGAAACCTCTTTTAATTCACATACATCACACTTAATAAAATCAAATAAAACAACTGAAACAATTATAAATATACTTAAAAATTATACTTAAAAATTGTGCTTAAAAAAAAATAGTAATTGAAATATACCCTATTAACAAGAAAAGCATTAAACATAGTATGTAACTACATATGGCATTATTTCTTATTGTTATCATATTCTGATTGCTAAATAAGTCAGGTATATTTTTCATTAGATTATTTGTTTCGGAGTAATTCATATATAGCGCGTATGATAAAAGTATGACCGAAATTATTTTCAATAGAAACTTTTTGGTAGTTCCAATAAACTCAGAAGTAAATGAAAATATAATTATTAAAATAATTGAAATACTTATTATATAAGAGACCATTTTTGTTTTATCTGAAAAAAGATGGAATGGTGTAATTTTATATTCATTATATTTATATTCATTATATTTATAATCATTATTTTGTTGTGACATTTTATTCTTTATATAATATATAAAGAATAAATATAGTATGATAACAAAAAAGAAAAATAAAACACGAAAGAATAATAATAGTAATAAAGGTAAGAAGATATATACTAATGAAGATTATTCAAGCGGCGATGGGATGCTGACAACTATTTGGGGTCCTAGTATGTGGCATTATTTACATACAATGTCTTTTAATTACCCAATAAATCCTACAGTTCATGATAAAACTAATTACAGAAATTTTATTTTAAATTTGCAAAATGTACTCCCATGTAAATATTGTAGAGAGAATCTTAAAAAGAATTTTAAAATATATCCATTAACCATAACTAATATGTTAAATCGTGATTCTTTCTCTCGTTATATTTATAAACTACATGAACGTATAAATAATATGTTAGGGAAAAAATCGGGTCTTTCTTATTGTGATATACGCGAACGTTATGAACATTTCCGTTCTCGGTGCACAGATACTATGCCTAAACACTATAAAATCAATATTAAAAAAACACAAAAAAAAGAAAAAGGATGTACTGAACCACTTTATGGAAACAAGGCAAAATGTATTATAAAAATTGTTCCACAAGAAGAAAAGGGTAAAACAATGCAGATTGATAAATCGTGCATTAAAAGACGTATTATATAAACTATTTTACGATTTAATGAATATATTTAACTATATAAATTACATCCCAAATTGACTAAAATCAGACAATACCGGGACAGGCAAATATTGATTATTATCTCTATTATAATTAGGAACCTTTTTACAATCAAATGCAGGTTCCGGGCATCTAGCACATGGAGGACACGGTGGCGGTGTATCTTTCGTTTTGATAGGACACGCGATTATAGAAGGACACGCAGGACAAACTGGCGGAATTACTTCGGATTTAAGTATATATAAATGTTCATCGCCAGATGGAATTTGCGAATGAGTAATACCCAATGGTGTATAATCGGAAAGTTTATTAGAATTATTCTTTTTATGATAAGTGCTACCAGATGAAGGACCAGTTAAAACCGTATCACCTGCTGGACCTATATAATAATTAGAATTATTAATATCTGCGTTGGTATCATTTGACATTTTATTGCCATAATCATAAATATCACTATTATCATCAGTGTGTTTTTTATTGTGATGTTTCGTACCATTAAAAGTATTATACTTTTTATAACCTGACATTAATTTATTAAAATCTTTTTTTGTTTCTTTTTTTGTTTCTTTTTTTGTTTCTTTTTTTGTTTCTTTTTCGTGATTTTCTCTCTTTTCTTTTGTTTCAGACTCTGAAAATCCTTCAACAATTCCGCCTAAACTATATGATATTATTAATACACCAAGTAATATTAAAAACAAATGTATAAACTTTAATTTCATTATATATTATGTATAGATTATACATGGAAAAAATTTTATTTAATTAGTTAATATTAAATAAAATTGATTATTGTTCTATGGTAAATAATTAAATAAGAATAATTAAATAAGAATAATTAAATAAGAATAACATTATAATGGATAATACAGAAAGTATAGATAATAAACCTAAAAAAAGGGAAAGGAAACCGAAAATTGTATTAGACACTTGCTATTCAAATGATGACACAATTGAAATTGGAGTAGATGAAGCAGGGCGTGGTCCAATGATTGGACGGGTATATACCGCAGCAGTGATTTTACCGAAAGATTCTTTATTATTTGATCATAGTTCCATGAAAGATAGTAAAAAATTCACATCTAAGAAAAAAATTAAAGAAGTTGCTAATTATATTAAAGAACACGCAATAGTATGGAGTGTTGGTTATTCAACCGAACAGGTAATTGATGATATTAATATTCGTAATGCTACACATCGTGCGATGCATGAAGCAATTAGATCAACACTGAAAACATATAATGAAAATAATAGTAATAACAGTAATAGTAATAATATAGAAGAACAACATCATTCATACCATCTTCTTATTGATGGTAATGATTTCAAACCATTTAATAATGTAGATAAAGAAACACACGAATTTATACAAGTTCCGCATACATGTATTGAAAATGGTGATAATAAATATTCAGCGATTGCTGCTGCTTCTATTTTAGCAAAAGTATCACGTGATACTTATATTGAAGAATTATGTTCAATATATCCTATTTTAGATGAAAGATATGGTATTTTAAAAAATAAAGGATATGGCACCAAAAAACATATGGATGGAATTAAAGAATATGGTATTACTGAGTTTCATCGAAAAAGTTTTGGAATATGTAAACAGTTTTCTTAAAAAGTATTTTATAATATTTAAATATATATTTTAATATTAGCGATTAAATGAGACAAATAAAAAATTAGAATTAATTAACATTAAAAGTAAATACAAATTGAACATTTGTCTAATATTTCTTTATCTTTTCAATTGCCATATTATCGTATATTCATAATCGGTAACATCTTGATATTGAATATTATTTTTAAATATATTTAAAAATTTTTTTTTCTGTAGAGTTAATATATATGATAGAATTAACTAAAATGGTAGGTAAACTTATCGCTGAATTATTGGGTACGTTTCTCTTGGTAAGTGTCATTTTGATAACAGGAAAAGCAATACCAATCGGTTTAACACTTATTACTATTATATTTTTAATTGGTAATATATCGGGAGGACATGTAAATCCTGTTGTAAGCGCGATAATGTATTTGAAAGGTAGTATACAATTATATGAATGTGGTTTATATATTGTTGTGCAATTATTAGGTGGTTTATTTGCTTTGTTGTGGTATAGTAAAACAAAACATTTTTATCTGGAAAAAGTATAAACTGTTTTTATATTTAAAAAAATCTTTTTAAGGAATAATAATGATAAAATTGATTATAAATAATAAGTATTAATTATAAGTATTAATTATAATTACATATACCTACCTAACCAGTATTAATTTTAAAGAAAATGAAGGTTCTTGTATTTGATACTGAAACAACAGGATTGCCGACAGATCGTAATGCTTCTATTACCGATACAGAATCGTGGCCGCATATTATTCAGATCAGTTATATTTTGTATGATACAGATGAAAATAAAATCATTGAATGTAAAGATGATATTATTAAACTAGATTCTTCTGTGGAAATAACTGAAGGCAGTATTGCTATTCATGGTATTACGTCAAAAATATGTCAACGAAAAGGCATTCCAATCAAAGAAGCATTAGATAAATTCAACGAATTATTGAATAAAGCAGATAGAGTTGTAGGACATAATATTTCATTTGATAAACGAGTGGTTATGGTTGAAAGCATTCGCAATAAAATGAAACAATATTTTACAATTAATGGAATACGAAAATCAGAATGCTGTACTATGAAATATTTTACCGAAACGTGTGGTATTGAAAAAACGAATAAAAATGGAAATAAATATTTTAAATTTCCCACATTAACTGAATTACATAACTATTTCTTTAATTTTACACCAAAAAGCACACATGACGCTATGGCAGATGTTCTAATTTGTTTGCGGTGTTATGTCTATGGTTTACACGATTGTCAAGACATTACAAAAGGATATTGTTCAAAAACAAAAGAATTGTATAATTTGTATTGTTTATAAATAATGATACATAAAAATATTAATAATATATTTCAATATATCCTTCCCTCAAATAATACATTTCAGGTTTGTTGGTTCTATTTATTACTGGAGGTATTGGCATTTTATCGGGTAGTGGAGGTGGTGGCAACGGAGGTTTTAACGGAGGTGGTTCTTGTGAATACGGAATTGGCGTATACCACGTATTTTTTTCTTTTGACCACGATGCGTATACGTGTTCTTTTTTTTCATTTATTTCTTTTTTTTCTGTTTTTGAAATAGATAGATATGAAGTATATAAATCACTCATTACTGTAATATATATTTAATCAGTTTTAATATATTAAGATAAAATTGATTTTAATATATTAAAGTTATATACATACAAACATAATATACATAAATTAAAATGGTTACTTATAATTGTGATCAATGCGGTAAAGAATTTACCCAAAAAGGTAATTATACAAAACACACAAAAAGAATAACGCCGTGTACGCCTAAATTTGACAATTTGCCAAATGTTATAGAAGATAATCCAAAACAAATAGTTTCTCTATCTGCCCCCCATAGAGAAAATTTGAAATTTATAGATTTATTTTGCGGAATTGGAGGATTTCATCAAGCATTAATTCGATTAAATGGAACGTGTGTATTTGCGTGTGATATAGACGAGCAATGTAGAAAAACCTATGAAAAAAATTATAAATTAAAACCAGAAAAAGATATTTCTGCGGTTGATATACATGCTATTCCGATATTTGATGTTTTATGTGCTGGGTTTCCGTGTCAAAGTTTTAGTAATTCTGGAAAAAAGAAAGGATTTGATGATAAAAGAGGAAAATTATTTGAATATATTTTGGATATTGCTTTACAAAAAAAACCATCTTTCATGTTTTTGGAGAATGTGAAGCATATTAAAAAAATAGATGATGGAAAAATTTTCAAACATATATTAGATAGGATAAATGAAACAGGTTATTATGTCACTACTATGGAATTAAGTCCACATCAGTTGGGTGTGCCACAGCAAAGAGAAAGAATTGTATTTATGTGTATTCGTAATGATATTTATAACAAAGATATAGATTTAAATTTTAAAATACCAAATATACCACTTAATTTAAATGCTATTTTTGAAAAGGATATTACAAAAACAGAAAAATATAAAATATCAAAAGAAGAAGAAGAAATATTAACAGTATGGGATAAAATGGTTCAAACATTTGATATTGACGAGAACTTGAGTCCTACAATATTATGTAATGAATTTCAAAAAGAATATACAGAACAACAAATGAAAGATTTACCAATTTGGAAACAAGATTATATTGCTAAAAATAAACCTATTTATCAAAAATATAGACCGTTTTGGGATACTTGGTTATCCGAAAATAAACCAATTTTAACAAAAAAAGAAATTTACGGAAAATTAGAATGGCAAACAGGTAGAAAAAAAGAAAATGATAGTATATTTAATCATTTTATTCAACTGCGTCAGTCAGGTATACGTGTAAAAAAATGTAAATATTTTCCTACATTAGTAGCAATAGTTCAAACGCCGATTTATGCCAAAGAAAAGAGATATATTACACCAAGAGAATGTGCTCGGTTACAATCATTTCCAGATGATTTTATTTTAAATGAAAACGATAAAGTTGCATATAAACAATTTGGAAATGCGGTTAATGTTGAGGTAGTCTATTTTGTTATATCTAGAACATTAAACGCATATAATTTTATAAGTATTTAATTTTATAAAAAATGAATGAATTCTGTTATAATATGTGGAGAATATATGTTATCTGAAAATTGAAATTTTTTTTATCAATTGTTAAATTTAATTATTTCAACTCTTTTACAATTATGTCATACGAACAACAACCGTTATTAAAAGAATTAACATGTGTTTTTGAAGAATGTGGTTATAAGTTTACTACAGCAGATTCACATTTCTACCACGAAGAAACATATTTGTATTATTGTAGTGAAGGATGCTATGAAGCAGAATGTGAAGTGAATAATAATAACAACAAAAAGAAAGTGTCTATTAAAAAACCACGAAGGTCCAAAGAAGAAATTGCTAAAGCAAAACTGTTGAAGGAACAGAAAAAACTCGAAAAAATTGCACGTATGTCAACAAAATTAATTCCAGGTGTTTTACCGAACGCATTAGCGGCAATGAATATATTCGAAATTTGTAGGGGTAATGTAGAAAAAGTAAATATTTGTTTCCGCCGGATGATTATGATGAGAAAACTATTTAATCCAAGAGAAAATATAAATAAATTCATGACAGGTGGAGGAGCAGAAGAAACAGTTCATCAACTTTTGTTATCAGTTGGATTTGATTGTAGAAATGTCAGCGCAAAAGCAACTGTTATAGATTTAAAAATTAATGATAAATTTGAATCGCATAATAAACGAGATTTCAACCCTAGTTTAAAAAATAGTAGTAAAATCAGTGCTACTCCTATTTTGGAAAATTATCGCGGTAAAAAACGTCAAGAAATTCGTAATTTACCGCCAACATTTATTATATATACCGAAATTGATATAAAACGTGCGAGGATTATTTACCTCGACCACGAAATTATTCGTCAGGGATTTCCAACTTTAACTGATGATGAGTTTAATAACGATGTGTTTAAAAATGAAGACTCAAACCTTACATTTCGATCAGGGTTTTTGAAAGAATTTATTCCACGTTTGCCAGATGAATATATACTTAATGCTGACTATCCAGAAGATTTGCCTGATTGTGAAGAACAAAATATAATTATGTTAGCGCTAGGATTAGTAGACGAAAAACTTGGTTATGGTATAACAAACGTGGAACATCAACAGCAACTAAAAGAAGATAATAAAAAATTATAATAAAAGAAGATAATAAAAATTAATGCGCGCAAAATAATATTTTACTCAATAAATCCGGCGCGTTGGAAATGTTTTTTATATAAATATGATTAAAATATTAATATAAAAAGTGATATAATAAATAAATTTAAGAAGAACACATTTCACACGGTTCATTCTCATTATCATTATTATAATTGTTATTAATTTTATCTAATGTAATATTTTTTTTAATATCAAACTCTTGATTATTTTGTTCAGGCGCAATTGTGAATTGTTGTGGTTGATGTTTCGGTTTTCGGCGTAAATAATAAATTCCTGTTTTTAAACCAGCATTCCATGAATAAAAATGCATACTTGTTAATGCTTTATAATCAGGGTCTTCCATCCATAAGTTCAAACTTTGCGATTGACAAATAAATACGCCACGGTCTGCTGCCATATCAATTAGATGTTTCATAGGAATTTCCCACACAATTTTATATTTATCTTTAATTTTTTGTGGTATGCAATCAATATATTGAATACTACCTTTATTTAAAATAATATTTTCTTTAATTTTATCACTCCATAATCCTAATTCAATTAATTCATTCATTAAATATTTATTAGGAACAACAAAATCGCCCGCAAGTGTTCGGCGACTATAAATATTACTAGTAAATGGTTCAAAACATTCATTATTTCCAAGAATTTGCGAAGTAGATGCGGTAGGCATCGGAGCTAAAAGCAGTGAATTGCGCAACCCATATTCTTTAATTTCTTCTTTAAGAGCAGTCCAATCATATCGTCCAGCACCGTGTGTAACCGGATCAACATTCCACATGTCAAATTGTAAAATGCCTTTTGAAGCAGGACTTCCTTCAAATGAACTATATGACCCCAAATGATTATTATGTAAATTATGTATTTCTTCATATGTTGCGTTTATTTCATTAATAAGTTTTTTTATATGTTCATCATCATATCCAACTCCTCTACGGTCGCAGTCTTCATTGTAAACATCCCGTGTTAGTTTATGTCTTTTTATTATTTTCATTGTTTCTAAACGTTCTTTGGACAGTTCAATTGACCGTTCAAGCGCCGCGTGATATATAGTCTCAAATATATATTTATTAACTACTTTTGCTTCTTCGCTGTAAAAATTAATATCCATTAAAGCAAATACATCTGCTAACCCTTGAACGCCAATACCAATTGGACGATGTAACATATTACTTGTTTTTGTTTTATCGGTTGGATAAAAATTAATATCAATAATTTTATTAAGATTTGTAGTAACTATTTTGGTCACTTTATGTAATAGGTCATAATCAAATGTTTTATCCGGTAAAACAAATTTACTTAATCCAATACTTGCTAGATTACAAACCGCAGTTTCGTTTTTATCACTATATTCTATAATTTCAGTACATAAATTACTTGATTTAATAACTCCAATATTTTTCTGATTACTCTTTTCATTTGCTGCATCTTTATACAATAAATAAGGAGTTCCGGTTTCCATTTGACTATCAAGAATTTTAAACCACAAATCACGTGCTTTAATTACTTTCATTGCTTTACCTTCTTTCATATATTTTTCATAAAGAATTTTAAATTCATTACCATAACAATCAGATAAACCGGGACATTGGTGAGGACAAAATAGTCCCCATTCTTCATCATTTTTCACTTTTTCCATAAATAAGGATGGTATCCATAAAGCAAAAAATAAATCACGTGCGCGCATTTCTTCATCTCCATGATTCTTTTTCAAATCAAGGAAATTTTCTATATCGCCATGCCACGGTTCTACATAAATCGCAAAACTTCCGTTGCGTTTACCACCACCTTGGTCAACATATCGCGCCGTCATATTAAATACACGTAACATAGGAACAATACCATTACTTGTGCCATTTGTGCCTTTAATATGCGAACCGGTCGCACGAACATTATGAATATGCAATCCAACGCCACCTGCCCATTTTGATATTTTTGCGCAATCTTTCAATGTATTATAAATACCATCAATACTATCGTCTTCCATTCCCAACAAATAACAAGAACTTAATTGTGGTCGGGGCGTGCCTGCATTAAAAAGGGTTGGAGTCGCATGTATAAAATATTTTTGCGAAAGCATATCATATGTTTCTTTTACCAACTCAAAATTCGTACCGTGAATTGCTATTGCAACACGCATCCACATATATTGAGGACGTTCAATAATTTTTTTATTTATATTCATTAAATACGCCCGTTCTAATGTCTTAAACCCAAAATAATCAAATAAATAATCGCGGTCACAATGAATCATTTCTTCTAATTTTTTATAATTGTCTTTAACAATATTCCAAAAAATATCAGCAATTAATGGTGAATGGTTATCATGAATATCTTTAAAATTGTATAATTGTTCCATCGCGTTAAAAAAAGAATTACTGGTATTTTTATGATTATTTGAAACAATAATGCGACTTGCTAAAATAGAATAATCAGTGTGTTTAGTACATAATGATGCACATTGTTGTGCTGTTAATTCGTCAATAATATGAGTAGGTATCGCATCATATAGTTGATCAATAATTTTAATAACTAATTGACTATAATTAACTCCGGTTAATAGAGGAGTTAACTGTGTTCCTAATTTTTTTACACGATTTAAAATTTTATCAAAAGAAACATCTTCATAATGTCCATCGCGTTTAATAACACGCATTTCATTCATAATATATAATATATAATATATATTATATTATTTGATAGATATATAGTTATTCAACATTATATTTAAATAAGAATCATACATTTTATATATTTTTAGTATTTTAATATATTTTATACATTTTTTTATACCTTTTTATATATCGTAAAATAATTGGATTGTTTCAATTGTCTTATATTAAAAAATGATTTATCAGTCTAAAATTAAAACTTATATAATACGAGTATTCTATAAATCATTTGTAAAATAAGTAATACTATCACTTGATGAAAATAATTGTTTAACATTAATTAAACATTTTTTTTCATCTTTATTTACATTATAATTATCATTATTATATGTGTCAATCTTCTTATAACCAGTTCGTTTATTTGGGGCGCGATGGTCATACCCATTTATTTTTTCATCCTGAATCGTATTCCATAATTCGGTAACAATTGGTTTTGATGCACTGAACCAAGATTTATTCCGTAAAACTAATACACAACTTAATTCATTTAATTTCCAGTAAATATTTTTCATCCATGATAACCCTGAATACTTATCCATAACCATTTCTTCCCATTCATTAAATTCATTTATAGTTGAAATAGTTAATGGGGCATATTCATAACAGGGTTGCCCTTCTTTAATAAAATACATAATTATGCCTTTTGGTTGACCATTTTCCGAAATATTAAATAAATCTCCATCTTTTTTAAAATCATCGTATTCTTCATATTCATTAAACCTCGTTTCTAAAAAATCACATTCATTTAAATTACATACTTCCATTTGCATCTGCATTTGAATCCAATATTCTGTTTTAGGAATTCCATTAATTTCACGGTTAACAATATTTTTCACTTCTAACATTCGTCCATATCTATCTGATGTATCTAATGTATTAATGCCATCAGGTGATGCCGCTATAAATGAAATATCTTTATGTGGAATACACCCAAAATCACTAATTTTTGTATCATATTTTTGTTCATAAATACTAATAGAAACTGGTTCATATTTATTGCCCCAATGCATTGCGGAATCTATACTTACTGTTTTATATTTATCTATATTAATTGGTTTACATTTATCATATATTAACTGATTCTGTGAACTTTTACTACCAAATGCTTTCCAAATACTACTTGCTGTAAGAAATTTATGGCGAAAAATATACCATTCATTTGTTCTTTGTTCTGGTTGTGGAATAGAACGCAAATAATCTATTTTTTTTCGTTGTAATGCTTTATTTGGTTTTATGCGAATAAACGTATCTCCTGATGACCGTTCGGGGGCAATATACCGATAAAATAGATTCATTGCTTTTTGTATAATTTCATGTATTTCTTCTCTAATATCTAGAATAACAACAATATCATTATCATCGTTCTCCGGAAACATTTTATTTATTCCATTAATCGTCTCCTGTTTATCATATAAATATTTAAACTGTTCTTCTAATAACTCTTCAATATCTTCCACAATGGATTCATGGAAATTGGGAGATGTATAACGCATCATATCTTTTTCAATTAATTCGTCGATTAATAATATAACTGAATCAAATAATTCTTCTTCTTCGCCATGAGATAAATTTTTAATAATTTTGGGAATATCATATGATTTGGGTAACACAAATAAATCAATTAAATGTTGAAGATTATTTAATAAAGATCGGTATTGTCCTTTATAATGATTTTCCATTTTATTTATATACGATATACGATATAAGTTAATGCTATAATTTATATCGTGTTATCTTTATTATATAATCAATTTATTAAACAATCGTTATCTTTATAATATATATATATATAATATAATACATATTATAATTTATCTGTTTCCTTTTCCTTAATTTTTTTAGAAGCGTTACCTTTCCCTAAGGATTTTAACGTTGAAACGCGCTTTTCACAACGCTTTAATGTGAATTTTCGTGTAGTAGTATTATAATGAAAACAAGGAATAGATTTTATTTTCCCACAAGTTTTATCATATTGTACATCTTTTACGCACTGTAATTTTTTTTTATCTAAACATGAAATCAAATAATTTTTAATATCTTTTATTTCTTCATCAGTAAGAATATATTCTTTAATTAAAGAATCGACAAAATCATTTAATTGTTTTATTTTTTCTGTTTTATCTAATTTATTCCATGGTTCGCATTTATTTAATTTACATTCTTTATCTAAAAACATATCAATGTTAGATATTGGAGTTATTTGCGTTTTATTTATATTATTCATCGTATTATTTACTACTTTATTATATATTAAAGAGAAGAGTTTAACCTTTTTTATTAAGTTATATATTTATATTATTTTACTATATAATATAAATATTATGAGTAAAAATATTTATATTACAGGTAAAAATAATATAGATAAAATTTCCCATATGAAAAATAATGAAAATAATA
>Ga0105054_10006394_pt1 | contig 16439 bp, 16 predicted proteins | sample BON02_FD_78091 | JGI IMG/M metagenome (GOLD analysis project Ga0105054, IMG submission 78091) | Freshwater microbial communities from Lake Bonney liftoff mats and glacier meltwater in Antarctica - BON-02 (megahit assembly) | ecosystem: Environmental > Aquatic > Freshwater > Ice > Glacier...
CGCTCAAGGTGGGCCGATATCAAGCATACCCGTGAGTCCAAAGGGGCTGACTCTGATGCTGCAATGGGATGGTAGCTACTGGCAAAGTAACGGGTTGTAGCGAAAAAAAAGAACCCCCGGCCTCCCTGTTAGAGTTCCCGCAATAACAAAGATAAAGCATGCAAAAGCACACGACCGGAGGTAGGTCAAGAGGCTGCGTTTGCATGCTTTGTTATTGCGGGAATTCAAATATAATAGGAAATATGGCACAAAAAGAACTGAACACTCCGATCAGCTATTACGGAGGCAAACAAAATCTAGTCACTACAATTATCCCTTTATTTCCGGATCATCAGACGTATGTAGAACCGTTTGTTGGAGGCGGTGCAGTTTTTTGGATAAAACACCCAAGCCCCTGCGAAGTGGTGAATGACTACAATCGAGAGCTAATCAACTTCTATGAGATCGTACAGAATGATTATGTGGAGCTCGAAAAGATGGTTAGGATCTCACTTCACTCCAGGAGTCTGCACAATGACGCTACGGTCATCTACAACAATCCTCACATGTTTACCCGAATAAAGCGTGCATGGGCTGTGTGGGTGCTTTCATCTCAAAGCTTCTCAGCTATGCTTGACGGTAGTTGGGGCTATGATCGATCAAAAGGAACTACCTCAAAGAAGATCGCTAAGAAGCGTGATAGTTTTACAATTGACTACTCGATCAGGCTCCAGAACGTGCAAATCGAATGCACTGACGCTATCAGAGTGATTAATAACAGAGATTATTCGGATGCATTCTTCTATTGTGATCCTCCATACTTCAACAGCGACTGTGGCCACTATGATGGGTATTCACAGGATGACTTTGAAAACCTGCTTAAGACGCTCACTAAGCTCGAAGGGAAGTTCTTGATGTCTTCTTACCCTAGCGAGATATTGAAGCAATACAGCAAGGATATGGGCTGGAATACGAGGAATATTGAGCAAACTGTGAGTGTCAGCAATGGAACGGGGAAACCAGGCAAGAAAAAGATAGAGGTTTTGATAGCTAATTATGATTTGAGCAATCCAAAAAGTGATTTAAGGTTGTTTTAAAGCTTGGTTAAAGAGTGTTTAAGTGCTGTTTAATGATTAATTCCAAAGGACGTTTGGATTTGAAGTTGAGGACGTTTTGTTTTGTCGATTATAGATCTGGCTCCCACCGACCTAAAAGATAAATAAAACCAAAAATGACAGCTACTTTTCAGTAACTGTCATTTGATTTACAAGTCAAAACAAAGACCAATCGCCTAGTTGATGTTCGCTACTTCGGTCTCCTGTCTTCCTTCGCCCTTTTATCTCGCGTAGTTAACTGATCTCATTTCTCTGATTACGGTGATTTTGATCTGCCCTGGATACTGCATTTCCTTCTCTATTTTCTGAGAGATATCAAATGACAGCTTACCTGCAGTAACATCATCTACATTATCCGCATCTACCAATACGCGAAGTTCACGACCTGCCTGCATTGCGAAGCATTTATTCACTCCATCAAAAGCTAGGGCAAGCTCCTCAAGGTCTTTGAGACGTTTGATGTAACTATCCATCACCTCACGTCTTGCGCCCGGTCTTGCGCCTGATATCGCATCTGAAGCTTGGACAATTGGAGAGATCATGGAAGTCATCTCGATTTCATCGTGGTGAGCTCCGATTGCATTGCAAATCTCTGGATGCTCTTTGTATCGCTTTGCAAGTTCCATACCCAAGATTGCGTGTGGAAGTTCCTGCTCTTCATGCCAAACTTTCCCGATATCGTGAAGCAAACCTGCACGCTTAGCCATCTTCGCATTAAGCCCCATTTCAGCGGCCATCGTAGCGCAAAGCTTGGCAACTTCTCTCGAGTGCTGCAGTAAGTTCTGGCCATAAGAAGATCTATATCTCATACGCCCTACCATTCTGATCAACTCAGGATGAAGACCATGAATACCTAGATCAATACAAGTTCTCTCACCAATTTCGACGATTTCTTCCTCGATGTTCTTTTCCGTTTTAGCTACGACTTCTTCGATTCTAGCTGGGTGAATACGTCCATCCTGCACCAATCTATGAAGTGAAAGTCTTGCGATCTCTCTTCTCACCGGATCAAAACCAGAAATAATAATTGCTTCAGGAGTATCATCTACAACGATTTCCACACCTGTTGCTGCTTCCAGCGCACGGATATTTCTACCTTCTCTACCGATAATTTTTCCTTTGATATCATCACTTTCAATGTTGAATACAGACACACAGTTTTCTACGGCATGTTCAGTTGCTGTCCGCTGAATAGTATCCAATACGATCTTTTTCGCCTGCTTCGTAGCAGTAAGTTTTGCCTCATCGAGAATGTCTTTGATCTGAGAAGATGCTCTAGAATTAGCTTCCTCAGTAAGCATAGTCACCAACTGGTCACGGGCTTCTTCACGTGTAAGATTAGCCACTTTTTCCAGGTCAGCGATACGCTGATTAGTCACTCGATCCAACTCCTCCTTTTTAACTTTCACTGAATGCAACTGGGCTGTTAAGTTCTCAGATTTGCTATCCAGTTCAGCTTCTTTTCTTTTCACTTGTTCCAATTCCTTTGAAACTTGCTGCTCTCTTTGCTTGACCTTATTCTCATTGGTGATGATAATATTCTTCTTATTACCCATCTCCTCATCAAACTCAGACTTCAGCTTGAGGTACTTTTCCTTTGCTTCTAGGATCTTTTCTTTTTTAATAGATTCTGAATTTATCTCAGCTTCTCGAAGCATGGATTTCACTCGCTCACGAGTTTCCTCCTCTAGTTTAGAATTTTTATTTTTTATTAATGCGCCAGCAATAGCGGCTCCTGCACCAGTCCCGATGAGGGCTGCGAGGACAATATATAGTATGTCTCCCATAGGTATTTTGGATATAAATTAAACCTGGGCGAATCTGAAAAATCTCCTGATTTTTGTGTTATAAATAATTACAAAGCCTTAGCAAGCAAGGCATTGATATGAGAAATACTGGATTTTATGTGTTCGGAATCTCCCGTATTAACTTGACTGGTCTCTAATGATTCCACCATGCAATCAAAGGCTACCATCGCCAGCAAATCCTGGTTGTCGTCCAGTCCGTATTCTTCTTTATACTTTCTTAATTTTTCATTAATCAGCTTGCCAGCATGACGGATCTTGGACTCATCCTCAATCTTCACGCGCATGGGATATTCTCTATCCCCTATTTTCAATCTGATGGCAAGTGTTGTCTCCATATCACTCGGATAAGTAGGTGATTAAATGATCGATTTCTTGTATATAATTATTGATTAGATCACTCATTTCAGTTGACTGTTCCGGATTCACCGGTTGGTTGTCTACAATGTTACTAATTTTAATTTTATTTTTAAAATGTTCAATTTCCTGCTCCTTATTATCCAAAGCCGTACTTACTTCAGATAATTTTTGTTTCAATTGCTGGTTTTCTGCACTTACCTCTAGCAATTTACTACTAGCCCGTAATGCTAGTTTCTCTAATTTTTGCAGTTCTTCTTGAATCATTTCTATGTTCTTATCAAAGCACCTACCTCTTTCTCAAAGGCTTGAATCAATTTACTCATAGTTTTATCAATTACCTTATCGGTCAGTGTATTTTCCTGATCCTGTAAGTGAAAACTTAATGCATAGGCCTTCTTTCCTACGTCAATTTTGTCCCCTTGGTACACATCAAAAACTCCAATTCTTTTTACTAATTTTCCTCCAAACTTCTTTGCAACAGATTTCACCTGATCATAGCTCACGTTTTTGTCTATCACCAAGGAAAGATCTCTGCGAACTTCAGGGAATTTTGAGATCTCCTCAAACTTTTTCAGACCAGAGGCTTTTTTGCAAAGCAAATCCCAATTCAGCTCAGCATACCATACCTCTTGTCTTACTTCCGCTTGCTTCAAAATCTTTTCATCCAGCAAACCTATAGTCGCCAGCTCCTTTTGACCTAGCATGATTTTCAGGCCATATGCGAATGGTGCTGTTTCTACAATAGAAAGATCGCCCGGTGAAACATTCAGCTTTTCCAGAATACCTTCCACTGTCGAATATATATCCGCAAATGCGAATGCTTTGGCTGATTCTAGCCAGCTTTCTGTTGTTCTCTTTCCAGTAAGGAAAAGTGAAAGTCTTCTGCTCTCCACGTATCCTTCCTCAGCCTTATAATAAACGGTTCCAAACTCGAAGTATTTCAAATCACTCTGACGTCTGTTGATATTCCGTGCGAGAACTTCCAATCCAGAGTACAACAAACTCTGACGCATCACGTCAAGATCCTCGCTAAGCTTGTTGTAGATCACTACGCTATCCTTTGGATCAAGGAAACCTGACTTATCCGCATAAGTTGACTTGGTCAAGCTATTTGTAATCATCTCATAATATCCCTGACCAGTCAAAATCTCTGTCAATCGGTACTGAATTTTATTCAGGTCTTTCACAGGATGCTCTGCCAGATAATCAGTTCTCAAGTTTTCTGAAAGCTCCACATTATGAAAGCCATAAATCCTCAAAATCTCTTCTATGATATCTGCTTCACGCGTCACATCAACTCGGTATGGTTTTGCCGTCGCTGTAAAGCCTTCAGCCGTTTCATTTGTAATGGATATCTCTAGACTTTCCAAAATTGATTTCACCTGAGTGGGCTCAATTTTCTTTCCAATCAGTCGATCAATATGCCCGTAAGTCACATCGATGATAAAATCAGCAATTGGATCCGGATAAATATCAATAAGCTCAGAGCTTACTTTTCCGCCGGCAATCTCCTGCAAAAGTTTAACCGCCATTTTTAGTGCGTAAACAGGCATATTTGGATCAGTTCCCCGTTCAAAACGGAAAGAGGCATCTGTCTTTAAGCCATGAAACTGACTGCCTTTTCTGACGATGTCCGGTGAAAAATAAGCCGATTCCAAGAAGATAGAAGTAGTGCTTTCTGACACGCCAGAACCAACACCACCAAATACTCCAGCGATACACATTCCTCCTTTTGCGTCTTTGATCATCAATTCCTCGCCTGAAAGCTTACGTTCTTTCTCATCCAACGTCATGAACTTGGTGTCTTTTGGAAGTTTGCCTACGATGATTTTCCCTTCGGAAATTTTCGCAGCATCAAATGCATGAAGAGGCTGGCCTAGATCATGCAAAATGTAATTGGTGATATCCACTACATTGTTGATTGGCTCCAGATCTAGTGCTTTTAAGAAATTCTGAAGCCAAGTTGGAGATGGCTCAACTTTCAAATCTGAAATCACCACGCCTGCATAGCGTGGGCAATCAGCAGTATTTTCTACCTCCACATGAATGGCTGGGCCAGAAGCCTCTACGTTCAATTCAGGAGCAGTATCAATTTCCAAATCTCTTCCCAGAAGTGCCTTTAGATCACGTGCAACTCCCAAGTGAGAGGCTGCATCAGCTCTGTTTGGAGTCAATCCGATTTCCAAAATCTGATCTTTACCTACTTCGATGAATTCAGAAGCTGGAGTGCCATTTGGCAATTCCGTATCCAATACCATAATTCCAGCATGGCTAGACCCAAGTCCCAACTCATCCTCAGCACAGATCATTCCTTCGGAAATGGCACCTCTGATTTTAGCTTTTTTAATTTGGAAAGAATCTCCCTGAGAAGGGTAAAGTGTTGCTCCAACGGTAGCGACCAAAACTTTTTGCCCTTTGGCTACATTTGGAGCTCCGCACACAATAGGCAAAATCCCAGTTCCGATATCTACTGTGGTGATGTTTAATTTATCTGCATTGGGATGCTTTTCACAAGTCAAAACTTCGCCAATCACTATTCCATTAAGTCCTCCTTTGACAGAAACAAACTCTTCCAGACCTTCCACTTCCAGTCCAGATTGAGTCAACAATGCGCCGATTTCCTCAGCAGATTCCGTGTGAGGTATATATTTCTTTAATCTATTAATTGAGATTTTCATCAGTAATTCATAATAAAGCAGATCAAAATTGATCTGCGTGATAAACAAAAAGGGTTCGAAAACCCCTTTTTATTTAATGATAGGCACAAATTTAAGAGATTTGAGCTAGTCAGAAAGGCTATTTCTCGTAATTTTTCTCCCCAACAGGAATCGGAATGTCTAATAAATTTTCCTTTGGAGGAAGCGGACAGCCATAATCTGGATTGTAGGCACAATAAGGATTGTAGGCCATATTAAAATCAATGGTAATGCTGTTTTTACCGTCCTGACGAGCATTGATATACCTACCGCCGCCGTAAGACTCCACAGCGCTAGTCTCATCTGCAAATGCCAAAAAGAAATTCCTCATATCTGGTTCACTCAGCGCTTGAAGAAGTAAAAGTTTTTGAGGTTTGCCATTCAGCTCAAACTCCGCCCAAGAATGCTCAATGTACTTTTCCTTTGTACCGTCTGTAAGTGGCACTTCCCGTACTTTCCGTTCTTCTATGGTCACCATCCGAGCTTTCACTCGGTAGTTAGGATCGATTGGATAAAAATTCAATTTGGTAAATGACTGCTTTTGCACTTCCGTCAAAGGAGACTCGAAGTTGAAGCGGATGAATTTAAACTGTCTTTCCCGCTCGGCCTCTATCTTTTCGATGTAATCTTCAGGGCTTTCAGCCGCCGTTAAAGTGTAAACAACCGCTGCCAAAACCACCACGGAAATAATCAGAATTATAATTGTATTGTTTTTCATAGAATCAAAGTATACCGTCATCGGCGAAGCTAAAGTAGCCACTATCTGTAAAAATCACATGGTCTAGCACTGGCAAATCTAACTCACGCCCTATTTTCACCAGTCGTTGGGTGAGTCTTTTATCTTGTTCGGACGGCGTAGCGTTACCACTGGGATGATTGTGAACAAGGATAATCGATTGAGCGAGATGCTCCAATGCAATTTTGAAAACAATCTTCGTATCGACAATTGTCCCTGCCGTCCCTCCTTGAGAAACTAATTGCTTTTTCATTACTCTGTTACCTCGGTTTAAGAGAATTATGTAAAAGTACTCCACTTGCTCTCCAAATAATTCCGGTTTCATCAGATCATAAATCTCATGGGAGCAGGTAATAGTAGGCTTCGCCACAGGCTCCGAATCTTTTCTCCTCCGACCCAACTCCATCGCAGCAATTATAGATATGGCTTTAGCCTCTCCTATGCCTTTAAATTTCTTCAGGTCTTGGATCGACATCTTTGCCAGCTCCCGCAAATCATAATTGACGCCAGCGAGAATATATCTTGACAAATCTACCGCACTCACAGAGGCAGTACCAGAACCAATCAATATGGCAATGAGTTCCGCATCACTAAGTGCCGATTTCCCTTTCAAGATGAGCTTTTCACGCGGTCGATCTTCTTCTGCGAGCTGAGAAATTTTAATAGAGGAGTAAATATCCATAGTGTTCAATTAAAAAATTAATCTATGAATTTAAATACTTCAAGGCACAAAAAAAAACCCTGTCTAGCAGGGTTTTAGAGAAATAAAATCTTCGAGAATTAACCCAGTGCAGTTACGAACTTAGATAATCTTGATTTTTTGTTGCTTGCGTTGTTCTTGTGAATCACATTCTTCTTAGCCAATTTGTCCAACATAGAAGATACTTTCTTGTAAAGTTCAGAAGCCTCTACTTTATCAGTAGTTGCTTTCAATCTTTTTATGAAAGTTCTAGTCGTTTTAGCCTGATATCTGTTTCTCAAACGCTTAGCCTCGTTTGCACGAATTCTCTTCAGAGCTGATTTGTGATTTGCCATATCTTAATTATAATTGAATTTCTTTTACGTGTCCCTATTCCGAATCGGAGTGCAAAGTTATTGTAATTTATTAATTCTGCCAAAGGAATTTTAAACATTCCTCTTGATGCAGGACTTTCTTAAATTCAATACTTTTGATAAATACCCCTTACGGCTGCAAAGATACCTATTATCTAGGTATTTACATGATAAAGATTTTGATTATTTTTAGGTATGAGAATTTTTCTGACTTGGATTTTCCCTCTATTTTTAATTTCAGCGACCCCATTAGCCTGGGGATTCTATGCTCATTCTTTAATAAATAGACTCGCCGTATTTTCTCTTCCCGAAGAAATGATTGGCTTTTATAAACCTCAAATCCAGTACATTACTGAGAATGCCGTTAATCCTGATCGAAGAAGATATGCTGTGGAAGGCGAAGCCGAAAAGCACTACATAGATTTGGATTATTATGGCGATTCCGCGTTGCAAAAACTCCCGAAATACTGGAATGAAGCAGTAGAAAAATATTCTGAAGACAGCTTAAGAATGAATGGAATTGGCCCATGGTCGGCATATTTTGTTTTTCTAAACCTCACAAAAGCCTTTGAAACCAAAAACTCCAATGCTATTCTCAGACTTTCTGCTGACTTAGGACACTACTTGGCAGACCTAAATGTCCCGCTACACACGACCGTAAATTATAATGGACAGCTTACCAATCAGATTGGAATTCATGGTTTCTGGGAAAGTCGCGTTCCTGAGCTTCAGGCAAAAGATTATCCACTTTGGATAGGGCAAGCGGAGTATGTAGAAAAGCCTCAGTTAGCTATCTGGGATGCTGTCGCTGCAGCGCATACGCAAGTTGACAGTGTCTTGATGATAGAAAAAGAGCTAACGAAAAACTTCTCTCCGGATCAAAAATTCAGCTATGAAGAGCGAAACAATCTGACTGTCCGAGTCTACTCCAGAGAATTCACAGAAGCGTACGCAGCAGCGTTGGATAACCAAATAGAGCGGCAAATGAAGAAATCCATCAAGATGATTGCGGACTTCTGGTTCACTGCTTGGGTAAATGCCGGGCAACCGGATTTGAATACATTTTCGAAGGAATTAGGGGAAGAGGAAGAGCTAGAGCGAAATCCCAAGCTAAAAGTCAGGGAGCATTAAAAAGACAGAGATACCCTTCAAGGGCTTCAAGTCCCTTGGAGGGTTTACTATATTCCTTTAGGTAAAACTTAATATTTCTATAATGTCAAGACCTACAACACCATTTGAACCGAGTGGATATTACCATGTTTGGACTCACGCAAATGGAACAGAAAACATTTTTAGAGAGGATGAAAATTACTCTTTTTTCCTATCGAAGTATTCTTTCCATTTGTCGCCTGTAGTAAAGACTTTCGCTTATTGCCTCATGCCAAATCATATTCACCTATTGATTCAGGTAAGGGAAAATCCTGCACTATCCGCAAGCAAAGCCTTTTCTAATCTTCTTAATTCTTACTGCCAATCCTACAATAAGAAATACCATAGAAAGGGGAGTTTATTCATGTCTAATTTGAAAAGGAAAAAGATAGATACTGACTCATATTTCACAAGATGCATCACATATATCCATCAAAACCCTGCTCATCACGGATTTGTAAAAGACTTTACAAAGTGGAAACATAGCTCTTGGAAGACCATCTTTTCTGAGAAACAAACACATCTAGAAAGAGAAAAAGTCTTAGAATGGTTTGGAGGTAGAGAAGCCACGATATCAAATCACAAGTTATCAATTGATCTAGAAATTGACCCATTGGGAGAAAATTGATTCGTCATACTGCTCGCAAAACCCTCCGAGGGAACTTAGAACCCTCGGAGGGTACGTATCACGAGTTCAAATACCTCCCAATCGCTTTCCCCAATCTCCCAAAAGTACTTTTGAAAACTTCCTCATTTTCCTCCAGAAGCGTCACACGGAAACCTCTTAAATCTGAACAAAAGGAAGAAATGGGAACCACACAAATCTGTTCCGCTGCCAATAAATTGTAAACGAATCGCTTGTCCATAGGCATATTTTTCTCTTCCAGCCATGAATCCAGCAAGCCTTGCAATTTCTCATCAGCTATCGGCAGAAACTGCTCTTCATTTAAAACACCCTCCTCAAATACAATCGTATTGTAAAAAGCGCCTTGAGTTGGGTTGAACTTAATCCCCGGTATATCTCCCAAGATCTCACGCATACAGTCGCTACGTTTACCTATTTGTGCATTTGCATCTTGTCGGTACTTGAAGTAAGCTGGATGCTTCATGATAAGAGGGATAGCCAGCTGGGGCAAAATGGTGGAGCAAACCTCAATCATCTTCGCATTTTCCAGTGTCTGGCAAAGCTTAGAAAATTCTTTCGAGGACTCTCTATTATAAAACTCCATCCAGCCACATCTCGATCCTGGCCACGGAAATTCTTTGGAAATTCCCTTCAAAGAAATTGCAGGTCTGTCGCCAATAACTTCTGCTAAAGGAACAGCTGTGATGCCGTTATACGTAATGTTTTGATAAATCTCATCCGTGATTAGCAGGAGATTAAACTCGGTAGCTATTTTCACAAAAGCCTCCAAAACATCTTTTGGATAAACCATCCCTGTTGGATTGTCAGGATTGATGATCAGAATCCCAACAATGGAAGGATTGTATTTCACCTTCAAATACAAATCTTCCATATCGGGAAGCCATTGATTATCCGGGTCAAGCTTGTAGGTAATTGGGGCAGAATTTGCATGTGCGGCTTCAGCAGAACTATGGGTGCTATATGCTGGAGATGGGCCAATAATCCGTGCCGTTGGAATCAAAAACTGATACAGCTTTGCAATAGCATCGCCTAGTCCATTAAAGAATAAAATATCCTCTGCCGTGATCTGAGAACCACCTCTTTCATTATTGAGATCCGCCAAAAATTTACGCGTCTCCAACATGCCTTTGCTATCCGCATAGCCATACGTCTTATCGTCTTTCATCAGTTCAGCGATGATTTCTTTCATCCAAACTGGTACCTGATTACTCTTTTGAATGGGGTCACCGATATTCTCCCATGTCATTGCATAGCCCAACGCTTCGACCTGACGGGCTTTTTTTACGATTCCACGAATTTCATACGTCAATTCTTCGGCTCCGGGTCTGAGGAGTAGCTGTCTCATAGGTTTGTTAGGCTGAATTCAAAATAATTCGGCTGTAAAGAAACAAAAAAGTGATATGAAAGTATCGCTTGGAATCGAAATACTAAAATATTCTATTTTACCATGCTCAATTATGCAATAAGCCATACTCCTTTGCTTTACGGGAAGGAAGACCAAAGACGTCCCGATATTCTTATCGGGAGAAGTGGCCTAAACCCTAGAGTTTCCCCAATTCTGTAAAGCGTTTGTCTCTTCCCGGTAGAAGGGCGGATAATCCTTTATTCCGAAGTTAATAAAACGAGCCAAATATAATTTGCCTTGACTTTGTTGAATTATATAGCGAAAAATGCCCTGACTTTGTGACAATACTAATTAAATCTACCCTTACTTTGTTACAATATATTGGAAAAAATGCCCTTACTTTGTAACAAACACAATCTAAAATGAGCTTTAATAGACAGATATTCAACTTATTATAATCCTGGAAGTCTAACCCAAGCAGAAAGCCTCTTATTATTCGAGGAGCTAGACAGGTAGGTAAGACGACTTTGGTAAGGCAATTTGCCAAAACCTTCCCTAATTCCATTATGCTCAACTTGGAGAAAAAAAACGACAGGGCATTCTTCGAGGATTTCGATGATGTCAAAACAATCGTTGAGGCACTATTTGTCAGCAAAAACTTGTTTCCTACCGATCTTTCAAGCACTCTATTTTTTCTAGATGAGATCCAAGAGTCTCCAAAAGCCATCCAACTTCTCCGATATTTTTACGAAGAAATCCCCGAAATGCCTGTGATTGCAGCAGGATCATTACTAGAGTTTGCCTTGAAAGATGTGAAAAGTTTTCCTGTTGGAAGAGTAGAATTTCTCTATCTCTATCCAATGAATTTCCCAGAATACCTTGGTGCAATAGGTCAAAAAGCCGCTCTGGAGCAATTCGCACAAGTTCCTATAAAACCATTTGCAAACAAGGTATTGATGGAGCTATTTCATCGCTATGCTATCATAGGTGGAATGCCCGAGGTTATAAAAACAGATTTGGATAAAAACAATCTGGCGGATCTCTCTCCCATCTACGAAAGCATCTGGAGCACGTACAAATCTGGTATAGAAAAATATACAACGAATGACTCTGAGCGGAAAATCATCCGCCATTTGATGAATTCGGCTCATTTTGTCTTGGATGAACGGGTCAAATTCCAAGGATTTGGCAACTCAAATTACAGGTCTAGAGAAATCGGAGAATCGTTCCGTATGCTGGAAGAAGCGAAAGTAATGCGGTTGATCTACCCGACTACAGATTTAGCCCCACCGCTTCAACCTGACTTGAAAAAATCTCCCCGAATCCAATTTCTGGATACTGGCTTGGTCAACTATTTCCTGGGAATCCAAGGACAGATGCTACGAATGGAGGACTTAAGTCAAGCTTATAAAGGAGCACTGATTCCGCATCTGATCAGTCAGGAGCTAATATCTACCACCCATCTGACAGACCAAAAACCTAATTTTTGGGTGCGTGAGAAAAGACAATCCAGCGCAGAAGTGGATTTGGTCTTTAGTCATCAAGGTTTGGCTATTCCTATAGAGATCAAATCAGGCGCAACAGGCTCTCTTCGGTCCTTACATCAATTTATCGATGCTTGTGATCATGGTTTTGCAGTTCGCATCTATGGTGGTGAGCTGAAAATAGAGGGAACTATAACTCCAGCTGGCAAACCCTATAGACTTTTAAATCTACCATACTATCTGGGGACGATGATAAAGGAATATTTGGATTGGTTTATAGAGTAACCGATCTATTAGTACTGGAAGACGCGGAATGGAAAAAACGCCAGTTGGGAATATACGATCATGGGTATCAATTGAAGCAGCCGGGGGTAAGGTGATTGAGTTGACCTTTGGTTTTTTAAGATATCACAAAGCTTACTTATTCAAGTTTATTTAAGAGTCTAAACTCCTTCAAAAACTACCCCTTCTCCCTTAGTTCATAGATATAGTAACATTGGTAATCCTTTTCAAACTCATGCAGCTCTGCCTGATCTCCATACTGCAGATACCTCTTTGGCCCTACATTAAGCTTTAATCTTCCCGGAAATGTCCAAGGAATTGGCATTCCTACTTGCTTCCCATCTTTGATGTAATACAAAAACCTCTTTTTGGAAGCAAGCTCAGCTTTTCCCTGCTCTTCATCAGGATTTTCAAAGACCAAGCTCGGATCTGAACCAGTTTTATATCCAACCAATATTTCATCCCCGAAACCTACAATTTCATCAAATGCACCTGCCAAACTGTAGTTTTTGCCTCTATATTCTTTTACTGAGTTATAGGAAGCTTCGCTCATGGGTATGTCAATCATTCGATCTGGCTTGAATCGGCCTAAATGAATTCTATTGACCGTTTTGAAACCATCGTTTGGATCCAGTTGATATAAGGTAGAGTCACCCGACAAAATAGTAGAGATATAACTAGAATTAGGGTCTGAGAAAAACACAGGCTTATCCATAAAAGGAAAAAACCTACCAGACAGATATTTACTATTCTCATCCAACTTTCCTCCTTTTTGTAAGCTTCCATTTTGTATGTTGAGCAAATGAACCAGTTGAAGTGTATCGTAATAGTCGATTGGATAGGGCTGCAAATATCCATCGTTTAGGTTTGCTACGGCATTTAACCTTCCATTTGCCAATTTAAAGGTGCTGAGATTGTCTATCGTCATGTGAATCAAGCGAAATCGGACTCTTTGTTCGTAAGGAAATCGCCGCTGCTGCTTCAAATCCAGGTCATAAACAAAAGCCTCTCCCTCTGAAATAAAAAGAATCTCATCCCCGACGAAACCCGCTCGCAACAGCACCAGACCAAATGCATCAGGTCCTTCCGACAGTTTATTTTCTGCGAGAATTTCACCTGCTTTATCTATGACCATATAGTGTCCATCCATATTAGCCTGCTCCACGATAAGGTAAATTTCCTTTTCCTGGTGATAATCAAGAATATGAACTGTTTCCAAAATATCCATGACTAACGAATCCACTTTTACAAATTCGAATTCACGGCTTTTATCAGATTTTACAGTCTTCTCCCCACACGAAAAAATTGAAAAAAGAAGGCTAATGGCTAGTAGTTGAAGTTTCATAGAATTATTCTTTTAGCCAAACTACTAATTTTTCGTAAATTATCTAGGGTGTTAAAAAAAACATAGCCAAGTTAGTAAAGCATTAAAGGGTAGCTCATGGGTTTTTAAGGAAAATTCAGAGGATTCTCAATTTGTTTGTACGAAAAGAAGATTCAATTTCCATAACGGAAATCTTTATAATTGCTTATCTGATTATCCGCAGTCTTGCCTGTTACCTTATTCCCTTCGATTGCCTGGCGGGAAGACCTCTGCCCGAACTACAGGCGGGGAAGACGGGTGACCGAAGTTCCGGTATTACTAGTGTTTAACATATATTAAGTCGCTTTTTGTGCTTTACTCCTGCTTAGGAAAATAATTTACCCTTAAAAATATAGAAAAGACCACTTACCTATTGAAAAAACTTGGCATTTGGGATGTGGTCTGTTTTACACGCTATTTCTCGAAGGAGCAGTGTGCAAAAAACGACAGTTGGGGCTCTATGATCATGAGTATCAAGTGACGCAGCCTAAGGTGAGGTGAGTGAGTTAACCTTTGGGGTTTCCATACCCTCAAAGGTTTTTTTTAAGTTTAGCGTTTTATTGCCTTCCCTAAAAAAAAACTGGCAAGCTAAATGATGAAAGTTGCCCATCATTATTTCCTCTTAAACTCCTTTGACTTTTCCCGCATGATATTATAAAGTACCACTATTCAGATGAGAATAAAAGAAATACCCAGCTTATGACTCAATTCCCAAATTGGTAATCTCTACACGCTCCAACACCCAAAAATTTTGATTAATCTAAGTTAATCCGTATAAAATTGTAGTCGTTTTAGTCATTCTTTTTATCCAATTTTTCCATTTCCAAGAACCTAGTTGGAAAATGGAAATCGCCTGAAAAACATAAAACCGCAGTAATCATCCCTCCAAGATGGCTCGTGGTAAATATTAGATCTTCAAATAAAAAACCAGAAACAAATCGCATAATAAAAACTGCCAAGACAGAATAAACAAAATCATCATTCAGAGCTAAAATTCTATTTTTGAACATATTATTTTCTATCAATAAATATTAAACTAATAACTTTAAATATTTAATAAGATATTTTCTAAAGATTAAAATCAAATTATCTCTCTCCCCTTCACATCATACCAATATATCAATACATAACCAATAGTATAATACACTAAATCCTGGACATCGAAAGTGCCAAGTGGTCCCGGAAAAAAGTAACAAAATATTTCTTGACTTAGATAGACAAATAATACTACTAAAGCATTTTTTTTAGCTTGTATTTGGTTTTTACTCGGTTGAGTAAAAATGTAATAAACGGCAATGATAGAAACCAAGCCAACACCAGAATCAGCCAATCCCAAATCAAAAAAACTTTGGCTATTCTGAAAAGGCCTGTAATGACTGGCTAGTAAATAGCCCAACAAATAAAGGATTATAATCTTAAAAAGATGTAATAATTTGGTTTTATATATTAATATCTTGTTCACTTTACAAATTTTCGTTACTTATTCATTTAAAAAAAATTGACGTTAACCAATTTTTAGAAAAAGTCAATATCTATTTTTCAATTAAATTAATCAGTTGGTCTAGCGTTTGGACCTAAAAAAACTGATTTATGAGTTGGAACCGAATTTGATTAGATCAAAACCAACGAATTCCATATACAACACCATTCACAAAATTTTCAGTCATCTCCGACAGACCACCACCTTATATTCGAAGTAACACTTCTTGACTTAAACCAATAAATTTTTAAAATTATTTGCTTCTATCTTCATACCTGCTTTCAAATCCTCTTTGAAATACTTCAATTGTTTCTTTGGTATTCCTTGCGATATCTGTTAACATAGCAACTGCAAAAATACCTGCAATAACTAGCCAATATCCACCATCAACCTCCTGCATATCCTCCAAACTCAATTTTTAACCTTATCCATAAGTTAATCATTTATTCGTTTCCCCAACCTTTACCAGGAGCCGGGACACCTAATCACAGTAAGACTTAAACCCAGTTGCTAGAATGGATCTTTCCGACTGATCATACCTTAAAGAAAAGATACTTCCGTCTAAAATAATAGACGCTGGGAAATAATTCAAACTTTCACCGGCAGAAATATTCCTGATTTCACTTGATTCCAAAACCTTCAGCGAAAATATCACCGAAAGTCCTTCACAATTTTCGTAAACAAAGGAATTAGACCGCTTGGAAAACTTGATTTTAATTCCTTCATCCTTCAGCTCGTCTAACATCAAATACAATTTTGATCGACTGACACCCAACCTCTCCGCCAACTCTTCTGGTTTGCCTGTTCTTTGTTCCAACTCGCCGCGGTATATTTTCTTTTGCTTTGAGATTCATTAGGGCGCTGAGTGGGATTTGTAATTCCACACTAGTATCTCTACCAATTTTTCAATTGGTTAACTATCCATAATTCTGTTTTCACCTAGTCA
>Ga0105054_10006397_pt1 | contig 16436 bp, 10 predicted proteins | sample BON02_FD_78091 | JGI IMG/M metagenome (GOLD analysis project Ga0105054, IMG submission 78091) | Freshwater microbial communities from Lake Bonney liftoff mats and glacier meltwater in Antarctica - BON-02 (megahit assembly) | ecosystem: Environmental > Aquatic > Freshwater > Ice > Glacier...
GTCACCCTGCCAGCGTCCTGTCCTCAGAAAGGACTGCTGCGCTTCCTCTTCGACGCCCTCGCCCCGCCAAGACCAGCCAAGACCAGCCTGACGCAAACGCCCCGCCAACCCTGAAACCTCAACCTACATCACACAAATCAAGCAACCGCCCGGGCCTCACAGCCTGGACGCCAGATGCGAATGTGCAGGACCTTCATCCAATCCCGAAAACAGCCCGCCGACGGTCAAAATCCGTATCTTGTGAATAATGGCGGTTAGCATGACGGCGACACTGGGCAGAGGGATCAAGCGTCGCACCCCGGGCGCACGCCCGCAATCTGGGCGGGATGGGCGCCGCGCGCCTTTAATTCATGCGCGTCCTGTCTGTTCAACGCGGCCATCGCGCGTTACATCGCCTTGCGTTCAACAGGAATCGAAAGACGCTGCCTGTCGCCTCTGGCCCGAACGCGTCTTTCGCTTCGCGTTGTTTCAGATAAAGCGCAAGACGCCTCGATCCCCGAGCGAACCGCCCCGAAAGGACCGATGCCATGCCGTTTGACCGTTCCGTGAAGATCGCGCCGTCGATTCTGTCTGCCGATTTCGCCGATTTCGGCCGCGAATGCCGCGCGATCGAGGCGCAGGGCGCCGACTGGGTGCATGTCGATGTGATGGACGGGCATTTCGTGCCCAACCTTACCTTCGGCCCGGCCCTCTGCGCAGCGATCCGGCCCCATATCAGGACGGTGATGGACGTGCATCTGATGATCGCGCCGGTCGATCCCTATATCCGGGCCTTTGCGGATGCGGGGGCGGATGTCATCACCGCCCATGTCGAGGCCGGGCCGCACATTCACCGCACGCTGCAATCGATCCGTGCAGCCGGGTGCAAGGTGGGGATGGCGATCAATCCGGGCACGCCCGCCGGGGCGGTGGCGCCACTGCTCGACATGATCGATCTGGTGAATGTGATGACGGTGAACCCCGGCTTTGGCGGGCAGAAATTCATCGCCTCGCAACTGGCCACGATCCGCGCGTTGCGCGCGATGATCGGCGACCGCCCGATCCATATCGAGATCGACGGCGGCGTCGATGCCACCACGGCGCCCTTGTGCGTCGCGGCGGGGGCCGATGTTCTGGTCGCCGGGTCAGCCGTGTTTCGCGGCGGATCGGTGGAGCAGCCGCAGGTCTATGGCGCCAATATCGCGGCGCTCAGGGCGGCGGCGCGGGGCTAGCCCGGCACGGTGTCGAACTCGAACGACAGGATCATCGGGCTGGGCGCGCCCTCCTTCTGGCGGCTTTTCAGCGCGACGGCGGCGCGGGTGGTTTGCCCGAACCCCGCCTCGTCCAGCAGCCCGGCGATGCCGGTGCGCGACAGGGCAGAGGTGTCGCGCGTGCGCTCGACGGCGGATTGGGCAAGGAACGACAGGTCTTCCAGCGGCGTTTGCGGCACGGCGGGCGACAGCACAACGACCATCCGGTCGCGCCCGAAATCGGTATCGACGATGCGCACGAAATCTTCCTCCAGCACATCGCCAGGCTGCATCCGGCCATTGTCCATGAAGCTGATCGAGAAATCGGCCCCGACATACAGCACGTTGTAATCCACCGGGCCGTCGGTGGTGTTTTCCAGCCGCAGGCCCACCACGTCATCGGGGATCAGCCGGGGCACGTTGGCGCTGCGCAGGGCCGCGCGGGTGCCGGCGATGACCTCCTCGCGCAGCGGGTCGAACCGGGCGGTCTGCAATTCGGCCTTCACGTTCAGGCCCCCCGGCCCGGCGGCGGCGCCGATCTTGAGCAGGTTCAGCGCCTTTGACATGGCGCGCAGGTTGTCGGCCACGACATCGGCCAGTTGATAGTCGGATTTGTCGCCCGTGGAGACCGAGGGCAGGGTTTTCAGATCGTCGTCGCTGGCAAGGCCGCTGGCGGGCAGGAACCAGATGGCATCGGGGCGGGGGCTGTCGGCGAACACGTCAAGGCGCAGATCGGCCACGGCCCCGGGTGCGACGAACCGCAGCCGGGTGCCCGCCAGATTGTCGGCGCGGATGATTTCGGCGGCGCGCAGCAGGGCGTTCGCCGCATCGCCCCGCGCCCGGGGTAGCGCCACGGTCAGCGAGAAATCGACGAAATCCGAGGTCTTGCGCAGCCAGGCGCCGCGCGGCAGATCGGCGGGGGCGCCGGTGATGGTGGAGAAGGTGCCCGCCTGTGTCACGGTGACGGTTGTGGTGGCCGCCTCGGTCGGGTCGGCGGGCGAGGCCATGACCGAAAGCTCCATCCCCGGCGCGATGCCGTGCAGCGTGCCCGCGTCCAGCGTCAGGGTGTCACCGGTGAGCCGCGCGGGCCACTGGGCCAGCCGGTCGCCGGGGGTGCCGCCGAACACGGTGGCATCAAGATCGCCCTCGAACAGCGGGGTCGAGCGGGCGAGGTTGCCGGTGGTGTATTTGCGCAGAACCTCCTGCGCCAGCTGGCGATAGGTGATGCCCGGGCGCTCGGCCAGGGCCTGGAACAGGGTGAAGGTGAACACGCCCTGAACGCGCTTGTCGGGAAAGCCTTCGGGCATGTTCTTTTCGGGCGTCGTCTCCACCGTTTGCGCCGCGAAGAACGCCACGAGGCTGCCCTGTCCGGCGGTGCCGGGGAAGACGAGGGGCGGTTCGGGGCGGCTGCGCGGATCGGGGGTCAGCGCGCGGGTTTGCGCCATCGCCGCTGCCTCGGCGCGGGCGATGGCGGCGTCGGGGATCGACAGGGCACCCGCGGGCAACTGGCGCTGGCGCACATCGTCGCCGCTGGGCGCGGCGCGGGTGGCGGTGCCGGAATGGCAACTGTCGAACACCACCCAGACATCGGCGCCCCGGGCGCGCAGGGCGTCGAGCATCGTGCCGACTTCGTCGTCGATCAGGCCGTTCTGCACGGTGCCGATGGTGTCGTCCCAGGGGCCGACGTCATAGGGCAGGAACACCTCGTCCAGCCCGTCGAGTTCGGTTGTCGGGTCCAGCGCCGGGGCCTGGGTGCCGTGACCGGAAAAGTGCAGATAGACGAAATCGCCGGGCTGCACCCGCGTTGTCAGATCGGCCATGGCGCTGCGGATCGCGGCCAGGGTGGGGGGCCTGGCATCCTCGACGCCATCGGCCAGCACGATGATGTTTTCGGGCGCGAAGGGGAGCGACGGATTGCCGGTCAGGAACCGGCGGATCAGATCGACATCGTTGGCGGGGCCTTTCAGCCAGAACCTCTCGGCCAGATTGGGATAGGTCGAGGCGCCGATCAGCACGGCGTGGTTGTCGCGCGCGAAGGCGGGCAGGGCCAGCAGCAGGGCGGCGGCGGTCGTGGCAAGCAGACGGCGCATGGTCGGCCTTTCAGTTGGTCATGAGTTTATAGGCGCTGGGGCGGCCACCCTTGTTCAGCACCTCGACCGAATAGGCCTGGGCGCGGTCGGGCTGCCAGCCGCAATAGGCGATTGCGGAAATGTCGGTGTCGGAACAGACCAGCCGGCCTTGCGCATCGCGGACATAGAGGTTCAGGTCGGCGGCGCCCGATCCTTCGACATAGACATCGGCATAGACCCCGGCGGTGAATTCCAGCGGGCGATAGGTGTCGGTGCCCCCGGCGCGGATGCTGGTATAGGACTCCACCCGCCCGGTGCGCACGCCCTTGGTGGTTTCGACGCGCACGTCTTCGATGAGGCTGGTCAGCATGGGGTTTTCGGCGGCCAGATCGGCGGCGGCGTCCAGCATGGTTTGCCAGGTCGGGGGGGCGTCGGGCGTTGCATCGGGGGCCGCGCCATCGCGTTCCGGCGCACGCTCCACAACCTCGACCGCCACCTGCTTGCGCAGTTTTGCGGCGGCGATCATCAGCAGGGTGTCGCGCTGGTCCTGCGCCAGTGAGAACAGTTCTGCCGACAGGCGCGAGGCGGCGATCGGGTCGATCTGCTGCGCCTGCGCAGCGTGGCCAAGGGCCAGCAGGGTGGCGGCAAGGACGGTGGGTCTGAACGGCATGGGCCTTCTCCGATGGCTTGGATTGGCCTGAGTATTCGGGGAAAGGGCAAAAGACACAACGCTTTGTTGCAAGGGATTTCGCGGGTGACGGGACTTGTCATGTGATCTGCGGCGCGACGGTCGCTATATCCCGGTGGCAACCAACAAAGAGGATTTCGCCATGACTTCCAAGGTTTTCACCGCCCGCCTCGGCGCATTGGGCCCCGGCCTGCGTGCGGCGTTCCTGCTGATCGTCGTACTGGGCCTGCCGCTGGGCGCGCGGGCTGGTACGGCCCTTGAAAGGGCCGTGGCCGCGACGCTGATCGTGCTGGATGAAAGCGCGCGACCCCTCGGATCGGCGGTGCTGCTTGCCGACGGGCTGGTGATCAGCGTCGCCGATGTGATCGGCGGGCGCGGTACGGTCGATCTGCGCGATGGCGCGGGGCAGGTGGTGCGCGCCCGGGTTCTGGGGCGCGACGGGCGACGGGGGCTGGTGGTGCTGCGCATCGAGGCGGGCCGTTTCGGCCCCGGGCTGGCGCTGGGCGATGTGCCCGTGGCGGTGGGGCAGGTGGTCTATGCCCTGGGCGCGCCTTTGGGTCACGAGGTGATGCTGACCCGGGGCAATGTTTCAGCCGCGCCGCGCCAGCCCGATCCGACGGTGCCGATGTTCGCGCTGCCCCATGACGCGCTGTTGCACGAAGGTGTGGCGGGGGGCGCGCTGGTCGATGAACAGGGGCGGCTGGTGGGGCTGAACCGCACAGCACCCGAGGCGGCGCTGGTCGGGGTCGGCTGGGCGATTGCGGTGGCTGACCTTGCCCGCCTCGTGCCCGCGATGGCGGCGGGGCAGGTGCGCGATGTGCCCGATCTGGGGTTGACCCTGCGGCGGGTGACGGCGCCTCTGGCGACAGCGCTGGGCATTGCCGAGGCGGGGCTGCTGGTGGATTCGGTTGCCCCCCGGTCGCGCGGCGCGCGGGCCGGGCTGGCGGCGGGCGACGTGCTGCTGGGGTTCAACGGCACGGTGCTGGAGCGGGTGGGCCTGCTGGCCCTGCTGATCGACCAGCGCCGCGAGGACAGCGCGCGCCTGCACCTGCGGCGCGGCGATACGCTGATGACCGTCACGCTCGACCTTGCCCCCGCCGTGCCGCAACTGGGGCTGAGGCCCGTGGGCGTGGCCGCCATTGGGCGAATCGAGACCTATACTTTCGTCACCATAGGCGTGCTGTTCGAGGATGAGGCGCGGGTCAGCGTGGTGTCCGCCCACTCGCCTGCCTTCGCGGGTGGTTTGCAGCCGGGCGACAGGGTGATCGCGCTGAACGGCGCGCCGGTCAGCCGCGACCAGCTTGAGGCGTTGCAGATCACCGGGCCGGTTGTCCTGCTGGTGGCAAGGGGGGGTGCGACGCTGCATGTGCTGGTCGATCCCTGGGTCGGTTCCGGGGCGGCGGGGCAGAGAAACCGTGCGAATCTGCTTGACGCAGCGGCGCATATCTTCTGATCTGCTGGAGTTGAAGAGCATTGTCATGACAGATCCATTGCGCATCCTGATTGTCGAGGACGACCCTGAAACGGCAGACGCGCTTGCGCTTGCCGTGCGCGATCTGGGCGCCGACCCGGTGATCATGCGCAACTTTGCCGATGGATTGCAGGCGGCGGGCCTGGCAAAATTCGCCGTTGTGGTGATGGACCGGATGCTGCCCGGCGGCGACGGGGTGGATGCCATCGCCAAGATGCGCGTGGCGGGGTCGAGGGCGCTGATCCTCGTGGTCAGCGCGCTGGGCCGGGCGGCCAACAAGATCGAGGGGCTGGAAAAGGGCGCCGACGATTATCTGGCCAAGCCGTTCGACGGCGACGAGTTGCGCGCCCGGTTGCGCGCCCTGTTGCGCCGCAACACGATGGCGGTGCTGGACAACGACATGCTGGCCTTCGGCGATCTGGAAATCCGGCTTCAGGCGCGCACCCTGCACGTCGGTCGCCAGCATGTGCCGCTGTCGCCCAAGGAGTTCAAGCTGATCACCTTCTTCGCCCGCAACGCGGGCGAGGTGGTGACGCGGATGCAACTGCTGGAAAACGTCTGGAACCTGCATTTCGACCCGCAGACCAATGTGGTCGACGTGCATGTGGGCCGGTTGCGCCGCAAGCTGGAGGCGGTGGCGGGGCGCGCGGTGATCCACACCGAGCGCGGCGAGGGATATGTGTTCGCGCCGGACAGGCAAGGCGCGTGACCCCGGCCCGGTCCGCCGCGCTGCGCCTGACGCTGGCGGTGGCGGGCGGAATCATCGCGTTGTCGCTGCTGGCCATGGCGGTGCAGTATCGCACGACCGCCGCCGCCCTGCACGAGCAGCAGCGCGGGGTTCTGGCGGCGGATGTGGCCGCCTTCGCCGCGTTTTACGACCAGCGCCGCATCATCGCCCTGCGCGAGGCGATAGAATACCGCGCCGCCACGACGCCCCCCGAAACCGCACTGTTCCTGTTGCAGGGCAAGGCGGGCGAGGTTCTGGCGGGCAATATCGGGCGATGGCCCGACGATCTGCCCGCGTTGGCGGGCGAGGTGTCGATGGACGGCGCGCGGGCGTTTCGCCTTGACGCGCGGCCCTATCTGGGAGTGGCGCGGGTGTTGCCCGGGGGCTTTCCGCTGCTGATCGCCCAGGGGCAGGGGCAGACCGAGGCGGTGCTGGCCGGGTTGCGCCGCAGCATTGCGGGGGTGGCGCTGGCGCTGGTGGTGCTGGCGCTGTTGGCGGGGCTGGCGGTGTCGCGCACCGTGCTGGGCCGGATCGACCGGCTGAACGGGTTGGCCGACCGGGTGGCGGCGGGCGATCTGGGGGCGCGCCTGCCGGGGGTGCGCCGCGCCGACGAGTTCGGGCAACTGGAACGCCACGTCCACCAGATGCTGGACCGGATACAGAACCTCAACCGCGCCACCCATAGGCTGTCGGATGCCATCGCCCATGAACTGCGCACGCCGCTGAACCGGATCCTTCAAAAGCTGGACCGGTCGCCCGGCGGTGACGAGGTGCGCGCCGAAATGCGCGCCGCGATCCGCATCTTCGATTCGCTGCTGGACATCTCCGGCGCCGAGGCGGCATCGGCCGATGCGCCGGGGCTGGTGCCGGTCGATCTGTCCGAGGTGGTGCGCGAGGTGGCCGAGTTGTACGAGCCGATGGCCGAGGACAAGGGGCTGGGCTGGCACCTCGACGCCGCTGAGGGTCTTTGGGTGCTGGGCGACCGAAATCTGGTGGCCCAGCTGGTGTCGAACCTGCTGGACAATGCCATCAAGTTCTGTGCCCCGGGCGATGCCATCGCCACGTCGCTGGCCCCCGGGGGCGAGCGGCACAGCCTTGCGGTGCGCGACACCGGCCCCGGCCTGCCCGAGGATATCGACGACCTCGCGTTCGAGCGGTTCGTGCGCGGCGAGCGGGACCGCGCGGTGGCGGGGCATGGTCTGGGCCTGGCGCTGGTGCAGGCGATTGCGACGCGCCATGGCGCGCGGCTGACCCGGCCCCCGGTGCAAAAGGGATTTGCCATTACCATCGCCTGGCCTAAGGTGGCGCCACCGAACGTATTGCAAGACGATCCATAGATGAACCGATTGCCGTTTTCGCCAAACTGTCTTTTCGCAGCCCTGACGTTTCTGCTGGGCTGCGCTGCCGTCAACACGCCGGTCAACCGCGCCATCGACGGCACCAATGCCGCGCTTGTCGATCCTGCGGCGCCAAGACCGGGGGACGATGAAATCTGGATCGGGCTGGCGTTTTCGGGGGGCGGGATGCGCGCCTCGGCCTTTGCCCATGGTATGCTTGAGGGGCTGCGCGCCGCCACCGCCACACCCGGCGATCCTGACGGCATCCTGTCGGATGTGCGGCTTGTCACCGGCGTTTCCGGCGGGTCGGTCACGGCGGCGCATTTCGGATATTACGGCGCGGCGGGGGTGGACGGATACCGCGACAAGTTCCTGATCCGCAATGCCGAGAAATACATGGCCAACTCGCCGCTGAACCCGCTTACCCTGGTGCGGGGTCTGTCGGGCGGGGCGAACGATGCCGACACCTTCGGCCGGTTCCTCGACGAGACCCTGTTTCACGGCGCCACCTTCGGCGATCTGCGCAGGACATCGCGCATCCGCACCTGGATCAACGCCAGCGACGTGGCCAACAACACCGCCTTTCTGTTCTCGGCGGAAACCTTCGATGCGCTGTGTTCCGACCTGGGCGCCTATCCGATCAGCCAGGCGGTCGCCGCCTCTGCAGCCTTTCCGGTGGTGTTCTCGCCCATCGTGCTGGAGGCGCACAGCGGCAAGTGCGACTATACCGAACCCGACTGGCTGACCGCCGCGCGGTTCAACCCCGAAGCCTCCAGCGCGATGAAGGCGCATGCCGCGGCCCTGGAAAGTTATGCCGATCCGGAACAGATCAGGTTCGTCAAGCTGCTGGACGGCGGGATCACCGACAATTTCGGCACCACCGGCCTGTCGGTCGAGCGCGCCCGGGCGCAGGAGGCCCATTCGCCCCTGTCCCCCGACGAGGCGATCAAGATCAGGCGCATCCTGTTTCTGGTGGCCAATGCCGGGGTCAGCCGCGATTTCGGCTGGACCCGGAAACTGCCCGGGCCGGGCGGTCTGCAACTGGCCATGTCCATCGCCAATTCCGCGATGAGCGCCGCCACGCGCACCGGATATGACGCCATGCGCCTGGAACTGGCCGATTGGGAGCGCGATCTGGTGGACTACCGCTGTGCGCTGCCCCGGGCGCAGGTGGTGCGGGTGCGCGGCACGTCGTCGGGGTGGGATTGCCGCGATGTCAAGCTGTTTGTCGGCCAGGTGTCGTTCGACGATCTGCCCGAGGCGATGCGCGCCGAACTGAACGCCATCCCGACCCGGCTGCGCCTTGAGGAGGATCAGGTCGATCTGGCGATCCGGGCGGGGCAGATGGCCACCCGGCAGAACCCCGAGTTGAACGGGTTCCTGCGCACCACCGGGTTGGGCGAGGCGGCGCCGGCCCTGGCGGGCCCGGCGCGGCGCATCACCCCGCAGCGCAACTGATCCGGGGGGGCAGCATGACATCTGCCGTCATCCCCAGCCTGATCGTTGCGCGACGGGGCTGGCTGCGCCATGGTGTCGGCATGAAACCGCTGATCACCCTCGCCCTTGCGGGCGCCTGTGTCCTGACCGGGCTGCCTGCCCGGGCCGAGGTGCGCGCGCTGCTGGTGGGGGTGGGCGACTATCGGTATCTCGATGCCGATCTGCGCGGGCCGGTCAATGACGTGGGCCTGATGGCGCGCAGCTTGATGCTGCGCGGGGCCGATCGTGTGACGGTGCTGGCCGATCCCGGCGCCCGCCTGCCCGAGGGTCTGGCGCCGCCGGTGTTGGCGACGCGCGCCGCGATCCTAAAGGGGCTGGCCGATCTGGGGCAGGGCGCGGGTCCGGGCGACACGGTGATCTTCTATTTCTCGGGTCACGGCGCCCAGGCGCCCGACATGAACGGCGACGAGGCGGGGGGATATGACGAAATCCTGCTGCCCGCCGATGCCAAAAACTGGAACGGCCTGATCGGCGCGGTCGAGAACGCCATCGTCGACGATGAATTCCAGCCGCTGTTCCAGGCGATCCTCGACACCGGCGCCACGCTGATCGCGATCATCGACGCGTGTCACTCGGCCACCGGGTTTCGCGCATTGGGCAGCGCGGCGGGGGCCGAGCGCTTCATCAGCAATGCCACCCTGGGCGTGCCCGAGGTGGCCGCGCCCGAAACCCCGGCAGGCCCGCCCACGCCGCCGCTGGAGGGGCAGTTCGCCTTCCTCTATTCGTCGCAATCCGATCAGCGGTCGTTCGAGTTTCCCCTGGGCGACAAGGCCGATGTCGGCAACTGGTACGGCGATTTCACCCGGTCGCTGGCGGGCGTGCTGGCCGAGGCGCCGGATCTGACCTGGGCTCAGGCCTTGCAGGGCGCCACCGACCGGTTGCAGAAGGGCGTCGCGACGGCAGTGCAGACCCCCGATGGCGAAGGCACGGCGCTGGAGACGCCGGTGTTCGGGTCGGGCGCACCGGGTTCGCGCCGGGTGGCGTTCGAGACGGGGATGCTGAAGGCGGGGATGCTGTCGGGCTATGGTGAGGGGGCGGTGTTCGATCTTTACCCCGACGCCGTCGGCGGGGTGCCGGTTGCGCGCGTCGTGCTGCGCGACGTGGGGGCCGACAAGGCGCGGCTGGTGGCCGAAAGCGGCGAGATTCCGGCCTCGGGATACGGCGTGCAGATGCGCCCGGGCCTGCCTGCGCCGTTTCGAGTGTCGGTGCCGGTGATCGTCGAGGCCGCGGGCAACGGGCCGGTGCTGGACGCGCTGGGCGCGCTGATCGCGGCGGAACTGCCCGAAGGGGTGGAATGGAACGCCGCCGATCCCGATGCGGTGGTGATCCTGACGGGCGGGCAACTGGCGCTGGCGGGGTCCGATGGGGTGCTTGACCCGGATGGCCCCGGCAGCTCGCCGCGCATGGGCGCGGATCCGGCTGGGTTTTTCGAGCGTGCAGCGCGGGTGCATCGGCTGCGCCGGGCGCTGGCCCTGGCCGAATCGCAGAAGCCGGTGAGTTTTTCGATGGCCGGTGCGGGCGTTGTGCAGAAGATCGAGCATGAGGCGGGCAACCCCGGCGCCAATGGCTGCAACGATCCTGTGGCCGGTGTCGGCCCGTTCGAGGTGGCCCGGCCCCTGGGCCATTGCGACCGGCTGTGGGTGTCGCTGACCAACACTTCGGGCACGGCGCAGGATGTGACGCTGCTTTATATCGACCGCGACTTCAACACCTCGGTGCTCTGGCCCGAACCGGGCCTCAGCAACCGCATCGCCACCGGCGAGATGCAGGAAATCGGGCTGGAAATCCGCCTGCCGGACAACCTGCCCGGTCAGGAAGAACTGATCGTGATCGCGGTTCCGGCCCAGCCCGGCAGCGTGCGCACGGTTCTGACGGCGCTGGCCGATCCGTCGGCCAGCCGCGGCGCGGCCGATGCGCCGGCGTTGCAGCAGTATCTGGAGGCGGCGGCCGATCCGGCCGCGGCCAGCCGCAGTTTCGGATTCAGCGGCGCCATCGCGCCCTTGAAGATAACGCGCACCCGGCTTCACCTGGTGCCCGGCGCGCGTTGATTGACACCAGACCAGGGGGAGAAACCAAGATGTTTGCACCAAGAACCCGGATGTTCGCAGGCCTTCTGGCCGCAGGTCTGGCGGCCACGGGCGTCGCCGCACAGGATGCCTCGGTCGACAATTCCGATCCGACCAGCCTCACTCCCATCGGCTATGCCAAGTCCGAGGCCAAGGCCGCCGCGCGGCAAGCCTCCGAAAGGGCCGCCGAGTCCAGCGGCGGGCGCGTGATCGGCGGCGAAGTGGCCGCCGACGGGGCCTGGCCCTGGCAGGTGGCTCTGGTGGTCGCGGGCCAGCAACTGCGCCCCGATGTGCAATTCTGCGGCGGCTCGATCATTCTGGACGAATGGGTGCTGACCGCCGCCCATTGCGTCGAGGACACCGACGGCCAGGGCAATTATGCCAAGACGCCGCCCGAAAGCTTCGGCATCTTCCTGGGTTCCAACCGGCTGCGCCCGGGCGAGGGCGATATCGTGCCGGTTCAGGCGATCTTCATCCATCCCGATTACGACCGGAACCAGTATGACAACGATATCGCGCTGGTGAAACTGGCGCGCAAACCCAATACCGCCTATCAGACCATCCAGGTGCCCACCGCCGAACTGGGCGCGCAACTGGATCAGCCGGGCGTGCCCAGCTTTGTCACCGGCTGGGGCCTGATCAACGGCCAGACCCGCCCCGAGGAGATGCGCCAGGGCGCGATCCAGATCCTGCCGCGCGACCAGTGCAACGGCGTGATGATGGAGGCGCGGGCGCAGGGTGCGTCGCGCGGCTTCTCGGAGGCGGTGGAAATCTTCGGCCTGAACGACAACGCCGCCCAGGAGGCCTGGAACGCCCTGACCAGCCGCGCGCCGCTGCCGCTGACCGAGAACATGCTGTGCTCGGGCACCTATGAAGGCGGGCGCACCTCGTGCAGCGGTGACAGCGGCGGGCCGCTGGTGGTGCCGATGAGCGATGGCAGCTATGTGCAGGCCGGTGTGGTCAGCTGGGGCCTGGTGGGTTCCGGCGGGCGCGGCTGCAACGAGAACGCGCTGTTCTCGGGCTATACCAAGGTGTCGAACTACCTGCCCTGGCTGGAACAGACGATTGCCGCCAACTGACCCGATCCCCGGCCGGGCGGCGCTGTGGCGCCCGGCCTGTCTGGCGCTGGCGCTGGCCTGCGCTCCGGTCATCGCCGGGGCGCAAGGCAAGGGCTGGGCCGTCGCCCCCCCGGTTCAGGAAACGGCCCGCGTCACCGATGCCGATGTGATCGGCTGGATCGACGCGGGCATGGCGCATCTGCGCGACGGCGACCTCGATGCCGCCTACGATCTGTTCCGGCTGGCCGAGGATAACAGTGAGGACAGTGACGACTTCAGCCTGCCGGTGTTCTTTCTGTCGAACCTGGCGATGGCGCGCCTCTACATGACCGAGGAGAGCTGGGAGGAACTGTCGATCTATGCCGCGTCAGTGGCGACCGGCATGGATGTCGACGGATATCGCGATCACCCCTACCGGATCGAGGCGATGACGTTTCAGGGCCTTGTGGCCTACCGCGACGACCGGCTGAACGAGGCCGACCTGATCCTGCGCGCCGCCTATGGCGCCACCGAAGGGCGCGAAGATCTGGCGATGGTGCGCGATCTGGCGTTGTTCTATCTGGCGCTGACCGCCTATCACCTCGGGGCGCCCGACGCCGAGCCCCTGCGCCGCGCCTATTTCGACCAGTTGTTCGGGCTGGGCGGTTGGGTCACGGGCCGCGAGATCGCGTTTCTGTATTACATGGATGTTCTGGAATTGCGCAGCCAGGGCATGGCGCCCGATGAGATGGTGCAGTTCTATTCGGAATTCGTGGACGGGCTGGCCGCGTCTGGCGACGGGATACCGCCGGTTGAAATGTCGCTTTATCGGGGGTTGCTGGGTCTGTTGAACAGCGATGCGGGCAATCACCAGGCCGCATTTGCGCTGTTCCGCGAGCGTCATGCCTACCTTCTCGAGAACGGCCCCTATGACGACGATTTCCTGTTCAGCGCCCAGCAGGTGGTGGTGACGCAGGCCAATCTCGGCGATCCGGGCGCGGCCTATGAGTTCTTGCAGGAGAATATCGCATTTGCCCGGGAGGTCGGGCTGGTGTCCGAGGTCTATGCCGTGCTCGAAAGGGAACTGGGCACGTTGCAGCAGGAACTGGGCCATCCCGATCTGGCGCAGGAACACTTTCGCCAGGCCTATGCGCTGTTGCGCGAAAGTCGCAGGTTGACCGACCCCGAAGTGGTGGCGCTGCGCGATCTGATCGACACCGCAGACCCGGGCATCGCCGGGTTCGCGTTTGCCGATGAATTGCGCAGCCCCGGTGTCGCGCCTTTGCAACTGGCCGATGACGGGGGCACGCTGTTGGCGCAGTTTTTCGAGGGCGGCTATCTTTTGGCGGGCGAGCGGCTGGTCGAACTGGATGGCTTGCGCGATCCGGATGCCGACGATCCGGTGGCTTTGCTGAACTGGGCGCTGCTGTTCGCACTGGCCGGTTTGCAGGACGCGGCGCTGGACGATCTGGCGGCCGCCCGCGCGACGATGCCCGACCAGGCCGATCTGGTCGAACTGGTGGCACGGGTCTGGGGCGCCGATGCGGCGCCGGAACTGGCGAAACCTGCCATCGACAGGCTGGAGGCGCGGATCGACCGTCTTTCGCCCGCCCAGCGCAGCGCCTATCTTGCGCTGGCGGCCTTCCAGGCGCTGCGCCTTCAGGACGAAACCCGCGCCCGCAGCCTGATCGAACGCTGGCAGCAGGTGGCCGCCGCCCAGCCCGACCGGGGCGACCCCTGGCACAGGTTTGCCGGTGCGATCATCGTCGATGCGGCAACGCTCGTGCTGCTGCCCGACCGCGCCGATGCGATCTGGCAGGCGTTCCAGCGCGACATGGACAGTTTGCCGCCCCTGCCGCTGCTGCGCGACTATGCGCGGCTGATGCACTTGGCCTATGCGCCCGACGGCCTTGCCGCGCCCGGCGCCGTGGTCGAGTTGAGCGGGCTGTTGCGGCGGTTTCGTGAACGGCTGCCACCCTATCACATTCTGGTGTTCATCACCGAATACAACCTGTCCAATGCGTTCGAGTGGCAGGGCGATATGGAACAGGCGCTGACCTGGATGGACCGCACCGCCACCACCCTGCGCGCCCAACCGTCGCCCAACATCGACACGCTGGCGTTTGCGCTGTCCGAACAGGCGCGCCTGATGCTGATGCTGGGGCGCGTCGATCAGGCGACGCTGATCGCGCGCGAGGCTTATGAGATGATCGACACCCGCACGTCGCGGGCAGGCTTTGCGGGCAGGATCGTTGGCACCTTCGCCGACGCGCTGTTCCAGCGCACCGAGGATCATGACCGCGTGGCGGCGCTTTATGCCCGCCATCTGGGCGATCCGGCCTATGCCGACCGCATCGCCCCCGAAACCCGCGCCCAGCAGTTGATGGCCTATTCATCGCTCATGGCGGAAAACGGAACCTGGGACCAGGTGCGCGACGCGTTGGACGAGGCCGAAGCGATACTCGTTCGCGATGACGGGTTCGACAGGCGCGGCTTCCTGGCGCAACTGCATTTTAACCGCGCAGTCGCGGAATACAGGTTTGACGTGGGGGATTACGGATTCGCCCGCATCCGCCGGTCGAACGACATTGCGGCCGCCCTGCGCGACGGGCTGGCCGCGTCGGGCCGCGCCACGGGTGTGTTGGCTGAGGCCCTGCTGAACCAGGCCACATGGACGGCGCTGATCGGCTGGGACTACGCGCAGACCCTGCCTGAATAGGGCGCCGTGACGTTGCGCAGGGCGGCTTGAACCGGAGCTTGCCGAAACCCCGGACGGGGTGCAGGGCCATGCGATGTCAGCCGTCGCGCCCGCCTTCGCCCACCACCACGAAGGGCGCCCAGAGGCGGGGATGGGCGAACCGCGCCTCGGATTCGTCGCGCATGAGGTCCAGCATCGCGCCTTGCAGCGCCTGGGCGCGGGTGCGGGGTGCAGCCCCGTACATCAGGCTCAGCATTTCGGTGGTCAGCACCGAGGCGGCGTAATCGTCCACCGGCCAGTGCGACACCAGGATCGCCCGCGCGCCCGCATAGAGGAAGGCGCGCGCCAGGCCCGACAGACCTTCGGCGCCCGGCGTGCCGTCGCCCCCCGCCGTGTCGCAGGCCGACAGGATCACCAGTTCGGCGCCCAGTTTCAGCTGCGCCGCCTCGGTCGCGGTCAGCAGCGCGTCGTCGGTTTCGCTGGGGGTTTCGGGGGGCGTGAAGACGAGGGCGGGCTCGGCCAGCCCCGGCAACCCGTCGGCCAGCAGCCCGTGGGTGGCGAAGGCGACAACGCGGGCGCGGCTGAAATCGGTGGCTTTCACCCGGGTCTCGGTGGCCTGATCGGCCAGGAACACGGTGCTGGCGTCGGCGCCCATGGTGGCGGCAAGACGGCGCAATTCGCGCGCGGTGTTGGGCAGGGGGGCCAGATCGGCGACCCGCGCGACATCTTCATAGACGCCGCGGGTGATGATGGTGGGGGCGCCGGTGTCTGCCTCGGCCAGGGTCAGGCGATAACCCAGCACCGGGTCGCCGAAGCCGATGAAGGGCTGTTTTTCGCCCCTGTCCATCCGCCCCCGGGCAAAGCGCAGCACGCGCAGGGCCGACACGTTGGGCAGGGTCGTCAGGGCGTGGCGTTTCACCATCCAGTCGGTGGCGCGCAGGGCGGCGGGATCGGTATCGTCGCCCCGGGGCGGGCTTTGCACCAGCAGGGCAAGGGGCAGGCTGGTCAGCGGACCGTCGAGCACGGCCATGACGTGCCGCGCGCCGCCGAACACATGCTCCAGCGGTGCGAACAGATCGGCGTAGATCGCATGGGCCGTCACGCGGTCGAACGGCTGGCCCAAAGGGCGCGGCGCGTCGGGGTGCAGGGAAACGCCCGCCCGTTCGCCCCCGGTGGCCGAAAGCTGGAGGCGCAGCGTCCTGACCTGTTCGCGCCGCTGCACCAGCGGCGTTTCGGCGCGGTGCCAGTCGGCGGCGGTGGGGGTGATGGCCCAGATATAGGTCCGGTGGGTATCGCTGAGCGTGAAGATCAGCGCCTCGTCGGGGTCGAGCATCGCCTGCACCTCGGCCACCGACAGGGGGGCGGGGCGGGTCAGTTCGCGGAATTCGGGAAATTCGGCCCCGATCCGCGCGTCGCGCTTGGTCAGCCTTTCGCGCAGGGTGGAGATGCGGCGCGTCAGGTCGGCCTGTTCGGCCTCGCTGGCGGCACCCGTGCCGCTGGTGGCGCGGGCCAGTGTGTCGGTCAGGTGCTGCAACGCGGCACCGCCATCCTGCTGTTCGCGCAGCAGCGCCGCCAGATCGGCGCGCCCGGCGGCGATGCGGGTGGCCGATTGCGCCA
>Ga0105054_10006399_pt1 | contig 16432 bp, 12 predicted proteins | sample BON02_FD_78091 | JGI IMG/M metagenome (GOLD analysis project Ga0105054, IMG submission 78091) | Freshwater microbial communities from Lake Bonney liftoff mats and glacier meltwater in Antarctica - BON-02 (megahit assembly) | ecosystem: Environmental > Aquatic > Freshwater > Ice > Glacier...
GAGCCACGCGGCCTCGGTCATGGTGTTGAAATCATGGCTGACCTTGTCACGCCCAGCCGCGCCCATTCGCAGCATCTGCGCCGGATTGGCCAGCAACTGCAGGATCGCGCGGGCAAGAGCGGTTTCGTCTCCCGCCGCGACAAGCAGCCCGCTTTCGCCATCGCTCACCAGTTCCGGCACCCCGGCAATCCGCGTGGCGACCACCGGTAACCGCGCCGCCATCGCCTCCATCAGTACCACCGGCACGCCTTCGGCAAAGCTGGGCAGCACCAGCAGATCAGCTTCGCCCAGCGCCTGTGCAACCGCGTCCTGCGATTTGTAGCCGACAAAACTCATGCAGTCCGACAGCCCCAGATCGCGCGCCTCCGCCTCGAGCATTTTGCGCTCCGGCCCGTCACCGATCAGCGTCAGGTGCAGGTCGGGCCGCTGGGTCCGGACCATGGCCAGCGCCGCGAACAGCACCGGCAGCCCCTTGACCGCCGCCAGTCGCCCGATGAACAAAAGCCGCGCGCCGGGGGTGTGTCCGGGGGTCCGCCGTGGCATGTCATAGCGCGCCGGGTCGATCCCGCAATGCACCACATGCAGCCGGTCCCAATGCCGCCGGTCGCTCGCCAGCATCGCCTGCGCGCGGCAATAATCGCTGATACAGGCGACAAATGCTGCGCGGGCAATCTTTTCATCCAGCCGCCAATGCTCGGGCGACAGCAGGTCATCGGGGCCATGCAGCGTGAAACTGTAGGGGATGTCACTCAGGGCAGAGGCCAGCATCGCCACCGTGCAACTGGCCTTGGCGATATGGTTGTGCAGATGCACCACGCCTCCGGCTTGCAGATGGTGAGCCAGAATGACCGCCTCGGCGAAATAGATCAGTTGATAGCGATGCGCGCGAAATCCCGCCGGAGAGGTGCGCCACGCCAGTGCCAGCGTCCGCAGATATCGCCCCGGCTGCCGCAAGGCCGCCAGATGCGCGCGCAGCGACTGCACTGGCCGGGCTGTCGCCTCGAGCACATGAAATGTTCGCGCGGCTTCGACCTGTTGTTCTGGCCCCACCAGATGCTCCGGCCCGGTGCGCCGGATGCTGCAAGTCTGTACGACGAACCCCAGTTCCCGCAGCGCCGCCACTTCGCGTTGAATGAACGTATCGGTGGCGCGCGGGTATTCCCCGGTCAGATATGCGATAGGTCCGTTGAGCGGATTACTCACCGATCCGCCTCCAACGCAGCCAGCATCCCGGCATCAAAGCCATGCAGCGGCGCCCAGCCCAGCCGATGCAGGGCGGCGTTGTCATAGCGCAGCGGCATCATCCGGGCGCGCAACGTAGGACGGCGCAACAGGCCGGGCAGGCGGGAGGTCCGGTGAAAACTGTCACCCTGCGATGCCCGCGCGGCAACAAGGTCAGGCAGACGCCAGGTCAACGGCACCACCAGCCTGGGCCAGCCATTCTGGCGCAGCGCCGCAATATACTGCGCCCGGTCCGGCAAATCGTCGTCGATGACATTGACCACCTCTGTCCCGTCCCGGCATTCTGCGCCCAGGATCAATGCCAGCGCGCAATGATCGACGTGACACAGCGGAATCGGCCCCTTTTCGCCGAGCCGCAACAACACCGGCCCCAATGCAATCCCCAGATGCCCATTCCACAGATGCCCCGGTCCCCAGACAGCACCCGGCCGCATGATCCGCAATGGCCCGCGCACCATCCGCGCGACCTCTTCCTGTGCCAGCTTGGCCCGACAATAGGCGTCGCGCAGACCCGGCGTCGGCTCCATCGGGGTTGTTTCGTCGATCAGGCTGCCGGGGGGCAAGTCGCCGGCATAGACCGCCAGCGAACTGACCAGCACCAGCGGCATCCCTTTTGGCATGGCCATGACAAGGCGGCGGGTTGCGAGCACGGTGTCCCGCTCATGCACCGCATCGCTGCCCGCCATCGCGGCGGCGGCGTGGATCACGACATCGACGGTTGCCAGCGCGGCGTTCAGGGCCTTTTCAGGCTGGGCGAGGTCGGCGACATGTACCGCGATACCCGGATCATTCTGCCAACCCGGCGGCACCGTCCCCGCGCGCCGGACCACTGCGCGCACCTGATGCCCGCGCGCGCGGGCCATGGCCACGGTCGCCCGCCCGACATGGCCAGCCGCCCCGGTGATGAGCAAGGTCAGCGCGCCCAAGGCATCGGCTCCATCGGTGCGCATGTCGTCTGCATCACCTGCGCGCCGCTCTGCTCGCCCGCCGCCTGTATCGCCAGCGTCACCTCGTTCAGATGCAAGGCGAAATCGCCCGCCAGCCGGCAAGGCCGCCCTTCGGCAATCGCATCCAGCACCTCGACCGGACCCAGCGCAAAATTCATTGCCGCAGCCCCGTTGCGCGATACTTTGGGATGTGTCGGCCCCTTGAGGCGAATGCGTTTGGCGAAGGGATGTTCGAGCAGCCGACGCCGCAGGTTGAACCGGCGGCGAAACCCGACCTTGGCGCTGTTATCCCAGGCCTTGTCCACTTCCAGCACGCCCGCGTCACCGATCACCCTGATCCGGTGGTCATGCGGTGCGACGATGGAACACGTCAGCCGGGCGACCGGGCCAGTTGTAAAGGACACGGCCACCACCGAGATATCGGGGGCGGATTGCGGCGTGCCGGGCTTGTCGGGAATGACGGTGGCCGAGGCTGCAACGACCGTGCGCACCGGGCCAAAGATGGCGATGAGCCACGAGAGGTAATACCCCGCATGTTCCAGCGTGCAACCTGTGGCGAACTCATCCGCATAGGGCCATGGCGCGCCGCTGGCGCTGATCCAGTCGCGAAACCGGGCCTGCGGGACATAGCCATCATCAAGCTCGGCATAGATCAGGCGCGGGGTGCCGGCGGTGCCATGACGCACGGCATGGGCCAGCGTCTGCGCCGCTTCGCCCAGCACGGAACTGGGGGCAGAGGCGAGGATCAGTGACCTCTCCTGCGCCAGTGTATGCAGCGCCTTGGCGTCCTGCATGGTCAGGGCCAGCGGTTTTTCCGACCAGACATGAAATCCCGCACGCAGGCAGGCCTCTGAAACGGCAAAATGCGCGGCGGGATTGGTCAGGTTCAGGATCACGCCGTCGCAGGGCTGCGCCGCAAAGAGCGCGTCCTGCGTGTCAAAGGCAGGCAGGTTCCAATGCGCACAAAACGCGCGCAGACGGTCCGGGTCGCGGTCATGCGCGCCAATCACCCGAACATACGGAAACGTGGCGAGCGAGGCCATGTAGAGATCGGCCACGAAACCGCAGCCAATGATGCTGACAGCGCTCACCCACGCACCCGCCGTGCCCTTGGGCCGGTTCCTTGTATTGCAATGGCGGTCATGGTCTGCGCGGGGTCCGTTTCTTTGCCTGTTCGGGAACTGCATCATAGGACCATGGCAACAGTTTGTCCCGGTCCGCGCCCTTTTGTGCTGCGCCGCAATATCGCATAGGGTGGCGGCAACCAAGAGGGCAAACGATGCGGTTTGAGGCGGGCGGGCAGGCGATCACGGTCAATATCCCCGATCTGCCTGCTTTGGAGGCTGAAATCACGCGCCGTTGGCAAACGGGGCAGGGGTTTGCGTTGGCGACACTGAACCTCGACCATCTGGCAAAACTGCCGGGCTCGGCACCATTCCGGCAGGCTTACGACGCGCAGGATCTGGTCACTGCGGATGGCAATCCGATCGTCTGGATGGCGCGCCTCGCAGGGCGGCCGGTGACGCTTTTGCCTGGGTCCGATCTGATCTTGCCACTGGCGCGGTTGGCCGTGGGGCAAGGCGTTACTTTGGGTATGGTCGGCAGCACGCCCGACAGCCTGGCCCGCGCCGCCGCGGCCTTGTCCGCCGCTGTGCCGGGGCTGCGCGTGGTGGCACAGATAGCACCACCGATGGGGTTTGACCCAGATGGTGCCGCCGCCGACGCGGTGCTGGACCATTTGCAGGCGGCAGGTGTGCGGCTTTGTTTTCTGGCGCTGGGTGCGCCCAAGCAGGAGATACTGGCCGCGCGCGGCCGGCGACGCGCGCCCCGGATCGGCTTTGCCAGCATCGGCGCGGGCCTCGACTTCCTCTCCGGCACGCAAAGGCGCGCGCCGGCCTGGGTGCGCCGGATCGCGATGGAATGGGTCTGGCGGATGCTCCGGAACCCGCGCAGGCTGGCGCTGCGCTATGGCCGGGCCGCGCTCATCCTGCCGGGGCATGTGATGCGGTCGCTGTCATTGCGCGGCAAAGGCTGAGCCCCTTGGCGGATCACCCGCACCTGCCCCACGCCCCGGGGCTTTGCCCCGGACCCCAGGATATTTTTGGCCAAAAGATGCAGGGCCGTGGTCTGTCGACACAAATGTGGCACGTCAGGCGAGCAGCCGTGGTTTAAGTCTTGTGCGCAACAAGAGCCGGTCCTTGATCCGGCCCTTGAATGACCGTTGCGGCAGCAATTCGCGGTCCATCTCAAAGATGGTGCCGGTCAGGCTCGGATCGAGCCAGAGCGCCAGACTCACCCCCCAGCGCGCCGCGACCGCAGGGTCGAGCCCATCCGCGATCCCCATTTGCGTGGCCAGCATCCCCGGCATCCAGTCGTTGATCACGATCCAGGGAAACCGGTCACCCAGATCCGCCACCAGCGCACGGGTATAGATGCGCGCGGCCCCCTTGGACACCGCATAGCCGCTGCTCGCGGGCAGCGGCGCGATGTCGGCAAAGGTCGAGACGTTCATGATCCGGCCCTGACCCGTCACCACCATGGCGCGCAGCGCGGCATCGGTGCAATTGACCATGCCGCCCAGATTGACCGCGACACTGGCCATGAAGCTTTGCGGTGTTTCTTCCAGAATGTCGCGGCGCGGATAAACGGCGGCGTTGTTGATTAGGATCGTGACCGGGCCAAGACGGGACTGCAGCGTGGCAAAGGCACCAGCCACGGCATCGGCGTCGCTCACATCCACCATATGCGGATGAAACCCCTGTCCGGCCAGCGCCGCAGTCTGCGCCAAAGCCTCCGCCCGGCGGCCAAACCCCGCCACCTGCACCCTGCGCGCCACCAGTTCCATGGCAAGTGCGCGGCCCAACCCGCTGCCCGCGCCGGTCACGACTGCCAGCCCCTTGCTCAGATCGTCGCGCATCTTTCCTCCGTCATCCGCGCGGCCACGCGCAGCGCATTGGCGGCGATGGTCAGGCTCGGGTTGACCCCCATCGAGGTCGGAAAGAACGAAGCATCGACGACATGCAGATTGTCGATCCCATGCGCCCGGCAATCCGGATCGAGCACCGATGTCGCCGGATCATTCCCAAAGCGCAGCGTGCCGCAAGGATGGCCAAAGTTCAGCTCTGGCCGCCAGGTGAGGAACAGCGGCGTTTGGCCGCGAAACCCACGCCGGATCGCTTTGCGAAACTGCCGCCTGCGCGTCAGCAGTTCGGGATGCAGCCGGTATTCAAGGCGGATCGCGCCCGGAGCGGCGGGGTCATAGGTAATCCGGTTCTCAGGATAGGGCATGTCCTCGAGCAACCCGACAAACACCTGCGCGCGCCCCAGCATTCTGGCGGCAATTGCAGCAGGAATCCGGCTCAACCCGCTCAGCCGGCGCAAACCGGTCTGGGCCAGCCATTGCTGCAGGTAATGCGTGATCTCGCCATATCCCGCACTGATTCCCATTGCCTGCACCATGCCGAACCGCTGCCCATCCAGATGATAGAGATCGCGCAAACCGACAGATTTGCTTGGCCCGCTGTCCTGCACTCCTTTGGGCCAGATTGCGAACATCTCGTTGAGGTGGAACATCAGGTTGCGCCCGACCAGCCCGCTGGCATTGGCGCAGCCATCGGGCCATGCCGTACTGGCCGAGGCAAGCAACAAACGTGGCGAACCAAAGGCACCGGCAGCCAGCACGAACCGGTCCGCTCGCAGCGTGATGGGCTCACCGTCGCGCAGCGCGGTAATCTGGGTGATGTGCCCGGCAGTGCCATGCAGTGCCGTCACCTCGCACCGATCGAGCAACGCCGCCCGCCCGGTGGCCAGCGCCGGTTCGACCCCGGCAGAGCGTCCGTCCATCTTGCAGGGCAGGGGGCATTTGAATCCCAGACATTCGCGGCAACCGTCCAGATGACGCAAGGCGGCATGCAGGCGATAGGGATGCAGCCCGCCCCGGCGCAACCCCGTCATGATCGCGGTATCGGTCGCGCTCAGAGGCGGCGGCGCGCGCAGGTTGCCGGGGTGACCTGAGAGAGGATCGTCTTCGCCACAGACATGATACATCGCCTCGGCTGCGTCATACCACGGGCGCATCGCGGCGTGACTGACCGGCCAGCCGCCGTTCGGATGCGGGCGGGCGTCGCTGTGGTCGAGGTCATGCGGTTCTGGCCGCTCCAGCGTGGCGGCGTAAAACACGGATGATCCGCCCAGTCCGCTGCCCAGCGGCGCAAAGAATGACCGCATCTTGCCGTCGATCTGCGCCGTGACCGGCGTCGGCCAGAACCCCCGCAGCGCCCGCGCCACCGGATCGGCCATCGCGGGGTTCAGCGGCGTTTCCTCCGCCCGGTGCCCGGCGGGCCCTTTTTCGACAAAGAGCACCGACAGCCCCTTTTCCGCCAGCGCCCGCCCGATGGTGCCGCCGCCGATCCCGGTACCGATCACGATCACATCCCAATGCCGGTCGACCAGATCCGCGATCATGAGGCCGCACCGGTCAGGAAGGGCACGAACAGGCTGCGCAGGGTGCGCGCCCCGTCGTTATTGAGGTGATTGTTGTCGAAATAGAGCGACCGGCCCGCCTGCATCGCCGTGCAATTGTCAGGGCAAAGCATCGGCCAATTGTCGATCAGTGTGATCGCCCCGTCACTCGCCAGCCGGGTCAGTGGCGCCTCTGCATCGACCACGCGGGCGGCCAGAACCTCGGGGCGGACAGTGAACAGCGGCATGGCATCGGCCCCGCTCAACCGGCCATGCGCCATGCGCCGGGCGATATCGCGCGAATCGTAATCGGGAAGTTCCGGCACCTGTCGCAGGACATGAACCTGCGCAAAATGTGTGGAAAGCTCTGCAACCGTCGCCTCCCATGCGGCGGCATAGAGTGCGGCCTGATCGTCACCCTGCAGATCCGATCCGGGGGCGGGGCGCAACGCGATAGTGTTGTGCAGATCGCGGCCAGTGCCCGTCCCCTCGGCATAATAGGTCCAGCGTCCGATCAGGAGCACACGCGCGATTCCGTCCATCCCCGGCAGCGCGGCGCGCAAAGTTTCGGTATCGGTCAGACAGTCCTGATCCTCGGTCCCGGTCGCCGCCGACTCGGTCTTGCTCAGGCCAAAGAGCGGCGGGCAACCGGCATGCCAGATGATCATGCCGGGGGTGCCGGTTTCATCCGCAGCCTGCGCCAGCCCGTCCATGAAGGCGCGCAGATGACTGTCGCCCCAGATCAGCACCTCTGGCGGCGCATCCGGGCCTATGGCGCAGGTCTCGATCCCGGCCAGAGGGCCCCCGGTCGGCGTCGTGCAGCGGCTCCAATCCTGCAGGAAATCGCCCGACGCGTCGATATGCGGGCGGGCCATCGGGCCAAATCGCCCCGGCGCGCCATCCAGCAGATAGGCCATCGCCCCGGCACCGAGCATGGCAGCAGCAGTCAGAACCGTGCCTGTCAGCAATGGCCGCGTCGGCACAAACCGCCGCGCCGGACGCTCGATCAACGCCCAGGAGATGATAGACAAAACCACCGCCAAGAACAGCCAAAGTGCGGTTTCCTGCAGGCTGGCATAGCCGTCGCGCCAATAGGTGGAGAGGGTCAGCACCGGCCAGTGCCACAGGTAGAGCGAATAGGATATCAGCCCGACAAAAACCGGCCCGCGCGACGCGAGCAGCCAGTTGACCGGATTGCGATCCGACCCGTTGAGCAGGATCAGGACCGTGCCCGCGACCGGAATCACCACTTGCCAGCCCGGAAACCCTGCAGGGCGGATCAACACGACAGAGCCCGCGATCAGCGCCAGCCCCAGCCATGACCAGAGCGGATGTCCACGCCAGATCGCCCGCCGCTCGATCCCCCAGATTGCCAGCAACACCCCGCTGAGCAATTCCCATGCGCGGAAGGGAAACAGATAGAAGGTCGCTGTCGGCATCCTGGGAGTCAGCCACAGGCTCGCCGCCAGTGACGCGGCCCAGAGCAGCGCCAGCGTGACAATCAGCCCGGTCTTGCTGAACCGCACTGCCGCCAGCGCCAGCAGGAACAGTGGCAGAAACACATAGAACTGCTCCTCCACTGAAAGTGTCCATGTGTGCAGCAACACCTTGTTTTCGGCACCAATGTCGAAATAGCCCGCGCCCCGGTAGAACAGCACGTTGGACAGCCAGAGCGTCGCCGCGATCAGGGATTTGCCGTATTCGCGAAACTCGAATGGCAGCAGGATCGCGGTGGCAAAAATCGTGGTGACGATGGCCATGGCAAAGAACGCAGGCGCCAATCGCCGGACCCGGCGCAGATAGAACCGGCCCAGCGCAATGCGGCCCGTCACCTGCAACTCTGACCACAAGATCCCGCCGATCAGAAAGCCGGAGATCACAAAGAACACGTCCACCCCGACAAACCCGCCACCAAGGCTGGTCAGCCCGAAATGGTAAAGCACGACCGACAGCACCGCGACCGCGCGCAGCCCGTCGATTTCGGGCCGGTAAGGCGGGTGCGGAGCGGGGGCCGTGCCTGTGGATGGGTCTGCGTTGATCTTGGGCCTGCCAGTGATGACTCGGTCAATATGGACAGGATTAGCCGGGAATGCGTCAAAAATCGGGCAGAGCTCGGAGGATTGTTCCCACATCGGAAACAGATTGTCGCTGTGGGACACGGCCCACACCACAAACCGCGATTTCTACCCGTCCCATAGGCCTGGAACAGCAGGCAAGGATGCAGCCATCGGCAATGTCGTCCTCACCGATGCCGCGCGAATGCACCATATGCACATCGCCCGAAAGCTTGCGGACCTTGCGCGTGACGCAGACGCCAAAGGTGCAACCAGACGCAATCCATCATCCAGCGCCCCGCAATGGTGGGCGTCTGTGCCTTTACCGTGACGGCGATACAGGCATTTGTCGTCGGGTTGGAGGACAGGTCTGGCGTGATGAACTGCCCGGCGCGAAACAGGAATGTGGCACCGGATGGCGGTCGAAAGACGATTGTTTTCACAGAATCGGTGAGGCGGGAACGGCTGGTTCAGATATCCTTGAGCAGCCGCAGCGCATCGTAGATCGCCGCATGGGTATTGCGGGCCGAGACAGCATCCCCGATCCGGTAAAGCGCGAAACCCGCCCCCTGCGGCTGCGCCCGACCCGCCAACAGCGCGTCGGGATCGGTTTCGCCCCGGTTATGCGACCGCTCCTTCAGATCGAAATACAACTCATCCAGCGGCAATGTCCCGTGGTTGACCACGATCTGGTCGAATTGCCGTGCCTCGCGATGCGCCGAATAATCGGTGCCGATCACCGCCAGCAACTGATTGCCCGCCCGCTCTGCCGCCATCAGGCGATAGGTCACGGTGAAACGCACGTCATGCTTTTGCAGCGCGCGCATGTAAGGCGACAGGTTCATCGCCATCACATCGGGGGCAAAGCTGCGGTCGGGTGTCATCACCTCCACATGGGCACCCGCCGTGGCAATCACCTCTGCCGCCTGCAACCCCGCGTGATCGCCCGCATCGTCATAGACCAGCACACGCGCCCCCGGTTTCACATCGCCCGCGATGATGTCCCATGCCGACACCACCAGATCATTGCCCGCCTCCAGCACCTCTGTATGCGGCAGGCCACCGGTCGCGATGATCACCACATCGGGCGACAGGGCCAGCACATCATCCGCCCCCGCATAGGTATTGAAGCGGAAATCCACGTCGCGCGCGGCACATTGCGCCATGCGCCAGTCGATGATCCCGATCATCTCGCGCCGCCGCTTGTTCTGTGCTGTCAGCCTGATCTGACCGCCCGGCTGATCCGCAGCCTCGAACACCGTCACCTTATGACCCCGCGCCGCCGCCACCCGCGCCGCCTCCAGCCCGGCGGGACCGGCACCCACGACCACGACGCGCCTTGTTACATAAGCCGCAGGAATATCATGCGGCATGCTCAACTCGCGCCCCGTGGCCGGGTTGTGGATGCACAGCGCCTCGCCGCCCTGATAGATCCGGTCGAGGCAATAGGTGGCCCCGACACAAGGACGGATATCGGCCTCGCGCCCTTCGATGATCTTTTGCACAATATGCGGATCAGCCATATGCGCGCGGGTCATGCCGACCATGTCGAGCTTGCCACTCGCCACCGCATGGCGCGCCGTCGCCACATCGGAGATGCGTGCAGCGTGGAATGTCGGCAACCCGACCTCGGCCCTGATCCGGCCCGCAAAATCCAGATGCGGGGCGGCAGGCATCCCCTGCAACGGGATGACATCGGTCATTGCCGTATCGGTATGAATCCGGCCCCGGATGATATTGACGAAATCGACCATCCCCGAGTCGCGGAACCGGCGCGCGATCTCGACCCCTTCATCGGCGCTGATCCCGCCCTGTTCCACCTCATCGGCGGTATAGCGGACACCCAGCAGGAAACCCGGCCCCACCCGCTTGCGGCACGCCTCCAGCACGTCAAAGGCAAAGCGGGCGCGGTTCTCGAACGATCCGCCGTAAGGGGCGGCCAGCGTATTGGTCAGTGGCGACATGAACTGATCCATCAGATGGCCGTAACATTCGAACTCTACCCCATCGAGGCCGGCAGCCTGCATGCGCTCTGCCGCATCGGCGTAATCGGTGATGATGCGGGCAATCTCGAAATCCTCGATCACCTTCGGGAATGCGCGATGCGCGGGTTCGCGGAACGGGCCGGGGGCCACAACGGGCAGCCAGTCACCCTTGGCCCAATGCGTGCGGCGGCCCAGATGGGTCAACTGGATCATCACCGCACAGCCATGGTCGTGGCATTCGTCCGACAGCGCCTTCATCCAGCCCACGACCTCGTCCTTGTAGGCCAGCACATTGTTGAACACCGGCGGAGAGTTGCGCGACACCGCCGCCGACCCGGCGGTCATGGTCAGCGCGACCCCCGCCTTGGCCCGCTCCACATGATAGGCGCGGTAACGGTCCTTGGGCATCCCGTCCTCGGGATAGGCAGGCTCATGGCTCGTCGTCATGATCCGGTTCTTCAACACCAGATGTTTGAGAGTATAGGGCTGAAGGAGCGGATCGGTGGACATGGGCCGGTTCCTCTGACTGGGGCTGACACGATCCTAGCAGGGGCTCGGCCGGGTCCACAGCACCCTTCGACAGACAAGGCGCATTTTGCGACACAAGCTGTGTGCGCGGGCCCCTTGGCCTTTGCTCGGAAGGCAGTTAAAAGGCGCATCCAACCTGAGCGGAGTATGTCATGGGGTCCATCGTATCTGTGCGGAACCTGACAAAAACCTACAAAACCGGGTTTCAGGCACTCAAATCCGTCAATCTGGAGATCGAGGAGGGCGAGATTATCGCCCTGCTCGGCCCTAATGGCGCAGGCAAGACCACGCTCATCTCCACGATCTGCGGCATCGTGCAGCCGACCTCGGGGACAGTTACCGTCGGCGGGCATGACGTGGTGCGCGATGCACGCGCAGCGCGCAGTCTGATCGGGCTGGTGCCGCAGGATGTGAGCCTCGAGTCCTTTGAAAAGGTCATCAACACCCTGCGCTTCTCGCGCGGCCTTTTCGGCAAGCCCGAGAACGAGGCTTATCTGGACAGGATTCTCAAACAACTTTCGCTCTTCGACAAGAAGGACAGCAAGATCATGACCCTTTCGGGCGGCATGAAACGCCGCGCGATGATCGCCAAGGCGCTCAGCCACGAACCGCGCGTGCTGTTCCTCGATGAACCCACCGCCGGGGTCGATGTCGAACTGCGCAAGGAGATGTGGAATGTCGTGGCCGGGCTCAAGGCCGAGGGCGTCACTATCATCCTCACGACCCATTACATCGAAGAGGCCGAGGCGATTGCCGACCGGATCGGGGTGATCAACAAGGGCGAGATTCTGCTGGTGCAGAACAAGGCCGAATTGATGGCGCAGATGGGGCGCAAGGAACTGCATATCGATCTGGCGCAGCCGATAACCGAAGTGCCTGCGGCTCTGGCCGCTTATGACCTGCGCGTCGGTGCCGGGGGCGATACCCTGATCTTTACCTATGACACGCGCGGCGAGCGGACCGGGATCACGGCGCTGCTAACCGATCTGCGCAACGCTGGTCTGCATATGACCGATCTGGCAACGCGGCAAAGCAGTCTCGAGGATATTTTCGTCGGGTTGGTGAAGGACAGCGCATGAACATCTACGCAATCCGCGCGATCTACCGGTCAGAAATGGCGCGCTTCTACCGTACCATCCTCGAGTCGCTGCTCTCGCCGGTCATCTCGACCTCGCTCTATTTCGTGGTCTTTGGCGCCGCCATCGGCAGCCGGATCGAAACCGTCGAAGGGGTCAGCTACGGCGCCTTTATCGTGCCGGGGCTGATCATGCTGACGGTGATGACGCAATCCGTCTCCAACGCCTCCTTCGCGATCTATTTCCCCAAATTCATCGGCGCGATTTACGAACTGCTCTCGGCCCCGGTCAGCTATCTTGAAATCGTGCTCGGCTATGTCGGTGCGGCGGCGACCAAATCGATGATCATCGGGCTGGTGATCCTGCTCACCGCCTATGCCTTTGTCGATCTGCCCATCGCGCATCCGGTGGCGATGCTGGTGTTCCTGCTTCTGACCAGCATCAGCTTTTCGCTTCTGGGCTTCATCCTCGGCATCTGGGCCGGCGATTTTCAGCAGTTGCAACTGGTGCCGCTCCTGATCCTGACGCCGCTGATCTTTCTGGGGGGCAGCTTCTATTCCATCTCGATGCTGCCCGATGTCTGGCAGACCGTCGCGCTGTTCAATCCGGTGGTCTATCTCATCTCGGGTTTCCGCTGGGCATTCTTTGACAGCGCCGATGTGCCGATTGTGGTCAGTCTGGCCGCGATCAGCCTCTTTACCTTCATTTGCATGGCGGTGGTCTGGTGGATTTTCCGCACAGGTTGGCGGATCCGGCAATGAGCGCATGTCGGCGGCTTGTTGAACGTGTGGTTGCGCCCTACATCGGCTGACATGAAACACCTGATCCCCTTCATCAAATCCGATCCTGTCGTGGCCGTGATCCGGCTGCAAGGCAGCATTTCCAATTCCAGCAGGGGACTGGATGACATCAGCCTCGGTCCGGTGATCGAACGCGCCTTCTCTCGCGGCAAACCGGCGGCGGTTGCACTGGAAATCAACTCGCCGGGTGGATCGGCGGTGCAATCTTCGCTCATCGCAGCGCGGATCAGGCGTCTGTCCAAGGAGAAAAAGGTGCCGGTCCTGGCCTTTGTCGAGGATGTGGCGGCCTCGGGTGGCTATTGGCTTGCCTGTGCTGCGGACGAGATATTCGTAGATCGCGGCTCTATCGTCGGCTCTATCGGCGTGATTGCCGCCAGTTTCGGCCTGCATGATGCGATCAGCCGCTACGGGGTCGAGCGGCGCGTGCATACGGCAGGCGAAAGCAAATCCATGCTTGACCCGTTCAAGCCCGAAGATCCGGCTGACGTGGCCCGGCTCGAAACCTGGCTGGCGGAATTGCACGCCTATTTCATCGACCATGTAAAATTGCGGCGCGGTGCCCGGCTGCATGATAACCCTGCGCATTTCACCGGCGAAGTCTGGATCGGGCAAAAGGCGGTCGAACAGGGTCTCGCCGACGGCATCGGGCATCTGGTGCCCCTGCTCAAGTCGCGCTTTGGCGACAAGGTCAGGTTGCGGCGCTATGGCGTCCGCAAATCCCTGTTCCAGCGCTTTGGCGCGCGGCTTCTCGGCGATGCGCTGGGGACGATAGAGGATCGGGCCGCTTTTGCCCGGTTCGGGCTGTAGCGGATGCTGGTCAAGGTCGTCCTCCTCTTTCTGCTGGGCATGGTCGTGCTGGGCATGTTCGGCAAGCTGCGCTTTCCGGGGAAATCCCGGCTGGCGTCGGCAAAATGTCCGTCCTGCGGGCGGTATCGGTTGGGAAAAGGCCCCTGCGCCTGCAAACAAGGATAGAAGATGTTCGACACGGTGCTGACGACGATCGGCCAATGGCCGACCCTGATTCTGGGCCTGGTGATCCTCGTCTTTGGCGGTGACGCGCTGGTCAAGGGCGCTGTGAACATGGCGCTGCGGCTCGGCATCCCGGCGCTGGTCGTTGGTCTTACTGTTGTGGCTTTCGGCACCTCGGCGCCCGAATTGCTCGTCTCCTTGCAGGCCGCACTGAACGGTCAGGCGGGCATCGCGGTGGGCAATGTCGTGGGGTCGAACATGGTCAACATCCTGTTGATCCTCGGCCTGCCGCTGCTGATCACGGTGATCCACACCAGCCAGCTTGATACCAGACGCGGCTATCTTGTGATGCTGGCATCGTCTGTCCTCTTTGCGGGCCTGGCCTTTACCGGCCCGCTGACCTGGTGGCACGGTCTGATCTTTCTTACCGGCCTTGCGCTCATGCTCTGGGACAACGTCCGCATCAGCATGGCGCACCGCGCCGCCAATGCGAATGTCGAGGTTGAAGGCGCCGACGACAACATGAGTTGGGTCAAGATCGTGACCTTCATCGTGCTGGGCCTGATCGGGCTGGCACTCGGCGCGCGTTTCCTCGTCGATGGCGCGGTCAGCATCGCACGCGAGTTTGGCCTGTCCGAAACGGTGATCGGGCTCACCCTCGTCGCCATCGGCACCTCGATGCCAGAGCTTGTCACCTCGATCATCGCCGCCATCCGCAAACAGGCAGATGTGGCAATGGGCAACGTTATCGGCTCAAACACCTTCAACATTCTCTGCATCCTCGGCATCACCTCGCTGGTGGCTGACGTGCCGATCGACCCGCAGATCATGCTGTTCGACAACTTCGTCATGATTGGCGTGTCATTGTTGCTCATCCCCTTCGTGCTGTTCCGGCGCGACATGGGGCGGTTGACCGGGGTCGCCTTCGTGTCGATCTATGCGGGCTATGCCGTCTGGCTGGTGATGACCGGCACGGTGGCCACCCCGGCATGACACGCGCGCTTGTCACCGGGGCCGGGGCACGGCTGGGGCGGGCGATGGCGCTTTGCCTCGGGCAGCGCGGCTATGACGTGGCGGTGCATTATGCCACCTCCGCAGAGGGGGCTGCCGAAGTGGTCGCCGAACTGCGCGCCATGGGCCGCGTGGCCCACGCGGTGCAAGCCGATCTGCTGGATGAGGACGCAACCCAGCGTCTGGTCCCCGCCGCGATGGATCTGCTCGGCGGTCCCCTTACCTGTCTGGTCAACAATGCCTCGGTCTTTGAATATGATACGCTCGCCAGCGCCACCCGGCGTAGCTGGGACCGGCACATGAACAGCAACCTGCGCGCGCCTTTCGTCCTGACGCAGGCAATGGCCGCGCATGTGCCGGAAGCGGTGAATGACGATCGGGGCGAACCCGTGGCGCAGGGGCTCGTCGTCAACATGATCGACCAGCGGATCAACAAGCTGACGCCCGAATTCATGACCTACACGCTGGCCAAGATGGGACTCTGGGCCCTGACCCGGACTGCGGCCCAAGCACTCGCTCCGCGTGTGCGGGTCAATGCGATCGGGCCGGGGCCAACCCTGCAGGGGGCGCGCCAGTCCGAGGATCACTTTGCCCGGCAACGCGGCGCCACGATCCTGCAGCGTGGGGCAAATCCTGCCGATATCACGGCGGCACTTGGCTATTTTCTGGACGCGCCCGCGGTCACCGGCCAGATTATCTGCGTCGACGGCGGGCAACATCTGGGCTGGCAAACACCCGATGTTCTGGGGCCCGAGTGACAGATGATGAGTCGCTGCATCTGATCTTGCGTCAAAGTTGTGCACCGGTCGCATGGCATGTCACAGCAAGTTGAAAATTTGGTAACAATTTCATATAATTGGCCAAAGGAAAAATAAATATCACACCAAATCAAGGCCTTGGTAGATCGCCCAAAAAATAGGCAAACAGATGAAGCCTGCCGAAAACAACGATAATTCGCCGCTGCCCAAATGTTTCCCACTGGGTTATCCACAGAAACCGTGGACAGGTTTCTGCTTGTCCCCGGCGCGCAACGGATGCAGCCACATCAAAGAATCACGGACCCGTGACCATGACCGACCCCATTCCTGATCCGCAGCCAGACCCGGCGCCGCCACCGATCACCGGGGTCGCACGTATCCAGTCCTATCTGCGCGGGCTGGACAATTCGCCCGGCGTCTACCGCATGCTCGATACGCAGGCCCGGGTGCTCTACGTCGGCAAGGCGCGCAACCTGCGGGCGAGGGTGTCGAACTACGCGCGGGTCGGTGGGCATTCCGGCCGGATCGAACGGATGATCCGTGAAACCGCCTCGATGATGTTCCTCACCACAAGGACGGAGACCGAGGCGCTCCTGCTCGA
>Ga0105054_10006400_pt1 | contig 16429 bp, 19 predicted proteins | sample BON02_FD_78091 | JGI IMG/M metagenome (GOLD analysis project Ga0105054, IMG submission 78091) | Freshwater microbial communities from Lake Bonney liftoff mats and glacier meltwater in Antarctica - BON-02 (megahit assembly) | ecosystem: Environmental > Aquatic > Freshwater > Ice > Glacier...
CGCAGCAAGCAAGCCAACCCCAAAGCAGGAGAGAAGACGGATAAGAAAGGAGGCAAAGGGCAGTCAGTGCGCTGGAAAGCGTGGTGTCGACAGGGCAACATCAAATGCGCAGTGAGCAAAGAGAATGCTTCGTGCTGTATTCACCAAGATTGCCATGTGGCAGACAAGCAAAAAGCAGCTTTGAAGAAAGCGGCTGTAGTATCAGGAGGAATGACGAATGTCAAGTGCGATTGAAATGGAGAGAACGCGATGGCTGGATGCGCACAGAGATAGGCATGCTTGGAGGCTACGGGTTTCAGGGCCAAGTAACAGCAGGTGACGGTTCAGACAAACAAGGCAAAATGGGAGCAGGATATATTAACTTGAGAAGAAAAAAGAAAAGCAGCAGTGCAAAGTGGGACGTGAGGAAGAGGGCTCCAGCTCAAATCGGCCTGAATTGGCAGCGTTTTTACTGGCGCTTCGTGACACGCTGGTAGAGGAGCCGTTGCTGTATTTGTGTGACAACCAGTCATGGTTGAAGGCAGTCAATAGGTGGATTGGTGAAGGTGGAAAGGCAACGTTGGTGGGGGCACCTGACGCGGATATTCTGGCAGCAGCAATCGAGATGCTACGAAAGAGGATTGCAGCAGGGACAGCAACCTTCTTGGTCAAAGTGAAAGTGCATCGAGGAGAACCAGCGAATGAGGGAGCCAACATTCTGGCGGATAAGGCTATTTCAGATCCGAAGGTAGGCAAAGAGTGGTGCCAACGGACGAATCGAGCAGTCTTCACGTGGGACAAAACGTGCCGCGAGGCAGGGAACTTATCAAGATCGTCATTCGACATTTAATAATAGCGTGAGGGATGCAATACGAAGAGGGGCAGCAGAGAATGAGGTGCAAAACTATGAAAAGAAGCTTACAGGTGCTTAGAGACAAGTGAGCACACTCAGGCGACGATATGAAAAGTGGTGTAAAGGTGATGACATAGAGGACTGCACACACAAGCAACGATATGAGGAATCGTATCAAAGCATGGTGAAGGTCTTGCATAAGAACACTTGGATTGATGACAGAAAATTCTTGAAATCATGTGTGCGAGCTAGGGCAGAGCAAGGCAGTATCAATCAACCTGCATATGGCACGTGGACGGTAGACTTCATGTTACGGCAAAATGAAAGCAGAGCATTCTTAGGGAAGTATTTGAACGACCTGCGCGTCCCTTGGGAGACATAAAAGGCGAGAAGTGATGGCAATTGCAGGGATCATTCCGGTAGCGAAATGGCTTGCAAAAATCAAACAGCGCTATAGATTTTGCAAAAGGGCACGAGAACAATTCGGTGCGAGCACTGAAAATTTGCCGGGAGAGACGTATGGGCACATCAACAGTGCTTTCTGCGATGGAATGGCAACAACCGTCACAGCTGTCCACCACTTCATCTAGAGACATCTGTATACCAGCATGCAAGCTGCACAAACACCAGCGAGTAAGCTCATGGTTTTCACACCTGATAAAGAGAGTAGTATGAGCACGTTGTGGCAGGAGGAAGAGTTTCAGCAGATATGCAGCAGAGAATCGCTGACGGAAAAGGCAGCAAACATTGGAAAACGATCTCTGTGAAAGAGCACGAAAGGGAACGCTATAATTTCGACCCGACAATCTTTTATGAAAATCGTTTTTGGAATCGGAGGCCAGATGGCATAGTGATTAACATGTATCATCGAACACTGTACATCCTAGAGTGCAAGCGGTCGTCTGACAGAAATGAGGATTTTCTGAGGGTAAAGGAAGATGAGGCTAACGAGCAACACAAAAGCATCATCGAGGCGCTCAAAGCGGTTGCCCCGGAATGGACGTTTGAACAGATTAATTTTGTGGCAGGGAGGCGTGGTGCAGTAGTGGAAGATGACTTCTATAACAAGCTCAAAAAGCTCAGTGTACAAGTATGGAAAGAGGACAAGATTCTGTTGGCGCATGTGCAACACATATTCGAAGCGCATGACACAGTAATGTGATCTTACTATCAGCAAATACATGGGTCGTCTGGGGCTGACGCGACGCCGTCGATGGAGAACATTGGAGAACAGGTGTATGTGTAAATAACTCACAATCTTTTTGTGGTCAGCTGCCGAAGAAAGGTAAAGACAGGAAAAAGCTTGAGTAACTTCGGATGAGCAAACAAACGGCGGTACACACAGAAGGTACAGCACAAGTATCAGAATGGTTAAATATTTCTGATACTGCCAAGAAACTATACTAAGGTAAAAGCAATAGGGTGATATCGACAAAATTGCAAAAAGGGACTTAAAGCTGAAGTTCATTTCTATCAGAAAAGCAAAGGCAGAAGAGGAAAAGGTTAAAACATACACTCAGGTTCAAAGATCGGATTTCCGTGATTCAGCACAAGTGAAACTATTGATACAAATTGAGGCAGAGATGGTCCAAGACTCAAGAGCGACAAGTTGAGGAGGGGTTGCAGGCTGCAAGATAAAGGCGCAGTGCAAGGGCGGAGTAAGAGCCGACATCGTGTCGTCGCTCATCGTCGCGGCCGGAAAGAGGTGCGGCTTGCTCGGGGTGGGATTCGAGAACATGATGCGTCCTTGGGTCATGAAATGAAGGGCCCAGCAGGGACTGGGCGTGGTGGCATCTCGATGGCTGGGGGGTGGGAAGGCCAAGGCGCAAGGAAGGGGAATGGGGTGAGGGGCCAAAAACAAGAGGAAAAAGAGAGGAAAAGTGAGGGGTGGGGCAAAGGACAAAAAGAAAGAGGGAGAGGGATGGGTTCAGATGGTTAGAGGAGCGTGGGTACTGAGGAGGGTAGGACCTCATACTAATAAAGCTACATTGACATGGTTTTCATCATCTGCAAAAGGACAAACAACGCGAACAACACCACTCACTATGTGAAGCTAGGTAAGAAAAGACGAGAGAGTTCCAAGCGCAATTACTACATTATTTCTCCAAGAGTGATAATAAAAGCAACCACCATCATCATTTTGAGAAATCCTTTCTAAAAATCGATTCTTTATATACAAAATAGTGCGGTACTAAAGAACTGTACTGAATGTTTTACCCGACGATATTTTCCTTACAAAGAGTGTACCTGTGAAATTAGTTGTACAAATTTTTGTACTATTCGTGGTTATTCAAGTTGCTGGAGAAAGAGGGATGGAAGGATCATATTTTGTACCAACAGACCCCCACCAAATCAACAGGAATTTGTACCACAGATGCACAATTTGTTGTAAAGTCGTTGTGGGTCCGGTAAATCTCTTGACCCTACACGTAAATTGGACTTATTTGTTTCGACATCCATATTCACTTTTGCAGTGTCTAGCAGTGCGCCACCATTTAAGCGGCTTCTTTCTGCAGACTTACTGTGACCGCAACTGATCTACATTGTAAGGGGATTACCAATGAGAGATTCAAAATATCAAATTCACCATAATTTCTCCCAAAAATCTCAAATTAAGTGTCTTCCCTTGCAAATCCTTGGAAACGTGACTCACTCTCCTTTACTGCCTCTACTTTCTACCGCTCGCACAACCAGCAATTCAAAGTCTATAATAAAAGAAAGTCCTACACCACATTCCTCAAACCAATCGTGAGTGCAGAGTGGCTGCGCCTAATCTGACTTAAATGCGCCTCAACCCCCCTCCGGGAACGTCTCTTCACGATGACATGCTCACTTCCTCCTCCACCACCTGTCCCTCGGCAGCAACCTATACACACTCCCCCCTTACCTCACAATGTGTGGTCACCGCAACCCTATGTCTCTCCTCCGACTCCGGTCCTAAAGCCACCGTGACCAATCCATTCCCACTCACATGCTCACCATAGATGACAACCAACGAGACACCTATGACTCTCGAGTGCGCCTCTCCTGCCCGTCTGGAGTGGCTGGTTCGGAAATCCACCTCATTCTGGAATGCACCACAACCTCCCATGTCGCACTAGACTTGATCCAACTCTTCAAAAATCTCCTCTATGACACTTGCCAACCAGACTGGACTACCCTGACCATCCATCAACAAACCTCCCTTATCCTAGGTGACCCCCCATCCACCCTCCCCAAGGAACTTCACCACATTTGGCTGAAGTCAACCCTCCCTACCATCCTTGTCTCCCACCTCGAAAATCTCATATATAACATTCCATAAGCTCCCGGGCGCCATGAATTAAATCGAACGAAGCAAAAAAAAATTATTTAATTTAAAAAAAACTTTATTTTAAAAAAAATAAAAAGTAAAAATAAAAATAGACTAAAATGTAAAATAAAAAGTGTCCACCCACCCTCTTCTTCTCCACAAACACGCCCCTCCCTTCACATCTGAAATGCCCCCTCTTTTAGTCCCTTAGCAGGTTTCTGGAATTGGGTTCATCCGCACCGAACGCAACCAATTTTTTTTTCGGCGGGGTTCTCACGACATCCAATCAGCCACAGTCCACGCGAGGGTGTGGACACCTGTCGGGATCGGGCTCTCAACGCCTCGGGAGGGGGCTATTAATGCCAGGACAACGCTGGCAAGGCGGCAAAGGCGACTCACGGGACACGAGTACCTTCGTAACAAGTTGTTCCAGAGGGATGTTTCTTCCTGCAGATTCTTCCTGTGAAGGAAGGGTCTCTCTCCACTTCACGCAGTCGGGGTTCTCAATGCCAGCGGCAGCGGGCGTCGTGGTTGAGAAGGGGTAGAGTACATATTGGCTCACACTGGGTTGAGAGAGCTGGACGGGCACCCCCTGGGGGGATGTGGGTCGGGGTTTTGGTTTTGTTCCCAGTTATACTACCCTTTCGGTAAGGGTCCGGGCCAGCATTTTTTCGATTTCTTTAAGTTTCATTGTTTTCACACGATTGGGCCGGCTCAATCCGAATTCTTTGAAAAATATTCGGATTCAGGCGGCTCAAAAGGAAGGTGAAAGAAAAAGAAGAGAGGAAAGAAAAAGAAGACGGATGGAACAGGCTCAATCCGGAAAAATTGGGAAAAAGAAGTGTTTTTGGGGGAAATCTGTATGGGCTCTGGTTGATGGCGAGTAGCGCGCGGCTGCTAAAAGCCCTCTGCTTGCTGCGCGCCCCTCTACCCCCCTGATGACTTCCACTACGGCCCTGGGCCTGTCCATAGGTCTCTCCATGTTCGAGTTACGTGAGACTGGTGATTGGGACATCTCCCTAGGTCCCCCGGAACGGGAATTGGTGTCAAAGCGAAGGGAATTCTCAGGGGTTGCCATCGTCAATTAAACAACGCCCGCATCCCTGGGATACCCACTATCGGTTTTCAATAAAAACTCTACTCTCAAGTGTTCGAATGCCGAAGTTTGAAAATCACATTATCAATATGAAAGAATGACCAAAAGCTGAACAGGCTGAAAGAAATTTCCGACATTTATTTTAAGAAAAAATATTTTTACATGGTATAAAACAGCAAGCCTGAGAACCCCAGTGAACACAGGTGCTACCTGTGAACGGCCTGAAAACCTATACGAATATTTGTATACACACAAAAACGTACTAGTACGTACATGATGTGTATATGTATAAGGATACATGCCAGTGTGGACTATACTATCAATCAAATACACACATACATCTAGGTACGTAAAAATAAAAAATATGCATGTACATGTCACATATATATTGTATACAACTGATACACACGCATACCCGTACACACGATTAGAGACTACACCTGTACCGTGAAGATGACGACGATGAGAGGCTACACATGCACACACGTACCATCATATGGGGTGGCTACGATTAGTAGGCTCCTTAAAATTTAAGGTCTCTTTTGCAGAATATGGTCTCTTTTATAGGGCTCTTTGGCAAAAGCGACCTATAATTTTAAGGAGTCTACTAATCGTAGCCACCCCATAGTACATGCGTAACCGTTAATCGTCATCGATGTCCCTTGCCACAGTTTTGCTTTTCGATTGCGACGCTCGGCCACTCGTAAAGTTGAACCCCTGCCGTTTCGACCCGCGATTCCACTCGGGCACCTCTGTACTCGCCACCCCAAATCTGGGTTTTGGTTTAGCGCCGACAATTCCTTCCGGAAACAGATTCCGTTTGAGCGTGTAACCCGTCTCGTAGTGATCAAACTCGCTCATGTAATCGCTCCTGGTCTGGTCGTCTTCGTGGCGCAGAATTTTCGAGAGGCGGCCCTCGGTTTTGCGTGCCATTTTCCACACTTGATCAGCGATGTCACGGTGGAATAACACGTCCTTTTCATACTGTTTGAGTACGTGTGCCGGCACACGGTCGATCTCCGACGCAAGTTTCGTCACGTGGGCGTAGCCGTCGTCGTCGTCCAGATGTTTGTTTCCGAGCTCGGGCAGACTGTTACTGCCTATTTTGCCTTTGGAAAAACTTCCCCTCCCAGTGCCTCGCAATGGGCTGCGTGAAAAATGTGATTTATATTTTGAAATATCAGGAATAAGTTCTCTCGCATCATCACAGATGGTTCAGAATGATAATCAAAATCATTACAGAGTGTCCACTTATTATAAACAAGGTTATCACTAGAGCAGAGTCACGGTTCCATGGATGAATGAGAGTGCGTGTGCTTGTGCATGTATGTGAGTGTGTGTGCGGGTGTACTCAAGACACAGACTAGTTCACACATGCGCCAGAAGTGTTCGAACGCAACGACTAGCAACTACCCAATCACATCTACAAGGTCTATTTTATCGGGCTCTTTCACACGCATCGGGCTCTTTCACACGTGTCTGGGTATCTTCTAGAGGGGAAACACGAGGGCCCAAACCTGTCTGCAGGATGTGCCGGTGGAGGCATTGCTGGTAGATATGGCTCTCTCATCCTCAAAGGGTCTGGAGGTTTTGGCAGTTGAATCAACGGAATTTCTTTGCCTGTGTGTAACATTTCCAGTCAATTACAGTGAACAAATCAACAGTCAGACAAAGAGTGTCAAGACACAAAACAAAAGCTTGACCCAAGGAATTCTCCTGTTACAACTAAAATCACGTCTGCGTGTTTCTTTCTGAATCATCATGTTCCTGTGCGTCGCAGACTGGAGAGTTTCGGTAAATGAGGAAACACGATCTTACCCATGTAAATTTTCGGAACGGGCGGATCCTTCATCCACCATCCTCCATCCTGACCCTCTCCGCGTTCAATTTTCTGTGCCTTTTCACCATGAACGCCTAGGCATCTTTCGAGGGACAAGAAAAACGCGCCCTGTTCGCTACCACGCTGTTCTTTCCATGCTATTTTTTTATCGTCGATGCGCCGCTGCCTCGCATCTCGTACGCGCTGGTTTTCCTCTTCCAGGTGATCGTCATCGTCAATGATTTTTACGTCTTGGTAATGGCTGAGATAGTGTTCTATTTTTGCCAGGGTCAGCCCAATGTACTGTGTCTCAAAAAAAGTATGCATTGGTTTTTTGTGTTCTTTGGGTGCTGCATCGGGAAGTAGGGATTTGAAGCCCATTTTCCTGAAAAACGTATGCGCAACGTGGTTGGAATCTGCGACCGAGACTACTGCGTGCGAAAACTGCTTGCGCGCATAGACCGTGAGCAGATTGTACATCAAGAGCGTGCCCATACGTGCCCTGCGCATATCCTTTCGTACATAAAAGGCTTCGATACAGATTGAGTCGTCGCCAAGATGCTTCACTGCTTTAGCGTGAATGACAGCACCAAAGCACAGCATGGTCCCCGTTTCCTGACGCCGATCAACGATCCAGTATTGCCCAACCTTCAGGTTGTTGCGCGACGAGCGCAGGAACGAGGGCTTGGGCGGAGTCGACATTGGAATGTTGACGCCATTCTCCTTACGGATCTTTTGTAACTCGTTGTACCACGTGTCATAGGTTGTCACAAGACGCTTTGGGTGCGGTGAATTGATGCTGGTGCGAGGCTGGTCAAATACAAGTAGCTGCGCCATGCATGCCTTGACGAGCAAGTCGCCGGCAACCATAACATTATTCCAGGACTCCATGGCGATGAGCAGGTACTTGCGCGTCTCAGTCTCCCGGCAAAATGTGTAGGGCTTCTTCCCAAAGGCATCTATCGAATGCGGGTCGGCACCGGCGCTGATCAGGAACTTCATGGTCTTTGCGTCGCCTGCCATCGAGGCATAATGCAGGCAGATGCGCTTCTCGGACCCCTCTCCCACGATGTCTGTAATCTGGTTGACCCTGGCGCCATGCTTGACGAGCATCCGGCACACGGACTCGGAGCCCTGAGACGCCGCCAGGTGGATCGGGTACAGCCCGCTGGTTTCATCACCCACATTCGTCGGGTCTCCCCTTCCTGTGAGCTTGAGTTGAGTCAGCAGGCGCTCGGCCTCATCCGCCTGGCCCTTTGCGACTGCAACAAGGAATTTGGCATGCTGGTTCAGCAGCCCTGTGGGCAGGAAGATGTGGCTCATTGGGTTTCCTTCAAACTCCCCATCTTTCGCACAGAGAGTCCGAAATACCGCCCTCGTTGTGCGCCATCGGTCCACCGCCAATTCTGCACCCTTTCAGCAGCAACCCCATCCTTCTATCACTGATCGACATTGATCGGATCGTCTCAACAGTTTTTTCCAACTGCTCGAAAAAAAGGTCAATATTCCTCCTGCTGCTGCTGGCTGGAAGGCCCATATAATGCAGGAGTTTTCACTATCATAATCATCTTTTCCCCCTAGAAGTGGTTGATAATAAACTTTTCTGTCTCTTCGATTTGTGTCGCTGTTGAATGTCGCCGGGACCGCGACGCCAAGGTGCTTTTTGGCGTAACACAGCAAGTGTACAGGACACGCACCACGCGCCAGAGCTGGAAAGCAAAGCTGAGGCGAACGCAGGCGAAGCTGAGGCGAACTCAGGCAAAAATGTGGGGAGGGATTTTTTGCTTTCTGCCCCATCCAAAGAAAGCAGAGAGGGGTTTGCTTGTCTCTCCATCCTCTTTCTCCATCCCAATGCTGGGCCACGAGGATGGCACTCAGTCGGCTGCAATGAGCAAGAAGAGAGGGCCTGGCGAGCGTGCAAATGGTGAGGAGCCAAGTGGTACGCACTGCAGGATAGAGCAGGGTGCTGCCAGCACATCCAGCAAAGCTGGCAAGGCCGCGGGTCTGGAGCTGCATCCTGCTGCAGCCAAGAAGCCTCCCAAGGCCTAGGACCTGTGCGAGGACCAGCGACAGCGGAGCGGGTGTCAGGACTGTGGCAACAGCGGCATCTGCGCGCTCGCTAGGCCCTCTCTTCTTGCTCAAAACAGTGACTTCCGGATGAGAGATCGGAAGAAGAGCAGCAACGGCAGTGCTGGGGCTGGGGCCGTGCGGGGATGTAGTGGCGACAGTATCGCCGCTGTGGATGTGCTTAATGAGTTTGAAGAGCAAGCTGTACTGAGAACTTTGGGAGCACTGAGCTCTGAGCTCTTTTCTGGTTCGGCTGTTGGCGAGGTGGTCATCTCCAAAAAAAAGCTGAGAGTATCATGGGATGACAAGGTACAGACGTTGGAGGGGTTTAACCAGCTACACGGGCACGTGCGTGTCCCAGCATGATATGGAGTTTTGAGAAGTGTACGGGAACACATGATGTTCCCAAGAGGCGGCATGACCCAGGGCTCGGTGCACGGACTAAGGGTCAGCGCTCGCTCAACAATTCAGGGAAGCTGCAGGACGCACGCAAGCAGAAGCTTATTTCTATTGGATTCATCTTCGATGGCGCCGAGGCAAAGCGTGTACGCGAGCAAACCCAGAGAAAACCCGGCAGCAGTTGGGACAGACAAGCTGATCGAAAATTTCAAAGAACAGAACAGCCACACCTGCGTTCCACTGCAGCGGCATGACCCAGGGCTAGGCTGCTGGGTGCGCGAGCAGCGGTCCTTTTTTAACAATGGCAAGCTACAGGATATACGGTGCGAAAAGCGACTGACCTTGGCTTCATATTTAATGGCGGCGAGGCGGGAAAGGTGCGCGAACAATCAGAGGGCAAGGTATGAAACTCATGGAACGACAAGTTCTCAATGCTCGAAAGTTCCAAGGAGAAACACGGACACACGTGCGTGCCAAAACAGGAAGCAGAGCTCGGGTGGTGGGTGCAACAGTGCAGGCAGCTCTACAATAACAGTAAACTGACCAACGACCAGCGCGAGCGGCTCGAAGCTACTGGCTTTGCCCTCGATGGGGCCGAGGCTAAACTTGTGCGCGACTCATTCCAGGGTAAACCTGTGGGCTCTTGGGATGACAAACTCAAATTACTAGTCGAGTTTGAAGATCAAAATGGCCACACGTGCGTGGTTCAGAAACACCCCCAGCTGGGCTTCTGGGTCAAGGAGCAGCGAATGGCTCTAAACAAGGGCCGCCTTTCTGCCGTCCGCCTTTAGAAGTTGGACGACATCAGTGTTGAGCTTTCAAGTCTCCGAAACAAAGATCACAAGAATAGGTGTGGTGTTCCAAAACCCCACTTCTCCAACTACGATAATAGCAAATCATATAACAAAGATTATTCCCAGTGGCGCAAGTTCACGTGGGATGCTCGGCGCAAGGTCGAAGGTGAAAATGGCGTGACAAATTCGGTGGGCATGGATGGGTTGGGTTTGGGTGCGGCAGGCACTCCCTTGGGAGCAGGCCCAATGTCGCGACATTTCTTACCAAGACCACTGTTGGAAGAAATGTCGCGGAGATTTCGGTGCCAAAGTCACACAGTCAGTGTGCAAGACATGCACCATGCGCCAGATCTGTAAAGCGAAGCTGATGCGAACGCAGGCTCGGGAAATAGTAGAAAGCGAAAAGGGGGAGAGGGGTTCAAAGGGGAGGGGGAGAAAAAGGGGGAGAGAGAAACTTTCGAGGAGATGTTGCGAGACAACCTTCCTTCGAAACAGATCAACACTCAATTCTCTTGCGGAAGGCAGGGGATACGGGAGAAGGACGTTCAGCAGAGGGAGCAGGAGCTACGTCGGCGCGAGGGCCTGCTGGGCGTGCAGCAGGAGCAGGTGCAGGCGATGGTCAAGATGAAGCGCGAGAGAATGGCGGAGTCGATGGTACAGGGGGCCAAGTTATAGGGCGAGCTGAAAAGCTCTGCGGCTGCGCTGTCTATTCTGAGAAGCGCAGCCGCCACGCAGGCAACGGCATTGAAGCAGGCACAGATGAAGATGCACGATATTGCCGAGAAGATGAAGCAAGCCGAGCAGGACCTAGAGTGTAGCATTTGTATGGATCGCAATGCTTCTAATGTCTTTAATCCCTGCGGACACTGCTTCTGCTGCCACAAAGATTGTGGGCCCGCCAGTGCACCCGTCTGTCGCTTTTGCAGCCAAGCAGTGCAGAGCAAAACACGCATGTTTGGCATATTCGACTCTGCCAAGACAGTCTCCGGCCAAGATCTTGGTGCTATCGCCGCATCTCTCGATGTAGCGGCACATCCGCTGCCAGCTGCTGCAGTGCCGAGATATTCGAAGGAAGAGCCCGGGAGAGTTTCGGTGCACCAAGGTATGGACGAAGAGCGGGGACAGTCGAGAGAGCAGGAGAAAAGGGGGGGGCAATCAAGAGGGCAGCATCCGTCCATCAGTCTTGTAGTGGGCATGAAAGTGGTGGGGTTTTTAACTGGTATAAAGGGGATAGTCGGCTGGTATGGTTGCACTGTGGTCCAAGTGGATGAGGAGCGTGATGAGTATGTGGTGGACTGGCACAATGGTGAAACAAAGGACACAAAAAAATCTGCTGCACACATTGCCCTGCACTACAATCAGATCTGACACAAGATCTCCTCTGCTGGGTGGGATTCAGCTGGGTGGGATCTGCAATCTCAGAGGGATTCCAGGGTAACCGCCCGTGTTGAGAAGGAGCAGGCTGGGAAGGGCGCAAGAGCGGAAAAGACTAAAAAGAAGACGGAGGTGAAGAAAAAAGAGCAGTGCAAAGGGAAGGGCAAGGGCCTGGAGGAGGGCAAGAAGCTTTTGGTCGACAGGCTAGACGAGCCATGTGCAGTCATAGATACACGCGACAAGAGCGGGGGTGCCATCAGCAATACTAGAAATGTTGAGGAAAAAAGAAAACACGGCCAAAACAGTGTCCAAAGCTCGGAGGTTGAAAGGGAGACGGCAGCAACGGCAGCGATGTCGCAGGCAGAAGAAATACAGCGTCGCCATAACGGCATGACGTTCGATGATTCACATGCTAGTGACAAAAAAAACTGGCTTAGCAGAATGGTTCTCTTTAAGAAAATATTTCAAATTTGATGCACTGACAAATAAAGCAGACCAGCTGCTCTTTGATTTCATTAAAACATCTTTCTTATTTAATTTTTTTTATCTTCTGTCGCTATGAACACCGCTCAAATTTCCTGGTGTCTCCTTTCTTGAATATTTTCTCTCTTCGCAGAGTGTACAAAATACGTGTTTTGACCAACTGCCGAGGTCACGCCAAATGGCGCAACCTGTGACAGCACCAATGCGTCACACAAGCGAACTTATTTTATGTTGAGCCCACCAGCAGCCCACCAGCAGCCCACCAGCAGCCCACTAGAACCACCAAGCCACCCCATAAGCTGCGCACACTGACGAGTCTCAAAAAGGTCACAAGGTTGCAGAAGATGCACTGGCACACGGACGTTGTGTACATATATACAAAAGAACAGAGAAACTGCTCTCTGATTTCATACACACAACATCTTTTCCCGGGGACTTTTTTGATTTACAGGGTCCCAGAAGATGCACTGGCACATGGATGTTCTATATATATACAAAACACAGACAGACAAACTGCTCTTTGATTTCATACCCACTACATCTTTTCCCGGGACTTTCTTCATATTACAAAAGTTGCTTCTTTGCAATGAACAACGCTTAAACTTCCTGTTTTTTTTCCTTTCTTTCTATCGCACAAGATGCACTGGCACCCAGACGTTGTGTATATTCGCATTTGCTTCCTCACTGAATCATGACGTGTGACTCAATGTACCGTGGCCTTGTCGTAGTAGTACATGCAACACATGCTCACTCTTGTCTGTGGAGGCACTTCCAAGGTTTTGGATGCCATGATCCAGGTGTGTTGCAGGTGTGTTGCAGTGTGTTGCAACGTGATGCGGTGTGCTGCAGTGTGCCTTGGTCATGATACTGCAGTGTGGATCACGTGTGCCGCCGTGTATTGCAGTGTGTTGCAGTGTGTTGCAGTGCAGTGTGCTGTAGTGTGCCTTGGTCACGATACTGCAGTGTGGATTACGTGTGTTGCCGTGTGTTGCAGTGTGCTGCAGCATGTTGCAGCAGTGTGGATTACGTGTGTTGCCGTGTGTTGCCGTGTGCTGCAGCGTGTTGCAGTGTGTTGCAGTGTGTTGCAGTGTGTTGCTGTGCAGTGTGTCTGGATCACGGTGCTGCAGTGTGGATCATGCAATATTAGTTGATAACTTCAGGCACGAATCAGACATAGAGGGACGCGACGTCTGGTTCGTGACTGAAGTTATCTACTACTTTTGCGTGGATCAGGGTGCCGCAGCGTGCTGCAGCATGGGAAAATGGCCTCGCACGTTTTTGAGTGTTTTCAAAAGTGTGGTGCAGCGTGGTGCAGCGTGTTGCAGTGTGCTGCAGCATGGTGCATTGTGCTGCAGTGTGTTACAGTGTGCTGTGGTGTGTTGCGCAGTGCTGCAGTGTGCTGCAGCATGTCGCAGCATGTTGCAGAGTGCTACAGTGTACTGCAGTGTATCGAAGAGTGTTGCATTGTGTTGCAGTGTGCTGCAGCGTGTTGCAATGTGTTACAATGTGTTGCAGCTGTTGCAGCGTGTCGCAGGTTGTTGCAGTGTGCTAAATTTGCAGCATGTCGCAGCGTGTCGCAGCGTGTTGCAGAATTTTACTGTGTATTACAGAGTGTTGCAGTATTTCTATCGTGACGAGATTTCGAACACACCGACCCACTGAAATGCAGGCTCAAGTACAAACATGTGTGTTTGCGTTTTTTTTTTGTATGGCAACGACATTCGAACCACTTTCTCTCTCTCTCTCTCTCTCTCTCTGTCTCTCTCTCTCTCTCTCTCTCTCACACACATACACACACCCACATAGATATCTAGGCACATATCTACAAAAATTTCGTGGCCTTCGCAGTATGAAGCAGAAGATTGCAGTAGTTTACACCGCCGGTCCCTCCAGATGACTGCGTTCAAATTCGAATTTCTCCAAGAATCAGCAATAGAGTCATTTTATACAGCAAATTCAGTGGGCTGACTTAATTGAAGTTTCTCAAAAGTCAGGCCTGGAGTCATTTTATACAGCAAATTTAGCAGTGTGCTGACTTTTGAGAATTTCTGACATTTGAGAATTTCTACCTACCACCACTAGCACAACGTGACACCCCACAGGTGTGTAGGGTGTGAGAAAACACGTATGCGGTGGCTATGATTAGTAGGCTCCATAAAATGATAGGTCTCTTTTGCAGAATACCATCTCTTTTATAGGGCTCTTTTGCAAAAGAGACCTGTAATTTTAAGGAGCCAACTAATCGAAGCCACCCCATACGATACCATGCAGTAAAATATACGAGACTTGCTGACACCCTACCCTGCACACACCCGCGATTACGACGAATATACTTAAGTTGCCATGCAGTAGAATATATCAGACTTTCTGACACCCTACATATATCCGCAATTACGACGAATATATATAAAGTGGCCATGCAGTAGAATATGTTAGACTTGCTGACACCCTACACACACCTGCGATTACAACGGATATATATTAGTTGCCATGCAGTAGAATATGTTAGACTTTCTGACACCCTACACACACTTGCAATTACGACAAATATACGTAGGATGCTACTATGCAGTAGAATATATCAGACTATCTCACACCGTACACATACCTGCAATTAACGACGAGTATACATAAGATACCATGCAGTAGAATATATCAGACTTCCTCACATCCTACACACACCTGCGATTAATGACGAGTATTCAAAGTTGCCATGCAGTAGAATATATCATACTTTCGCACACCCTACACACACCTGCAATTAACACCGAATATACCAAAGTTGCCTGCAGTAGAATACATCAGACCTTCTGTACCCTACATATACCCGCAACTACAACGAATATACATAAGTTGCCAGGCAGTAGAATATGTAAGACTCTCTGACACTCTACACGCACCTGCGACCACATCGTGACGAGATTGCAACTTTCTAACACCCTACACACACCCGCAACTACGACGAATATACATAGATTGCCAGGCAGTAGAACATGTAAGATTCTCTGACACTTTACACGCACCTGCAACCACATCGTGGTGAAATATCTGAGCTCCTTGACTCCCCGCAGGTGGGTAGGGTGTGAGAATATACGTGTGATACCATGCCGTAGAACATATCAGACTTTCTGACACCTGTATATATGACTTTCTTTCTACACTTGCCACACACCTGCAACCACCACGTGACGAGATTGCAACTTTCTAACACCCTACACACACCCGCAATTACTACGGATATACATACGTTGCCATGCAGTAGAATATATTAGACTTTCTGATACCCTACACACACCTGCAATTACGACAAATATACGTAGGATGCTATGCAGTGGAATACATCAGACTTTCTGACACGTTACACATGTGGGGTGGCTTCGATTAGTAGGATCAATAAAATTATAGGTCTCTTGAGCAAAAGAGACCTATAAAAGAGACTGTATTCTGCAAAAGAGACCTGTAAATTTATCAATCCTACAAACCGTAGCCACCCCATACCTGCAATTAACAACGAACATACATAAGTTACAATGCAGTAGGATAGATTAGACTTTCTGACATTCTGCACGCACCTGCAACCACGACGTGACGAGATTGCCAAGCTCCTTGACTCCCCGCAGTGCCCGCAGCTGAGAAAGGACACCCATGTACATATATCCAAAATGGGTCATGTCGCATATGAATGAGTCATGTCGCATATGGATGAATCATGTTGCGTACAAACTAATCATGTTGCATATGACTGCTATCTGACCAGTAGCTATGGGGTGGCTACGATTAGTAGGCTCCTTGAAATTATAGGTCTCTTTTGCAGAATATAGTCTCTTTTATAGGGCTCTTTTGCAAAAGAGATCTATAATCTGAAGGAGTCTACTAGCTACTGTATAAATAGCTAGTCGAATGTGCCAGGTGTTGCGGATAGAGACAATACATGAAACTATAGGTCTCTTTTGCAGAATATAGTCGCTTTTATAGGGCTCTTTTGCAAAAGAGATCTGTGATTTTAAGGAGCCTACTAGCTACCTTGCGGATAGAAACAATGCACCTAAACCCTAAGCCCTAATCCCTGAACCCTGCAATGGGTGATGTTGCGGGTGGAGGATGTATGTATGTTTGGAAATGTATATGCATATATGCATATATACACAGACACACACATATACATATATATATAAATACATATGTATATATGTACATATATTTATATTTATATATGTATATGTGTATGTGTATATATATATGTATATGTTGTTTTTGTTTTTTAATAGAAAAC
>Ga0105054_10006403_pt1 | contig 16428 bp, 11 predicted proteins | sample BON02_FD_78091 | JGI IMG/M metagenome (GOLD analysis project Ga0105054, IMG submission 78091) | Freshwater microbial communities from Lake Bonney liftoff mats and glacier meltwater in Antarctica - BON-02 (megahit assembly) | ecosystem: Environmental > Aquatic > Freshwater > Ice > Glacier...
ATTGATTTTTCTGCATTTTTACGCCCACTAAATACGGTTTGGAATAACCCTGCTGCTGTTTGTGCTATTGCAGGGGCAGCTTTTACTAAAAAAGGTACTGCTTTTACTGCTGCTGCTGCGACTAATGGTGCTGGCATAACTTATTGTTTGTTTAATGGGCTATCAATAAAGGTTACTGATACCAAATTTATGAAATAAAATTGACTTGCGTTTTGTTTTCTTAATTTAATTGTTAAATAATTTCCTTTTAATTGATTCCCATTGACTAGCCCACCACTTGAATTTATATCTCTTAGGAAATTACTGTGATAATTATCTTCTAAAGTCTTAAAATTAACTGATGGTATTAGGCTTAATTGTGGTGTAGTTCCGTATGTATTTACTTGCGATTTTATAGTAGGGCAATCCCAAATAGAATTTGCATATTCTGCTAAACTTACCCATGTTTTTTTAAGATTCCCACCATTATTAAGTACTATTTCAACAAAGGCATCATATTGAATACCGTAAAAATTACAGTATGTTGTGCTATTGTGCTTCCAAACTCCACCATTTTTAAACGATAAAAGCAATATATTTATTACCCCTAACCATTCAGGTTTGTAAGAATAGTAGCTTTCCCATTGGTTTAATGCTTCGTCAAAAGATAGAGTATAGGCATCTTGATGAAATGATAATGTACTTGGATTTGAATACCTATTGATTTCTTCTAGTGCTACTATATATTTGTTGGTGTAAGAATCAAAAGTGCCATAAACATTTGCATCGCCACTATATACTTGTCCTGTTGGTGCTATCCCATTGTTTAATGAATCTCTAAACGCCTTTAAATTAGCCGTAAAGAAAGCATTTACCTTATATAATATACTAATTGGCGTAATCCCATCTTGGCTTAATCTACATACAACCCCTCTAAAATCATCTACAAAATAATCAGAAAAGTTATCCCATGCAAGGCTGCAAGGAGAATCCCCGATACCGAAATCACCCGAATAGTATTGTATTTTATTTATTAATTGGTCGGTGTTGGCTTGTAGGGGATTCCCTGTTACATCCTTAACTATTTGTGTAAGTACAGGCACATTGCCCACTTTTAATTTTTGATAAACTTTTAAATACCTATCTCTTACATGAAGTCTTTGAATATCCCCGAAACCTCTATCATAAGTATCAAAATTTTCGGGATAAAATCTATTTGTACCATTGATGCTTGTGTCAGCTTGGTATGATTGCCCAAACCTTACAAGTGTAGGGAAATATGTTAATCTTGCATTTTCATCAATTACTGATTCTCTACCATTGCTATTTGTAATAATATTGTAAACGTCACTAAATCCTTTTTCTATAATTGGTATTATTTTTTCTCTTGCTAATTTTATATTTAAATCAAATCCATATATTTCAAATGTATTGCCTATGTTAGAGTTATCGGGTAACATTTGAATATAAACCTTGCCTGTCGGTGGTACACTAATAGCCGTATCAATTGTAAAATCATAAAACACATTGCTACTTAGGTTGCTAACTTCTGTTGGCAATAAAGATACTTTATACTTTGCAGTAAATCCTGCTTCGTTAGTGCATATAATTGCATAAATAGAGAATATTGTATTACCACCTGCTGTTTGCCTAACTCTAAATGTTGTAGATTTTAATTCTAGTAAAACTGAATTAGCCGAACCTGTTAATTTATTATAAAAAAGTTGTTGTGTATCTGCCCAAACAGGGAAACCACCACCACTATTATTTAATGTAAGTCCAAGTTCATTTTGAATTTTAAATGCTGCATTATCTATTAAAACACCTACTACTGAATCTTGAAATGTTATGTAAAGTGCTTGCGAAATATCTATCATTTGAGTTCCAAAAGCTGCTTGTCCTACAACTCCATAAGGAATAGGAACTGTTCTTTTTCTGTAAAACAAATCACCATTTACCATGCTAATTATTGCAGGTGTTAATTGTGGGTTATTTGCATCTTGCGATTGCTCTAGTCCACAATGATATGCTAAACTTGTTCCTGCATTACCTACCCCAAAACACTTCCCAAACTCATAAAACACTCTACCTTCTCCACCTTCATTTTTAGAAACACTATAAAGTAAAATTTCATAGTTTTGAAAGTTGCTAGTTCCATCAAAGCTAAACCCTGCTGTAATATCTGCTGTTGGATAATATATTTTTACAAATGTTCCTATTATTGTTTTGCTATTAATTATTATTGACGTTTCCATCCCTAAAACTTCATAATCAACTATTGGTATTGCTTGCTGTGTTCCTAATTGATCGTATCTTTTTAAAAATCTTATTCTATCTCCTACTGTAAAATTGTAACTTACAACGCCTTGTGTAGCTTTTATTTCTTGATTGTAAGTAATAATGTTAGATACATCAACGTAGGCATACCTTGTTTTTGTTAATGTGAATAATGAACTAGAATAAGCTGCATTACTAACCCAATATAATCTTTTATTATAAGTAGTATTATTTGACCTAACTAATTGAAAGTATTTAGCCCACAATGGTGGTCTATGCGATATTACCAACTGTGGTTGACAATAATTTGCTGTGGATTGTTTTGGTGTATTGTAGCTAGTTTCACTATTAGCAGTTGTACCATTTGTTCTACCATACTTATCAAAGTACATTATACCATCTTGATAACCACCTTCAAATACATTTGCAAATGATGTAGTATTGTCATTTACTGTTGCTGCAATTAACTTAGTTCCACTAGACAATATAGTTACTGTTGTTGGGAAAGACATTGTTAAAATGTTTCCACTTAAAGAAACTTGTGTCCATCCATTACCAACTAGAGAACTAGACATTGCCGTTAAAACTGTTACAACATCAATGCTATCTGTTCCTGTTGCAGTACCACCTATTTGATTTCCCGCATTGTTTATTACGTTTACTGTATATGTAGCCTTACCATTATTTAAGGTAGCTACTTCTTTGCTTGTTATATCGTTTACCCCTGTTCCATAAAGGTAAACTTTCATTGTAGTTCCTTGTGCTGCTGAATCATTCCCGTTTATAGCAGCAAAGAAAAGTAATCCATTGTAATCGTAGAAAAACCCACCTGTGTTTTGATTTTGTCTTACTGAAATATCGGGAATAATTTTATCAAATCCTTCTGTTATGCCTCCGTAAATTGGAGTATTACCGTTTATTAATTCTTGTGCATTTGCTTTTTGTGGTACTAAGTCTTGCAATTGTAATATTTCTAAAACATCAACTGATGGATAAAGCCCATCATTATAAAACTTGTATGTATAAATATCATTGTTTGGTATTACTAATTCTGCTTTATTAAATGAATCTATTAAAAACCAATCGCTTGTAGTGCCATCTTTAAATTGTCTAAATACTACTTCTATTTTAGATACATCTAACCCACCACTACTCATTGATAGTGATATTCTAGCATTGTTTGTAAATATATCTTCTGTTAATTGTCCTGTTGGCTGATTGGGTAATGGAACTACACTTCTTGAACTCCATACTGATTTTTCAAAATTGGTATAAACGTATCTATATGCAAATTGAAATAATGAGTTCCTTAAATTATTGACAGTTACTTTTGCGTTACTTGTTGTTGTTTGCTCAACGGCTTGTAAAGTTCCACCTTGTAAAACAAAAAAAGCTGTTGGATAACCAAACACATAAGTGCTAAATAATTTTACTTTAATAACGTCACCCGTCACTAATGAAACGCTAACTGATTTACTATAAGTTCCACCACCAAACCCTGCATTAAATATTTGTGAAGAACCTGTTATAGCTACACCGTTTTTAACTAATGTAAATTCAACATACCCACTACCACCTGCAAAATTATAAAATACACCAATAACAGGGTTAAATAATAATGTTATAGGTGCTACTCCTGTATATGTAAATTCTGTTTTATCTACACTTGCTGAAAATAATGTAGATGATATTGTATCAAATGGAACATAGTCTGTTGTAATACCACCACTAAAAGCATTGTTATTTGTTGTTTTTATAACATCTAGCACGGTTGTATTTATTACTGTACTAGCTGTATCGTTTTCATATACAGGCTTAACAGGCATTATTGGTGGTGCTTTAGCTAAAGAAATATATTCTTCTAGCCATACTCCATAAACTTGAATAACATTAATTACTCTTGGTTCATTTAACCCATCATTAAAATAAAGTAAATCTCCTTCAAATCCATCTCTATAAATTATATTTACCCCATATATTTTGTTTGATGGATTGAATTTAAGAATATCAATACCACCACTATCTGTTTTACTTAATAATACTTTTGTAATTATATTTGTGTCTTGTGCGTAGTAGTAAATGCCATTAAGACCTGTGCTATTCCAATTAAAATAATAATACCTATTTCTTATCTTATCTGCAAATCCACCAATTATTTTATTAACGCCTGTTGGTAATGAATTTGAAACTAATGTATTACCCAATATGTTTGCTAAAACACCATCTTGCCCTTCTCCTTGACTATCTCTTGTTACGTTTAAGGCATCGGAATAAGAGTTTTCGGGCAACCTATATTCATGGTCGTCTAAGTTTAATCCTCCTGTAAAATTTCTATTTATGTTTGGCATTTATACTAAGATTTTACAGTTATTCGGGTGTTTTTTTGCGACCATTCATAAGCCTCATTTAAATACAACGGTTTATACCTTGCGTTTGCCAATCTTCTTTCATTATAAAAATTATTTCTTCTTTGTTGCTTATCGCTTATAGTACCTTTCCTTGTATTGGGCATATAGGCTATGTCTTGCCATGCTATATAAGATATTAATGCTTCTCTAAATTGAACTGGCAATACCACATCTTCGCCTTCTTTTGGGCTTGAAATATATTCAATCATTAAATAATCATAACCAAAATTGCCATCTAACACAACTAGGTTATTTGCATTATCTATTTTAAAAGACCCAATGTTTTGACCACCACTAGGCAAACCATATACCGTTCCATATCCTGATCCATCCCAATAATTATAAAATGCAGGTGCTTGTGAATTATAATATGAAAAGAGAGAATTATCTTCTGTTTTTGCTAGTCTATCGGGCAATAAATCAGCGTAATTTGTCAAGTTATTATTATAAGTCAATGCTGATATTTCGCCATTCCCGTTAAGCACTCCTATTTTTGTATAATTAACATAATCAGATGGAAGTTCTACTGTTTTATTTGCATTTACAGGTAGCTTTACAGACTTAACAGTATAAAAAAAGTCTAACCCTAATTGTTCTAGTCCTCTAAAAGCAATTTGCCATATTTTATAATACTTATGTACACCTTGTTCTGATTGGTCAAGATAATTATTTATAACCGAATCGAGTTTAATGTATTGTTGAGATTGGTAAGCCATTTTATATTTTTTTAATCTTCGTAAGCAAGTATAGCATCCATATCCATGATATAATGCTTTTCCCCATCTTTTAAAATTTCTGTTCCGTAATCTTTTACATTATAAACTACTTGACCTTTTTTATACAACATTGGTCTTTTAGGTGTTCCGTTTCCTACTGAAATAACTGTTGCTTTGTTACTTCTTTTTTTAAATGAATCAGGAACAATAATACCTCCCAAACTAATACTATCTCCCATAAATGGCTTAACTATTACTTGGTTTTTTAATGCTATCATAATTTATTTATTTTAAGTCTAATCCATCGTTTGACGTATCTAATGGTTGGCTTCTTTCTGTTATTAGCATTTTTACTACATAATTAATCATATCGCCAATATAATCATCGGGTACGTTTATAGTGCTATCTAAATCAGATGAATTGCCACCACTAACCATTCTAACTGTTGCTGTATATGTATTTAATAATATTGTTGATTTTAAATAAATATATTCTCCTTCATTCCAATAAAATAATTTGTTGGGTATAAACTTTAAAGTATCTATATAACCAACTTGATTTTCGCTTATTGGTATTGCAGTAAATGACGTTTGACCACTGTTTTTAAATTGTACAGTACTAATACCTTCGTTTTTACCTAACCCTAGTGGAATTTGTGGTAAAGATATTTTCCATAAATCATCTTCTTTTGTAACACTTAAATTTCTGTACGTAGTATAAAAAGAGTTATTTATATAAGCAATACCGTCTAACTGTAATGAATCATTATAATTTTTTTTAGCTACTGCACCAATTGCATCGTTAATCCAAAGATTAATTATAGGTATAGTAATTGTGGCATCATCGGAAGGTAACCCATTATAGACAACCCTTTGTATTCTTTCCGATAATATATACCTTGATATGATTGCCATTACTGTCCTGTTTTAGTTATTTCGTTAGCATATTGAGATACCACCGTTGATTGAAGATTAACGCCAATCATTCTTAATGCTCTACTAATTATTTCAAGCATATCTACTTCCTGCCATTGTGGGTTTACACTTGTTCCTACACTATATACAGGCAAGCCATTTGAATCTAATGTATAACCCCAAACTATTGTCGTTGGTTCTTTTATATAATTTAATATTGCAGAAGCAATATTATTTGGGTAAAATTTAAACCCATCTTTTTCTATCATATAAATAGGGTTTTCCACTATTGGTGCTATTTTGCTATTTATGTAATTAGATAAAAAATCTTGCTGTATGAACTTTATCTTATTATAGTTGCTAGTCCACATTGTATCTGTTTGTAAGTAACCACTTGGGTAGGTAGCTACTCCTTGACCATTTACTGTTAATGTTGCAGGGTGAATAAATGGAGTAATTCTTTGCCTTGTTGTTTCGTTATTACCGAATTGAACATTTGAGATAGGTCGCCCTGCTTGATATTGTTGAAATTGACCTAACAAGTAATCCATATAAGAAACCTGTGCTTGGTTAATAACCCTATTAAATTCATCGGGTGTAACGTAACCATTTTGGCTTTTATTTACGATATACTGAATAAGTAGATATACCTCGTTTACGGTCATTGTAAATATTTGTTAAATCTTCATCAAATATAATAATTTTTAAACAAAAAACCCCTTAATTTTTTTAGAAACTAAGGGGATTGTGAAAAATGGGTAAATAAGCTATTTAATTGAAAATCTTAGCTGTTCAAGAAAATCTCTTGCTTCGGGTGATCCTGCTGATGCAAATTCAACCAAATATTCGTGAACATTTTGATGTGGTGGTATTGAGCAAATAAATTTGCCTGTACCCCAAAAGGCTTTATTCCTTTCTCTGCCAATATCTATTTTAGAATCACTTAACGCTTTTTTAACCAAAAATGAAATTTCGACTAATGGGCTGTCGTAGGTTTCCATAAATCTTTGTGGGTCTTGTTGTGCCTTTAGTGCATAATCCCTTCTGATTGATGCAGTTTCTTTAGGAAAGCCTACTTCATCAATAAAGCTAACATTTAAGTACAATGCGTGTTTTCTCATTATATCTTCGGGAACTGATAATGCTTTTTGCATTGCATCAATCATAAAATGCTGCTTTTTTAATGCTTCTTCTGCTTGTTTTTTAGGATTCCATTCAAAAAATTCCATTTTAGAACCTGAACGCCTTTTTGGATTATCAATACAATGGCTACAAGTTCTAGCATATTCAATAGCGATTGTGTCCCATGAAGGTATTCTCAATATCTTACCCTCAAACATTAAAGACCTTCTATTGCTATCTACATACTCTTTGGTAATATCCTTTTGGTCTTTTACCCATAGGGTATCAACACCTGAAAGTAATCGCATCCTTTCTACTTTATCTGTTTTAGGATTGATAGTGTCATTAATACCATCAACATAGATATTGCCTTTCTTTTTGGTATTAACTAACTTAAAAATTACAAATTCATTTGGGGCTTCTACTGAATTGCTTTTTGCAATTTCGGAATAATCGTTTTCTGCTTGTGCTTGATTAATTTGTTCTAGTGTAGGACTTTGACCTAACATTGTTGATTGAATACTACTAAGAGTAGTACTACTTTTTGGTTTTGACATTTTTTTTTATTTTTATGTTATTAAATTAAGGGCTTTTTACTTTTTAATTGCCCCCTCCCATCTCGGAAGGATTAAAAGAATGTAGGAAGATTTTACCTTCCTACATTAATATACTTACGAAACCTATTATCTATGTTGCTTCTACGATAATGAATTGATTCGCACCAGCTACTCTTGAGCTTCTGTACGCAATCATTTCTACTTTATCTTCCATCTTACCATTGGTAGGATTTGCTGAACCACCTCCATGCTGCCATACTCTAATTCCATTTCCTATCGTTCCACCTTTTACAGGGTTCTGATACATAATAGAAATATTTTTGTACGCCTTAGAACTATCTCTAGCATCTCTACTTTCACCCATAGGGCAAATGATACCGTAATTACGGAAATAGTCGGTAGTTGGTGTTTTACCATAAACAACTTCTGTGTTAAAGTTACCATACTTTTTAGTTTGGAACATATAACCATCAATGAAGAAGTTTTCAAAACCATAAGCTACACTTGCTTCTTGTGATTTCTCTCCTTGACCCCATACAAAAGCACCTGCTGGGTAAGCTGCGAAAATACCATCGGAGAAGTTTTGTTTTTGGAAAAGGTCTTGTAACCAAAGGTTTTGTTTTGCACAACCATTTACATCCATAATACGAGTAATTTCATGCAATTTTGCAATATTCAAAGTACCTGCGGTATAGCCAACGGTTTGACCTCTTTCTTCAATTTGAGGTATAATACCTTTAGCACCTACGGAATTTCCTAATCCTGTATTGTTTTGAATATTACCACGCATTAACTTAAACTCCATGTTATTTTTGAAACGCATATTTGCTTTCCACAACCCTTTTAAGGTGTAATAAGAAGTTCCTGCTTGACCAACAGGTGAACTTCCCGAAACGCCTTGATTGTAGAAAACTTCTGTCATTTCTGCAAGGTCAGTAGCAGACCAACTTTCACGCATTTCGGTGATAGTATTAGTGTACCTAACATCCGTATGTTGTTGACCAACAATTGAATCCGATGCTTCACCTGCATCCACATCACCTGCAAGTAAAAGTGTTTCTCCTGCCAATAAATTAGCAGAACCACTTGATACAAATGCTTGTGTTGAAATTTTAGGTCTTACTGTAATAACAAAAGCACCCGGAGTTGCATCGTTTAAAGTCAATACTTCACCTTCTATATTAGAAGATGCGATACGCAATGTTTCACCAACTCTAATAGGGTTAGTTGTATTGCTATCAAAGTACCCGTCTGAAACGGTAATAGATACAGTTGCTCCTGCTGCTGGTTCAACAATTGCAGAAAGGCTATTAACTGCTAACATTAGTTTTCCTCTGCTTTCAAACCAAAAAAAATCTCGGTTTTTTACTTCTTCCATTCCTCCGAATGTAGATAACCATTGTGTGAAATCTTCGTTACCGTATTTTTCAACGTAATGATTCCATGACTGTGGGGTTAATAGTTGCAATGAACTTATTAACGCCCTGTTTGCAACATTGGCAATTGCCCCAGGTTGCAAAATGTTTGATGTAGGTATTGACATTTTTTAAATTTAAAATTGTTTTTTAAAATTGTTTTAGATTAAGCCGCAAACATCGCTTTAGCCAAATTATCAATATCGGATAAGTTGTTATCAGGCATAAAGGTTTGTTGTTGACCGTTGTTTTTTAGATTAATATTGCTTTGCAAAGCAATCATTTTAAGCCTCATTTGTTGTGCTGCTTCATTTGCTACTTTCTGTAATATTTTGTCTTTGTTTTCTAAGAAATATTTATCAGCCATCATTTCTTTAATTTGTGGTTTACCATCTTTAGAAAACCACCTATTGCCGAAATACTCTGATGAATCAAAATCAGAAAGAGCATTTTTTAATGAACTTTTTTCTTCATCGGTTGGAACGTAAGAGATTGGAATTTCAATCCCTGCACTTTCGTCTTTGAAAGCCACGTTAAACCCATTGAAACTTTTATATTCACTTTCTAATGCTTGCTCAAATGCTTTTCTATTTACTTCTGCTTTTTGCAATTCTTCTTGCTGTTGAGCCTCTGTAATTTGATTAGCCTTTTGTATGCTTGGTAATACTAATTCCCCTTTTGTTTTTTGCAATTCAGGTTGTGCCATTTTAGCTTCAATAACTAGCTTTTTTTGAATAGCACTTATCCTTGTTTCCCATTCTGAAACTCTTGCTTGATAATCTTCTTCATATTCGTCTTCCTTTAGTGTAGGTTCTTTTGGCAAAGAAAATCTTTCATTAAATACAAAATCTACTTCATCTTCTGAAAGATTTTGATTTTTTTGTTTAATACTTAATTTAAGTATTTCTTCTGCACTCCCTTGTGTTACTTCTCCTGATGCAAGCCTGTTTAATTTTTTCTGATTACTTAGATAGTCTAACACTTCATCTGTCTTACCTTCTAGCCATGCTTGATAAAGAGTTTTACTTTCTTCGTTTGCAAATTCTTGTTCTTTAGGTAAAGTACCCTTTAATTTTTTTAGTTCTTCAAAGTCTGCTTTAGCTTCATTTAAGTTTTCATAGCCAAAGTTTTCTTTTACAAAGGCATCTGTGTTAAAATCCGTTTTAGAATCTTGCTTTGCTTCTTCGGTACTAACTGTTTCTGTTGTGGTCGTTTCGCTGCCTATTTCTTGCACTTCTGCAAACTGTTGAACAGGGCTTGTTTCTACCCAACTAGCATCGTCAAATGGGTTTGGTAGATTTACGTCTTGCGTGTTATCGACTGTCTGTGTTTGTTCTTCTAGCATAAATTATTGTTTTGTTTTAATTTATTTTATATAGCTGTATTAGAATTTTAGTACAAGTAACCAAATCTGCCCCTGATAATTGTAAAAATGATCCTATTGAAGCGAATCTCACTAATCCACTAGCAGCCAACGTAGTTGTTGCTGCACCTGAATTAAGATTAGTTCCTTGTGTTGCTATAAAATTGATAGCTGTTGATGCGTTACCATCGATTACGCCTTGTACTGCACCACTATCATTAGTGCTACTAAATGTTACCGTACCTGTTGGTGATACAAGTTGGACTACAATATAATCCCACCCACTAACATCTAATTTAACTAACGCATCAGCGTTAAAATCTCTTGTTACATCTATTATTGTACTTACTGCCATAACTTTATTTTAAATTGTTATTGTAATTGTTCTTGTTCTTGCATTTGTTCTTGACCAACCATTTCTTCTTGCTCCATTTCTTGTTGCATTGCTTGTTGCTGAATTTGTTGCTCCATTTGTTTATTTTGCAAAGCCAATGGTATAGCAACTCCTTTTATAACTTCACCCAATAAAACACTTATATCAGATGATACTTGTACTCCTGCTTTCATTAACTCAAAATACCCTTGAAGGACTATCTGTTTTTCTTTTGCACCATTTTTTTTGTCCTCTAGTGCATCGTCTGCTTGTGATTTTGATTTTTGTGATTCTACTTGAATTTGTGCATTATACTCACTATTTTTTTGAGCAATTTCCATTTGGCTTTTCAAATATCTTTTTTGTGCTTGTCTAAATAAAAGTTCTGCGTATTTTAAATTTTCTTTTGCAACACGCATTAGTTTGAAAGGATCTATGTAAAGAATAAAATCTTTATTGGTTTGAATAGCTTCGTTAAGTATTGCTTCTAACTTAGCCATTTCTTGTTCATTTGGTAACAGCTTTATTTTTGTTGTAAAATTTCTTCCTGATACCTCGTCTTGTTTTAATAGTTCTCTATATTTTTTAGCACCATGCGTTACACTCATATTCAATAAGCAAGCTACTTTTTTGGCAGTATCTTGCATACACATTATATAAGCATTGTAATAATGTTCTGTTGTTGTGTCTGTAATAATCATTGCAGATTCAGCATTTTGAGATGTAACTCTTGGTGCTGCTATACTTTGAGATAAGTTAGGGTCTAGTCCTAATTCATCTTTTAATACTTGGTAATGAAATTGATATAAAGAAACAAGCCCTTGCATTTGTGCAACAAACCCTGCGTTAGCAAGTTCTGTTATTGGTGCAGGTATTGGGTTGCCTTCTGCATCCTTTCCTCTATAATATAAAGTACCTGATTGTTCGTATATTTTCTGTGCTTCTAATGGTTTTGTTGATTCGCCTAGTCCTAAATCTAATTCTTGAAGTGCATCAATATTAATCATTGAACCTGCTGGCTTCATTTTTGCTACAAGTTGTTGTATTTTTAATCTAACAACAATCATTTGGTCAAGAGGTTCTTCTATTTTTTCAGGAACAGCCACATTACGCATATCGTAATTTTGTGGCATAAAGAAGCTATATGAAAATTCTACATTACCACTTTCTTTAGGGTCTTGTGGGCGAATCATATTTTCTTTTAACCCCCATTCTAAAACAGTATTTGATTGAGTAGCAAAAACACAACGATAAATATTCCAACTTTGTTTTTTGACAATTTTTTGATTTGCCTTTAATTTATCGAACTTACCTTTGGTTATTAATGTACTACCCTTATTTGTGGTTGTTACTGTAAATGTTTCATCATCTAAACTTTTAAGTTCAAACTCCATTGTATCTACATTCCATTCGTCATACGGTCTTGTTAAAGACATACCCCATTGTTGAAGCCAAGTAATTTGGTCAATACTTTTATATTCTTTTGCCGTTTGTGCTATTGCAAAAATCTGTTCTTCTGTTAAATCGCCACCACCGTCTTTGCCATATTTTTTACGCAAATCGCTAATTTTGATTACAGACATTCTTCCTCTCCATGTAGTATCTCTAAAATCATCATAATCCGAATTGGAATAAAACATATTTTCTGGTCTTAGCCATTCAATAATAATTTCACCTTCATCATTCATAAAGGTATAAGTTCCTACAAGACCAACTTGTGTGCTATCGTGTAGCATTTTATTTTTCAATGTATCAAACCAACCGTTAGCAGCTAAAACATTGTTAGTGCCAATTTCATACTTTATTTCTTCGGGTGTTCTATTAAATTCTAATAGCCATTCGCTTAATTCATCTTTATCTTCTGCAACAAACTGATCTTGTGGTACAAGTGGAACTCCTGATTCTTGTTGCTGTTGCATTAACATTTCTTTATTATCAAAAACATATTCTGCTTCGTCTGCTTGGTCTTGTTTTTGTTTTGAAGATACAGGGTCAACGGCTGTTACATTAATCTTTTCATTCCTTTTATCCCACCCACCTACTAATCTACCTATAATTGTATTGCATATTTTTATACAATTCCAATTTAAGTTTACATAATTTACTTTTCCATTCATTTCAAGCCTATCCATGAATCTAGCCATATCAATTCTACCATTGGCATATTGTCTATTTAGCAAAAACCTTTGATTCCTTTTGAAATAATAACTATTTGTTCCACTAATTGTAGAATGTATGTATTGGGAAACCGATTTGCCGTAGGATTTATTTAGCTTTTCAGAAGGGTCGCCCATTAACTGAAATGATTTCATGGTAGCATTGCCACCATTTGTATCTCCGAAATTAATATTAGATGATGCACCCACTTAAAATGCTTTAATTTTAACCAACATTTAACACAATTGGTAATCAAATATAGTATTTTTTTACAAACCAAATAAATATTTGTTAAAGTTTATTTTTAATGTAGTGATAATACAGCTTCTATATCCCTTCAAGTTAGAAGAATACTGATTGAATGTTAATTACAGTGTTCAATCACTCAACTTATCTTTGATTCCCGAAATCCTAAATCGGAGGCAACAGCTTTTTTTTAATCTTGAAGGTCGCTAGTTGATAAGCGTAAATCATTGCTAGCACTTTTTGCTGTTCCTATTATAGTACCGTACAAGTCCAACACAATACTACTATCAAATAAGTTTGCTTTTATTTAAAGTCGTAACTGTACAGACATTGTGGTTAAAAACAGAAAAAAACCACGTATTTCTACGTGGCTTCGACCTTCAAGAGCCATACTTATTTAAAAGTACCTTCTTTAATAATTTTCGTAGCTCTTGAAGTTTGCACGAGAATAACACTACGAATATACAATATTTTAACAAACAATTAGCATTTACTGTTTTATTTTGGAATCAGGGTGTTCTATACACGTTTAATAATGGTGTATCTTTCTTCTTTCTTAGATTAACAGGCTCTTGAAGTATAACCAATAACATTAAGAATGAAACCGTTATATCAAATTCTGTTCTATCATTTGGGTCAAACTTTTCTGCATCTTCAAGCAACTCAATATAATCAATAAGGTAGCAATAGTGTTCAAAATAAGATATTCCTGTATCTACTTGCTTGGTTAAGCTAAATGGAGTTGTTGGGAAACCTCTATATCTTTCTGTATCTTGTCTTTTATTGGGGTCTATTGTTGATAATGGGTATTTACTTAAATAATTAATCATACCTCTATCTCTAAAAAAGGAAAGGTAATCATCACTATTATGCTCATACGCTACTTCATAACCGAAATATTCTGATGCTAAAAGTATTTGTTCGTGTAAAATATCTTTTATGGAAGGTCTGCCATAAAGCCAACCTATTGGCTTGCCAGTATTATGTGGGTCTAAAATATCAAACCTTCTTCCTATCCATGCTGATGCCCTTGAACCAAACTTTTGTCCACCTTGACTATTACTATAACCATCCACAGAAATAGCACCGTCATGTGTTCTTTCGGGTATCTTTAATCCTTGTACTCTTTTTTGCTTGTTTTCACTACCAATTGGTGGGAATTGTGTTATTTTCCAATAAAAGTCTTGCTTTATAATATCAACTTCTTTCCAACTAACAACACCTTCAATTGAACGATGAAAAAGAACATTCCTTTTAAATATTGGAGTATCTCTTAATTCTTGTTTCCTTTTTGATATATTCATTGTATTAAAAACGCATTTATCACTATCAGATAAAAACGCTTCTTCAATTGTTAACGGCTCTTTCCTAATACGAGCAGACAATGATCGTGGATTATTTTTTACTGTTTCTCTATCAGATAATATAGCCTTTAATGTTTTTTCTTCGTCAGGGTAGCCATATAAGCTAAAGTTTCTAGTCTTTTTAGCAGACATAAAAAAACGATACAAACCGCTAATTGTTTTACCATCTTCCCCTTTCTTTAACTGATTGCTTTCATCCCATAATAATTTAGCTGCTTCCGATACCCCATCTTTATCTGTATCTAATTTTTCTACTGTTGATGTGTATAATGCTTTGCCTATTATTTTACCTTCATCATCCATTAAGCAATAACGAACTACTTCGTGCCTATCATATATATTAACTTCATTGGTTTTATAACACTCGTCAGCTACATATCTATGCAATTTTTGACCGTCATAAGCAACTGTATCAGCAGAAGCAAAATCAATTAAACTACCTAATTCATCATCTGCAACATTTTCGTCAGACTTTTTACCTCTTATATTCGGCTTTTGAAATCTTAATTCAGACTTAGGATTAGCACCTAAACTTGTATCATAAACAGGTCTAAAAAACTTTGGTAGCCTTCTAAATGGATTTACTACTGTCTTTGAGAAAAACTTTTTAGCATCATTTCCTGTTTTAGATTGAATGCCACTATTTGTCATTTTGGTTCTACTAACATATTCTGTGGCAAAGCACCCTGCAAAAAATGACTTACCAAAACGTCTTTTTGTAACCTCTGTTAAGCCAATGCACAATGGGTCTTTAATACAGTAATCCATAAAGTATGCCTTTTCTAAATCAGGCATCCTAAAACTAGGTAATCCAATATCAATTTGCCAATAACTTAAATAGTAATAGTGAAATCCTGTTATAAATACGTCTTTGTCATTATTCCTATACCAAAACCCATTAAGCCTTCTATGCCATTCTTGTGCTTTAAACTTCTCTAGTTTTTCATCATAAAAATCATCATCATCATCTTTCTTAATTTTATCGTAATTATCCCACTTTTTTATTGTGTCTTTGTACCATGATGGGTATGGTATCTTTTCCCAATAACAATGTATATCATCATTAGATCGCCTATGAACGCCAATAAAATCTAGCTTTTTTGTAACAATATTATATACATAACCAATAGGCGGTAAGTTGCATTTAAGTCCCTGAATGTCAATTATTTCTCCACCTTCTATTTTTTCGTACATAGACTATTGTTTTTTACCCGCCAACTCTCCTACCTCGTCAGCTATACTTTCGGGGCTTATTCTAAATCTTGGTTGTAGGTCTTTTTCTTTATCTCCGATAACGCCACTTGTTTGTTCTAATGACTTTAAAGCTGTTGCTAGGTTTGTGCTATTATCCCAAATACCCTTTAATCTTTCAAATTCCTTATTACTTGCCGATAAATCCATATCGGTTAAGTTGTATTTATTTAAAAGAAGTGCCATTTCATTGCTTTTTCTATTTAATGCGTAAAATAAATTCCTACTCCCATCTACTTCATATAGGCTTAATAAAACTTCTTGGGAAGCTATTTTGTTTTTAAG
>Ga0105054_10006408_pt1 | contig 16426 bp, 21 predicted proteins | sample BON02_FD_78091 | JGI IMG/M metagenome (GOLD analysis project Ga0105054, IMG submission 78091) | Freshwater microbial communities from Lake Bonney liftoff mats and glacier meltwater in Antarctica - BON-02 (megahit assembly) | ecosystem: Environmental > Aquatic > Freshwater > Ice > Glacier...
ACCTTATTTGATTTTTTTCGACTGAATCAGCCGTTGGTGGATCAATAGATTTGTTCTCAGCCGAAAGCAACATAACCATCGTAATCGCAAAGACGGCGCTACAGTTGTTCTGATTTCAAGAAATGACGTCGCTTCGGGCCCGGACATCCCACTAACGTCCGAAATTATTTGCCAATGCCAGCATGGCCGCGCGTTCAGGCTCTGAATAGTCGTCCAGCCCCTCTTCCTCGCCGTCGCGGATGGCCTTCAACAGCGCCGGCGTCAGGGCCGAGGACAGTGACCAGTTCCAGTACCGCAGGACCGTCTGCGCCCGATCAACGGCCAGCATGTCATAGGTGATCTGCACCCGATCCCAGGCGGGGTGGACCGAACCGTCGGCTGCCGTCTCGGGTCGCCGCATCGAACGCCAGAGATTGGTCAGGTCGCTCTTGCCCAGCCCCGTCGCCTTGCACAGGATCGCCAGCGGCTCGCCGCCCGGATCCCCCATAATCTTGGCCCCGGTGACCGGCTTGACCCCCGACAGATAGGCGATTTCGGTCGCCAACTCGCGGCTCAGCCCGCGCTCGGCTGCGGCGGCCACAGCCTGCTCCAGCCCGCCGTAAGGGCTCTTGGCGATAGCCGCACGGTTGCGCTGGCGGCGTTCGATGAACTGCAACGCCTTGCGCGAGACCGGGTCCTGCCAGTTCTCGGCGGCGGCCATGGCGAAGACGTCTTCCGACACCTCCTGCATGACTTCGCGTGATACGGCGAACCGCTGCAGGATCGTCCGGCGCTCGTCGGGACCGCACCACCAGAACATCACATAGGCACCGGACGGACGCAGTTCCGGGCGTTTGAGCGCGGGACCGCAAAGTTGCGTCTCCTGACGGCTCAGACTGACCACGCCTTCGATCGCCGTCTGACTCAGGCGCGCCGTGCTGTTACGGAGCACCGCCTCAATCACAAGGGTTTCGCCAAAGCCCAGCAGGGTTTCGGTGACCACTTCCGACAGGGCCCGGCGGCTGGCCATCAGCAACCGGTGGGTAGGCGGCGCATCGCGTGCGCAGGCCACCAGATCGGCGTCAGACAGTGAGGCGCAGGTCTCGATCAACAGCCCGGCGATTTCGGGGTCGTCCCGCAACAGCAACCGCGCCAGGGCATTGGGCAGTTCGGCAAGCGGGGCCAGTCGCGCGGCCACCCGTCGGCGATCCTCGGGCGCTGCCAGCCGCAGCATCTCGACCAGCAGGTCGCCCGTGACGGCGCGCTCAAAGGCGTTGATCCGGCTGGTCGGCAGCGACACGACATCGGCCAGGCGTTTCAGCAACGCATGGCGCGCACGGAAGCGGCCCTCCGGGGCGGCCTCCTCAGGGCTGGTCGCAGGCTCGGACATATCGGCGTCAGATTAAGGCCGCGCCGGTTAACCAGCTGTGACGGTCACAATCCCTCGAACAGGGCCGTCGACAGATAGCGTTCGGCGAAACTGGGGATGATGGCGACGATGGTCTTGCCCGCATTCTCGTCCAGCGCCGCCTGCCGGAAGGCGGCGATCAGGGCCGCGCCCGACGAGATACCGACCGGGATCCCTTCGACCCGGGCCACCTTGCGGGCCATCTCGAAACTGTCCTCGTTCGACACCTGTTCGACCGCGTCGATGACCGAGCGGTCGATTATCGAGGGGATGAAGCCCGCGCCAATGCCCTGGATCTTGTGCGGTCCCGGCTCTCCACCCGACAGCACCGGGCTGTCGGTCGGCTCGACCGCGATCATCCGTACAGAGGGTTTTCTGGCCTTAAGCGCCTGGCCGACCCCGGTGATGGTGCCGCCGGTACCGACCCCCGAAATGACAATATCCACAGCGCCCGCCGTGTCGTTCCAGATTTCCTCGGCCGTAGTGACGCGGTGGATGGCGGGGTTGGCAAGGTTGTCGAACTGGGCCGGGCTGACGGCATTGGGCGTGCGGTCCAGCAGATCCTGGGCCATGGCGATGGCCCCCCTCATCCCCTTCTCCGCCGGCGTCAGCACCAGTTCGGCCCCCAACAGGGCCAGCATCTTGCGCCGCTCGATCGACATGCTCTCTGGCATGACCAGGATCAGCCGATAGCCCTTGGCCGCCGCCACAAAGGCCAGGGCGATGCCGGTATTGCCGCTGGTCGGCTCGATCAGAACCGTGTCCGGCCCGATCCTTCCGACCTGCTCCAGTGCCTCGATCATGGCCACCCCGATCCGGTCCTTGACCGAGGCCAGCGGATTGAAGAACTCCAGCTTGGCCAGCACCGTGGCCTTGGGCTGATACTCGGCCGACAGCCGCGGCAACCCGACCATCGGCGTGTCGCCAATAGTGTCGAGGATCGAGCCATAGACCTTGCCACGCCCGGCCTTGAGGTGGCGGGAAGGATCGTAGGGGGCGTCGGACATTGCGGGGGCTCCGTGCAGCGGATGGGCTAAGTCCACAAATAGTCGCTATGGCGGTGGCGGCAATCCGCGAACAGCCTGCACGTCATCTACTTCCTGTGACGTCGCCCCCTTCACCCCTCGTTAACCACGATCCCGCATCCCTGATCCCTGCACCGGGGACGTTCGTTTGCTTACTCTCGTCAAAGCCGTCGAAGCCATCGACCCGCTGGTCGTGACCGGCAAGGTCGCGGGGGTGAACGGCCTGCTGATCGAGTCCCGGGGTGGCCTGTCTCGCCTGTCGGTCGGAGCGCGGGCCGAGATCGAGCGCCGCCATCTCTCGCCCCTGCCCGCCGAGGTGGTCGGCTTTCGCGACGCCAAGGCCCTGCTGATGCCGTTCGGTCCGGTCGAGGGCGTGGCCCCGGGGGCCGATATCCGCATCGTCTCCGCTGCTGCCAGTGTGCGCCCGACCACCGGCTGGCTGGGCCGGATCATCGACGCCTTCGGCCAGCCCATCGACGGCAAGGGGCCGCTGCCGGTCGGCCCCGCCGCCTATCCCCTGCGCGCGCCCCCGCCCCCGGCCCATTCGCGCGGCCGGGTCGGGGAGCGGCTGGACCTCGGTGTCCGCGCCATGGATGTCTTCACCACCACCTGCCGGGGTCAGCGGCTCGGCATTTTCGCCGGCTCGGGCGTCGGCAAGTCGGTGCTGCTGTCGATGCTGGCGCGTCAGGCCACCTGTGACGTCGTCGTGGTCGGCCTGATCGGCGAACGGGGTCGTGAAGTCCGGGAGTTCATCGAGGAGACTCTGGGCGAAGAGGGCCTGCGCCGCGCCATCGTGGTGGTCGCCACCAGTGACGAGCCCGCCCTGAAACGCCGCCAGGCCGCATACATGACCATGGCGATCAGCGAATATCTGCGCGACCAGGACCTCGAGGTCCTGTGCCTGATGGACTCGGTCACCCGGTTCGCCATGGCCCAGCGCGAGATCGGCCTGGCCGCAGGCGAGCCGCCGACCACCAAGGGCTATACCCCGACCGTCTTCACCGAACTGCCCAAACTGCTGGAGCGCGCGGGGCCGGGACCGGTGCGCCCGGACGGCACCACGGCGGGACCGATCACCGCCATGTTCACCGTGCTGGTCGATGGCGGCGACCATGACGAACCCATCGCCGACGCCGTGCGCGGTATCCTCGACGGCCATATCGTCATGGATCGCAAGATCGCCGAACGCGGCCGCTTCCCCGCCATCGATGTGCTCAAATCCGTCAGCCGTACCCTGCCAGGCTGCCAGACCCCGCCCGAACGCGAGTTGAACAGTCGCGCCCGCCAGTGCCTGTCGGCCTATGGCAATATGGAAGAACTGATCCGTATCGGGGCCTATCGCGCCGGGGCCGACCCCATCGTCGACCGGGCCATCGCCCTGAACCCGGCACTCGAAGCCTTCCTGGGTCAGGACAAGGAAGATCACACGTCTCTTTCCGATTCCTTTACCCGGCTCGAATCTATTCTGAACCAAGGCATGATCCAGTGACCGGAGAGTATCGATGACCGCCTGGGCCCAATCCCTGATCCGTATCTCGAACTATGAGGTCGAGACGCTGCAGAAACGTCTGGCCGAGATTACCGCCCGCCGCACCTCGGCCGAAATGCGGCTCGCCGTGCTCGCGGCCGAGGCCGAGATCGAACAGGACCGGGCCCGCGACGACACCGACGCCGCCATGATGCTTCAGGCCTATCTGAACGGCTGGAAACTGCGCAAGGGTGCCGCCGAGGCGGACGTCGTCGTCATCGACGCCGAAGAAGAGGGTGCCCGCGACGCCCTTTCCGGCGCATTCGGGGAACTGAAGAAATTCGAACACGTCGCCGAGACCACCCGCCTCAACGCCTTGGTCGCCGCCGGCAAGCGCGAGACGGCCGCCTTTGACGAACTGGGCCTGAGACGGCGCAGCGCTTAATTTCCTTCTCCCCTCGGGGGAGAAGGTGGCCCGGCAGGGCCGGATGAGGGGGTCGCCGACCTCACGCTCATCGCAAGACAGGTAGACTGATGAAACAACCCCCTCATCCGTCTCGCTCCGCGAGCCACCTTCTCCCCCGAGGGGAGAAGGATATAAGCCGCCGCCTTCTCCTTGCCGCGCCGCTGGCTCTAGCCGCCTGCGACCGGCTCGCCTCGGCCCAGACGCCCATGGGCCCGCTCGCCCCGCCACTGAAGTCCCTCGCCGCCTTTCCCATTGGTGCCACCGGCATGACCGGCCAGCTCGACGACCCCGTCTGGGTCGCGGCCATGCGCCGCCACGTCAGCCAGATCACCCCCGAATGGGAACTGAAGCCCGAACGCATACTGGCTCCTGGCTTCGCTTATGACTTCTCGGCCTCGGACCGGATGGTCGACTGGGGCCATGCGCAGGGAATGGGCGTCTTCGGCCATTGCCTGATCTGGTATTCGCAGGGGCTGGGTCAGTTCACCGACGCCTTGCCGACCGCCCGTTTCGCCGCCGAGTTCGACCGCTATGTCTCGACCGTGGCCGGCCGATACCGGGGCCGTATGGTCGGCTGGGACGTGGTCAATGAGGCGGTGGCCGAGGACGGCGACGGCCTGCGCGACTGCGTCTATGCCCGCAAACTGGGTCACGAGGCCTATATCGTCCGCGCCTTCCAACAGGCCCGCGCCGCTGACCCGGACGCGGTCCTGTTCCTCAACGATTACAATCTCGAGAACAATCCGCGGAAGGGCGCGACCTTCCTGCGGCTGGTCGAACAGTTGCTGAAACAGGGCGCGCCGATCAGTGGCATCGGCACCCAGTCGCACCTCGATATCGAGATTCCCGCCGGCCAGATCCGCGACTTCTTCCGCGACGCCGCCTCGCTCGGCCTGCCGATCCATGTGTCCGAGCTGGATTTCTCGATGCGCAGCGAGCGCCGCCTCGACACCCGCTCTCTGAGTCAGAAGCGCGCCCAGCAGGTCGCCCGCGTCGGTGAACTGGCCGAGGCCTTCATGGCCCTGCCCGAACGCCAGCGCTTCGCCTTCACCACCTGGGGCATGCGCGATACCGACAGCTGGCTACTGCGCGACGAGGGCAAGGGCTGGAAAGATGACAGCCCACTGTTGCTCGACGCCAACGGCCGCGCCAATCCGGCGTTCCAGCCGGTGGCGGAGGCCTTCCGGCGCTAGACGCGGTCCCCCTCCCCCGGCGCTTCGCTAGGGGGAGGAATGCGCCGCGATCCCCGCCACAGCCAACGCCGCCATCAGCCGCTCCATCGCCCCCTCAACCATTGCTGCGTCCCGCCCCCTCACCACCAGATTCGTTCCTATCTCCCCTACCGAGCCGTGGCCAAACGGATAACTGCCGAAGCCGATCTCGCGCTCCGCCAGCGCCGCCGCCGTCAGCAGGTCGGCGATGGCCCCCTCGCCCACACCGCTCACCCTTATGGTCCGCGCATGCACCACCGCCCCTGTGCGCAGGCGAGGGACGACGTCCTCGAGCATGGCCGTCATGATCTTCGGCACCCCGGCCATGACGAAGACATTACCGATATGGAAGCCCGGTGCATCCGTCACCGGATTGGCGATCAGCGTCCCGCCTTCGGGAATCCGCGCCATCCGCCGCCGGGCCGTGTTGAAATCGTCGCCATAGCGCCGCGCCAGGATAGCGACCGCGTCGGGATGTTCGGGCAGGGCCACGCCAAAGGCCGTGGCGACGGCATCGGCGGTGATGTCATCATGGGTCGGCCCGATGCCGCCGGTGGTAAAGACATAGTCATGGGCGGCGCGCAGGACGTTCAAACTGTCGACGATCTGATGCTTGCGGTCGCCGATGATGCGGGCCTCCATCAGGTCGATCCCCAGCGCCGCCAGAAACCGCGCGATGGTGTTCAGATTCCTGTCCTGGGTGCGCCCCGACAGGACCTCGTCGCCGATGATCAGGATGGCGGCCGTGGGGGAGGATTCGGTCATGGCGGATCGTTTAGACTGTCGCCGCCGTCCGGTCATCGTGCGGCCTTGAGCATCTGTGCTATGTTCATCATCTGATCGAGTCAGCCCGTCCCCGAAAGCCAACCGATGTACGAAACCCCCGAACTGGAAGGCGACGCCTTCGTCCGCACCCACGAGATTCGAATCCATGAGGGCGGCGAGGCGTGGGAGGGGATGCGTGCGGCCGGCCGTCTGGTGGCCGAGGCGCTGGATATGATCACCCCGTTTGTGGTGCCCGGTGTGACCACCGGCGAGATCGACGACCGCATCCGCGACTTCACCCTCGACCACGGGGCCCTGCCCGCCTGCCTTGGCTACAAGGGCTATGAGAAGACCGTCTGCACCTCGATCAACCACGTCGTCTGCCACGGCATTCCGGGCGACAAGGTCCTCAAGGACGGCGATATCGTCAACGTCGACCACACCGTCATCGTCGATGGCTGGCACGGCGATTCCAGCCGGATGTATGCGGTCGGCGAGATCAACGCCCGCGCCCGCAAACTGATCGACGTGACCTATGATTCACTGGAGGCGGGTCTGGCGATGATCAAGCCCGGCAACACCTTCGGCGACATCGGCTATGCCATCCAGCAGGTGGTCGAGGCCCATCGCATGTCCGTCGTGCGCGACTTCTGTGGCCACGGCATCGGCCGCCTGTTCCATGACAGCCCCAACGTCCTGCACTATGGCCGTCGTGGCGAGGGTGCCGCTCTCAAGGCCGGGATGTTCTTCACCGTCGAGCCGATGATCAACCTGGGCAAGCCGCATGTGAAGGTCCTGTCCGACGGCTGGACCGCCGTGACACGCGACAAATCCCTGTCGGCCCAGTGCGAGCACAGCTGCGGCGTGACCGAGACCGGGGTTGAACTGTTCAGCGCCAGCCCGACGGGCCTGTTCAGGCCGAAGTTCTAAGTTAGGTTGCCTCTTCCGCACAGGCGGGAGGTGATGTTGGATCAATTGACAACACAAGCCGCGTTGGAGCATGCTCCAACATGAAGGCGTCGCGCGTCTATCGTGAACGCAAGCTGGTCGGCGACGACGCCTTCGTGGAAATCGTGATCTGGGATGTGCCACAACCGGTCGTCGGTTCAACGCACGGCTACAAATACAGTCTGGCCCTGATTGTCGCTGATCGGTGCAGGCTCCGCTACGACAACGAGCGGGGCAAGGGCGACCATCGGCATCTCGGCGATCATGAGAGCGGTTATGTGTTCCGGGATCTGGCAACCTTGCTCGCCGACTTCTGGAAAGATGTGGAGGCGTATCTGCAATGAGCACGGTCATCTTCAGCGTCCGGTCCGACGACCAGATCACCCGGGATATCCTTGGCTTCGTAGATGGCGAGGGCGACGCCACGCCCCGGATCAGCTTCGACACTTATGAACGGATGAGGGCACTGCTCAACGCAAAGCGATGGGACATCCTGCGGACCATGGCCGGAGCCGGCCCTCTGAGCATCCGCGAGATCGCGCGGCGTGTCGGGCGCGACATCAAGGCCGTGCATGGCGACGTGACGATGTTGGCCACCTGCGGCGTCATCGACCGGACGGATACGGGTGTGGTCTTCCCCTACGATACCATCCACGTTGACTACAAACTACACGCTGCGGCCTGAGCATGTCGGACACAGTCGCGTCCAAACCCCACCACACCGGCCACCGCGAGCGGCTGCGCGAGCGCGCCCGCGGGGCCGGCCTTCCTCACCTGCCCGACTATGAACTGCTCGAACTCTTCCTGTTCCGTAATCAGCCGCAGGGCGACGTCAAACCCGTCGCCAAGGCCCTGCTGGCCCGTTTCGGCTCGCTGGCGGCGGTGCTGGCCGCGCCGGTCGAGGACCTGATCACAGTCCGCGCCGAGGATACGAAAGGCCGGACCAGAGGCGTCGGCACCGAGACCGCCCTCGACCTCGCCGCCCTGCATGAGGTCGCGCGTCGGGTGATCAAGGAAGAGGCCAACAAACGCACCGTCATCTCGTCCTGGACGGCCCTGGTCGCCTATGTCCGCCTGTCCCTGCAGCATGAGGCGCGCGAGCAGTTCCGGGTTCTGTTCCTGGACAACCGGAACCAGTTGCTGCTGGACGAGGTGCAGAATCGCGGCACCGTCGATCACGCCCCGGTCTATCCGGGCGAGGTGGTGCGCCGGGCGCTGGAGCTGTCGGCCAAGTCGATGATTATCGTCCACAACCACCCATCCGGCGACCCGACTCCGTCGCGACCCGATATCGAGATGACTCGCCAGATCATCGAGGCGGCGCGGGCTCTTGGCATCGACGTCCACGACCATCTGATCGTCGGTCGCAAAGGTGTTTCAAGCTTCAAACAACTGGGGCTGATGTGATCCGACCCTCACGCAGGAGCCTGCTTACCGCTGTCCCTGTGACCGCGCTCGCCGGTGCCGGTGCTGCACAGACTGCCGCTGTCCCCACCGTCATGGTCTCGACCTGGGATTTCGGTGCCGCAGCCAATGCCGCGGGCCTCGCGGCGCTGGCGAACGGCGGCTCGGCGCTGGATATGGTCGAGGCCGGTGGTCGGGTGGCCGAGGCAGACGAGAGCAATTCCTCTGTCGGTCTGGGCGGCCTGCCCGACCGCGACGGGCGGGTGACGCTGGACGCCTGTGTCATGACCTGGGCCGGCGATATCGGTGCGGTCTGCGCGCTGGAGGATGTGGTCCACGCCGTCTCGGTGGCCCGGCGGGTGATGGAACGGACACCACATACCATGCTGGTCGGCGAGGGCGCGCGGACCTTCGCCGTCGAACAGGGCTTCGAGACCCGGAACCTGCTGACGCCGCGCGTCGAGGCTGCCTGGCGCGAATGGCTGACAACAGCGACCTACGCCCCGCGCGCCAACAGCGAGAATACCGACTGGCGCGCCATGCCCGGCGGGCCGGGCAATCACGACACCATCGGCCTGCTGGCCATCGATGCGGACCAGCGCATGGCCGGAGCCTGCACCACCTCGGGCATGGCCTTCAAGATGCGCGGGCGGGTAGGCGACAGTCCGGTCATCGGTGCCGGACTCTATGTCGATGACGCGGTCGGCGGAGCCACCGCCACCGGCGTCGGTGAGGACGTTGTCCGTGTCGCCGGAGCCCATGCCGTCGTCGAGGCCATGCGCCACGGCCTCGACCCGACCGCCGCCTGCCGCAGCGTGATCGAGCGGTTGGCCCGTCTGCGCGGGACCAGGGTCGCGGCATCGCAGGTTGCCTTGCTGGCTCTCGACAAACAGGGCCGGGCCGGAGCCTTCGCCCTCCAGCCGGGTTTCACCTTCGCCGTCACCGATGCGTCCGGCCAGACCCGGATCGAGCGTGCGGGAGCCCTGTTCGCATGACCACACTGATCACCGAACGCCTGACCCTGAAGCCCGTCGCCCCGGGAGACCTGGACGAGCTGGTCGCCCTCTGGTCCGACCCGGCCTTCGCCACCACCATCTTTCCCGCGCCCCTGTCGTCCGAGGACGTCTGGTTCCGGCTGCTGCGCGACATCGGCCACTGGCAGGCGCTGGGCTATGGCAACTGGACCCTCCGCGAGACGGCCACCGGTGACAATGTCGGCAGCGTCGGGGTGCTGGACTATCACCGGATCATGACCCCGACCTTCGATGCGCCCGAGCTGGGCTGGGGCGTGGCCCCGCGCTTTCAGGGACGGGGACTGGCCTTTGAGGCCCTGACGGCCGTACTGGCCTGGTGCGACGGCACCCTGAATGCCCCGCGTACCGTCTGTATGATCGCGCCCGACAATGCCCCTTCGCACGCCCTGGCCGCGCGGGCAGGATATGAACGCTATGCCGACACCCCCTACAAGGGCAGTCCGATGGTGTTGCTGGAAAGGTTGGCTGGCTACCGGAGCGCTGTAGCCAGCCATTAAGGTTTACGCGCCATTATCTCCGAAGAGTTCGGAGACCACGCCTCCCATGCCCATGCCCGTTGAAACGCTTCGCGGTTATCTGACCGAAGCCTTTCCCGACGCCGAGATTGTCATCGACGATCTGGCCGGCGACGGTGACCACTATCGTGCACGCATCGTCGCCGGGGCCTTTGCGGGCCTGCCGCGCGTGCGCCAGCACCAGCTCGTCTATGCCGCGCTGAAGGGCAAGATGGGTGGCGAACTGCACGCGCTGGCGCTGGAAACCTCAGCGCCACCCCACGCTTCCGATCCGGGAGACTGAGCCGATGCGTTACCGTCCCTTTGGCCTGACCGGACAGGCCGTGTCCTGCCTGACACTCAGCCTGGGAAGCCGCGACATCGCCGGCGGGCCAGCGGCCGGTCGCGAACTGATCTATTCGGCGCTGGAAGCCGGCATCAACTCCTACCGGCTGGAGACTGCCGATTCCGTGCTGGCCGAAGTGCTGGGCGAGGCCCTGCGCCATGTCGATCGCAAACTGGTGCAGGTGTCCTTGACCCTGGGCGCGGGCGACGGGCGTCGCGGCTCCAGCCGGGATTTCTCCGCCGAGGGCATCACCTCGGCCATCGACAAGGCCCTGCACACCTCCGGCCTCGGCTGGTTTGACCTCGCCATTCTCGACGAGCCCGGCGACCACGAACTGCCGCAATCGACCCTGCATGCCCTCACGGCCCTGCGCGCGACCGAGCGGGTGCGACTGCTGCGCATTTCAGGCGACGGTAATGTCATGGACACCTATGTCTCGACCGGGGCCTTTGACGTCCTGGCCACGCCCTTCCACGTCAATGCCAATTGGCAGGTCCGGGCCCGCCTGCGTGCGGCCCAGGAAGGCGACATGGGCATTTTCGTCTATGACTATTTCCCCGACAGCCTGAACACGGCGAAAAAGGCCGCGACCGTGCATGTGCCGAAAAAGGGACTGTTTGGATTCGGCGGCAAGCCCAGGCCCCCGGAAGGGCCACTGACCGACGTCGGCACCTTCGCCTTCCTGCACCGCACCAAAAATTGGTCGGCCGAAGCCATCTGTCTGGCCTACGCCCTGACCGACCCTTCGGTGTCCAGCGTGATGATCGAGGCCAGCGACATCGAGCGCCTGAATGCCCTGTCCCAGGTGCCCGACCGCGATATGCCCCCCGGCCTGTCGGCCCAGATCGAAATGGCACGGGTCGCCAGTGCCAGGGCCGCCTGAACCCGCTCGCCCTTGACCCCTCGCCTCGCGGTCCATACCTGACAGCCTTCACCGAAAGGCCAGTGTCCGTGACCGATCAAGCCGCCGCTTCCAATTCCGGGTCAGACCCCGTCCACGCCTTCATCACCAACACGCTGAAGGATCACGCGGTCGTCCTGTTCATGAAGGGCTCGCCCGACGCCCCCCGTTGCGGCTTCTCTTCGCTTGCGGTGCAGATCCTCGACCATGTCGGCGCAGATTTCGTCGGCGTGGACGTTCTTCAGGACGAGGGCCTGCGCGAGGGCGTCAAGACCTTCAGCGACTGGCCGACCATTCCCCAGCTCTACGTGAAGGGCGAGTTTGTCGGTGGCTCTGACATCGTGCGCGAGATGTTCAACGCGGGCGAACTCCAGGCCCTGATGACCGAAAAGGGCGTCGCCCTGGGCGAAGCCACCGAAGCCTGAGTGGCGCGCGCGGTTCTCGAACCCCGCGCCGACCGCGAGATCTTCGTCGTCCCGCTGGACGTGCGCCCCGCGCACATCGACGACAACGGCCACGTCAACAATGTCGTCTATGTCGGCTGGCTGCAGGACGCCGGTACCGCTCACTGGACCGCCCGTTTCGACGAACAGACCCGCGCCCGCTGGTCCTGGGTCGCGACGCGGCACGAGATCGACTATTTCCGCCCCCTGCCGCCCGAGACCAAGGGCGTCACGGCCCGCACCTGGGTCGGCGACCCGCAAGGCCCGCGCTTCAACCGCTACGTTCGCATCGAGGACGGCGAGGGTCGGCTCTGCGCCCAGGGTCTGTCGGAATGGGTTCTGGTGGATGCGAAAACCATGCGACCGCACCGCATTCCAGCGATCATGCTACCCAAATTCGAGCCGCACTGACCTCAGCCCGGTTGGGTATCGATCATCTGGTTCTGATCCTGCACCAGTTCGCGGTGGGCGAGGCCGCGCCATCGCACCGCCAAGGACCGGAAATCAGCGCAAATCTCCGGCGCGTGGTTCTCCAAGGCCCGAATATCCAGGTCCGACGCCTTGGCCAGCACTGTGCGGCCGTGAACATGACCGGCTGAACAACGCCGGGGACGGTTCGTTCCTCCTTCGCCTGCAAGGCCTGGCGCTGATTGAATGCATCCCTTCACGGAACTTCGCGTTATGCTAGAGGGCGAGCACCCTTCGGGGGGCACACGTGCCCTTACGCAATCCAGACGGGTATGGCTTTCGCTTCGGGAGTCTCCGGATTTAATTTGAGGGCAGGTCCTGACCGCTCCCACGACTCAATCATCCGACGAACCACCCAGCTTGGCGCTGGCCGTGGTGAGTTCGTCCACCGCACCGCTGGTGTTGCTCGACGGCGACCTGACGGTCGTTGCCGCCAGCGCCTCCTTCTTTTCCACCTTCCAGATCAATCCCATCGGTGCGACCGGCGAACCACTGTTCAGCCTGGGCGACGGTGAATGGGACCTGCCGCGGCTACGGTCCCTGCTGACCGCCACCCTGTCCGGTGCCGCCGACGTCAAAGCCTATGAGCTGGAAATCAGGAACAGCCAGCTCGGCAAACGCTGTCTGGTGCTGAACGCCCATCTTCTGAGTTTTGGGGATGGCTCCCAGTTGCGGCTGCTTCTCGGCTTGGCGGACGTCACCGACGCCAAGGCGGCAGAGAAGCTCAAGGACGACCTGCTGCGCGAAAAGGCCATACCTGTTACAGGAGGTCCAGCACCGCGTCGCCAACAGCCTGCAGATCATTGCCAGCGTCATCCTGCAGAGCGCCCGCAAAACCCGGTCCGACGAGACCCGCACCCACCTGACGGACGCCCATAGCCGGGTCATGTCGGTCGCCGCCCTGCAACAGCAGCTGTCCGCCTCACGCCTCGGCGCGGTCGAGTTGAAACCCTATTTCGACCAGCTCTGCGTCAGCGTTGCCGCTTCGATGATCCGCGATCATGACCAGCTGTCGCTGCACGTCGATTGCGACGACAGCGCCGTGGACGCCGACATTTCCGTCAGCCTGGGGCTGATCGTCACCGAACTGGTGATCAACTCTCTGAAACACGCCTTGAACGGCGGTCGTCATGGCCGGATCACGGTCAGCTACAAGGCCCAGGGTCCCAACTGGACCCTCGCGATCGCCGACGACGGTGTTGGCATGCCCAAGGACCCCGAGAGCCAGACGCCGGGCCTCGGCACCAGTATCGTCGCGGCCCTGGCCAATCAGCTACAGGCCCGCGTCCAGGTGGCCGACGGCCGTCCTGGCACCCGGGTTTCGATCATCCGCAGCCAGATCAGCGCCATCGCTGCGGACGCCGAGGTCAAGGTGGCCGTCTGAGAAAAAGGCCCCGGATCGCTCCGGGGCCTTTTGTCTTCAAGCACCGCGCGCTGCGCTCAACCAGTGAGCCGCCGCGCGGCGAGCGGTAGCGCCACATACGCTGCGCTCAATCAGTGAGCCGCCGCGCGGCGAGCGGTAGCGCCGCCCCTTACGAGGAGTAGTATTCCACGACCAGGTTCGGCTCCATCTTCACCGGGAACGGCACATCAGCCAGTTCCGGCACGCGGACAAAGCGAACCGAGAAACCGCGGTCACCGATCTCGATATAGTCGGGGATGTCGCGCTCCGACGACTGCTGGGCCTCGAGCACCAGCGCCATGTTACGGGACTTTTCCTTGACCTCGACGACGTCGCCGACCTTCAGACGGTAGGACGCGATGTCCACCTTCTTGCCGTTGACGGTGACGTGGCCGTGGCTGACGAACTGACGGGCGGACCAGACGGTCGGGGTGAATTTGGCGCGATAGACCAGGGCGTCGAGGCGCGACTCCAGCAGGCCGATCAGGTTCTCCGAGCTGTTGCCCTTGCGACGCGAGGCTTCTTCATAGGTCGCGGCGAACTGCTTCTCGGTGATGTTGCCGTAATAGCCCTTCAGCTTCTGCTTGGCCTTCAGCTGCAGGCCGAAGTCAGAGACCTTCTGCTTGCGGCGCTGACCGTGCTGGCCGGGGCCGTAGGAGCGTTTGTTGACGGGGGACTTGGCACGACCCCACAGGTTTTCACCCATGACCCGGTCGAGTTTGTATTTGGCGCTATGGCGCTTGGACATTCGTATCTCTTCTTCGTGATGCGGCCCGGTCCCTCCCCAACTGGAGAGACGATCTCAACGGCGGTCCACGCATCGTCCGTAGTGGTTCTCGTCATCGGGCGAGCCCGGTGTCGTGAAGGGCGGGTTTATGCCCATGGACGATCCTTGTGTCAACGCCGACGACTGGTTACCGTGAACTCTGCCGGACGCAGGAGTCTTATCATGCTCGTCCGAATGATTGCGCCGGCCATTGGCGCGATTTGCCTGTTTATCGGGGCTAGCCAGGCCCGAGCCGAGGTCCCGCCGGGTCCCGGGATCGACGCTGCGGTCGTGCAGCTGATGCAGGACACCGGAGCACGAGGGATCGCCGTCGCGGTCATCGACGATGGGCGGGTCGTCTATGTCCAGGCGTATGGCGACCGCAACGCTGCGGGCGACCCCCTCACCACGGACACCATCATGTATGGCGCGTCCTTGACGAAGACGGTTTTCGCCTGGTCGTTGCTGCAACTGGTGGATCGGGGCGTCGTCGATCTCGACAGGCCCGTCGCCGAGGTCCTGCCGGACCTGCCCTCCATGTACGACGCCGACATCGCCAACCGGTATTCGGACTGGCGCGGACTGGCGGAAGATCCGCGATGGCGGACTATCACCCCGCGCATCGCCCTGACCCACAGCACCGGCTTCCTGAATTTCGGCTGGATGGAGCCAGACGAGAGAATCCGCATTCATTTCGATCCGGGCAGCCGCTACGCCTATTCCGGTGACGGCATGATCCTGCTTCAGTTCATGCTTGAGAAGGGCTTGGGGCGCGATGTGGGCGGCGACATCCAGACTGGAATCTTCGATCCGCTGGGGATGACCAACACCAGCCTGATTTGGCGGCCAGACTTCGCAACAAACCTCGCCGATGGCTGGAAGGCCGACGGGGCGATCGAGCCACACGATGAACGCAGCAAGGTTCGCGCGGCTGGCTCGATGGACACCACCATCCACGACATCGCACTGTTCGCCGCCGCCCTGATCCGCGGTGACGGGATCAGCCCCGCCGCTCGCGCCGAGATGGTCCGGCCGCAGTTGGCGATCACGACGGCGACGCAGTTTCCCACCCTGCAACCCGACCTGCCGCCCGAACGGCGGCGGCCCGACCTTCAGGCCGGACTGGGCCTCGTCACGTTCACCGGGCCGCAGGGACCGGGGTTCTACAAGGGCGGGCACAACGACTCGACCGGCAACACCCTGGTCTGCCTCGAGCGCGGGCGGCGATGCATCGTCATCCTGTCCAACGATGTGCGGTCCGAGGCCGGCTTCGGCGACCTGGTCCGCACAGTGCTGGGCGAGAGCGGTGTCCCCTATGACTGGGAGTATGGGGCCGCCCACTGGGGAGCCGGCGCACTCTCCGGCGCCCATACGAAGCCGTCGTCCTTGCGCTGAATGCAGCCCGGGCCCGGAAAGGGGAAGAGAACGGCTTGGACTGGCAGACGCCCCGTGTCCGCAAGCTTTTTCGTCACGCCGTCGAGTCTCCGCCCGGATAGTCATACAGATGTGTGTTACTGTGTGACAGACAGGAGCCGTAGATGACCCTCAGCATTCGCAGTCCCAAGGCGGACGAAATGGCCCGCCGGCTGGCCAAGACGCGCGGCGTATCCATTACGCGCGCGGTCGAGACGGCGCTGGAGGCCGAGCTGAAACGGCATCCTCGACGAGAGTCTCCCTCCGAAATCGCACGCCAGATCCTGGCGCGTCGGGGCATCGTCATCGTCCCCGGCCAACCCCCTGTCCCGCAGAGCGCCTATCATGACCTCGATCACGACCTGATCGGCGAGGACGACTGATGTTCGTCGATGCCTGCGCCATCGTGGCAATCTTCATGGAAGAGGACAGCAAGCCCCTCTATGAAGCTGCGCTTCAGACGGCGACGGAACCCTTCACCTCTC
>Ga0105054_10006411_pt1 | contig 16424 bp, 8 predicted proteins | sample BON02_FD_78091 | JGI IMG/M metagenome (GOLD analysis project Ga0105054, IMG submission 78091) | Freshwater microbial communities from Lake Bonney liftoff mats and glacier meltwater in Antarctica - BON-02 (megahit assembly) | ecosystem: Environmental > Aquatic > Freshwater > Ice > Glacier...
AACGGCTTTCCAGACAACAGCTTTTGAGGGAGCCATACCGCAAAGTAATACTTGATACGTGCCGCGAAAGCTAGGACGCGTTGCGAGCGATCAGCACACGTACATAGGGGGCAAAGTGCTCGAGCTGCTGAGAGGGCGCACGGTCCAGCCACGGCTTGTCTCACTCTCTGGAGTTGGGGCAATCGGAACTACTGAGGGCGGAGTGCTGGGTTGGCCTGAGCGACAGCATCGGCCTGCTGCTCGACCAGCCCGGCGGCAGCCTGGTCGGTTTTAAGCTCAAGGCCGCCTCAAAGTTCGACGAGCAAGCCGAGACGGCCTACGCGGTCTGGCACGGCCCCCACTTCCATGCGCCGCAGGTCGGCCTTGAGGACGCCCCGATCGGCGGAACCGGCGAAGCGCGGGCGGCCTACGAGAAGGCATGCGAGATTGAGGTCGCCGATGGTGAGGAGGGCGAGGAGACCGATGCGGCGGAGCTGCTGGTGGTGAGGCTGGATGGGGATTCAGTGAGGCTGCGGTTTGGGTGGGCGACGCTTGCCGTTGTCGTTACAACCGCCCGCCTCGTCCGGGGGGTTACTCGTCAAGTGGAAGTTACCCCAGCCCGCCACGGTGTCGCGCTCGCACGGATCATCTCAAAACCGGTCGAAGCCGTTCAGGCTTCCTCGGGACACGGGCCTCGCGCAACAGTCAATTCTTCGACTTGTTTGGCAGGTGGGGCCCAAACCAACCTACGTAGACCATCCTGGTCTTGCCGCGGGTGTCGTCGTGGAAATGAATACGCGGGCCGGATACCCACCTTCCTCCAGCTTGATGTGCGCCTCCATGTAGACCTTTCCCGAAGCGTCGACCTCTTCCGGTACCTGGAAGGTGCGTTGTTCTCGGAAGCGCCGGGTCTGCCCGGTGGCTCCCGACTCCTTCATGGCCACCCAGCTTGAGGAAATTGCTGCCTTGGCCAGCCCGGACCGGCAGTAGTCCATGAAACTCCCTTCATACTTTTCGCTCGCCTTCTTCTCTGCGTATTCATTGAGCGCAGTTAAGGCCTGCCATCCGTTCAAGGCGAAGACTGGCTGAGAGTTCTCATCGAGGAGGTCGGCACCTTCAAGCACCTTCGCCGGGTCATAAAAAACAACCCACTTCAGATTGCTTTGAGCTTCACCGACTACGGTCGTACAATGCTCCCGGTGGACAGTGCTCTCCTCTGTGGCAAGAAGCCCGCCATCAATGTCCAGGTCGGGGTTCGCCGTGTTCAGCCAGCTGCGTAGGTAGCCTTCACGCGCCTGATAACGCTCCACCGCCACCAGGGCGTCGGCTACGCGCTCGCGTGCCTGCTCCTGGACGTCTCGGAACGCCTGGTCTAACGCCTCGGCTTCTCGCTTCAGGTGAGCGTTTGCCTTGTCCAAGTCCTCCGCGATCTCCTCCCAGTCGCGATCGCTCTGGGCGGGGGCGAACCGCGGAAGCTCCGTCGTCACGGTCCCCCAGCTTTCAGGAAGCTTGCGATGGATTGCCGCCTCGATCAGCCGCCCAGCCGTGAGGCGTGCTGCGGTGCCGGCGGGCTGATCCCGGAGCCTCCTGAAGTGAACTATTCGGTGCCACTGGGGTTGATCGCCGTCCCGTAGAAGCCCAGGAAGATAGCTTCGGACAGCGCCCGAGTGAACGTCCCACGGCGCTCCACCAATGAGCTTGGAAAAGTCCTGGGCAACCATTGGACCGAAGAGCGCGACTTGCGCAATGCCCGCGAGACGCCTCGCAAGCTCCCCAGCGCGTTCACGGCCCTTGTCCGCTGTCTTACTGGCAAGCTCGTCTTCGGAGCGAGTGACCACTACGTAGGGGAGGTCCCGGCCGGGATCTAGAAGTTGCTGCAGGAAGGCCTCGGTGCTCTCGCGATTTATCTCCGAGACCTCACCCGTAAGCGGGGTTCCCGCTCTGGTGCAGCTGTAGCTCCCCAACACTGTGCGCACGAGACCCGGCGGCAATGGCACCCAGCTGGCGCCGAATTCTTCGCCCTCCACCCACTCCCGTTCAAGATCAATGTCCGCCCAGGCCTGCCGAGACGAGCTAACAACACGCAACGAAGTTGTCAGCACCTGACCCTTGATTTTTTCGACGAGCCGCCCCCCAAAGGCAGCCAGAGCGCCGTTGGAATCAGCGACGGACGAAACCGTCCATGCGCCAACGGTAACGGGCTCACCTCTGGTTTCCAGACTTTCCAGAGCGCCGGCGTCAACCCCAGCGCGCCGAGCCTTCTCTACGAGCCATTCCCGGAAGATCGACGGCGCAGCCTCGACGATTCCGGTGTTCTCAACGTCAAAGAGTGACCTGTAGATCAACCCCACTTGCTGCTCCTCCGTTCTTCAGTCGCTTGGCACGACGATGTGCCCGCGGATGGCAGCCTACACAACAATTGTGCGTCTACCTAACCGACTGTCGACGCCGGGCGAGCGCTCTGCATCGAAGTTCGTTGCCGATGCGATGTACGCTGCCGCGCGAAGTTCAACGGCCCTTACACTATTGGGCTGCTGACGGGTATGTCCCGGCAATTAATTGGTCCGCCATGGCCGTGACATCTTGAGCGCGTACAGACTCATTCCAACAAAACTGCGGGGCGGCGTCCTTCTGCCATTCGGGTCGTTCAGCCACCCAGACGGCAATGTCATCTTCGAGTGAAGTGCCGCTACTCGCCCTCGCGGATGTACGTCACGCTAAATGCCTTGACTTGGCGGTACTCCTGGAGCTTGTTTGCGAGATTAAACGCATCCCCACCGACGAACTGGAAGATGTCCAGGCCGCGGCCAAGCAGAATCTTCCAACCGGTATCAGTAACGATCGAACGGTCGTGAATCGTGTCATTGAACTCAAAGTCAAGGTTGATGCCGGCGACCGCAGCCGCTTGCTTAACCTTCAGTAGAAACTCAAGCTGCTTACGCGCCTTGTCCTCGCCCTCGGTGTTCTCTGCGGTGATCAGTTTCATGTTCACCTCGTCAGCAGCATCCTTGGTGGCGGCGACGCTCACGATAAGTTCCATGAGATTGCGTGACTGGTGGAACTGCCGGATGTACGGGTCCGTAATCGTGATCTGCTTAGCGCCCCGTAGATACGGAGCTAGCAACGTGTCGTACGAGACTCCCCGCTGGTTCTCCTGAAACTCTCGATGCCCCTCAAACAGCGGCGTCTCCACTACTGACTCGGGCGCCGCCAATGTCGCCGACACCAAACCGGATGCGGCCGCTTCGGCGGTAGGGAGGTGAGGCTCGTGACCGACTTCCCCAATATCTTCGCGCCTGTCTCGATGGTAATACGCCGGGTATTCGTCTTCTTCGAGAGTCGAGACCGGATGCCACGTGCCGGCCTTGTCGAAGTAGCCGAACTTTACGTTCGCCATCGTCTGGTCGATGCGCAGAATCTGGTCCTTGACTCGCTTGCGGCCCTCAATCGCGAACCGCAGGATCTCTTCGATCTCTTCCGTGGTGGCTTCGCCGTGTGGGTAGAGGATCTTCATCAGCCCGGAGAAGGTCTTGTGGATGCCATCCCGGTCACGGGTGGAGATATCCGACGACAGAGTGAAGTGCTGCTGGTAGAGATCCGAGTAGTCCTGCGACCTCATCGACTTGAGTACTTCGGCGATGTAGTCAACGACAAAGCCATAGCCGTCGGAGAACATCTCCCCGCGGATGGTGTCGACCTCCCACCCCGGGATGTAGTGGTGCAAGCGGTCAAGGAACGCGGCGTCGTGGTAGTTCTCAGGCAGTTCGTCGAAAAGGTCGGAATTCTTGAGCATGTACGGCACGGTGTGGGAGGTGTTGCCGACGAATACCATCGATGCCTCCGCGCCGAGGGTCTCGACACCACGGGAGAACGTCTTGTTCGCCATGTAGTTCTTCATGATGTCGACGAGCGCTCTGTCCGTGCGTTTCATCTTGCCCGCAAACTCGTCGAAGGCCACGACATCCCAGTACCCGACCAGCCCGATCCGGCCGTTCGCGTTGTTGACGAACAGCTTCGGCACGGTGATCTCGCCGCCGGAGATCAGCATCCCGTGTGGGGAGAACTCCGAGAAGAGGTGAGACTTGCCGGTGCCCTTGGGGCCGAGCTCGACGAGGTTGTAATTACGCTCCACAAACGGGATGAGCCGCACGAGCTGGATGAGCTTCGCTCGCTGGCCGAACAGCTCCGGGTTGAACCCGATCGACTGCACTAACAGATCGATCCACTCATCGGTAGCAAACCCACGCCGCGCCGTCAGGTAGCCCTCGAAGTCGAAGTTCGAGAGCTGAATCGGCTTGATAGATCCCAGTACCCACGGCACTGCGCGCGCATCGTCGGTATGCAAATACTCGATATCGCAGACGCACCAGACCCCACCGACAAGCAGTTTCGGGTGCGCCTTTATCGTTGCGGGCGCGACAAGCAAACCCTTGATGCCCAAGTTGGCGAACTCCGCTTGGTAGACGTCGTCCTTCTCATTCAAAGTGACGGTCACCTTGTCGATGACCTTGTGCCGGCCGTTCTCACGGATAGTCGATTTGACCAGCTCGGACTGGTTGCGGTGGACGTAGTGGTCGGCCAGGATTTTGCGGACAGTGTCAATGCCCGCGCGGATTGTTGCCTCGTCGTCTGATGCCGCGTACTGCCCGAGCAAGTACTCCAGCACGTAGGACGGCACGATGGCGTTGCCCTTGACGGCCTTCACCAAGTCTTTGCGGACGACGACGCCCGGGAAGAGCCGGTTGATCTTGCGGTCCAGCTCAGTTTGAAGCGGTACGTTGGGCTCAAGAAGCCCAGCCTCCCCAGCCTCATTACCGAGGGCTACGCGGTCTACATCAGCCATGGCTGCACCATCCTTAGAAGTCGAAGTCCGACGTGAATGATCGCTTCAGCGTGTACATCGCCTTGGCGTAAACGCGCCATTGATTCGTGTTGGTGATCCGCTCTTCGAGGCGAAACTCGAGAGAACGGTTGTTATAGGCGTTGGTGTCCTGGCTAAGCAGTAGGTGCGCGTCCTGATAGCGGTCCCGCTTGTCCGCCGACGTCTGATCGAACACCAGATCCAACTGATTCGAGATGAGCGTTTCCCCGACGTAAAGCCCCGCTCGTACGGTTCGGGCCTGCACCTTCTCACTGACAGGCTCCGACTGGAACAGCTTGACAACTACCTGACCGGTGGTGATCTTGTCCGACTCGGGCAGCACCTCAATGTTGACTAGACGAGTGTCGCTTTTGCGTTTTTTATTGATCGCGATCACTGGGATGACAACTTCCTGCAAGGATGCTCCGCCGTGGACGAACCGCGAACCGGCACCTGAGCGTGGTAGGCGATGAATCGACTTCGGGAGTTGCACGTCAAGGTCGCTGTCGAGACCGAGCTGCGCCGCTGTGAAGGTCTTGAATGCGGGGTCATCTTTCAGACCGCGGCCGAGGACGTAGCGGCGTTTGGTGACCTTGATGTCGTCGCCCTGTGGCGACGTTGACAGGTAAGAGGCTTCGGCAAGCGCCGTGTCTTGGAACAGGAAGCCATGGTCGGCTGTGATGAGGATGTTCGTTGCGTTCGCATTCGTCAGCCGTTTCACAAGGTCGAGAAGCTCCCGCAGCGTGTCCTCGGCCGCTTCGAACACCTGTCGTTCGGTGGCCGCCTTGTCGCCGGTAGCGTCAATGCGGTTGTGATAGATGTACAGGATCTGATGCTGCGAGTACAGCGCACGTAGTTCGTCGCGCGTGAGTGAGAAGACATCCTCGGCCTGAATCGCCGTACCACCGACCGCGGCAAGCACCTTGCATCGGTTAGCCGTGCCGTCGGAGCGCTGCCCGTCGACGAGAACCGGGTCGCCGTCCTTCGAGTGTCCGATCATCCCATGAGGCAAGAGTGCGGCCATCCCAAGCTGGGTATAGCCCGGCAGCACACCTAATACGGCATCGAGGACCGCGTCGAATCGGTCTTCCTGGCGAATGCGAGCGCCCAGTTCGTCGGCAACCTCGTAGCGCAAGGCGTCGGAGATAACCACAACGGCCTTCTTGCGCCCATCGCGGATAATCGGCGCGACATACTCCGCATAGAATGCGGTCTGTGGCCGCAGCGCTGCGGATCGCCACCGGTCAACATTGTCAACCTGCTGCTGCCATGCGTTGCCCAGCTCGTAGAGGAACTTGTTCGCGTAGAACTTCTCCACCTCGGCGCGCAGCGCCTCAAGTGGCGCCGAGAACTCGGCTGTGCGCGCGGCGTACACAAACTGCCGGTAAAGCTGGTCGATGCGGAACCACTCGCGGCGGTACCGATCGAGCCCTTCATCGAACGACGGCACCTCGAGGTTCAGCGCAGCCAGCTCGCTCAACAATTCGGAACCGCTGCCAATGGCTGCGTACAGCTTGCGATAGTGATCGATCCAAATGCTGCTTTGCCGACCGCGTACGATCTCGCCGACCTCCAGCGCCGAAGCCGTCTGTTCCGCGACAGCTCGTGCGAGATCGCTGATGATCTTGCGGTCGACATCTTCGAACAGGTCATTACCAAGGAGGTCGCGGAAGCTAGCATTTTCGATACTCGCTTCATAATCAAGGTCTCGTGAGGCACGCGATGCAAGCGTCGCTAGCGCGTCTTGGCTGTGGCGATCGTTGCGCAGGTTCGCGAAATCGAGCTGGATGTTGCGCAAACCGCTCGGACGATCCGACTTAAACCCGGCGATCGCTTGGCGGAAGACCCACAACACGAAGTCATCAATCGTTGGGCTAGACGATGTGTAGCCATAGATCGTGTTCGTACCCTCCCAATAGAAGTCGCCAAGCCCGTAGTCGACCAGCGTCGCAAACTTGACATCGCTGCCGGCCGCGTTATCCATCAGCAACGTGCGCGTGATCTCAAGCAGGCTGTGCTCCCGCTGACCAAGGAGAACGGCCGACATCTTGGCGCGCAGCCGGTCGGCGTCGTCGTCAGGATCGAGCAACACTTTCAGGCCCTGCACCCGCTTTGCGGCTCGAAAGAACTTCTCATGGGTGCGCACGACCTCGTCTACACCGTTAGCAGTCAGGCCAAGATCCTGCTGAACGAGCGAGGCACGATCGGCAGTGAACACGCCGTAGGCCAGCTCCAAGTCTAACAACCAGTTGCCGATCCCGGCGGGTAAAGACCCCACCCGATAAACGAGGAACTTCGACTTCGGCGCAAGATGCAGCAGCCTGTTCTTGATCGCGTACTCGTCATTCGCGACCCGCACTGTCTCGACGCCTTCCAGCGCGAGCCCGTCGAGTTCGGCTGTGTACTCGCCGTCTGGGTCGTGCCAGAAGACAACGCGCTGGGTATTGAAGCGGCGTGCGAGGTGCTCGCGGACGGCGGACGCTTCACCCATCGCGCGCCTCCAGGCCGGAGATCTTCTTGAGCGCGGCGCCAAACTTCGGATAGTTCACCTTCACGCCGTCGTCGAGGTCAATAGTGATCTGTCGGGTGGCGATCGGGTAGAGCACGTCCTGCTCGTACTCGTCCAACTCCAGTATCACCTTCCGAAGACGGTCGACCTCTTTTTCTGCCGTTGCTATCTCACGTGGCGTTCCCACCCCCACTGCTAGACGCTCGTGATGCTGACGGCTGACTTCCAGCTTCGCCTTGAACTCACACAGGTACTCATTCAGCACCGTCGAGACCGTCGACGGCGTGTAGCGGTGCATGTAGATCAACGCATTGAACGACCCCTTTGGGCTAGAAAAGAGCCAGTAGATCGGTCGCTTCCTGTACCGCAGCACGTGATCTTTGTAGAAAGACTTCACGAAATAGTCACGCAGGTTCTTTACTCCGAGCGACTCGGTGACGAAGTGCAGGTTCTCCTCGAAGTGCTGCTCGCCGAAGGTGATCCGCAGTAACTGCCGGCATCGCGCCACAATGTCGTCCTCGAACCAGTCACCATCCACGATCGGGATAACGTTGTCCTCGTCCGGAAGGAACGAAGGGGTTGGCACTTTTGCCACGTACTCCTGAAGCGTGTCGCCCTGATTGGCGAGGATCAGACCGGGCTCGTCAAGGCTGTACCGTCCGAACATGCAGCCGACAGCGTAAGAAACAAGCTCTTGCACCAATCGAGCCGCCGACACAGATTCCGACATTCGCGGTGCATCCTCGACCCCCAGGCTCTCCACCGGGAGAAGCGACTCGTCAGCAAGTCGGCGCACCCAGTACGCGTTACTCGCGCTTGCCAGCTCGTCCATCTGATTCTGTCGATCTTGGTCGCCAGCTATCAGGTCATCAAGGATCGTCTTGAGGCTTCCTTTGCCCCGCTCGAAGGGCATAGATCCGAACTCGTGGGCAGTCTCGGACTCTGTCCACGCGTTGCGAGCCAGCCGAACCAGCTCGGCCACCCGCTCGTGGTCCTCCCCTCCGTCGAGCAGCGGCAACCGTGCGACGTCACCGACCTGATAGTTCAGCGTCGGCGCGAGCACGTCCAAGCCCTGACGAACGAGTGACGAGTTCAAATATCCAAGCAGATTAAACCGATCCTGATCGGTCGAGGCAAAGGCGGACATACCAGCGACATCGAAGATGAAACCTGCAGGGATCAAACGGAACCACGCGCCACCGCTTCCGATATTCGACCAAGAGACTGACGACTGGAAGTAGTAATCGGTGTTCTGGGCACGGGACCGAGCACGCCCACCTTTATCGGTTCCAAACGCTCGTATCTCTTTACCGTCAGACTCCCAATTCACAACGTAGTCTTGGTTGCCCCACCACGGAACTGGCGTGCCACCCTTGTTGTACGGGAACCAACGACAGCCCGCGTGAGATGCTTCACTTCGGCTAACCCTACCGTAAGCGATGCGTTCGCGGCTGACCTCCCACCAGAAGCGAACGAATCGGTTGTTGTCAGCCGTAGCAAGACCTTGCTTGACGTCGAGCGCATCGCCGATGGTGGGCGCGGTCGCGTAAAGGGCGAGCAGTTGCGCAGGCATGTCGAATATGAATGCCCCACCAGGCACCCGATTGAAACTGTCTATGTCGACCGTGTACACGGTCTCGCCGCTCGGGGGCAGAACGCTCACCGGCCCTGCCGCGATCACCTCTTGCGGCACTCGGAAAAATTGAGACTTCCCACTGTTATGGCCCCTAACGAACACTGAGGCGGCGGTGTTCAATCGGACCCCAAACGCCGACTTGTCGATACAGGCCGTTACTACAGGATGCGCGCGTCGAACAATGTCAACGCGCATGTCTTTGAACGTGGAATTGAACATCCATGACTCGCTGACGACGAGCGCCGCTAGTCCACCGCGAGGCACCAATCCTAGTGAACGCTCGACGAACATCGTGCAGAGATCACTACGCGAATTCGAGTAATGATTTTCGGCGAGTTCACGTAATGAGTCGCTCATATTGCGGGTTCCCATATAGGGCGGGTTCGCGACCACGACACAGTATCGCTGCGACAGATATGTCGACTGTTCCACAACCTTCCGCGCGCGCCCGAACAACGAGCCTGCGAGTAGATCGCCGTCAGCGGGCGGGTGCTCATCTAGATGACGGCGGTGCGGCTCAGCAAGCGCTTCGCGTGGCTGGACTAATGATCCAAAAGTGTCTGCGTGCTCGAATGCGTTCCAGAATGATTCCTCTTCGACCGGGTCAGCTCCGCAGGTGACAAGTTGATCTATTTCATCCGGGCTGAAGTGGATTGGCTCCAGCACGCAGATGTTGGGATGCACCTGCTTGTTGAAGAACGTTCGCTGCCGCGCCCGAGCCTTCATTGTGAGCGCGAACGCAGCTAAGGCGCCAGCTCGTGGGTCAATCTCGATTCCGTAGAGATTGTGCTGCAGGATCAACCCGGGGATGTCGGCGGGAGCGTAACCCTCCTCCTCGTAGATGGCGTAGAGCAGGTCGAACGCGTAGGTGAGCATGTGTCCGGAGCCGCAAGCTGGATCGATGATCTTCAGCTCCTCGGGACTGGCGATCTTCAGGAAGTCCGTTTCTTCATCGACTGGCGGAATGTAGTAATCCATCTCGTCGCCCAGCCGCGACGTGGGCCGGTTCAGGAGCCAAAGCCGACCGAGCGAGTTCTCGACGAGGTAGCGAACGATCCAGTGCGGGGTGAAGAGTTGCGTGGCTGCTGGGATCTCGGCGGCGCCGGCTTTCTTGTTCTTCTTGAACCCGGCGAAGACCTCGTCTTTCCGCTCTGAGATGTAGAACTGGTAGAGCCAGCCGATGACCTCCACGTCCTGGCAGACTTCCTCGGTGAGAACGGCGACCGCGCGGGTGAACACGGAGTCGTCGGACAGCAGGTTCGCCGGGATTAGCAGTTCGGTGTAGTCGCCTTCGCGCTCGAACATGAAGGGCATCGCGCGGTTCCAGAAGCGGCAGTACGCCGCGAGCAGCAGCGCGTACGCCTCACCTTGCGCGTCGTCGCTGCGGCGTGTGCCGTTAAGAAGGCTCGTGATTGTCTCTGCGGTGCGCTTGTTTGTGACGACCTCGGTGTCAATGTTGCCACGCTTTGCCTCGGAGAGTACCTCCGGCTGCCCGCCACTAAGGCCGCCAACAGCGTGACCGCGCTCGGGTGACACGACGCCGATCCCCGTGTAGCCGTTGGCGTCCATGAAACGCAGCGCGATGATGCGGTTGAACCAGGTGTAGGCGACCTTGTCCACTACAGCGATACGACCGATGTCGCCTCCGCCCACGGTGTCGATCGCCTTCTCCAAGGCGGCGATGACGTTTGGCTGCTCGACCCGATCGGACGAGGCAGGAGCGAGCACCACGGCGATACGGGCAGACACTTCGCGGATGAGCGCGGTGCGCGCCCAGGTGGCGAAGGACTTCAGCGGCGCAGTTTCCATCAGAGTGGTTCGTTCATTACAGCGATATCCGCTTTCCGTCGTTGAGGGTGTCTAGCAGCGCGTCGCGGAGAGCGTCGAGGTACCGGTCGACGTCGTCGGGGTTCTCCAGCACGCCGTTGACACCGGGCACGGTGATGGTCTTGACCGAAACGGTCTGCTTGATCGGCACAGGCGCAGGGTCGTCCACGCCGTCGGCGGTCTGTGCTGAGGAAGCGAGCTGGTCGAGCAGCGACGGGTAGGTCGTCTCGTCAAAGCTGTTGCCCTGCTCGCGGATCAGGGCGATCTGCTTCTCGTTGCCGAGGCGGTCGATGAGCTGGTCGATCGTGCGGGTGACTCCATGCTGTGCTTCCTCGGTGGCGTTGCCGTAGTAGGCGCTTCCGAGCACCTCGGTCTTGCGGCCCTCGATGACCTCGATGACCGTTGCTCGGTTGGTCGTGAGCGCGTCGTTGATCTGCGCATCGAGTGTCTCAGTCGCCTGCTTGAGTTGGGCCATCCGGTTGCCGCGATAGGCGTTCGGGTCGTCCAGCAGCCGTGTCACCTCGGCGTCGCTGTCCGTGGGCAGGTAGCCGAGATTGCTCGCGTTCTCGGCAAGCAACGCGACCGCCTCGTCATAGATGGTGCGCTGACCGCCGCTGAGGAACGACTGGATCGGGTCGATCACGTTCTCTTTGGCGTCGAGCAGCTCGTCGCCAAGGCCGAACTCAGCCAGATACCACTCGTCCGGCTTACCGATGGCCTGCTCCAGGAGCGCGATCGGTGCGTCTAGCTGGTCGACGAACGGGTACTTCGAGCCGGTCACTCGCGCGTTCAACTCGTCGAGCTTGCCGCGCAGCTTGTCGCCGCCATGGCGGGCCAACTCAAGTGGGTCTTTCGGGGCGGTCGCCTCATCGAAGAAGTCGGTGCAGAACTTCCGGAACGCGGCAATCCTTCGCTCGTCGTAGGACTTCTGTGGGGCGACCACAGTGTGCGAGTGCTTCTGCGTGTTACGAAGCACTGTGGCAATCTCGGTGCGCTTGAGAATGTTGCCATCGACGGTCAACGTGATCTTTGAGGTGCCGACCAGCCATGCGACGACAACCTCGATGGACCCTAGGTCCCAGCCATACGGCTTCGCCTGGAACGTGTCTACGATCGTCTTGACCGTTACCTGCTCGCCCAAGCCGTCGCGCCGAACTAGGAATGACAGCACCTCATCGCCCGGGACCGCGAGCTTCGAGAGCGCCGGATCGTCTATCAAGCCCTCTTGAGCAGGATTAGCGACGTCCGCAACCTGCTGCTCACCGTAGGCCATGCCGCCCAGCAAGTTGAGCTGCGTGTACGTGCGGCTCACGAGCTCTTGGAACCCGTCCGTGACGCGCGCTACGGCATCCTGGGATGCCGAGGTGACGTCTGTCGCGTTGATCACCAGAGCTGCCTTCCCCACGGCTCGGCGAACGCGCTCTATGAGTTCCTTTTCACGCTCGACGTTCTGCGCCGCCTTGGAGCGGAGAATCTGGTCCTCGATCGCAGACAGCGACGAGGTCTGCTTGCGCTTTGTGTACTTCTCCGTCTTGATGAGCAGCCGTACGTCGGATAGCATGCGCTCGTCGGGTTCTAGGATGACGCGCACCTCGTCCTTCCCCGCGCTGTGCATCCGCGTGTCGTCGGGAGTGAAGGGGTATTCCGGGGTGATGAAGTGAACTGACAACTCGCGCTGTGGCCCATGCACCTGGTCATCGAGCTTGTATCCGAACGAGAAGTCCTGAGCATTCTTCGTGTACCGGAGCTTGTTGGTCTTAATGACATCGCCGGAGAGAACCTTGAACAGGCGCCCACTGACTTCGACTGCATCGACGTCGACGTTCTTGATCTCTTCCTCCATTTCCTGCTCTTCGTTGGTCAGGTACTCGTAGACGTTGCCGTTCCGCTGGACGTAGGTCTGAGCCTCCAGCAACGTGAGGGCTTCCTGCACCTGCTTCGACAGCGCGGGCAAGTCGAGCCCGAAGTGGTCGTAGACCAGCACGGTCAAGTTCCGCGACGTCGCCTGAAAACTCTCGACGTACTTGACGAGGAAGAGCGCCTTGAGCAGTCGTACGGCTAACTCGTTGTCGAGGTTGCGCTCGGCAACGTCTATCGAGCGCTGGGCAGCCGACTTAAGCGAGGCCCGGATGCCCGCTAACATGTGGTCGAAAGTAGCCAGCGTTCCGACCTCGACATCGCCGATGTCCTTGGCAACCTGCTGGACAACGCCGAGCATGGAACGCTCGCCCACAGAACTGTTGCGACCCTCGAACACGTTGTGGTCGGAGATGCCCTCGATGGCCGCCTGGAAAAGTGGAAACTGGTAACTGACGAACGGGTAGGTGCCGACGAAATGGCCCTCGTCGGTGAAGTTGCGGTAGGTCTTCGCACCGTCAACGAAGTCGAAGAGCGTCTTGAAGTTGGCCGACTCCGCCCCGTAGATCGTGGCCAGCGCAGCCGTGCCCTTCTCGTTCTTGTCTAGCAACCGCTTGCGGATGACTTCTTCAACGTCGGCGCTGGTCAACTTCACACGGGCATTGAAACGCGCCTGAATCTTCGAGAAGTCGTTGCCCTGCTGCTTAGTGCGGTCGCCGACGACCTTGTCCATGTCCTCTTGAGAAGTCACGAACACCCATGATCGGCCCTCGCACTTGGTGTTCAGCGACTCGGCGATGGTCTGCAGGTTGAGCATCAGGTGAGTGTTCGCCCCGATGAATTGGCCGACCTCATCGACGAAGAAGTTGAGCCGGAATCCGTCCTCTTGCCTATCGAGCCAGGACTTGACCTCGTCGGCGAAGTCCTCAATCGACACGGAGTACTCGTTGCGGTACTTGGTCAGAATGTTGGTCGGGGCGCCCTCAGTCTGGCCGCTAACCTCCGCGTACGCCTTCGCGACGGTGGGCTCTTCGAGTACGCCCTCCTCACGTCCCTGCTCCCAGTCGCGGTTCGCGATGCGCGCGTAGGCGTCCTTGAAAGCTTGGTACTGGCCGCGGTTGTCGAGGTCACGCTCGAACCGCGCGACATGCCCCTGGTTGCCGTAGTAGCCGCGACTTTCATCGAAGACCTTGACGAACACCTTCAGCAAGGGGTCGGTCTGATCCTTCGTGATGAGGGTCGACTTCTGGTCGATGTTGAACAGCAAACTCTTCGCCGGGATGCGGTCTGCCTTCGCCAGCAGCGCGGGTAAGAACGCGCCCTGCGCCTTCGACCCGAAGCTCTTCGAAACCTGTTCGCGAGAGAACTCCTGACTCTCCACGTCACCCAGCAGGTGCGCGAGCATCTTGAGCAGGTGTGACTTACCGGAGCCAAAAAAGCCTGAGATCCACACCCCATTGGCGTTGGTGTAGTTCGTGTACGCCTCAAGCAGCAGTTCGAGGCCCTTAGCCACCTCATTGGTCACGACGTACTCATCGACCTCGGTGCCCAGGTGCGCGGTGTCATCAGCCTTGATGACACCCTCAATCGGGCGCTGCACATCCTTGGCGAATATCGCGTTCAGCTTCATCGAAGTCAAGCCTCCTGTTCCAAGATGTTCTTGGCTCGGTAGTACTGGTCGTCTTTGAGCCGCCCGAACAGCACGAGCGAAGACCCAAGGGCGTCGGACTGCTCATACCTGCCCGGGAAGAACATGAGCATCGGCTTGCCGGTCACGACGCTCTGCAAGTTATTCAGCACGTTATGCGAGCGAATATAGGGGAAAACCTCGCCGATACCAGTGAGGAAGAAAATATCGAAATCGCCATCGGCGAGATTGGCTCGGATCGCCGGCGCAATGTGGAGCTGCGGGTCGAGGAGCCCCTGCAGCAGCTCCCGGAAGTCGTCCTTGTCCTGCTCTGGTTCGAGCGCGATCAGCCGATCCCAGACGCCACGCTCCTGGAGGATTTTCACCGACAGGTCATACAGGTTGATTTCGCGGACCGTGACGCCTTGGTTCGACAGCCGATTCTTGATGCGTTTCTTCGACTCCGCGACCGCCAGAGCATCCTCGGCGTCGTACGGGTAGATGAAGAAGGGCACTTCGTTGCTCAGGCCCTCCATTTGAAGGAACCTCTTGCCGCCGAGCACCGAGGCCAAGTGCTCCTCCTGCTCGGCCAGACTCAGGCGCTTCACCGTCTGCCTCCTGTCACCGGGGCGGCAGTCGGGAAGAACCGCACATCACTTGGCGCCCGCTTCTCAAATTCATCGGCCACACGCGGCGACAACACGCACGGCAGGATCTCGCCCAGGTCCGAGAGGAGGCCCGCTTCACGAAGCATCAGGAACACGGTTGTGCGTAGCTTCCGCAGCGTTGACTCAGTCAGCGAGGATAACTCCTCGTGCCACATCGACTTCGCCCGCACAAACGACTCGAAGTGCTCGGGTGCCAAGGTAGGCGTCAAGAGCAGGAACCTCTCGCGGATCACTTCCTCGGCGAATTCGCCTACCAACTCGTAGCGTCGACATGCCGCCACCCACATCAGATGTCCACGCTCCGCAGCCGTCGCGTCGAGCAGCAGCTCCAACTCTTCGACCGTAAGCTCCGCGAGACGCTGGACCAGCTCGCGACTCAGCCGGCGTCCGGATGCCACTGTGCGCGACTGGAGCAGGTTATCTGCATCAATCGCCGCCCGGACCGCTGGCCAGTCTCGAAATTGGAGATATCGAGGAGCTGCAACAATTGCCTCCTGCGCGAAGAGGCCACCAACGCTGAACGAGAGTCGGTAGCGCATACGCCATAAACATTACAAGCAGGGCCCCGGCCCATCAACCATCCCGCCCCGTGAGAGTTCAACACGCTAAGAGAAGCGTCAGGACGAAAAGCTTTTTTGATCTTCCGCTCGGGTTTCTCAGCCAGCATCCGTTAGGTCATCCGCTTGGTAGCATTCGCTGCTGTGGCGGATCTCTCTAACGGTGCCATGATGCAGACTGCCGGAGCATCTGTGAGGCGTCACCGGCTAGCCGCGGAGCAGGCAGTCACGTTAGCCAGCAAAATTAATCTGTGCCGATTTTCTTACCGCCGCTGTTGGCGGTTAGGCGGGTATGGCAAGCTTGCTGGAAACGCGCGATGGGCTCCTACGAGCCGATCGCCGCTGTCATGCAAACAAGACAGGAGGCCAAGCTATGAGCACGGACACAGAACGAGATGAGATGTGGCGAGAAATTCTACGGACAGCGTGGCTAATCAGGGAAGCGGACATCGACGGCCGTGGCGCGTCGAGCGGCCTAGCCCAACAAGACATGCAGGAGCTGGATCTAAGATCCCTTGGACCGATGGGGCACTGCGTAGCCGACGCCAAGATCCTCGCCCACCTAATCGATTCATTTGACAAGGCCAACGGCGGCGGCGGGCTCGACGGAGAAATGTCTCAATGAGAGGCCGGCAACACACTGGAGCTAGAACGGTTACAAACCAGCTTCCGCCAAGCGACCAGTAGCGGCGTGGTTGAAACTGTCGGTTGTAAGTTTCAGCCACCCTCCGGCATCACGCCAGCCATCCCCACCAGTCCACCCGCAACCGCCTCAATCTCCTCCCGCATCACCAGCAGCTCAGGCCGTCAACGGTCGCGAGGCCGAGCAGCGCGCCGTGGAAGCGGCTGGGATCAAGCGGCGTGGCTTTGGCGGTCGCGGTTGGCATCTGTTACATAGGGTCG
>Ga0105054_10006414_pt1 | contig 16415 bp, 13 predicted proteins | sample BON02_FD_78091 | JGI IMG/M metagenome (GOLD analysis project Ga0105054, IMG submission 78091) | Freshwater microbial communities from Lake Bonney liftoff mats and glacier meltwater in Antarctica - BON-02 (megahit assembly) | ecosystem: Environmental > Aquatic > Freshwater > Ice > Glacier...
AGGGAAAAGAAGTGCCTTGCCTCATGCACGGGTAATGATTCACCAGCCAAGCGGCGGAGCTCAAGGACAATCAAGTGACATGGAAATTTCTGTGAAGCAAATTATTGAATTGAGAAAAGAACTTTATGATATTTTGGCCCAGCATACTGGTAAAACATTTAAGCAGATAGAGAAAGATTCTGATAGAGATTATTGGATGAAAGCCGAAGTAGCTAAAGAATATGGATTAATTGACGAAGTGCTTTCTAGAGACTAGTTTAAATACTAATTATAACTAGGTCTATTCAAGGCCTTTACTTAAAGGTAGAGATAAGATTCTCTACCTTTTTTCTTACTTTTGTAAAAATAACAAAACACATTAAATGGCATATAAAGAGGCCTTTTGCTCCTTTTGTGGACGCAAAAAAAATGAAGTTGATCTTTTGCTTTCTGGTACGGATGGACATATCTGTAACCATTGTATTGTTCAAGGGAATGATCTAGTGCAGCAAGAGCTATTTGGTGTAAATGCAGAAACTTCAGACAAAAAGAAGAAAAAGAAAAAATCTGGTATTCCTAAATTTGACCTACGTCCTCCTATCGAATTGAAGGAATATTTGGACGATTTCATCATTGGACAAGATGAAGCCAAAAAAGTACTTAGTGTAGCAGTTTATAATCATTATAAACGATTAATGCAGCCAAAAGATGACGATGATGATGTGACGATTGAAAAATCTAATATCATTATGGTAGGTGAAACAGGTACAGGGAAGACATTTTTAGCTAGAACCATATCTAAGATGCTTCAAGTACCCTTTGCTATAGCAGATGCTACTGTTTTGACCGAGGCTGGTTATGTGGGTGAAGATGTGGAGAGTATTTTAAGTAGACTTCTTCAAGCTGCAGATTATAATATAGAATTGGCAGAGCGAGGTATCGTTTACATAGATGAGCTTGACAAGATTGCCAGAAAATCTGATAACCCATCCATAACTAGAGATGTTAGTGGTGAAGGAGTTCAACAAGGACTTTTGAAACTATTAGAGGGCTCTATTGTGAGTGTTCCACCTCAAGGCGGTCGTAAACATCCAGAACAAAAAATGGAACAAATCAATACAGAGAATATTCTGTTTATTTGTGGCGGTGCTTTTGATGGTATTGACAGACATATTTCCAAAAGAATCAATAAGCAACCTATCGGCTTTTCAATGGATAAAAAGCTAGATAGTTTATGGGAAAATGAAAATGTTTTAAGATTCGTAACTCAGCAAGATTTAAAATCATTTGGATTAATTCCGGAGCTTATTGGTAGATTACCATTGCTTACCTACCTTAATCCATTGGATAAAGAAACGCTTAGAAGAATTTTAATTGAGCCTAAAAACTCTCTAATGAAGCAATATTCAAAGTTATTTGGTATGGAAGGTATCAAGATTAAGTTTGAGGATGATGCCATTGATTACATTGTAGATCAAGCTGTTCTTTTCAAATTGGGTGCTCGTGGATTACGTTCCATTTGTGAAGCTATCCTTACCGATGCCATGTTTGAATTGCCCTCTGATAAAAAAATAAAAGAGTTTGTTTTAACCTTAGATTATGCTAAAGAAAAGTTTGAAGGTTCGTCTTATCACGAATTAAAACTTGTAGCTTAATATATCATAAAATAAATAATTGCGTTGAATAAAGTAACGTTTATTCAACGCTTTTTTATGAGTAAAATTCATCTCTTTGCTGTTCTTCTATTGTTTTCTTTAAATAGTTGCCGATCAAATTATGCCCTATTTCAAGAAGAAGGTCAGCTTGTTATTTCTCCAAAAATGGAGAGAAAATTAGCTTTTGAAGTTAAGTCCATAGCTGGAAAACCAGCAGAAATAGCCCATTCTCCTGAAGAGATAGAAATGGATAAGGTTATTTCAAAAGTTCCGCAATATTTCGAAAAGCCCTCTATTAAGAATCCTAGGGTTATTATTCCAGAATTTGTAAAAATAGAACCTGTAGCTAAAAAATCTTTTACGCCAGACCCAATAGAAAAAGGGAGAAGAAAAAAACAACGGCAAAGACACAATTTTTGGCGACAAATAGGAAGTAACTTGCTGATTGGAGTTGCGTTCTTGGGTGTGGCCATATTATTGTCCTTTATACCATTGCAGACATTATCCTTATTATTTGGTATAGCTTCTATTTTATTTCTATTTTTTGGCCTGAAAAAAATGTTTAAGAAAAGAAATCGAAGAATTAGAAACCCCTTCAAATGAACGTAGTACTCCTTCATGGTTTTGGCGAAAACCCAGATATATGGGAAAGCTTTATACCAATGCTCCCTAAGCAATATAATTTCATCAGTCTAGATTATTCCAAAATAGCCTTTTGTCAAACGATTGACCAATATGCCCAATGGGTTCATACCGAGATTGAGCAGAGAAAAATAACTCGTTTTGTATTAATTGGCCATTCCATGGGTGGTTATATTTCATTAGCCTATGCCGAAAAACATGCTGAATATTTAGCTGGTTTAGGATTATTTCATTCCACTGCTTTCTCAGATTCAGAGGAGAAAAAATCTTCAAGAGATAAAACAGCAGCATTTATTAAAAAAAGAGGATCTGCGGCATTCATAGATAGCTTTTTGCCAAATATGTATAATAAAGATTTTGTCAGGAAAAACGGAGTTTATATTAGACAGCAACTGGACGACAACAGGAAACTTCCACAAGATGCTTTGGTTCAGGCTACTATGGCTATGAAAGAAAGACCTGACAGAAGCAATATTTTAAACAAATTGAAGGTACCAGTATTGTTTGTGGTAGGTCAAAAAGATTTGTTCATTCCTTTTGAAGATGCGTTAGAACAAATTCCAATGATACAAAAACCTTATGCACTTATTTTAGCAAATGTGGCACATGCCGGAATGAAAGAAGCACCAAAAAGCTGTGCTGGTATCACTTCCGAGTTTTTAGAGGTTTGTTTTGATTAAGCTCTTGGATGAAACTGCTCCATAGTTTGGCGTAAGTAAGCTCTGTCTAAATGCGTATATATTTCAGTAGTGGTAATTGAAGCATGACCCAGCATGTCTTGTACAGCTCTTAAGTCAGCTCCCCCTTCTATTAAATGTGTCGCAAAACTATGCCTAAACGTATGTGGTGACACATTCTTATGTATTCCTGCTAGCTCTTTTAAGTTCTTAGTAATAATAAAAACCATAACTCTAGAGAGTTTTTTACCACGTCTATTTAAGAAAAGATAATCTTCATGACCGCTTTCTATTTCTAAATGACCTCTCGTGCTGTTCATATATAAATTGATATATTTTATAGCTTGAAGACCAATAGGCACCAATCTGGTTTTGTCCCCTTTGCCGGTTATGGTAACAAAGCCATCATTAAAATGACATTGGCTAATCTGTAAGTCAATAAGCTCTGATACTCTCAGTCCACAGCTATACAACGTTTCAATAATCGCTCTATTTCGCACTCCCTCATTAGTGGAATGGTCAATAACAGATAGCATTTTTTCTATTTCAAATAAATGAAGCACTTCGGGTATTTTTCTGTTTGTTCTTGGGCTTTCAATCAGCTCTGTAGGGTTGCTCTCCATATATTCTTCCAAAATTAGAAACTTATAGAAGGCTTTCCATCCACTTAATAGCCTACTTTGCGACGTAGGAGCTAGACCTACTTCGTTTAATTCATTAATAATTTTAGAAATGTGTGTGTCTTCAATAGTTAAAGGTGTGCACTCATTAGCGTAATTAGAAAGTTTCAAAACATCACTTTCATAAGCCAAGATGCTATTTTCTGATAAAGACTTCTCAAGATTCAAATAATCTTTGAACTCATTTATATAAAATTTCCATGTTTTTAAATCTTTTTGCTCTAGCATACGTTAACTTACTACGACCTTAAACATAGAAAAAAAATGTTTAGGTCATTATATCTATAAAAGATATATTTACTTTTCTTAAGTAGAATTTATGCCAAAATATTTTGTCAATTTCTTAATCTTCTTTTTATTGGGCTCTTTGGCGAGCCAAGCTCAAAGAAAATCAAATGAAGAAGAAAAATCTACATTAGATGACTCCAAGTATTTTGGATACGGTGCCACCACTAATACCCATTCTGGCTTGCTAGGTGGACTTGTTTTTAGAAGCTCCACACCAGTTTCGCAAAAAAATAATTTACCAGTTCATAGATATCTAGCTCTTGAAGTTGTCAATATTAAGCACCCAAAGGAGTATCAAAATGTATCTGCCATTGTAAGTAAATTTATATATGGTAAAACAAACTACTTTTTTGTGGTTCGACCAGAATACGGTAGGGAATGGTATTTATTTAAGAAAAATGGAGAGTCAAGCATTGGATTGAGTGGCATTTTAGCAGCCGGCCCTTCTCTTGGTATTGAAAAACCATATTACATTAAATATGGACGAGGGAATGGAGAACAGGATGTTACTGTACAATTTAACCCAGATGTACATTCAGATTTTAGTCAAATAAGGGGTGCCGCTAGCATTTGGCAAGGCTTTTTAACGAACGCAAAATTTAACCCTGGTTTTCACATAAAAGCTGCCACTAGTATTGATATGAGTACATTTGGAGAAAATATTACAGGTTTTGAAATTGGGACTACATTAGAGTTTTTTACACGAAGACCCGAAATTATTTCATCAAAACTTACTACAAATCCACGAGCCTTCGCTTCTGCCTACTTAACTTTGTACTTGGGGAATAAGAAACTTAATAAAAAGAAATAGAGGGAATGGTGGAAAATCAAGCAGAATCCAAAAGAGCAAAGAGACCTGATTGGTTAAGAGTTAAATTGCCAATAGGTGAAAACTATAGAAAAGTAAGAGAAGTAGTAGATAAGAATAAGCTTCATACCATTTGTCAATCCGGCAATTGCCCCAATATGGGAGAGTGTTGGGGCGAAGGAACGGCCACTTTTATGATTTTAGGAAACGTTTGTACCCGAAGCTGTACTTTCTGTGCTGTAGCAACGGGACGTCCAATGGAGTACGATACAGCAGAGCCAGATAGAGTGGCAGACGCCATTAAGACCATGGGCGTAAAGCATGCAGTAATTACTTCTGTTAATAGAGATGAACTAAAGGATAAGGGAGCACAAGTATGGTTTGATACTGTAATAAAGACCAAAGAACTTTCTCCTAAAACTACCATTGAAACTTTAATACCAGACACTAAAAGTAATTGGGAAGCTTTATATAAAATGATTTCTGGCGGGCAAGAGGTGGTTTCTCATAATGTAGAAACGGTAAAAAGACTATATAGGCCAGTAAGGCCTCAAGCTAAATACGAAAGAAGCCTAGAGCAAATTAGAAGAACTAAAGAGTATGGCAAAAGAACTAAGACGGGTATTATGCTGGGTCTTGGCGAAAAAAAGGAGGAAGTGTTAGAGGCAATGGCAGATTTAGTAGAAGTGGGTTGTGATATTCTTACTTTAGGACAATATCTTCAACCGACAAAAATGCATCATGAGGTGATAGAGTTTATTCATCCGGATATGTTCGCTTTGTATAAAGAAGAGGGCTTAAAATTAGGTTTAAAATATGTTGAGTCTGGGCCATTAGTCCGTTCCAGTTATCACTCTGAAAGGCATGTGAATGTTTAAAAGATGTTAATGAACTTAAAAGGCAAACTTTGATTTGCTTTTTTATGAAATGGATATCGCATTGAATCAAAAAGGCATTATAAAGTTAGGTTGTTGAATTATCTGCAAAATTATTAAATCGTAGATAAAATCTCTGCTTTGAAATTTCATAGCAGAAAATATGACTTCTATTTTAGCTTTTCGTAATTAATTTGCAACTTTACATTCGTTAGTTGTAGTCTAAACTATTTGCTTACAAAACACTAGCTGTTTTGGCATAAATACTGCATTAATGCTAGTAGTTTTCCATATAAAATAAAAATTCAATGCCCTATTTATTTACTTCTGAATCCGTATCTGAAGGACATCCTGATAAAGTAGCTGATCAAATTTCTGATGCATTAATTGATCACTTTTTAGCTTTTGACCCAAATTCCAAAGTAGCTTGTGAAACACTTGTGACCACTGGTTTGGCCGTTTTAGCCGGCGAAGTAAATACCCACACTTATTTGGATGTGCAAACTATTGCTCGACAAGTAATTGAAAAAATAGGTTATACAAAAGCCGAATACATGTTTGAGGCTAATTCATGTGGCGTAATTTCTGCCATTCATGAGCAATCTTCAGATATCAACCAAGGTGTAGATAGAGTCGGTGGTGAGAGCTTTGAAGACAAAGCCAATGCTCAAGGAGCTGGTGACCAAGGCATGATGTTTGGTTATGCCACTAGCGAAACGGATAACTATATGCCCCTTGCTTTAGATTTATCGCATAAGATTCTTCAGGAGCTGGCGGATGTAAGAAGAGAAAATGATGCTATCAAGTATTTACGTCCAGATGCAAAATCTCAAGTAACAATTGAATACTCTGATGATAATGTACCTGTTAGAATAGACACTATTGTGGTTTCTACGCAACATGATGATTTCGACGAAGATGAAACCATGTTGGCTAAAATTAAGAATGATATCATAAATCTGGTTATCCCGAGAGTTAAAGCCAAATTAAAACCAAGTATTCAAGCTCTGTTTAATGACACTATACTTTATCATATTAATCCTACAGGGAAATTTGTAATAGGTGGCCCTCATGGAGATACTGGTCTAACTGGAAGAAAAATAATTGTCGATACATATGGTGGAAAAGGTGCACATGGCGGCGGAGCTTTCTCTGGCAAAGACCCCTCTAAAGTAGACCGTTCTGCAGCATATGCTACAAGACATATCGCTAAAAACTTAGTGGCAGCGGGCGTCGCTTCAGAAGTATTAGTGCAGGTTTCATACGCTATTGGCGTAGCAAAACCATGTGGTGTTTTCATTGATACTTATGGTACATCTAAAGTGAAAGGTGATGATGGGAAATTATTAAATGATGGTCAACTGGCGAGAGAAGTGGAGAAGATTTTCGATTTACGTCCTTATGCTATAGAACAAAGATTAAAATTAAGAAACCCGATTTACTCAGAAACTGCAGCTTATGGCCATATGGGTCGCGAGTCTAAAGTAATTACCAAAGTTTTTGAAAATTCTGGTAAAAGAGTTGAACTAGAAGTTGAATTATTCACATGGGAAAAACTAGACTATGTGGATAAAGTAAAGACAGCTTTTGTTTTATAGTAAATCAGAATTAATTAGAAAAAGACTGTCTCAAATAGATTGAGACAGTCTTTTTGTTTTATATGGTCTTAAAAATTAATAATTTGTTCTCACTTTTAAGGTATGATTAGATTTTACGCTCTGGGAGTTTTGTTTGCCCTGGTTTGGTCTTCCGCTTCAGTAGCTGCCAAGATTGGTTTAAGAGACGCACAGCCGTTAGTTTTGTATCAGTGGAGGTTTACATTAGCTGCTGGATGCATGTTAATCCTGATTTATCTGGTATTAAAGAAAAAACTTCCTAAAGGAAAAGAATGGAGACAATTAGCCTTTTTTGGATTTCTGAATGTAACAGTAGCTTTGGGTTTATTTGCTTTGGCCATTAAGGAAGTAGCCGCTGGAATAGGAGCTTTGCAAGTGGGATTAAACCCACTCATTATAAGTATTATGGCATCAGTAGTTGCCAGAAAAAAAATTCATACGAATGAGTATTTAGCCTTATTTTTCGGCATTGTTGGCGTAGCCATTTGTGTTTATCCATTATTACTAGAAAGTTATGCTACAGTTTGGGGTTTGTTTCTTTTATCTTTAAGCACATTGGCTTATTCTGGAGCAGCCGTTTATTTTAGTACTATAAACTGGCATCTTGAGAAATTGACCATCAATGCTTGGCAAGCTTTTTTTGGAGCCTTGTTTCTGTTGCCCATCACTTTTTTAACACTAGACACATCCAATGTTTTTGAGTCCAACTTTTTTTATTCAGTTGCTTGGCTTGCAATTCCCGTTTCTATAGGGGCAGTCTTTTTATGGCTTTGGCTCCTAACAGAAGATGCATTACGAGCGTCCTATTTCCTTTTTCTTTGCCCTGCATTCGGATTACTTTATGCCTATTTGATTTTGGACGAGCCTTTTACAGGCTATACTTTAATAGGTCTAATAATAGTTATGGTGGGATTAGTTATAGGTAAAAAGAAAAAACCCGACCCGAAAGTAAGCCTGCCTTTAGATTAGAATATAACCTCTAAGTTATTTCTGAAAAATAAGTGTATTTAAGTCTTAGAAAGTCATGCACAGATTTTTCGGGAGGAAAGTTGCAAAAAAAGACTGTCCTTAAAGGACAGCCTCAATTTTAAATGATATAAAAAATTATTTTCTCTTTCTATGAACCTTGATGATATCGGCATCAGCCAACATTCTTCCACAATGTTCACATATAATAATTTTCAATTTCTCCATAATGTCAGCCTGCCTTTGAGGAGGAACTACATTAAAACAGCCACCGCAAGCACCTCTTTCTACCGTAACAATAGCTAAACCATTTTTAGCACTGCCTCTAATTTTAGTATAAGCATTTAAAAGTCTAGCTTCTACTTTTTTGGCCTGCTTAGTGCTTTGCTTTAATAACTTTTCCTCTTCTTCTTGACTTTCTATGACCAGCTTTTCAAGTTCCTTCTTCTTAATTTCCAAAACTTCTTTCTTGGCATCAAGAGACTCAGTAGTTTCGTCTATTTCTACTTGCTTAGATTTTAACTTAAACTCGCCTTCTCTAACTCTCTTCTCAGAAAGTTGAATTTCCAATTCCTGTAATTCTAGCTCTTTAGAAATAGCATCAAACTCACGGTTATTTCTAACGTTCATTTGTTGTTCTTTGTATTTCTCTATAAGTCTTTCAGATTCTTTTTTATTTAGTTTATGAGTTTCTATTTCCTCATTTACATTATCTAAATCTTTCTGGAATCGTGCTACTCTTTTTTCAATACCAACTACTTCATCCTCCAAGTCACTAACCTCTTCCGGTAAATCTCCGCGAAGCTTTCTTAATACGTCTAATTTCGAATCAATATCCTGAAGCTTTACTAGTGAATCTAATTTATCTGCTATCGTTAATTCCATAAACTTTTTTAAAGTTTTTATATCAAGGTGTTAATACCTACTGGTGCTTAATAAAAATAATTTACCGGATTGGTTTGAACCTCCGATAAATAGGTCGCAAAAGTAGTCATTTTTTTCAATATTTCATCTCGAATTAATTCTTTTGTGAACTGTTCGCTTTCATAATGTCCAATGTCCGCGATTATGATTTTGCTATCAGCATCAAAGTACTCGTGATACTTGTAATCTGAAGTTATAAAAATATCGGCTTTTGCTTTCATAGCATCTTGTAATAAAAACCCTCCAGATCCTCCACAAATAGCGACTTTTTGAATTTTTGGTATTATTAAATTTGTATGTTTAATGACCTGCACTCTCATATTTGCCTTCAGATGCCTAAGGAAGTCTTGTGAATCCATGGCTTGTTCCAAATGACCAATTACACCAGAACCAATAGGAGAGTAAACATTTTCTAGGACATGAAGGAAATAAGAAATTTCCTCATAAACATGTCCTTTTTTCATGGCACTTAATACCTCATGTTTGATATTTGAAAGAAATATGACTTCTATTCTACTCTCCTCCACTTCTTCATAAATATTTCTTTTGCCAATAACTGGGTCAGAATTATCATCACCTTTAAAAGTCCCTTGACCAATTGTACTAAAACTACAATTGTCATAATTACCAATATTTCCTGCACCTGCAGAATATAATGCGTCCAATAGCTTCCCACTGTTATCCTTGGGGACAAAAACAGTCAGCTTCATCAACAAATGTTCTTTTGGTCTTAAAATTTCGGGGTCTTTCAAGCCAAGCTTTTCGGCTATTTTAAAATTTACACCACCTGTAATATTGTCCAAATTAGTATGGCACGCATAAATAGCAATGTCATTTTTAATGGCTTTTAGAATTGTTCTTTCAATATAGTTTTGGCCAGTAATTCTTTTTAAACCTTTAAAAATGATAGGATGATGAGCAACTACCACATTGCAGTTTTTTTCTATTGCTTCTTCTATTACGGCTTCAATACAATCCAAACTAACCAAAACACCCCGTATTTCTTCATTTTCATTACCCACTAAAAGACCAGAGTTGTCGTAAGATTCTTGATAAGTTGGGGGAGCCCAATTTTCTAAGTAATTAATCAATTCTCTAATTTCCATCTAAACTCGTTTTTTGTAAAAATAAGAATTTCAAAACCAAATATTATCACATATTTTCTTCATATAATTGACTTTGGGCAATTGCTTTCAAGTTTTTACAAAAAAGCTGACATTATTTCATTTTACAATTCGTATTTTCCATGCGAATAGGCCTTTCGTAAATGGAGGAATTAATCAATTAATGAAACCCTTAAAAAAATGAGAATATTACTTTTAATTTTATTGCTATTTATGAATAATACGGTTCAAGCCCAGTTGCCATTGGTTAAATCTGGAGTATATCATTGGGAAGATCTTCCTAAAAAAGTAAGTTCTGAAAGGGTAGGTCGAAAAATAATGGAAGGCTCGTCTACACATTTTGAGTTTTTGGAAATACATGCTACCACCCAAATAAAAGGAGCAAAACCTTCTCCACCTCATACTCAAAAAGAAATTGAAGAGGTTTTGATTGTAAAAGAAGGCTTGATGAAAATGACCATGGATGGAGAAAATAAAATCTTACCTGCTGGAAGCGTTATTCTAATTCCACCCCTGGTTGAGCAATCGCTTGAAAATGTTGGCGATGGCCCATTGACCTATTATGTAATGATGTTTAAGTCTAAAAAAACTATGAATATCAAAAGAGGTGATTTGGCAGGTGGAAAGTTATTTATAAATAGTGATGATTTAGAGGTTCTTTCAACGGCAAATGGAAGTAGGGTTGGTTATTTAGAAAGACCAACAGCAATGTGTGAGAAATTTGAAATGCATGTAACTCAATTAAACGAAAAAGGGCCAAGCCATACTCCTCATTCACACGTGGATACAGAAATCATATTAGTCATTAAAGGTGAAACTGAAATGTTGATAGATGGAAACAAATACCAAGGCAAGGCTGGAGATTTGTATTTAATGCATTCTAATGAAACACATGGAATTTCAAATGCAAGTGATTCTTCTGCCAAATACTTTGCATTTCGGTGGTATTGATTTGGTTGAAGCAATAACAAAAAAACATTTGTGAGGTGTAGTTTGAACATCATTGCCGTTTCTTGACCTAGCCAATGACTATGTATTTTAAACAACAGAATGAATCAGTTTTCTTTAAATAGAAAGTCAGAATTCTATTCGAATTTGAAGGAGAATATATACGAACTGTCATATCCCATTTTTCTTATTTTAGACTGTTTAAAACCTTTTCTGTAATCCCGGCCAAGTGTTAGTATGTCTCGTAATTTTGATGCTTTATAGGATGTAGTTGTTATTCCCGTTGATCTGCGGAAAAATTTCCAACTTTTTTGTACCTTCCACTCCCTGAATTAACTCTCCTTTGAATGGCTCAACAATTGTTATCCTATAGTTTTTATTGATAGAATGCTGTTATGACTCTGGTAAAAGCGTTGGTCGGCAGACCTGAATTATTTCGGGAATAGGCTTCAAAAGTCTAGAGAAATAAGAATACAACTACATTTCTGGTTAAATTGCGTTGAAGATAAAATCTTTACTCTACCAATTTGATAGGGAACGAAATTTGAACCTATCTTTGCCGAAAATTAGTTCGCTAATTTATGCCCGTAGACCAACTCATTTTCATTACCTTAAGTCTCTATTTCATAGGCTTTGCCATGCTTTTGATGCTTTATAATAAGCAAAAAAAGGCCTTAACTTCCGTTCTTTCTATAGGGATAAACCTTACAGGCTTATTCATTACCCTTGTTATCATCAATGGCTTTAAAGAATCTAGCTATTTCAACTATAGTTGGGCCAGTTTTTCAAGGTCAACTTTTGATGCAAGTATTCTGGTAAATAAACTCACAGTATTGATGTGGGGACTGGTTCAATTCATATCATTATTGGTCCAATTATTCTCTATTAAATACATGCAAGAAGATGGGCGATTTACTCAGTATTTCGCTTACTTAAATTTGTTTGTGTTTTCTATGTTAGGTCTAGTTTGCAGTGGAAGTTTATTATTCATTTTTATTTTCTGGGAACTGGTAGGCTTTAGTTCCTATTTATTGATTGGATTTTGGTATAAAAAACAATCCGCCACGAATGCCTCTATGAAGGCATTTATAATGAATAGAATAGGTGATACTGGATTCTTAATTGGCATTGGTTTCGTTTATTATCTCTTTGGCACTTTGGAATTAAATGCTCTAACTCAAGTATCTTATATGCCAAATACAATATTAACTTTTACTGGGCTTATGCTTTTTGGAGGCTGTATTGGCAAATCTGCTCAGTTTCCATTACAAGTTTGGTTACCAGATGCTATGGCAGGCCCTACTCCTGTATCAGCATTGATACATGCAGCAACTATGGTAGCCGCAGGAATCTTCTTATTGGCTAGAATTGATTTTATTTTTACACCTATTGCTGGTCAAATTATAGCCTTTACCGGTGCCTTTACCGCACTTTTGGCTGCATATTCGGCCCTTTTCCAATCTGACATTAAAAAGGTTTTAGCCTATTCCACCGTATCACAATTAGGTCTAATGGTAATGGCCATGGGAGCAGAGGCAACTAATGCTGCTTTATTTCACTTATTTACACATGCCTTTTTTAAAGCTGGATTATTCCTAATTGCTGGTGCCGTCATACATTATTTCCATCATGAGCAAAACATGTTTAAAATGGGTGGTCTTGGCTTAAAAAAACCTATTCTAGCAATTTTATTTATTATTTGTGCAGCTTCATTAACGGGGCTTCCACTCTTCTCTGGTTTTCTTTCTAAAGATGCTGTTTTAATTTCAACTTGGAATTGGTCAGATGGAATGCAAAATCCTTGGTTCAAACTTATTCCTGTTATGGGAATAATTGCGTCTCTTTTAACTGGTGCATATATGATTCGTACTTTTGTTTTGGTTTTCACAAACCCGGAAGAAAAACAAAAAACAAATGCTTCAAATTTTAGTTTAAGTATTTTCGAATGGTCCATTCTACCATTAGCATTGTTTTCAATTTGGATACCTTTTGGTGTTAACCCTTTAGACTTTGAGCATTCTCTGTTTTCTAAATTCTTCCCTATTACTCATCAAGAAAATCATTGGTTGGGTTATTTAGTTTTAATTCTTTCTTTACTAGCTATGATTATTTCCTATTTCAGAAGCAAAAAGGAAAAATTAACAGAGATTAAGAAATTGTCCATCTGGCAAAAGATTGGTCTTAACCATTTTTATATCAATTGGTTTTACATTGAAAAAATAGCCAAACCTATAGCAGGTCAATTACATTTTCACGAGGGAGAATCTATTTATCCATCTGGTACTTTGCATAATTTAAAGGGTTTTTCTAAACTTATTAATAAGTTTGATAATGCCATTTTAGATGGTAGTATTACACTTTTAAGTAGCGGATTTAAAAAACTTGCGGCCCTAGCTCATGACATAGATAATAAATTAGTGGATGGCTTTATCAAATTAGTTTATACTTGGGTTTCTAAAGTAGGAGACCGACTGAAAAATATCCAAGGAGGTAAAATCCAAAGTTATTTGATAGCCCTTATTCTTTTTTTAATAGCAATAATTATATTTTTGAATTTGCTTTAATAGCGATTATGACATCAACTCTCTTATCCATTTTAATTTTCTTGCCACTCATAATGGCAATTATCGTATTGTTTCTACCGAATCATTTAGAAGACAAATCGAAATGGCTTGCTACTGCAGTATCATTGATTGTTTTGAGCTTATGTATTTATCTATTTACCGCATTTGATTCTAAAGTAGTTGGCTATCAGTTTTTAGAAGAAAAGTCTTGGATAAATCTAGACTTAGGAAACCTTGGAGTATTTAATATTCAATATATACTAGGTGTTGATGGCATTAGCCTTCCTATGGTATTACTGGCAGGTATCGTTTTTATGGCGGCTGCAATATCATCCTTGTCCATAGATAAAAGGCCCAAAGCTTACTACGCTTTCTTTTTACTCTTAATGTCCTCTGTTTTTGGTTGTTTTGTGGCTCTAGACTTCTTTTTATTCTTTCTTTTCTTCGAATTTATGCTCTTACCTATGTATTTTTTGATAGGTGTCTGGGGAGGAGAAAGAAGGGAATATGCCGCCATGAAATTCATTATTTACACATTGGTAGGCTCCGTTTTTATTTTGATAGTCATGTTAGCCATGGGACTTTCTGTAAATAACCCTGTGCTGTCTGAAGAGCTGGGCAAAAAAGCATTCACCTTTGATTTTCGCCTATTGGCCGATTCATCCAATTACATTTCGGGTTCCATATTGGATGCACAAAATACCTCCACCTGGTTTGGTTGGCCTGTAAAAACTGTATTATTTGTATTATTATTGATAGGTTTTGGTATTAAGCTCCCTACTGTACCTTTTCACACATGGTTACCAGATGCTCATGTAGAAGCTCCAACAGCCATCTCAGTGGTACTAGCTGGCATTTTATTAAAAGTAGGTGGATATGCATTTCTAAGGATTGGAATAGGGTTTTTCCCGCAAGAAGCTATAGAGTTAGCCTATGTAATAGCTGCTTTAGGAGTAATATCGATCATATATGGAGCACTGAATGCTCTGGCACAAGACGACCTCAAAAAGCTCATTGCTTATGCTTCGGTATCACACATGGGTTTTGTTTTTCTGGGCCTAGCATCTTTCACAGAAGAAGGAATAAACGGAGCCATTTATCAAATGTTTAGTCATGGAATACTATCTTCCATGCTATTCTTAATAGTTGGTGTAATATATGACCGAACGCATAATAGGCTCATTCAAAACTATAGAGGATTGGCTGGCAAAATGCCTTTATTCACAGGGGTAGTTATTGTTGCCTTTTTTGGTTCTTTAGGTTTACCAGGAATTTCAGGTTTTATTGGTGAATTCTTCTCATTATTAGGAGCATTCAAGTCTCCCAATATTTCAATTTGGTTTCCGTCATTGGCCGTTTTAGGCATTATACTTTCTGCTGTCTATCTGCTTTGGACCATGCAAAGAATGTTTTTTGGAAACTTCTGGGTTAATAGGGAATTTGGAGCCAAGATTGAAGATTTAAATGCAAAAGAGATTGTCATGCTTTTTAGCTTAGGTACTCTTGCTTTATTGTTTGGTATTTGGCCAAACCTGCTTTTTTCTATCACCAATGGAAGTGTTGACAGCTTTTTGAAAAGTATAGGATTATAAATGTTAGAACAACTCAATCATGTTTTTTATAGTACAGCAGCTATTGCAGCTGAAATTTGTTCGGTGTGCGGTATTGTGCTTTTAGTATTGCTTATTGCTTTTGGCAAGAAGAACAAAGCCTATAGAGCAGCGTCATGGGGACTTACATTTTTAACCATAATCATTTGTTTCCTTTTTGTTTATCAGGCCCCAGCGGACTCTTTCAATCTATTTAACGGACTTTTTCAAATCAGTCCAGTTTCCAATTTTGGAAAAGAGCTTATTCTAATAACAACCTTAGGCGTATTGCTTCATATTAGAGTGATGAAATATGATTTAGAATCGGAGTATTTCATCATTCTTTTAGCTATAATAACAGGATTGCTATTCCTACTAATGGCAAATCACTTCGTAAGTATATTCATTGCTTTAGAAACCGTTTCCATTTGTTCATACCTCTTGGTTGCCATGTCTGGCAAAACCCCGAACCTTGAAGCTGGCATAAAATACTTGATTTTTGGTGCCGCCAGTACAGCAATTATGCTTTTTGGAATGTCTTTATTTTTTGGTGCCACCGGAAGCTTAAACTTTAGTAGTGAATTGTTTCAAAATAATATAAGTCAAAACCAAGACTGGATAATCCTTACAGCCTTAGGCCTCGTTTTAGCTGGCCCACTATTTAAGCTATCGGCAGCCCCCTTTCATATTTGGGCACCTGATGTTTACGAGGCTACTCCTACTCCCTTTGTTTCTTTTTTGGCAGTAGTTCCTAAAATTGCAGCTATTTTCTTAATCAAAAGGTTATTAGAAAGCATTCCGATTGACACCACCACCTTCTTAAGTATAGTTGTTTTGTTATCCATTTTCATTGGAAACTTTGCAGCTATTTCGCAAGAAAACGCTAAACGTATGATGGGTTATTCTGGAATTGCTCAAGCGGGTTTTATATTAATAGGGCTTTTGGCATTTCAACTTTCCGGATTTCAAGCTTCCGTATTCTATTTGGCCATTTACATTTTCATGTCACTGGGTGCGTTCTTATTATTGGATATCATATCAAAGCAAACAAACTCTTACAGGTTCGTAGACATGGCTGGG
>Ga0105054_10006415_pt1 | contig 16410 bp, 15 predicted proteins | sample BON02_FD_78091 | JGI IMG/M metagenome (GOLD analysis project Ga0105054, IMG submission 78091) | Freshwater microbial communities from Lake Bonney liftoff mats and glacier meltwater in Antarctica - BON-02 (megahit assembly) | ecosystem: Environmental > Aquatic > Freshwater > Ice > Glacier...
CGGCGTGGTAATGTCCGACATGTTGGATGGAAAATCAATTCTCTCATTTGAACCCTTTTGATGATTTTCAGTTCGCGCCGGTTCGCGTAAGTTTGGTTCGCGTAAATTGAAAAAACCATAAAAAAAACCCACGAACAAAAACCAACGAACATATATATACATTCAGCGTATACAGAAGGCGATGTCGGGCTTGGTGCCGAAACGCAAGTTACGTTCATCACCACGCTCGGATGCATACGGGGAGGTGACTACGCAGCAGTTATATGGCATGGGCGACGCTGCGTACATGCAAATTTCTTGTATCGAAATGGACACGAGCGATGGCACAACATTTTACTGCACGCAAACCGCCTTGTTTGCGTCGTCGGCAAGTGGCACCATTGCGCTGGTGGCTGGACATGAAAAGGATAGTGGCTTCGAAGATGGTTCTAGGTCCCAAGCTCGTTTCAGATCTATTTGTGGCATGGTTTTGCACAAGGAAGAGAAGTGCATGTATATTTGCGATTATGTGAATGATGCACTTCGCCGGGTGGGGCTGCAGACCGGCGAGACCACAACAGTGACTGCTGACAACGTCGCGTTTATTGGGCCAAAGGGTATTGCTATTGATGGCAATGGTGTGCTGTATGTGGCTGATCAATGCAATCACTGCGTGCGTCGCGTTTCGTTTGAAGGCAAAGACGGATGTGATATTCGCTCTTGCCATATCACGACATTCGTTGGAGGCATGCAAGACGGCATTTTCACCGGGTTTGACGGCTACCAGGATGGTCCGGGGGAGCAAGCATTGTTTTCTTTTCCGACTGGACTCACCATAGATCTGGAGGACAATCTCATCGTCGCCGACTATGGAAACGCGTGCATACGCAAAATTAAAATCGCAGGTCAGGTTCTCACCGTCACTACCATAGGTGGTAGGCCCAATATTTATTACGAACATAACAAATGGTATCTCGATGGTCCTGTCTCTTTGTCGCGTTTCAACGGGCCAACAGGTGTTGCAGTGGATCGCAATAATAACATCCTCGTGGCTGATTGTCACAATCATGTCGTACGAATCATTCGGACCAACGGCATAGTAAGCACCATAGCTGGCAGCACAGATCAGATTCCTCATGGAGACGGTCTCGCAGAGGAACAAGAAATTGCAGATGGCAAGGGCGCGTCTGTTCGCTTTTGTCACCCTGAGTTCATTCGATTTCATACGGATGGTTCACTTCTCGTGCTCGACATGCATAATCATTTGCAAGTCCGACATATCACATACATCGACTGATGCGAAGAGCTGTATGTTCGCTCGTTATAAGTATTTGCGTGTGCTTCTTTTGTGTATGATTGCGTGTGTGTGTGTGTGTGTGTTTCTGTGTGTGTGTGTATGCATGTACGTGTGCTACTTGTCCACCTTTTCACCATCACGTCAAAATACACACTCTCGCTCTATTTCTCTCTCGTTCTCTCTCCGTTTCTCTCTCGTTTCTGGTCCCGCTCTCTCTTTTCGTGTCTCTCTCTCTTTCTGTGTGTCTCTCTCTCTTTCTGTGTGTCTCTCTCTCTTTCTGTGTGTCTCTCTCTCTTTCTGTGTGTCTCTCTTTCTTTTTGTGTGTCTCTCTCTCTTTCTGTGTGTCTCTCTCTCTTTTTGTGTGTCTCTCTCTCTTTTTGTGTGTGTCTCTCTCTTTCTGTGTGTCTCTCTCTCTTTCTGTGTGTCTCTTCTCACTGTGTGTCTCTCTCTGACACTTTGAGAAAATATGATTTGCAGAAGTAGAGACATAATATATATTTTTATGTTCGGGGGTTTATGGATGACTGAAAGAATAAAAATCAGAAAAACTGTTTCATACCATTGTCAAGTTTCGACATTGAAATACTTGAAATAGAAATTTGATCAAAACGTAACGTTATACGGAAATGGTACTTGAAAGTGTTTGGTAGTCAGTCAGATGTTATTCGTAACAATAGTCAATTTTATTAAAAACTTGATTAAAATGTCTCCAAAAAGAAGCAACCATCGTTGTGCCAACAGTTACGATTTCAGGTATACTGTGCGTAAAAGTCATGCAACTCCTGGTACACCATTTGATTATTAGCACCAGAATCTTTCAAACACATTAAAAGCATATTGCGTGCTTGAGTATTGTCTGGGCCTACGTTTGACAGAACTCCAAATTCAGTGCGGTTGATTACACCTAACCCCCACATTCGCGTGATTTGGCATGCTCTTGATGAGTTGGAACGGTGATACATATCTCGTGTCTTCGAATGTTTGTATTTGCTGAGCCTATCATGTCCTCACGACCCGTCATATAACTAATTGGAGACAAATCGAATCTTGGATGCTCGTGAGGTGTCCAATTGATAGATGGCATTCCACCGTACTGCGATGTCATGTCTGACATGCCTCTGTATGGTCTGTTTACCATATTACTGTGCACACCGTTTGACACGTGTGGGGACCTGTATAGACTTTCTGGCAAATTTATGTATGCTTCGCTGGACCTGTTCGGACTAGTTGGCATGTGTCCATACCACTGATATTCAGACATGCGTAGTAAATACACATGATACAAACACAAGTTTATATATCTATCTGTTATAGTAGACAAATTTAGTGGCATTTGTAGACATGAATGAAAATAGCAGCATTCCGTGTTGAGCGTTCGAAAAAATCAAAATCATGGAATTCTCCTGACAATGAATTCTGGTGTTTAATGTCAATGAATTCTGGTGTTTAATGTCAATGAATTCTGGTGTTTAATGTCACACATTATGGTGTTTAATGACAAATGACAAATGGACCTTTTACACACATTTTCACTTGCTCCCAGTTTCTGTGAATTCAAAAGACCAAAACGTCTTTCAATATTGACATTGTTTACATATACACGTGTAAACGTATCCCTGAATATCACCATCAAGTTGCTGTGAGTCATTTTGAGTCTTGGTACAAGTTATCATTTTATTAAACAGTCCAAAATGTATCCAAAAAATACTCCAGCTGTCCGTCTGTATGTACACAAAGCTAAGTGTATTTATAAACACAGGAAGAATTTCATCAGCGAAACGGCGTTATTGATTAACAAAATAAATATCCCGGGTCAAGGAATTCCACGTCCATTGGATCGATACGTCCATTGGTACGACGCATTGTGTTATCTACTGGAAGGTTCAAGGCGAATATATCGCCTGGAATCTTGCGAAACTCATGAGGCAACCTAAATTGCATTGGAACTACGGAGGGTCTTTGTGCAATATCATCTTTCGCAATCTCATTTTTCATTTTTTGATATATACCATCTAATACATCACAAATTCGATTCACCTCGACATCATCATCTTTGTCCAACGAGTTGTTTCGTGTTAACATGTACTTGACATATTCTCCAAAAATCGTAATATTTTCCTTCACTTCATTATCAGCACTGCAATGAACACCATTTTCCGCCAAGATTCTATAAACAATTTTGAGATGTCTTTGATCTTGGACGTTGTCTTGCATCACTGCCTGTATTTTGTATAGCAATGCAGTGTTGTCCCGCACATTAATATCCTCCCCGGCTGTACCATAGATTTCAGTCCATAATTCGTCTACTCTTTTTTTCCTCTGTTTTACTTCTTGCGATATCGGCGGCATGTTCACAGTTTGTGTGTGCGGCGTGCGATCGTTATTATATAGCAAGCACAAATGAAACCCAAACACAGTCACTCCCAAAGTATTGTTGCACTGTTTAACCAGATTTTGAGGTATTCTCGTCGTGTAGCTCTAAAGATGTAAATCGTGTACGACTGCACTGTTTTGCCTACAATTGTCATCGGATAACTTTATTATGTTATAACAAAAATCACAAGACGCTTTTAGCAACAATTTCCGGTACATAATCGCAATACAGAATTACGCATACCCCCCCCCACCCCCTCCCATTCCCCCATCTCACTTTATCCTAACATATGCTACACATCCTGCATAAATTCGACAATGCTTTGTATAGTAAGATGTATAAAAAACAATAAAGGAAGACATACGTAGAAGACGAAAAAAAGCACCACAGTTGAAATGTCATATTGTGTCTGTATCAAATAGAAAAAAATAAATACAATTGGGGTACTAAATTCATAATATAGTAGCCATAGGATCATTCTTTTTGCTATACATGTTGTTATTGTGGCATCCAGTAAGAGTGTCAAGGTGAATAGTGTTGTGTTCAGAGTAAACCCAACTAGATAGCAATGATGAATTGCCCTGAAATTCAAATCGAAGGTGAAAAACAGAGCCGCACACAAAAGTGAAAATTGCAGGATGGCATGTACCGTTTGCATTACTCACAGGACAAAATTGTCAGCACACCCGTGTGCTGTTGTATATGTGTTTAAACGTTGTTATATATAGATGTGAACGCGAAAAGGATGTGGCGGAAACATTTTTTTTTGCACGAGGCTCCATTTATTTCAACACTATGTTATACATTATGTGGATGACTCATCTTGACCTGTGTCATTTGTAGAAACAGTGACATCACCGTCTTTGATCTGAATAAAGTTATCTTCACACAACAAACGTACGCACAATTTGGTAAGTGTTTCGAATAGCACTATGAGGAAATCTTCATCTTCTAGTGGTAATTTGTTGTTTCGCTGTTGTATCTTGATAAGTTGTAAGATTGCACAGATGGAGTATTTGACTTTTTCATACATGCGCTGCGAATCGTAACAGAATGGTGCAACAACGAAAACGTAGGCAAGCTGGTCAACACGTTCCAAAATAATTTCCATGGCCTGTCGATACGCGGCATTCAAACCCCTGTTTTTTTGTTGTATTCCAGCAGAATATACCGACACATGTTGTGCTATACTATCTAGTTCTTGTAAGAAACTCATTGAGTTAATCCGTATCAATGTCACAAAGCAGATGGACTCGTCGCCTCCTTGCTGGATTTTTGTCTTTTAATAAATATTTTCATGCGTGTACGAGGACTGGGCAAGTAGATGTATTTTCACATTGTGCAAGGATTTTCGTATTGTTTTATGTAATGTATCTTACAATAATTATGCTGTTTCTCATACATGTGTCCATGTATTCTAGGGATCTACATGCATGGCATTTGCATCGGGCTCTGTATCTGACTCTGGCACGACGGGTGTTACCGGTTTCCTGACCCGTCGTGATTTTTGGACAGGGACCAGTGCAGGAATGGTGTCTATGTCATGTGTATGTACATCTTCTTGTATAGTTTCATTTTGCTTGGTATTTTTGGATCCTGGACTTTCGGGAAGTGCATCAATTGTGTTGGTCATGGGTACAATATCAACATCGGTTGCAAAATCCACAGACGCTCCAGCACCAGAAATTATACTCTGATGACGACGTATTTGTGTAGGGACAGACGGAATCGGTGGTGATGATGTAAATGTTCCTGGTGTTGCTGTCACAAGCGTCGAAGATGGTGATGATGGTGATGGTGGTAGAACTCCTACATGTGCATCATTGAAAGCTGTGTTTCGAATGCTAACAACGTTCACATCTGGAAATTTGGTGAACCCAAGACGCATGTAAATCTGAAAAGGTGCTGGTACTACTGAAGCAGTGGCGTCACACGCACTGACAAGGGGATTGTTAAATATGTTAGAGGGTTTGCTAATTTGATCACAAATACCAAACTGCAAGAATCCATTACTGCGTTCCTCACATGGCATGACATGGTTAGTTCTGAAAGTGTCACGCTTTTTCTTGGACGGCACCAACATACTATATCCCCCGAGATTGTGCACATTTTGACTAATGTTGACAGTTTGTTCGCATTGGGTGACGGAATTGGAGGACAACCGAAACACCAGAGGGGGTTGTCCACCCGTTGTTTGTGTTTTGAAAAATTTCAGCTTGAACCCGAGAATATCTCCACTGCTAGTACCTCCTTGACAGGCGGACCACATATTACGGACCTTGAAGTTTTTGCCTGCCACCTGGAGCGTTCCAACGTAATCGGACGGAGCATATGAAGCTGGGTTTGGATCGCCATAGTGTGCCCCGCCTTGATTGTCGCTACCGATAAAGATACCACCGATTTTGGCATAGGTGTTCACAAAGTCCCACAAAAATTCATCCACATATGCCATATATTTGTTTTGAAGTACTTCTTCTGTATCATGTCTGAAGTCCGCGAGTTCAGCATATCCGTCAAAGAAACAGTTGCTGATCATACTGGAGAAATCACCCGTTGAAATGGTATTCAAAAAGTCGTTCCATCTCAACCGAGCCTTGTCCACAATATCACGTGAGTTTTTCCAGATTTCCTTTTGTCCAATCCAGAGCTGATTGAACTCTGCCTGTGTTTTTGTGCGATTTAACGAGATAGCACTGTGATACATGTCTGCCAGTAGTGTCTGGATTCCGAACAGGATGTAGTTAATTGTTGCCAAATTGGCGCAATACACGAGGTCTGGCATGTAGCGATTGATGACTTGCGTAGCGTTCCCGCTTTTCAGCATAACTTCATTATACCGCAATTGAAACACTACATCACCCGCACCAATACATTTAGCAACCGGAATATTACGCGCCTCGCTTATATGCGGAATCTGGATTGGAACTACCAGGCGTGGAATATTGATGTACAGAGTCATGACAGTCTGGTTTGTTGACAGGTTTTTAGACATGGAACGCATACTACTGTCAGAATTTTGCAAAGCCGATAACGGGCCATCTTTATCATTGAATTTACCCGAGGGCCAAAGATTGTTGCGAATACGCTTGGCGTTTACGCCGTTGTTAAAATCGCCAGTATTATTATACTCGCCATTTGGTTTGGTTGGATCTCCAATACCCTTCTGAATATTCCAAGGGTGGCTCATCGTACAGGGATTTTCACACAGTGCTATACCGTAATGGATCACTCGAGTGGTTTTCACTGTGTAGTGTTTATTTATATACGGGAGCTTGCTTGTAAAATAAAAAGTACCAGAGTGTACCATCCACAACATACACTCAACACAATCACAAAGTCGATACATGTGTAAAAATTAACCGTTTTGATAGCATTTTTTGTCACAGTGTTATAACTTTAGCACCATGTGCTCTTCCAATGGATGGACACTCGTTTTATAATCTGTCTCCTTGGAGAGACGTTTCTTCATCGGATGGTGTCGGTGCTTGGAACTGATACTCTGGACCCAAATATGATGGAAAGAATATTTCGATTATCATACTACCAAAATGCATCAGAACAATGGCAAAAAGCATCACATAAACCGTGATGAGAATTTCATATGCTGTCGACAACCCAGTCATTTTTTCTGGGCAGCGGCTAGTGTCGCCATCAAAGGTAGGGAATCCAGTACTGACAGCGACAGAGATAAATGCTATAGCGAGGGTGTGGCACACAAACGAGATTTGCTGTGCATATGGCGTGTATGTTAACCCTATGCCGTTGGTTGGGTGCATTGCACGGTTGATATATAACGCGGTACAAATCATCCACAAAAAGGCTGCTGGTATAACATAAAATCCTACAACTACTCTGTGCCATTCGTGGTCTGAATAACACTTATTGTAATCGATGGTGGTTGGATAGGCAGGGGCACACTTGTACACGTTTTGTGCAACACTTTGGGAGGAACTTGGCAGTACTGGGTTAATTTGGTTTGCCACCAATCTATTATAGTCCATTGCGGACGATATGTCTGTATCAGAGCAGTAATTGGCATCGTGTAGGTGCAGATTATGTTCATATGCCCAGAGAGGTGAAGCCAATTTCACAACCCCACTTTTCAGACCTGTGAATTGAATATTTTTCAGCAGATTCTCAGCATGAGTGTTGGTAAAAAGACTATCCATTGCGCTATTTCTAGAAGAAAGTCCAAAATGGTTTCCAGTTTGTGTAGCTGTGTATGTTTTTTGACTGCCAAGTGTTTCCAGGGACACTTTTTTTCCGATGGGTATATTTGTTTCAAGATATTTGTGTTTTAGCAATGTGATGTAAGGTCCATCGACCAACTCCACGTCGGACAGCATGACATCTTTGGCTGGTGTAATGAAAAAGACAAATCCTAGTACGACGGTGATGAAAGTAAAGAGCGTGTAACACCACGAATATCCGTCGCGTTTCGGGCTGAATCTTTTCATATCCATGATTAGTACGGTGTTACGAATTTCATGTGCTTTTATAGGATGTGAGCATGTCGCCACAATGATTTTTGGTACTAACACAAGCCATCTGAAACATACCAAAAACATACAGCATTCCACCGGTGATTAGTAAAATGCAGAAAAGCACACGCGTACCAATCAATCATGATACAATTTGTGAGACTAGTGTTGATATTATTTTACTTATTTGTCCTCCCATCACCACCAACACGCAATAAAAAAGCTCGTTGTGTATAAAACAAAACAATGAATATATGGCAAACAAACTGTGGATTTGCGGATTTCCTAATCATTTACTTGGACCAGTTTTTTATTAAGGATTGGTCAGTTGATGCTGTACAACCACGTGGTGTGTATGCCAACCATTTAGTAGCAAAAGTCGGCATAACCGCACCAGAAATGTAGACGATTTGTATATTAATTCTGCATGCTTCCTACAGTATCTTGTACATGCATGGGTAATTTATATATAAACATGCTGTGGCGTTGTAGATCAGGTGACATATATTTTTGAGTCACAATGTCGGGTATCGCAAGCATTGGAACTGCCACCAATTCGAATTTAGCCGGTGCTGGTCCGTCTATCAACATTACAGGACGCACTGATTTAACCACCATCAGTATGTTTGCCAACAATGATATTGATCTCAAAAATGGACAACATGACGTGAAACGTCACGAGATTTGCTTGTCTGTCCCCCAGCGGCAAATCCAGGCGTATTCTGCCGTTTTTTCGTTTGATCCTTTTGTCGAAATGCCTGTGTCATTGACGCGCAAAAGCGACTACAAAATACTGCCGATTGACAATCTCAACTCCATTCTTGATATGACAATCTCACGCTACTACCGTGATGTTGGTGATGCACGGAATGACTTGGAATACATACTTGCCAAAAATCAGATTTCGCTGCATTCGATGGACTCTGGCACGAACCAAACCCTTTGCAAAATGCAAGACCGTCTTATGAAGAGGATGTCAGATGGGTCACAACAAGTTTTCCATCGCCGTAACGCTATCTTCCTGACCACCGATTCGTCCAACTTCACATCCCAAGATGACAACCAACATGACGGAAAATGGGTGCCAAGCACTACCAAAACGTTTGAAGCCATATATGAGTTCAAACCCACTGAAGCACCCGCAGTTGCCAACCAAAATAACAGCCATATTTACGGTATTGTGCTAAAGGTTGAAGACGACCCACAAACAACACTATATAATCTGACGCAACACTTAGATCTTGCCATCAGATTGGTACTACACTGGGATTATCCCAAGGTACACACTGCTAAGAATGTTACCAGCGCACCAATTGAACCACCCGATTTGGTATATGCTGGTATTGCCCTCACAGACGCGAGTGCCCATCCACAGAACGGTGACACTGCTGTAACATTAAACATTTTCTCTGCACTGACTGTTGATAATGGACCATTCAGTGTGCTGACGAATGACGACTTGATGTGGATTCACGATATTGAGCTGGCAGACTTTGAAAAAGATGGCATGCGTCGTCAGCGTATTGTTCTTAGCATACCATCCATTCTACGTAGTATCACACCCGGTGTGCCAGGGAATGACACGTTTGAAGCGGAAAATACTACACGATACAATCGTTTCCAGGCTTCGCGAAACTACGCCCCTATTACCAATGCGCTCAAACACAAACCAGGAAACCCCTCACGAAAAACCTTTTTAATTGCACCACAGAAAAAAGGATTCGGAATCCTCAAAAGATCATCTGTGAAAGACAAGATGCGTCATATTGGGACCTCTATCTCGTCATGTATGCCATCGAAGCGTCTCGATCTTGTCAATGGGGCTGTGGCCAAGTTCTAAGCAGCTCAGAACTGCGTGTCGCCAAAAAAGCTTGCTCCATCATTACGCAATTCTCCGGGGTATGGTCGGGGATTTCTCTATGCAGTAAGACAATTTTTGCACTTTCGTGTACCAAAAACTCCGTAGCCATGCCAGTAAAGTATGCTATGGCTGCGATTGGGGCAAGCTGGTAGTTTTTATGCATGGCAGCGATCAGACACAGTGCTGCAAGGTCCGAAGGCATGGTGAACACATATTCCTGGCTGGATAAACATACTAAAAGCAGAGCTTCTGTCAAAAGTTTATCAGCATTGACAATGGCAAACTCATAGAATAGTATTTCAGTAAAAAATATAGGGGTTTGTATGCGGAATAGTCGCCATTGCAGTGTCTCTAGGATATCACGCTCTACTGTAATAAAGTCAAATACAGTGTGTTGACCCATGATGTTACGCGGTACCACTACTGGTGTGGCATTGATAATGTGATGGGGCTTTAGCATGTTGTCGAAATGATTTTCTTCCATTTTAGAAGCCATACATAAACAGCTAGCAGCAATCAACAAAAAGTTATCCTTGCGACACATATTGTTCTTGAAGTACGACGATATTCCGTACCGTACAACGAATTGGTCATCGTTTTTGAACATCAAAATGTCCTTGTTTGCATACTTAATAAACCTTCCGTATCCAACGTCCGTATGGATTTTTGCCAAATATGTGAAGAGCAAATACAACCCACTGTGAATGGTTTCCTTTTTCATGTTGAACTGACTGGCCATCCATACAGTCCAGCGTGTCAAAACGGCAGTAGTATGTGACTCGTTCTGTGCTAATCCGAGCGATGCATATATTTCTCGCTGTGTTACAACCGTCTCTGAAAAAACCACATGAATGGCTACTTCTTTTTTGCTAGGGCTATACAGCATAGCAGCTTCAACCGGCACAACAGATTCTGACATCAAAGAGTCGGATATGATAGTTTGTGTGTTTGGTTTGGTGCGTCTGGTAGCACTTTTATATTGGTTGGTGAAAACGTCCCGATCACGTTTTTTACAAGGTATCTGATTCGCCATGTGTAATATGGTAAGTACATTATAGTTTTACGACTTTGGTAAACATGTTATATTTTTAATTCAAAAAATCAAACAAGTGGTGTCCATGCCCTCATTTATTGTCATTTACGTGTTTTACGACGGAGTTGTGTGAGTCATGTGTATACCACTATCCACGACAATAAGATATGCATCCACAAAATATACCGTGCGATTTATACAGTGTGACCCGAAAAAAGGGCAACACGGACCAAGCAATGAAGCGGTGTGTTACACTTACTTTCGAATAATACACGGGTGTATACATATATATGTGGAGAATTCGGATGCACACACGCCAACGCTGCACTATGCATATGGCGGATGAAATTAAGCAGGTGTTTAAAAATGCCTGCTCGATTATTTCTGTGTCATGGATCTCAATTCTCATTGTCGGCCGCATCTACGATTTTCACGTGGCGTATATTTCGTTTGTTGAGCGTACGTCAAGCGAGGAATGGCTGCTTGAGCACTGTCAGGATGATCACTTTTTCCATAAAATGGCATACCACACCGATGTCTGTGCCAAAGTAGTGGGAAATAGCATAATCTGGCCAAGTCTGTATGGAATAAACGAGAGTATGAGTAAGATGAAGCTATGTGGATTCCATGATTGCTCCACCTTGCTCGGCATAGTTTACAATGGAGGAATTCCTGTCTTGCTTTGTATCATGTTGTTATACATTGTCACACCCTCTTTTATTCTGCCCCTCTTACAGAGAATGTATCATATTTACTGCGAAAACGTTTTGATGGCAAAATGTTCACCACATATCCCGAGTGCATCACCTCGCAAACAAAATATGAAGCATGCCATGTACTACGACGTTCTCGACGATTATGGTGCCAATGTAGTTGGAAATGGCAAGAGTCGTTTTGTGTAATATGCTACTATTCATTTGCATATATATAAACCTGCTGTTTTACGGCAAAATCACATGAACAAAATGAAGATGCCTTCTACTGTGGTACTATACATTACATATTGTTTCGTATGTCATGGTGTTACGGCAAGTATTATCCTCCACAACGATTTGATGTGTTCTGAAAATTCTTTGGACCAAATGACAATGCCAGCTCACTTCCATGGTCGTAGAGGAATCACACTGCATACGGATGATGTTGGTTTCATGTCAAAGTGTGATACATACGCAGCTAAGCATGCATCTGATACAAACTCAGGTTCTGCTTTTCACCATGTCTCCTTGACCAATGCCATAGAAACCAAAGTGGTGATACAAGTGTCATTGTTCGACCCTTCCACAGCCCCATTACGCTTTTCTATGGGTGGCATTAGCATAGTATTGGATCAAAGTGGTATTCGAACATACAGTGAAATACGCGTGGGACAATCAATGGCCGTGTTGACGAATGGTACCATGAAAAAGCGACAAATACAGGAGCTGGAATTCAGAATACAGAAAACAAACAGGTTATGTGTTTTCACTGTGGTCCAATATCCCGAGGTAAGACGTGTTTTCCACTGTCCAACCAAAAATACTTTCCATATACACGGCGACAATCTCACCTTACACCATGTGTTTTTACAAATGGACAAAAAACAAGTGGCGCGTTGGGATTTTACAATTGAAACACAACAGAACAATGCTGTATGTAAATCATGTCCATTGGGTACAAGTTTGGAGACTAATACTAAACTGTGTAAGCCATGTTGGACAGGTCTGCATGCAAATGTAGACGCCCATAGCAAATGGTGGTATGACCCTCCTGTTCAGACAAATACCGGCGTATTGGCAGAGCAGAATGTTCCCGCACCGGACTGGGCAGTGTTGTCAGTGGACCAAAAACTGGTAAGCACAGGTATTTTGCGACATTCTGATATGCAAACAAATGGAAACATGATATTGACAGACAGCAAAGTGAAATATGCATACGATCATGTAGGATGGATTTGTATGCACCACTATGAAACACGTGTAGATTTTGCAGATTGCACAAACACCCAATCACACCGTGTGTATATCTACAATGGTGAAAACATTGTCGTGCTACCATTGGCAACTACGCCGAGTGTATTATTAACGGTGCATGATGTTCTACAGAGCACACAATGGCAGATAGGCGACACAGTTCGTTTTTGTAAAATACCAGGTTTCAATACACATATGTGTGTGAATCCAATCGTGCTTACACGACAGAATGTGGACACCTGGTCACCAGTCAATATAAATCCAGTACACTCCAGTTTGACGCGCTATAATATTACGACAAGCAGTGTTGATGGATTCATCCTGCTGTGATGAATTCATCTCAAATATACATGGGTTGAATATCCGTCTATTTACATTACAAAAAGTTGAATATCCGTCTATTTACATTACAAAAAGTTGAATATCCGTCTATCTGCATTACAAAAAGTTGAATATCCGTCTATCTGCATTACAAAAAGTTGAATATCCGTCTATCTACATTACAAAAAGTCTGTGTAACATGTTTAATAATAAAACCAATGCCATCTACTACTTTTCCCAGTAGTCACATTGTCAATCCCCAACACAGTCCATGTAATGTAGACTTGTAGCTAATTTTTGGTCGAACGAGTTCGTTTGAATACCCATTCTCCTGTCTTGGCATTTAACACAACATCCCCACGCTTCTTCAAAGATTGACCGGACATGTTTATTCACCTTGACAACGTTTTGTATAATTGTATAAAATTGTACAACGCCCAAGAAATCGTCTTTATTGTCAAATCAACACAGTTGTTTTTGTGTCCGCATGTCACTTTTTCGAACGCAACAGCGTGCTATTTGGCATTATTAGAAAGGCATAGCGGTGCGTCGGTTCGAGCCATGTGAAGTTTTCATGAGACACCTTCACTACGGCTCTACATTTGCAGATTATAGCTTAAATTGACACATAGTGACACGATATGTATCGCATGCACAACACATTTTTCGCGGGGTTTGATTTTGCAAGCTCTTTGGGTGAATAAAAACGTCATGCCCAAGTATTTTTCTTCGAATTGTGAGGCCAGACAGTAATTGTTGTTCAATTCCCAAGACAAACAAACACACAGAGCCACAACTGTGGTGTATCTGTGAACAGGAACCAATACATACAGACAAAACAAATAATGACAAGCGAAAAAAAAATATGCAATAATTGGGCAACACACTGTGGAATCTGGTGCAAGCAGCTGTGCACTAGTTGCCACGCTAATTGGTGCACACGTCTCTGCAGAAATGCTGCTGGGTACAACAGGCTTCTTGCTGACACAATCTGATGCACAGGTCTCTGCTGCCATGATCAAGTTTGCACCATCATCTGTCGCAGTAGTGGCTTTTGACATCTGCTACAGGAATAAGACAGTAGTGACTACAAAACACTAGCCTAAATACAATACACGCGTGGGCGAATATAACTCTGATTTAATGACACAGCTTCAGAACATAGAAACGAGCATGTATCAATTTTTTTTTCTGCATATTACCGCAGAAATTCCACCCTAGGTTGTTGAAGCCACCAAGTGTGTTGGCTGATTGTTATGACATCTCTCTTGTATCAATGGATAATATACACAGTAGAGAGTTGATTTTGTATACGCGAAATCATCCAGACGGGTCAAAGGTCTGACTTTCTAATTGCTCCGTGCATCCTGTCAGTGTATATGTATGCGTATATAAAGAACACAATTTGTTTCCAGAACATACGGACACGCTAGCTTGACATATGTCATTTGCCAGTCTGGTTTTGCCATGTTTGGCACTGCGAAGCACTGACACTATAGAGACACTTGTCAAAACACAACAGCGTTACGAGTCAATTTCCACAGAAGCACCTGAATTGGCCAATGTAATCCACACATGCGTAAATCTACAAAAGAAGAATACTGGGCTTTCTGGTCTGATGTACGAAATACAAGGTGACAGTCTACTGAACTGCACTGACATGCTAACAGAAGAAGTGTTCAAGGGGATTTCAGTGGTCAAATGTAATATTAATGAAATGCAAGCAATTTCGTTGATACAGCAAAAAGACGAACTCACCTTGAAGTTGAATGATTTTTTATCCACAATGCAGACCACCCGGAAAAATAAAGCGGGTATGCTGTTAGATCAGATTTTGCCAAGTGCAGATGGACAGGATTTCTGGTGGTATGGACAAACTTGTGAATTGAAAGGAGGTGCTTCTATTCGAGAATCCATCCTGCATGATGGCAAACGTGGAGACGTGATTTTTTACAATGCATTCTCGTGTATCGACAGGTCAAGGGCATCACTGACAGGAGTAGAAGCCGGTGCCGATCTGAGTTTCAAAGATGCGTGTATTTGGGATCCTATATTGCATGGATCAATTGGCCTGTACACACAACGCGCGGGGGACGGCAACAATGTGTTTTTGGTGTGTGTCTCTGATTTTGACCACATTGCTTCTGACATCGTGCGCTCAATGAAAGCCGACCTTGGCAACACTACAAATACGTACGATTTTTGCGATAGTAAGGAAATGTGGTTTATACAGAAAATTGCCCAACGCAATCGTTTGCGCTTGATTCTCCAGACTGCCCAGCACTTGGAAATCTGTGTGCCGTATACAACAGACTTATATGCTCATCCTAAGCAAGACAAGCCCGATCTTGCTATCGAATGCTGTGGCGTAAACCTAGATCATATCGAATGCACACTAGAGCAAGACTCTTTGACACACAGGAGTACCCCTCTCGTACGACATTATAAGGAATGTATTAATATATATGGACAGAATGGTCCGGTTCCTGTCTTGTTAGGTGACACAATGGGATTCATGTTGCTGCTGCCCGATAAATTCAGTCACGCTTCTTTTTCTAATTACAATGATACGCCACCGTTTGTACAAAACAGAACTGGACAACATATCCAACTGTGTCCAACGTATAATATTTTTGAGCAGAATTACACCAGTGTGCAGAAAATTTACACAGAGCAGCAGAATATTGTACATGTGACAATCCATGATTTCCTTTATGATATGCAACAACAGGGGGTGAACATTTTGCCTCATGTACGTGATCTGTTGACGATGACGGACGAATATGCCAATTTTATATTCTATGGCGTACAACACGGAATAGGAGCACCGACTGTTCTGTATCCACGAATGTCCCCATCGTTTTCGCCAGCGCATAAGGATACCCTCCAACTATCAACCAACCCTAACACTGACATACAAGAGTATACACAGAAAAAACCGACACTCATCACCCCGCATTCGAGCAATGGTGAAAATTGCAGCAAAGATAATCATGACGATGCTACAAACAAACCACTCCTTGTACAAAGAACAACGCATGGGATAACTAGTTATAAACATAAAGACCTTTGCCAAGCCATCTGTGAGGATTTTATTTACAAAGTGCCCGAAGGC
>Ga0105054_10006416_pt1 | contig 16410 bp, 10 predicted proteins | sample BON02_FD_78091 | JGI IMG/M metagenome (GOLD analysis project Ga0105054, IMG submission 78091) | Freshwater microbial communities from Lake Bonney liftoff mats and glacier meltwater in Antarctica - BON-02 (megahit assembly) | ecosystem: Environmental > Aquatic > Freshwater > Ice > Glacier...
CGAGGACAATCGAAGACCTCCACAACGCAATCGCCTCGGTCATCGACCTCTACTCAGCCGACGAATGCCAGAACTACTTCAAAGCTGCTGGATATGGAGTCAAATGATGCGGAAGTGCTTTAGTGTTTCCAAACTGGCGAAATCATAGGCGGAAGTAAAAATTTTGGTTCCTTTGACACGACCGCGCGACCTTCTTGTCGCCCAGCATCTGCTCGTCCGCGAATAATTGAGATTGGTTGGCATTAGATTTACGCCACCCTGACAATGCCTCCGGGGGGGGGCAAGTTGAAGTCTATTGCGGCGCACTCAGTCCGTCAGCCTGGACGGCAAGGAGGAGGCCTGTCTCCTCGGCGGCCGCGATGGCGCCGGGTGTCGCGGTTACGATAATGGTTGGCAGGCCCTCAAGCACCTCTACCGATTTGGCATCGTGCGATTGGAGGACCTTGACCACCGCCTGCATGCGTTCGGATGAAACGCCGCCAGCCTCATCCTCGGCTACGGTGAGGACGTAACGGCCGGTCTGCACACCATTATCCCCCGCAGTGTCTGCCGCAAGGCCCGCCGGTTCTGGTTGGGTACACCCCGCCAGCGCAGCCGCAACAACGATTATCAATAGATGTTTGAGCACCTTTTCCTCCTTTCGCCGCCAGCCTTCCAGAGATCATGATATACTAGGAGCCCGTACATCAACAGGCAGGACAGGCTCCTGTCTGACACAGCTTTACTGCGCGAGCCAGTAGGTGAAGGACGGTCCTGGACGGCCGACATAGCATTGCCGGTTGAACCTGTGACGGGTGATGGTGTCGATGGCCTGTTGTCCTTCAGAATTATTGGGGAACATGAGTATGGATGACCGGCCGTCGGTCAGCCGCCACTGGCTACCGACGGGCTGAAGCTGGAGCGCGTTTCGGTTGAACGAGATGCAGTCTTCCGCTCCATGCGCTGCATTGGAGGCGGCGCCGCCAGCGAGCAGATAGGTCATGGTTGGTTGCGGCCGGGCGATATAACAGGTCCTGTCAAAACCATACTTCCGGATGATCGCGAGGGCTGCTTCGCCCTCGGCCCGTTTGCTGCCGAAGGCGAACATCGAGGTCCGTCCGTCGGTGATCGTCCAGCCTGCCGTGGCGCCGCGATCTACCAGCGAGACCGCTGACAGGTTGTACCCGATACAATCTTCCTGCGGCGCCAGCGCCTCAGCGGCGGCGCCGATGTCGATCCGCCGCCGAGCGATCGTGCCGCCCGGGCGGCTGTCGGTGACATTGATACCGGTTGTCCGTAGCGTGGCAAGGATGTCATTGATCGGCGTATCTGGCGCCAGCGATCGCAGCGCTGCAATCGCCCCTGTCACCTGCGGCGCCGCCATGCTGGTGCCGTTCTTGCTTGCGAAAGCGCCGCCAAGAACCGACGATGTGATGCCCGATCCGGGCGCTAGAAGGTCAACCGTCGCCGACATGTTCGAAAAGCTCGATACAGAGTCCGCATCGGTTGTCGAACCGACTGTGACGGCGGAGGAAATGCACCCTGGAGACCCGACCGCGTTGACGCGGCTGGAATTTCCAGAAGAGATGACGGTGGCAACACCGTTTGCCAGTAGCTGATCAATCACCGGCTTGCGGACATCGGTATCACAGGCCCCGGCATTGTTTCCGCCGCCGAGGCTCATGTTCGCCGCAACAATATTCCTCGCCGCCCGGCGCGCATTGACGCGCTGCAGACCCCGTATTTGATCAGAATCATAGGTTAGCACGCAAGGCGAGGGCCGGCTGGCGTTCGCGCAGTTCTGCGGGCCGCCGACCGCGTCGGTAAACAGACTGAACACCTGAACGGACATGATGTTCGCCAAGGGCGCAATTCCGTCGAATGCCCCGCCATCACCCGCTGCAATCCCGGCGACATGCGTACCGTGATCACAGGAGGCCGATCCGGTGCAGGGACCGCTCGAAGCCAGCGTCGTTGCGCTTGTCACCCCGCCAGGACAGACCGACGCCGCACCCTGGGCCGCGACATTCGACGAATAGCAGGCGCCTTCGACAACCCGCCCCCCGAAGAATGGGTGCGTACGTTCGACACCAGTGTCCAGGATGGCAACCGTCGTGCCGGCGCCGCGCGCCTGGAGTGCGTGGGCTTCGGCGACGCCAATCACCGCACCCGAAGAAGCAAGCGTCGGGGCCGAGAGCTTATCTTCGACGATCATGGCAAACTGGCCGCTTTCCGCAAGCGCGCTGAGCTGGCTGCGTGTGACTTCAATGGTTGCCAGTGGCAGGTTCGGGATCGGCCGGAATGTCCCAATATTGCGTTGGGTCATAAAGGCCCGTGTCTGATCATTCGCGAACTGCAGCTTGTCGGCTTTGAGCGTAGCGACGTCAGCGGCCGTAATCCGCGACGTTCCCTGACCGACCGCAGCCCGGTTGTATTGGACGATCACGCGGACAGCTAAATCGGTCTGCTGCAGCTTGAGCTCCAGCGGCCCCAGTTCCGGCAAGGGGGTAAGCTGCGGAAGCGGACCGGAAATCACTCCTGGCAAGCCCGGCTTTGGAACCGTCTGGAGCCTCGGCGCCACACCCTGAGCGGGCGCTGCCTGCAGTGCTGGTTCGAGACCAGGGAGCGTCGGAGCGCGAAGCGCTTTTTCTTCCTGCTCCTTTTTTTGCGCGTCTTCTTCCTGAGCCTGGGCCGTGACGCCGATTACTGAGGTAATCGCCAGAATCGAAGCGCATATCAAAGCGCTATTTCTTTGCATTCGTCCGAATAGGAACGGCATGATATTCTCCCACCTGATCGACCAGCCCAGCCACAAAAATCCAATTGATGGGCCCACATAACCCTATAAGAATTGGCCGATAAGATCAAACGATATATTGTCCGTATGGGTGCATATTTAAAGGAAACGACATTGCTGATATATGATCGCCGATTGGTTCATGTCGCTCATCTCCGCGCTCTGGCTGTCACAGCATCGTTCGTCTGAAGCCAGAACGACGGGGTTGGAAGAGATGATCTGAATTTGTTTCGTGACGAGCCCCGACTATCGCCTCGACGAAAGGGCGGGCGATGTCTCGATGCCGCCAAATGCGAATTTTGCAGAAATTCGTCGCGATCCACTCGTCAGTATACCATCACGCCAACTCCCGAAACTGGTGCAAAAAAGGAATATGCCGCCCTTCACGAGTGCCGCAAACTTCTCATTGCCCGTAAACTGCTCGCCGGGGAGCAATGGAGACGGGTTCGTATTCGCCTGACAGCACCGGCGGCTGTTCCAACAAATTGAAGTGTTGTCAGTCCGGCACAATCCTCGTTGTCTTTGACGCTGTAACCACGAATTGCCGCGATTTCATGCCTTCTATCTGCAGATCATATTCTCCAGCCACCAACTCAACGGGGCTTCCGCCGGCCGTTCCGCTAGCCACTTGTTCGCCGTTCTGAAATACGGTGAAGCGAATACGGGAGGTGCTTGTCAACGCGTTCTGCAGGTCGGCGCCGTCGGCCGCATCGACGTAGATGCCGCCGCCAGCTTTGGCCCAGTCTTCAAAAGGCCGACGATCGATTTCCGGTTCCAGTGCATAGCTAACCACGTCGATCCGCGCTTCAATTCCTGCGATCTTTAGGTTCTGTATTGCCTGGAGCGGACGTCCCCCACACGTTTCTTCTCCGTCGGTAATCAGGAGGACGGAAGCGGAAGACGACGCTTTTTCCAGATCTTTGGCGGCCGCAAGCAAGGCGGCTCCAATCGCCGTTTTTGCATTATTTTGAGGACGGACGGAGCGGATGGCTGAGGCCAGAGTGTCATTGTCGAAGCGCGCCACAGGTTGAACGAGGTCGGTGTCACACGAATTTGGCTCGCCGCCAAATATACGCAATCCAATTTCTAGCTTTTCTCCCGCCTGGCTGCGCGCCAATTGCGAACCAAGATAGTCGGACAACGCTGCCTTCGCGACGTCGATACGGCGTTTGTCACCGAGCCGTTTCAGCATGCTGCCAGAGGCATCCAGGATGATGAGTTGGCTGTGGACCGTTGCCTTGGGGTCGGGGCCTGTCCCAGCCTCGACCTGGAGGAAGCCAGGCTTCAGAACGACCACATCGGCCTCGGCGCTTACGCCATAGGCTTTGGGGCCGAGCAATCGGGCCGCAACCCGTGCGTAAGCAACCGATATGTCTTCGCTCTGCAGGACAAGCGAAACTTCGCCGCCCGTTTGGCCTGCCCAGAGAAGGGCGCGCGGCTGTGAGGTTGACGGATATTGGAAGGTTGAATTCGACGGTGTCTTGACGACAAACACTCGCGCCCGCGCGGCATGGAGCGCTGCCATAAGATCTTGCTTCGTATCGACATCGCCATCGGTAATGATCACGATTGCGCGCGAACCGTCTCGGTCCTCCAAAAGTTTGGCGGCGTCAAACAATGCGGCTTCGCCGTTGCTGTTGTTTCCCCCATGATAGGTTGCCAGAAGCGGCCGAAGCGTTTCGGGATCGGTGATCCAATCATCGCGTGCCCAGTCTCCTCCGAACGACTTGAACTGTACAGCGTCGCGCCCGGCAACCATGTCATCGGCAAAATCGACAATGGCGCGACGAATTTTTGGTATCTGCGATGCCATCGACGCGCTCTGATCCATCAGGAAGGCGACCGAGCGTTGCGGCTCGGAAACCTCGACATCAAGATAACTGCCCGGATCTACGGCAAAGCTATAGGTGACCTCGTCCCGCAGCGTTGAGCGTGCGACGTCAAGCGGCTTGGCCTTCTCGCCATCGGCATGGCGCGCAGTGATCGCCGGATCAAATCCCGCACTACCGCGCGCGGTAATCCGGATTCTGTTAGCCTGGCCTTCGGCCGGAACTCGCCAGGTTTCGGTTCGCTTGCCGAACTCGACATAGCCATCTGAAAAAGGTGCGCCCGTCACCAGTACACGATTTTCTTTGTGTGTGACCGTCGCGGTTTTATCTGAATCGACATGCCCCAGGACGGCGCCGACAAAGTGATCTAACCATCCGCGCACAGAGACGAATGCCAGTTTCAACGTGGCTATATCGAGGGTGTCTTGTCTTCCCGCGCCTTTGACTGTTGAGAATTCGCCCCAGGTGCCGAGAACCGACCGGTATGTGTTGTCCTCGGGCCGTTCAATGACCTTAATTGTCATCGGGGCATGGAAGTATGCGCCCTCGGGGTGTTCGTACTCAATTTTGACAGCGCGGGCAGATGACCATTCGGGCAGTTCGTACCGGATCCGCTGATCGGGCTGTGGTTGCTCCGGCAAGTCAAACCGGCCGATCTCATTGAAAGGCCCTAAGGGGCCATAGGCCGAAGCATAGACAATGGCTGCGCTGGCAAATGGCCACTTGTTATCCGGAAATTTTGCCGGATATACAGCTTCAATGGCTTCGACATCCGCTTCCAGCTGGTTACGGAACGTGATGGCATTGTTGAAATCCGTGGGATTGCCTTCTTTGCCTGGCAACGTCGTGACCTTGGCTCCCGTTGTGTCAATTTGCAGATGCCGGTCGACCCGCATGTTGCGGGTGCCTGATACGAGCGCGCCGAGCTCCTTGTCTGCAATATTCAGATCTTTGAGGCCCGAGTGGCCGGGGAGGGCGATCACTTCGAAACCGCTAAGCGAGACGCGGTTTGTTTCTCCGCCTCGTCGCTGGGTGACTCGCAGCCTGACTTTCAAAGCGTTCGCCGGGCCGTCCGGAAACGGGTAATAAGCTGTCTGTCCCCATTTTTCGTGGTCACCTGCCAGTACTTCTCGCCATTTCCTGCCATCGCTTGAAACATCGATGGCAAACCCAAGAATGCCTTGTGGCGCATCCAGGCGCGTATTGATGCCGATTCCGGCTATGGGGATCGCCGTGTCGCCGGGCAGGTCCAGTATCGGGCTGAGGACGCGCTTCCCGCCGTTAGAGAGAACGCCCTCATGCTCTCCTCCTTGGGTGATAAACCCATCCGTCAGCGTCAGCAGCTTCCCTGCACCTGCCGGATTGCCGCTTGCATAATCGCCATCCTTGCCAATGCCGATGCCGTCACTTTCGAGCCATCGCGCACCAAGGCTGGTCCGGGCCACATTGATGCCGCCAGCCATGGCTGACGGAACACGGCGCGCTGGCAATGCGCCGACCGGCGAATTGCGGGAATCGGCTTTCAGTCGGTAACGGGTGCTGGCGAGAACTGTGCCGGTTTCGGCGCGTACGGCAACAAAAACGGGAAGCTCGCCATCGTAGATGTCATCCGGAAGCAGGAAACTGACGCTTTTCGTCAGGGTCTCGCCGGCGGCCAGTGACACGGAGTAGGGAATGACTTCGATACCGGGGCGGGCGAACCAGAAGTCGAGTGTCCCTGTGACCGGCGCCTGTGTCGTGTTGGTGATTTTCAGAACGGCTGTCGCACGCTGCCTGAACAGGGAATAGGCGCTCACATCGGCGGCGCGCGCCACAACAAGTTTCAAGGGCGCCGGTGCGGTGACAGGGAAGGGGTTAGCGTAGCGCGCCGTCAGTTTGTACTCTGCGGGGCTTCCTGTGCGTGGTTGGAGTCTCAGCTCATGCTCGCCGGCCGGGACCAAAACGGCCCTCTTCCAGCCGCCGGGTTTTATGACCTGGCGGTCGAGGCTGGCAGAAGCGTTTTGCGACGCGGCTGAGAACGTTGTGTAATATTCGGATCCGGGGGGCACATCGAGTGAGACTTCGACGACGGCATTACGTGGCAAATACAGGGAATAGCGGTCCTCATCGCCATCAGGCGACACCCCGGTAATGGTTTGGCCGATGGAAAGCCGTCGCGGCATACTCTCATTCGGCTCGCGTTCGGAATCCGCTCGAGGACTCCCCAGAGGTTTGGCAATGACTTTGTAGTCACCCTTTGTCCCGTAAAGGCTGATGTACACCGGACCGGGTTCGAGATAGACGTCCGGTGTAACGAGTCTTCGTGTATTTCCTGAATGCCGGCGGATGTTGGCTATCTTACCCATGGCATTGCTCAACTCAATCTGGCGGACAGAATCGCCCAGTACAACGATGCGCCAGAGTTGGCCGGTGTCACCGGCATTGAAGGCGATCACGTCGGTATCGTCGTTTGCCGAAAGTGTGCCCTGCATCCGGAACGCACCTTCATTCACCGGCTGGAAACCAGGTCTTGCATTGGGCTCAAACACGGTGTCCAGCGGGTTTGCTGACAAACGTTCCAGACCAATTTCGTAGAGTCCGCCGGTAGTGGACTGGGTGTTGATTGTCAGGACAGTGTCTTTCGTGATCCGGAAAGGTGCCAGGCTGATGTCCTGACCGTCCAGGCATTCAACTTTCGAATCTGTCTCCTTCAGGCACAGTCTCACTTTCACTGCGCTTTTGACGCGCACACCAACCGCATCTTCTCCGGCGAGTTTGGACAAGCTGAATTTGTCTTCGTCTCGAGCATCAAGAGGCAACGTATAAGTCTTGCCGATTGACAGACCTGGCCCGGCTGAGAGTTTCAGGTTTGAATTGGGCTCTATCGGCCCATCGCCATATTGGCTGGGCTCGGTCAGGAGCCGCCAACTGATTGTGCCGGACGGTATCGAAGATTTCACGCACACCGTACCGCCGTCCGCCCGAATGCCTGAGATCGCGACAACACCCTTTCCCGCGCGCGATTCGAGTCGCTCGCCCTTGGGGGAGTAGACATACATCTCCACCGAACTCGTCGGCGCGCTGACAAGGACCAGATCCGCGATCTTGTCAGCCGACAGAAGGGCAGGGATCATGCAATGCATCTTACCATTGCCCGTGCCGCTGACATCGTTACTAGTTTCCACGGCCTTGCCTGGCGTATCGGGGAGCGATGCAGGAGACTGCGCTGGATCAATCCGCTCGACCTTGAGCGTGACATTAACGGGGTTGAGCGGCGCGAGTCCAAGATAGATGCGACCGGGCTGAAAAGTCGTGACGGGCAATCTCGCGGTTCGGTCTCCAAATCCACGTGCGGAGTCGCTCAGCAACTTGGTGCGGGCGGTCGGTTGATTGCGCGCATTGAGCTCAATCGTATTGGCTTCCAGGACGATGCTTACGGGCTCGTCTGCCTCAGCGGATATTTTGTAGATGTCGGCGGTGTCGGTAACGTCAAAACTGTAGACGGTACTTCCAACAAGCATGAGTTTGACTTCGGATAATCCGTCCACGAACTTAAGCGGCGTGCTCTCCAGGGGCGGAACATCCGATGTCCCGTCAAGTTTGGACAAGTCGGGGAGCTGGCTCCATGCCGGGCCGTCAGAATATAGCAGAGCCCAGACCAAGACCGGGAGCGCCATCACGACAAACCATGCTTTTCGCCGGATGGCTCGCCTAAGGATCGCACATTTCTGTGCCGCGCCCGTCACTGGGTTACCTTCTTGCAGACCTGCTCGATCGGACGCCCGGCAATTGATCCCAAGGGAGCTGAAACAATTTCAAGCGTCAGCTGGGTCACTATGTAGCCGATCGCAGCTTCCAGGCCGCGGCCTACGGGTTTGAAGAAACCACTCACCGGGCCCATCGCCCCAGCCGTGCCGATTGCGACCATCGTGTTTCCCAACACACAGCAATTCTGCATGGTCGTGTTGCCCTTGTAGGTATCGACGCAGCTTTGGGCGCTCATCACCCATCCGCCCAGTGCTATGCCAAGGGAGATCCGCTTCATGATGGCCTCTTCGATCGTCGCTTGGCCCCCGTTCAGCCCCATGCCCAGCGTCTGTCCCGTTTGTGTATTGACCCGCCACCAGAGAGGCTCATCCACACCGTCGAGCATGACGAGGACAGTGCCTGACTCAGAATCGGCATTCAGGCGATCACGCAATGCCAGGGGCGCAATCGACTGATTGCTCCACGTCGCAACCGATTGTGCATTTTCGAGAACCGGACCAGCCTTCAGTAATTTCCAGTCGGTCTCGTTGGAACCTGCTCCGAGCTCGTGTTCGGCTAGCGTCGCGCGTATACCCTGTTCCAGATTGCCCGACGGGCTGACTGAGACTGCGCCATTGGCGAATGTCAGAGACAGCGTTTCGTCGACCAAAATGTCCATCGTTTTTCGGACAATACCAATCGCACCCGCAACGGTCTGCGTGCGCTGCATTGAGACCATGGGGCCAAATCGCACGAGCTCCTTCGCGGGGGCGACATCAGGATTGAATGCGTTTCCCGCCGCGAGCATCTCTGACCAAACAGGTTTCGAATTTTCAGCGGAAAAGGCAGGGTGGGCGAGGGCCTCCTCTGGTGTCATTCTCCCTTCGATAACAGCCTTGAAATAGGGTATGGTTCTCATCAGGTCAGCCGTGGATTCCATCACGTCCTTCATGGCACGCGCGCCGTTCTCACGCCCGACATTCACGTCTAGGATCCCCTGAAAACTTACCAGATGGCTCGGCGATTCAGGTGTTTCCAGCCGGAAATCCGTCAGACGGCGTTCCACACTGGTCGATGCCCCGCCCGGTGATATGTGGATCACCGTTAAAATCACGCCGCTCAGCCTGGGGGCGGTGTCGGTTTTCCCATCCGTCGCGTTCAATCCGCCCAACGCCCCGGCATATTTCGATCCGACCGTCGCAAAGATCGCGGGTCCGGCAGCCAAGTCCTCGGCTGATGCAGTCAAACCCTGCAATGTAAATGCCTGCGCGCGTTCGGCAGGCGCCTGGTTCATGACCGGAGTGAAAAAAGACGCTTCGCCGTCACTGCGAACCGTGTCCGGCGCGATCCCGATGCTGACCTGCGTCAAAGCAAGGTTGGCCGCTGGGCGGCGATAAGGCGACATGACGCTGATGCGCTCATACTTGTCACCGGTCTTGCGTTCGATCTCGAGACGGATTTCTATCTTGTGCAGCCTGTCATCGGGCACCGTTCCGGCAATAAAGCTTTCAGGTTCTACTTTGGGGGTGACAGCATTCTGGAATGCCGGATGAACATCGACCCATGGGTCATTGGGCGTGTTCCGGTAGCGTACCCAGACATATTCCTCGGCGATCTGATCGACAAGACGGTCTGTCAGGTCGGCATCGGACAGCGCGATGGAAACGCCCGCCGTTTTGAGGCTGGCCGAGAGCTTCTTTGCGAGGTCAGATACGTCCCGGTCGGCTGCGAGGGCATTCTTGTCGGCATCCTTTTCCAATTCACGTGCTTCGGCGATGATCTCATCCAAGCGTGTTTTGGGCACGAATGGCTTGAGTGCTTCTGTAACATCATCAACCACGAGGCCAGGTGACAGAGGTGCCCGGTCGCTGAAACTGACCTGCAGGAGGCGTTCAGCATCTTTCTTTTCAAGCGTACCCTTCACGATCATGGCCTCTCCAGCCATGGCGTTGATCAGAGCGGCCAGGAGAACGGCCTGGTCCCAGCTGGAGCCTGCCGAAGCGGAAATCGCTCCCTGCGGTCCGCGCATCACGCCGAGATACGGATCGTAAGCTATTTTCTCGCGGACAAAATTCGCCGCGGCCGCAACGTCATAGTCCAGGCTCTCTGCAAGGCCATCGACATCATACAGTTCCAGCGGAATCTTTGATGACAGATCCCTGTAGGCATCGGCAATAGCGCGGGCAGAATCGCGTTCTGCGGCCGGCGCAATATAGGTGCGCGGCGCCGCACTTGCGCTAAAGCTCGACGAGAGTGCGAAGACTGCAGCGAGAACTTTTAATCTAAGAGACAAGGGCGTCTTCTCCTGTTCGAAATGAAGCTCTACACGCAGCAACATGCCCAATGGCTGCGTTCCTGCCTTGCGGAATTTGACCGGCGGACTTGGCGAAAGCCGTTGGCTGTTACTGATGGATACGCAATGCAGCGACGGAATCCGCCAGGGAAGTTCGCCATCATCCTGAGACAGGCATTGGTTGAGGCATCAATTTTTGGCGGGTCCGGGCTGCTGCGCACGTTGAAGAGGGTGGAGATATAGTCCACGGGAGCCAAAAATGCCGTTACGACCAATCAAAATGATGCCTTGCGGGACATTGTGCGCGATCGCCTTCGCCGTCGGACTGGCGGCGTGTGGCCAGACGAGCGCAGATTCCATCGCGCCGGATCTGGATACCAGACCTGCAACAGCCAGTTCGGTGTGTGCCGAACGCCTGCCGGACGAGATTGCTGTTCCGGACGGGTTTAAAATCGAAACGTGCACGCAATCAGAGACGATGACGACCTTTCGCGGAAAGGCGACGGCGGGGCGAGATGTTGATGCTGCGTTCATCGCCCTCAAATCCACCTACAAGTCCGCCGGATACACCCTGTACGACAATTCGACCGGTCATATTCGCAGCGTCATTTTTGGTGGCACAGGGCATCGAAAAGGGGAAATCCAGTTGAACCCGAAGACCGGTTTTCTCGCGGTGTCCATCAATCTCTATCCAGCAGACATGGAGCAGTAAGACGTGAATAGGACCCCTTTTGCAATTTTCGCTGCCTGCGCCGTCATGCTCACAGCCTGCGGCATGTCGGAGCCGCCGCTTCAGGAAAACAAGACGGGCCAGACCGCAACCGAGGCGCGTCGTGAAGTGCCGTCAGAGAGGCCCGCTTGGTTGCCGCAGAATATACCGCTGCCTCAGGACATGGTGATATTCGAAACGAGCCGGATGAAGCTGCCATCCGATGAGCACGCCAGCTACATGCTTCAGGGCTACTCGTGGCAAGACCTCGATGCGGCGACCGTGACCGCAAGCCTGCGTGAAGGACTGCTGGCGGCGGGATACAAGCATGAGGGGAATGCTGCAGCCGCGACGCCGCAGTTGATACAATTCTCAGGCAATGGCCTGGCGCCCGGCACAGTGGCCCACATGCAGGTCGATTCTGCGGGCGACCATCTCGTGATTTCACTAAGCATCATTCCTCAGGGCTGAGTCACCAGGCCGAGTTCACGTCCGGCAGCTCTGCAAGATGCAACAGAAGCGGAAGGAATAGCGGGTTGTGTCTCGAACGCCATAAGTGCAGTAGCAAGATGGATATGCGCACCTTTCCTGTCGCCAAGGCCGAGGCGGGACATTCCAATGCGGCACCGGGCTACTTCGGTCGCAAAGTGTCCCTGGGGAAGAGATTGCGAAAGCGCTTCAAAGGCGTTTCGCGCATTTCTTTCAGCATCATCATAGCGATGTAAGTCCAGCATGATGGCAGCGCGTGTCAGGGCCGGGAAGGCGCGCCGGGGGTGTCCGGCAGATAGTTTTTCATCGAATATCTTCTCCGCCCTGGCAAGGGAGACAAGCGCGTCCTCAGGTCGACCTGCCTGGGCCTGGCTCACCGCGAGATTCTGGTACACATCGCCGACCTCCAATGCATCGTCGCCTGAGATCAGGATTCGGGACGACAGTATTGCCTCGTATAGAGTGATGGCGTCGCCGTATGATTTGGCACTGGACAACGCGTTGGCTAGGTTGTTCTGGTGGGATAGCGTCGACGAGTTGAGCGGACCGAACGCGTCCGTGGACAAGGCAAGCGCGCGGCGGTGTATTGATATCGCCTCATCGGTGCGCCCAAGATCGCTCAGTATGCGTCCAAGATCGGACAAGGGGAGTGCAAGGCGAACGTGGTCTGGTCCATAGGTGGACTCCGTCAACGCGACGGCCCTCCGAATATGGTCCTCGGCTTCAGCAAGTTTACCCAGTTCGCCGAGTGCCCGCCCTAACCCTGACCGCGCCTCGATCTCGCCATTGATGGAGGCCGATGCCAGCGCGCGAGGAAGAGTTTCTTCGAAGAGGACGCGTTGCTTTTCCCATTCGCCTGCGTGGGACCATGCAGCTGTAAGAAACGTGTCGAGAGCGCCTAAATCGCCTTCTGGTGACGCGCGGGCAATGGTCAATGCCTGTTCGATTTGCGCCGCTCCTTGGCTTGCCTCGCCAAGTTGGATATCCAGCGTACCTCGATAAGCTAGGGCCGCTGCATATTGATTGGAAGACTGCGCACCTGAAGAAGCCAGAAGACCGACCGCCTCGTCTGCAAGTGACCTGGCTTCCTTGAGATTATCGGAGCGATCCTTCGCGCGAGCGACCCAGCCGATGAGCTCGGCCTGCAGTTCCGGATCGTCCGTCAGGCGTTCGCGCACGTCGTCAAGCGTCGGTTCCAGTATCGATGTCGCATTGCCGAGGTTCGACTTTGCGCCGTCAAGTTCCAATGGATCGAGCCGGCGAAACAGGTCCAGCAGAACGCTTTTGCCGCGATCAGCCCGATCGGCTTCAGCCATCGCAATGGCACGTTCGCGATTCATTTCGCGTCCGTGGACCGAAAGCATCATGCCCCAGCCAACACCGCCAAGGATCAGGAGTGCTGCCAGACCCGATGCGACCCGGTTGTGGCGGACGAATCGGTAACCAGACTCGAGGCGCGTGTCCGGTCTGGCAGCAGGCGCGCGGCCATCCAGCACGGCCCGGAGGTCATTGGCGAAACTTGCCGCTGAGGGGTACCTGTCATCCGGGGCCTGCGCCATCGCCTTGCGAATGACAGCCTGCGTGCCGGCAGGCAGTGTCATGTCCGCGCAGAGTTCCGAGAGGACATGGCCCAGTTGGTAGATATCACTCGCCGTAGTGACCTGCTCCAACCGCAGCTGCTCCGGTGACGCGTAGTTGGGCGTCATGGCGGTCGTTCCGTCAGGATCGCTCAAGCCACCGGCGAGGCTGGATACACCAAAGTCGAGCAACCGCGCCCGGCCATCATCCGACACGATGATGTTGTCCGGCTTGATGTCGCGATGAACGATCAGTTTGGAATGCGCTGACTGCGTTGCGTCGGCAACGTCGGCGACGAGAGCAAGACGGGCGTTCAGGCCGAGATCAGCCCCGTTGCAATAGGCGGTTATGGGGCGCCCCGGCGCAAGGTCCATGACAAGCCAAGGGGCGCCAGTGGCTGTTTCTCCGCCATCAAGAATGCGCACAATGCCTGGATGATCGAGCGTCGAGAGAATACGGCGTTCGCGCAGGAAATGGCGAACAGCCTCGCCATTCTGCATGCCGGCGCGCATGACTTTCAGGGCGACCGTCTGTTCGTATCGGCCATCGTCACGATTGGCTTCGTAAACGACAGACAAACCACCGGCGGCTATTCGGCGAAGGATGCGCCACGGACCATACCTGGCACCGATCCGGGGATCGTCGGAAAAGCCGTCCATCCCGGTCGATACCTCGTCGAGCATCGCAGAGCGCATAATTTGCAGGCCTTCAAACCGCGAGCGGCTATCGCGCTCCCTGTCGAGCAGCTGTGTCGCGCGTCTGAGCACGTCGGGTGTGCCGGCCAGTTCCTTGACCAGCCATTCCTGCCGCGCGTCCTCGGGCAGCTCTAGAGCCGCCGAGAATGCCGCGTCGAGGCGGTTCCACTGAGAGTTGTCCGCGGTGCCCAAGGCATACCTTTCTGATCCGTCATGAGTGTCCCGCTCACAACGTCGGTTATCAAGTCATCATTACGCCAGCCTGGCCCGCGTGCATCCCTGTTCCCAATCCCTTCACGCAATGTCCGGGGAAAGTCCGCCACGCAGATGCATATGGCGGATCACGGCACGAGGATGCGTTTTACACAACAGGACGCACAACAAACTCAAAGGGAATCCCACCATGCTTCGATACACAATTGTCATGTCGGCAACAGCTTGGTGTCTTTTCGCGACAGCCGGTCAGGCTGAGGCGCAGGAGATGGCCGTCTTCGGACCACCAATCGTTTCTTATCAGGGCCAGCGCACGATCGTCACCGACGAAGGAAGCGTTAACCAGATTGTCCATTCCAAACCTGGCAAGACCCGCACTGAAATGACCGAGAAGGGACAGACCGTTATCCGGATATGGCGCGATGACGCCCAGACGATGTGGTCGATGTCACCGGATGAAGGCATTGCCACGGAAATTCCCTTTGGAGCCGAACAGGCCAAATCGCCTCTCGTTGGCCTGGGTGAGCAAACGGCTGTGCTGGAAAAGCGCTTCATCGGACGCGAAACGGCGAATGGCGTGCTAACTGATCATCACTTCGTGCGGGCAAGTGTGTCTGGCGGCGCCACGACAAAAGGTGATGTCTGGACGACGCCAGAAAATATCACGGTGCGTATGCGGATGACACAGGTTGAGCCGGGTCAGCGCGCCGAGAATATCAGCTACGACCTCAACGGTCTCCAACGGTCCTTTCAGACAGACGAACTCTTCGAAGTACCTGCCGGATATCAGGTTATGTCCATGGGAGGGGGTGGCGTGCCCGACGTGTTTGGCGCCGCTGGAGGGTATGCGGGGGACGTGGCCGGTGATGCGGCTGACACAGCAAAAAATGAAGTTGATCGCCAGGTGCGCGGGAAAGCGAGAAACGAAGCGGCAAAGGCAGTACGCAAGATATTCAAGTGGTAGGGTTCCGCAGACTGCCGGAAACTCAGGACTGTGAATCGAGGAATTCGGCCAGATAGGTGCGGGCGCGGGCCCAGTCGCGCTCGACAGTCCTGACTGATCGTCCGAGCGCGTGCGCGGTTTCCTCGACTGTAAGGCCTGCAAAGAACCGACACTCTACGATGCGTTCGAGATCCGGCGCTTTCTTGGCAAGTGCGGCCAAGGCGGCGTCGATGTCCAGGATCTGGGTTTCTGCGGTGCTGCCCGGTATCTGGTGATCGTCTATGTTGACGTGCTCAGCGCCCGAGCCGCGCTTCTCCGCTAGTTTTCGCCGGGCATGGTCGACGAGTACCTGACGCATAGCGCGCGACGCGGTCGCCAGGTAGTGGTTCTGGTCGGCGAAGCGACGACCGCTGTCATTTGACAGCTTGAGCCAGGCCTCGTGGACAATCATCGTCGCATTCAGGGTCGCGCTTGGACGTTGTCGCCCGAGTTGCCGGGGAGCGATACGCCGAAGAACGTCATACGTCTCTGCCAAAAGCTCTTCGGACAGGCCGAGCGTGTGGCGGCTGGGCTCTTGCGGAGCGTCACTATCCGGCGTGGTCGTCAAATGCTGGTCCCCGTAGAACGACCCTGGACAATGTCGCGGCCTTTCTACGGGTATGCAAGAAGCATGGTCAATGCAATCACAAGTTAGGACTACCTATTCCGGCTCCGGATCCATGATCAGGGATATCGAGAATGTTGCGGTGCCATCATCGGACATGTCCATCACCATGACGCTGGCGTAGTCAAAACCGATCATGTCAAATCGGATCAGCGTTGCATACCCTTTTTCGATCTCAAGGATTTCGTAGCCATTCTTCTCGATCATGGCGGTAAAGAACGTGACGACTGAATCGACCGTATCGCTGACTTGCCCGTCCACCTGGTAGGTCCGGCTGGCATATTCTGGGGGTTTACCGCCCGACGCGCTGACAATGCGGCTGTCGAAGGGGAAGGTGATGGTCTCGGGAAATCCTTCCGGCAATGAGGCGGTCTGTGGCTCTGCGGACACGCCACCTGAAGGAGGGGCGTCTGCAACGGGAGTTATTGTCAAATCTGGTGTTTGAGGTTTGTGGGTCATGCAGCGATCTGGTCGTTTTGTGTGGTTTCAATTCCG
>Ga0105054_10006422_pt1 | contig 16394 bp, 10 predicted proteins | sample BON02_FD_78091 | JGI IMG/M metagenome (GOLD analysis project Ga0105054, IMG submission 78091) | Freshwater microbial communities from Lake Bonney liftoff mats and glacier meltwater in Antarctica - BON-02 (megahit assembly) | ecosystem: Environmental > Aquatic > Freshwater > Ice > Glacier...
AGAGTGATTTGCGGGGGTGGGGGGGGGATGTGTAGCTGAGATGAGCTGGGGCTGAGGAGGGGGGCAGAGGGCCGTGACGGGGGCAGCGGGGGGGCGGGAAAACAACCCAACAAGGGGGGCGGGGAGGGAGGGACCAACAGCGGTGAAGCGCGCGCGAGAGAGAGAAAGGAAACAAAGAAAAAACAACGCCCCGCCAAAGAAAGAAAAGAAAGAAATAGGACGCACCACCTTGCCAAAGTAGTTGACCAGACCCGCGGCCGACAGCACGTCCACGGCGCTCGTGTACTCGGCCCCCGTCGCGTCGTCGTGGTTGCCGTGGATGGTGAAGACGGGAAGCCCTACGTTGAGGTCGGGGTCGAGGTAGTTGCACCGGCCAGAGGCGAAGCATCGGCGCTCTGTTGGGTTGGTTTGGTTTGGTTTGTCGTCGGTCGGTTTTGGTTTGGTGGGTCGGCAGGGGGGTCGTTTTGTCGCGTTTGTATATATTGGGTTGTTATTGTGTTTGTCTTGGGGGGTGCGTTCGTCGTCGGTGTGTGGTATGTTGTGCGGGAGCTTGCTGTCAGCGACGTGGTCTCTTTCAAGGGCGAAGAAACGAGCGCGCGCGCAAACGGCGGGGACAGGAGAAAAAAGGCGCCGCTGCTTGAAGGAAGACACGAAAAAATGGTCCGCCATCTCACCCTCGGAGAGCAGCTGCAGCGCCACGGGGGTGTCGCCCAGGCAGTAGCGCTTCAGCAGCGACACGGCGCGCACGATGGTGGCCTTGGGCGGGGAGGCCTCGTGGAAGAGGTCGCCGCCGAGGAGCTGTTTTTTGCACAATGTTGCGGTTTGGTTTTTGGGGGGGGCGCGGAGCGCGGGGGCGAAAAAGCGCGAGTCGGCCGAGGGCGCACGGTTTTCGATTGCGAGAGCGAGCGCGCGGGTGAAAGGCGCGCAGCGCAAGCCATGCCACAATCAACGACCAACTCACCACCATGTCGACGCGCTGCTCGACGGCCTTCTGCAGGATCTCCTCAAAGGTGCGGAACGAGTCCTCGCGCCGGACCTCGTCCTTGTCGTGGACGCCCTGCGGTTTTTTTGGTTTGGTTTGGGCAGCGGCGAGAAGCGACGCGCGATGAGTGGGCGGCGGCGGCGTCACGGCGGGCGAGAGCAGCGAGAGAGACAATCGCGCCCCGTCACTCTGCTCACCAAGTGGTTGTCCGTGGCCACCAGGATGCGCAGCATGTTCTCGCTGCCGTTGTGGGGATGTGTGTGAATCAGGAGCGGCGCGCGCGTGAGGAAAAAGGTGGAGTCTCGCGGGGAGGGGCAGAGCATTTGAAGACACTCACTCGTCAGTGAGCGCCATGGCAGGCCCCTGTGCGCGAAATGCCGGCGGCAGGTGGATCGCGCGAGCCCCAGGCGCGCCTGAGTACGCGCGCGCGCAGGCGCGCGCGCGCCTCCCGCGCTCGCACGAAACGCGGGCTTTGATGAACGCTTCTTCCGTCAGTTTTCTTGCGAGGACGATGGATTGCGATGGTCCGTCGGTAGCTGCGAAAGCGGGTGCAAGCGATTATGTGCTAGTGTTTGCGTTCGAACGAGGGAGGCGGAGGGGAGGGCGCCCCCGGTCTTTGAAAGAAGACGCAGTCCCCCGAGCCGACGCCGCCACGCGCGCTGCAGGCCCGCTGCCCTCTCTATATTTCTCTTCCCTCACCGCTGCGGCGCCAGCAGCAGCGGGTAGCACACGTCATAGTGCCCGGGCCTGTAAAGCACGTGCACCACGGGCTTGGCGTCGGGGCCGCACGCCTCGGGCACAAAGTCGTGCGTCGGCACGGCCTCCTCGGCCTCTGCGGCGCCGCCCGACCCGTCGCCGCCTTGCCCACCGCCGCCCCCCACCCCGCCCCCCGCACCGCCGCCGCCGCCGCCCCCGCCGCCGCGGCTGTCCAGGTACACCACGCGCACGGGCACCTGCATCGCGTCCGTCAGCGCAACCGCCTGCACGTGGTCCGACTCCTCGCCCATGGGCTCGACGCACCGGCGGCAGAACGCCTCGACCGCGCCGCCGCTGCCGCCCGCGCCCGACCCCGCGGCCGCCGCCGCCGCGATGGCCGCGTCGTCATCGGCCGACCCGATCACAAAGGGCTCGAAGAACTCGCGGCGCGTCAGGAGCTCGGCGCTCGTCACCATGCGGAGCAGCATCACCAGGGTGTTGGACGTCACGTCGTCGCGGAAGTAGCTTACGAGCCCCTCGACGGTCAAGCGCTGCTCCGCGCCGCCGCCGCCAAACCCGCCGCCGCCGCCGCCGCCCGCCGCGCTGCCGTCGATCAGGCCCAGCAGGCCCAGCAGCGCCTCGAGCGCGTCCTCGAACACGAGCTCTTGGTACCCCGCCGCCGTCAGCTTGCCCGCCCACCCGCGCGCGACCGCCGCGAACCGCGCAACGTCAGCGGCGCCGCCGCCCGCCGCGCCGCCGCGGCCGCACCGCTGCACCAGCCACTCGAGGTGCGCGAAGCTCACGGCCCGGTACCAGCAGTTGCCGTCCCCGCGCGTGCGCCGCAGGGCGCCGTAGCACTTGCCCAGGGCGGCGATCTTGCGGCCGAACGCGGCGGCGCCGTGCTCGTACTCCTTTCCCAGCGCCGAGGCAAAGGGCTCTTTCTCGGCGACGTAGGGTTTTGCGGCCTCGCCCGCGCGCGTGGCGTCGATGCCGCCGCCCGCGTCGTCGGCCGCGCAGCCGGCCCAGGCGTCGGCGGCGAAGGAGGAGGCGCGCTCGGGGCGGTCGACGGCGGGCGGGGAGGGGGAGCGGGGGTGGCGCGCCGCGGCGGCGGCCGCGCCCGCCGGGGGCGAGGCGGCGGCGGCGGCAGGAGCGCAGGGAGCGGCGCCGGTCGCGGCGCTGGCCTGCGGCGAGGCGGCGGCGGCCGGGGCGGTGCGAGCGGGCGACTCGCCGCTTGTTGCTGCTGCTGCTGCTACTGATGGTGGTGCTTCGGCAGCACCGCTGGTCGCGGGCGCGGCTGTCGTTTGGGACATTGCGAGATCGTGTCGCGAGTCGCGCTGCAAGCGTATTTGAGCGTGGTCCCGCTCCCCTCTTCTTGTTCGCGCGCGCTGTTGAGAAGCAGAGAGTGTTTTGTGATCGTCGTGTTGCATAATCAATCGGATCGACCGATCGTGACCTTTGACTCTTTTGCCGCACAGGCGGAACCAGCGTTCAGTTCTTCCCAGCGTTCAGGACCCTCACCTGTCGCGCGCGCAAACGGGCCCCGTCGCTCTCTCTCTCTCCAACTCGCGGAGCCGAGAGCAAGCACTGCCGCCGCACCTTGCCTCCCTCCCACCGCACACCGCGGGCACGGGCGGCATCAAGGACGCCCGAAAGGAACAGGCCCAAAGGCGCTGCGAGCGCGCGCGCTCGTTCCCGCCGCCGCCGCGCCGTCGCTTCGCTCCTCCTCGCGCAACGCATGCCGGCCCCCCCCCCTTTCCAAGCTCAAAAGGAACAAGAACCCCCAGAGGAACCAGAGGATGGCGTGGCGCTCCCACGGCCACGACCAGGCCTCGCTGGTCGACGCGCTCTTGCGCAACGGCCTCGTCACCCCGAACTCCGCCGTCGAGCGGGCGCTCCGCCGCGTCGACCGAGGCCCCTTTTGCGCGCCCGGCGCCGACCCCTACGCCGACGCGCCGCAGCGCACGCCGCACGCGGGCGCGACCATCAGCGCGCCGCACATGCACGCGCAGTGCCTCGAGCTGCTCGCCGGGCGCGTCGCGACGGCGGCGGCCGCCGCGCCCTCCTCGTCCTCCTCGCCCTCCGCGCCCCCGCCGCCCGGGCGCACCCGCCAAGCAGTGCGAATCCTCGACGTCGGCTGCGGCACGGGCTATCTGCTCGCGGCCTTGGCGCATCTGGCCGTCGCGTGCGGCGCCGCGCCGGAGGACGTCGAGGTCGTCGGCGTCGAGCGCCTCGCCCCGCTCGCGGACGCCGCGCGGGCGCTCCTGCTGCCGCCGCCGCCGCCGCCGCGCGCAGCCGCCGCCGCCGCCGCCGCGCAGCAGCAGCAGGCCCCCGCGCCGCTGCCGCCCCTGCTCCCCGCGGGCGTCCGGGCCACGGTCGTCGAGGCCGACGGGCACGGGGGCTGGCCCGCCGGCGCGCCCTACGACGTGATCCACGTGGGCGCCGCCGTCGGCGGCGGCGTGCCGCCGGCCCTGCTCGACCAGCTGGCGCCCCGCGGCGTCCTGGTGCTGCCGCTGGTGGACGAGGGCGGGGAGGAGGGGCCGGCGGGGGCGCGGACGCAGGCGCTGTGGCTCGTCGAGAAGGGCGCCGACGGCGCGTCGGTGGCCCGGCGCGAGCGCGTGATGGCCGTGGTGTACGTGCCGCTGGTCAAGGAGGAGGCGCCGGCACGAGGGGTCAAGGCGCGCGCGGCGTCGCGCAACTGAAAGAAGCGGGGGTCCCGGAGGCAGGTGGCGGCGGCGGCGCGCGAGGCGGTCGATCCAAACCCGCGCTGTCGGCCGCGTTCAAAAAGCGTCGGCGCCGGCGTCCCCTGTCTCTCACCGTCGCGCGTCTGGCCGCGCTGGTCAGCCACGCGACGTAACTGTGACATCACCGTCCTGCTCGCGCGCGTCGGAACGACCCCGCGGGCCGAGGTCCCGGCGAGTGGCGACTAGTCGCGCGCGCAAATCGACGATCATGTCAAACGGTCCTTCCGCCGCCTTCCCTGCGCCAATCAGACCCCACCCCTTTTTACCCAAGAGCAACTCTCGCTCGACTCGACCACACTCGCGCGAATCATTCTCCAATCCACCACGACAGCAGCAGCGTTTCGGCCAACGATCAGCCTCTGCTGCGGGACGTGTTCTTCACCGTCCGCGCCGAACCCCTTGCCGACAGCCCGAGAGATAGCCGCTGTGCGGAGGAGAGACGCACAACGTGAGGCTGGATCTGCTCGATAGAGTCGCGCGGGTCGCGAACGCGGTCGCGAGACCGGAGCGAGGAGCGCCCGGAACGCGTGCCGAAAGCGAGAGGGGAGGAGCTCTCTCTCTCTCTCTTCGACGCGCCTCCTCCCAAACAGGCAAAAGGAGCTGCGGTCTCGGCGGCGTCCCGAGCGACGGTCGCGCGATCGCCCGCCTCCTGGTGGCTTTGGCGGGGCGGAGGGCAAGAGAGAGAGAGTTGGGGGACCCAACTTTTTGCGCCGCCACCCCCCCCTCCCTTTCGCTTCAAGAGGCGGCGCAGGTTGGAGAAGGATGATGCGGGCTCGCGTGTCAGCCGCGACCGTCGCTCTGCCCTCCCCTCGGCGCGCGCGTGTGTGCAGCTCATCAGGCGACGCAGTACGCGACCGCCCGCCGCCGGGCGCGCGACGGACGACAGCTGAGCAGAGAGGCCGGCGCGCCGACCGTGCGTCGTCGGCGGCGCGTGTCGCCGCCGCCGCCGCCGCCAGGCGCGCTCGCTCGCTCGTTGCGTTTGAAAAAAAAGCGAGAGGGGTGTTCTTCCTCTCTGCTCCCCTCGCTGTCCTCAGCCCTTTCCGCATCAGGCAGGCCGCACACTCACTCAAAGCCTCCTCAAAACCTCGACGCCAACAACCCACCACAAAAACAGCGCGCGTGTGTTGCTCGCCGACCGGACGCCGCCGCTGGCCGCGCGCCCCCACCCCCCACTCCCCCCCCACTCAGTCGCCCACGCTGGAGCCGCCGCGCTGCGACCCCTTTCTCCACGCCCAAGACCACCACCCAGCGCGCCGCGCGACCCCCGACCGCCTGAGCGCCGCCTGCGGCCCCGTGGCCCGCCGCAGCCCGCGGCAACGGCCGCCTAGAAAGCCCAAGGCGCGCAAGTGAGCGCGCGCCTTTTTTCCCCCGTCCGCGGCCGCGAAGAAAAAAAACGCACGCGCGCCGAAAAAACCGAACCACCCACACGCCTCCACCATGCTCGGCGGCGTGAGCGCGCCCCCCCCTCCCATCTCGACGGGCGGGGGGGGCGGCGCCAGCGGCTTCCTGCCGTCGCCGCACGACCCCCACCACCACCTCGGCGGCCTGCTGGCCACGCCCGGCGGCGCGCTCGACCCCTCTGGCGGCGGCGGCGGCGGCGGCGGCGGCGGCCTCCCGGGCCTCGGCGGCGCGATGTCCCCGACGGGCGCGCGACTCGGCTCGCCCGAGCCGCCGCACCAGCACCATCCGCACCACGACCACCCGGCGGCGCGCGCGCTGGCGCTGCACGGAATGCACCAGCAGCACCAGCAGCAGCACCAGCAGCAGCACCAGCACCACCACCAGCAGCACCAGCAAACGATGCCCGCCTTTGGGGAGGACGCCGCACACGCGCACGCGCACGCACTCGCCGCTGCAAACGCGGCCGCGTCCGGCGCCCACGCCTACGGCCACCACGCCCACGCGCACGCCCTGCCCACGCCCGGCGCCGTCGCCACGCCCGCGTCCGTCGCCGCAGGCGCTGGCGCCGGCCGGCCGCCCGCGCACCCGCAGCTGCCGCAGCCGCACCAGTCTGCCGACCCGGCCGAGCCCAAGCCCTTCCACGTGCACAAGGGCGGCCCGCGCGTGGGCGTCTCCGCCCTGCTCGGCCGCAAGCACGCCGAGAACCGCCGGCCCCTGCGCTTTTGGGAGCCGTTCAACGCCTGGTGGCGCGGCGAGCTCGAGCGGCACTCGCGCCGCCCGACCGCTGAGGAGATCCGGCTTTGGTACGAGCGGCAGTCGGGCGCGACGTGGGGCCCCGCACGCCCGAGCCTGCAGGAGACGCGCGTGCACGCCAAGTGCCTGCGGTCGCTGCCGCTGGTGCGCGACTACTTCCGCAAGTACCGAGCCAACAAGCGCACGGTGGGCGGCGCGGGCGGCGCGAGCGGAGAGGGCGACGAGGACGACGACGAGGGCGGGGGGGCGCCGGGCGGCGGCGGCGAGGGCGGCTTTGGCGGCGCCGCGCCCGGCGGAGGCCGCGGCGCCGGGCGCGGCCGCGGCCGCGGCCGCGGCAGGGGCCGCGGCCGGGGGCGCGGCGGCCGCGGCCGCGGCCGCAGCAGCAGCGACGCCATCCAAGCCGCAGCCGCCTATGGCGCGGCCGTCGCCGCGGCGGCCGCCAACGCCGCCGCCTACGCCGCCTCGCAAGACCCCGGAAACTACGGCGTGCCCACCTACCTCGCGTTCGGCGCCGCGCCGGCCGGCGCGCCGCCGCCGCCGCAGGCGCACCCGTACGGCCTCGGCGTCGGCCTCGGCGTCGGCCTCGGCGCCGGCGCCGGCGCGCACCACGGCCAGCACCACCACCACGGCCACAACGGCCATGGCGGCAACGGCCACGGCGGCGCCGGCGCCGGGCTGAGCTCGTCCGACCTGAGCGACAGCGACGACGACGACAGCGGCGACGACGACAGCGACGAGGACGACGACGACGACAGCGACAGCGACGACGACGAGGACGAGGATGACGGCGACGGCGGCGACGAGGCGGGCCACTGCCTCGCCGGCGGCGGCGGCCAGGACGACGAGGGCGCGGCCCCGCGGCTCCGCGCCGCCGCCGAGGCCGAGGCCGAGGAGGACGCCGCGCTGGCCGCCGCGGCCGGCGGCAGCGGCCTGCTCAGCCCGCTCGGCGGCTCGAGCGACGCCGACGACGCGCGCGAGGGCGGCTCGCCCGAGGCCGTGGCCCGCCGCGCCGAGCGCCGCATCGCGGCCGCCGCCGCTGCCGCCGCCGACGCGGCGGCCGCCGCCGTCGGCGATTCTTCGCCGCGCCGCACCTTCCAGTCGCTGGACGCGAGCGAGTTCCAGGCGCAGGCCGAGGCCGCCATGGCCGAGATGCACTCGGCGGCGCGCGCCCAGTGCGGCCGCAGCGACAGCGGCGCCCCGGGCGGCGGCAGCGCCGCGGCCTCGGCGGGCAGCCAAGAGGCGGCGGCCGCCGGCCGCGAGGGGCGCCGCAACAAAAAGCGCGCCGCCAAGAAGGAGCGGCGGCGGCGCGCGGACAAGAGGGCCGCCAAGCGGGCCCGGCGGGAGGCGGCTGCGGCCGAGGCCGCGCTCAACGGCGGCCACGTCCCCGACAAGGCCGGCACGGCCGCCGGCACGGCCCCGGCCACCCCCGTGGGCGCGACCGCCGCGGGCTTTGGAGGCGGCGGCGCCGCGCCGACCCCCGGCAGCGGCGGCGGCGGCGGCGCGGGCAACGGCGGCGGCGGCGCCGGCGGCGACCAGCCGCACCCCCTGCAGCTCCAGCAGCCCGAGGAGCCGCCCGAGTGGGAGTACCTGGACGAGTCGAGCGACGAGGGCGGCCCCGAGGCCGCCGCCAGCATGGCCGCGCTCGCGTACGGGCCCCAGGGCGCGTGCGACGTCGAGGCAGAGGCGCAGGCGGCCGCCGCGCTCGCCGCACAGCAGGCGCGCGCCGCCGCCTCGGCCGCCGCCGTCGCGCAGCAGATCGCCGCCGACCCGCGCGCCGACCCCAACGCGGCGGCCGCCGCCGCCGCCGCCAGCGCCGCCGCGGCCCAGGCCGCCGCGCTCGCGGCCGCCATGGACCCGGCCAACGCGCCCGCGTCGCGCGGCGCGGGAGACGCCGAGGCCACGCGCCGCGAGCGCGAGCGCCACGACGCGCGCGTCGCCGCCGTCGTCGCCGCGGCGGTGATCGCCGACGGCGGGCCGGGCATCCACGCCTCGCGCCTGCTCCCCCCGGACGAGCTCGCCGCCCTCGGGCGCGACGCCCTGCTCGCGCGCGGCTCGGAGATGCAGCGAGAGCTCGCGTCGTGGCGCGTGGCGGCCGCGTGGCGCGACGTGCGCCTGGCGCGCGTGCACGCGCGCCTCGCGCGCCGCACGCGGCGGCTCGGCGCGGCCAGGGCGCGCTGCCGGCAGTACCAGCGGCTCATGCTGGCGTGGCAGGCGTCGCTGGCACTGGCGCCGGCGGGCGTGGCCGCGGGCGGGGCGCCACCGCCCCTCGCGGACCCGGCGATGCCGATGATGCCGCAGGAGCAGCCGCAGCAGCAGCAGGAGCAGCAGCAGCAAGAGTGAGCAGGCCGCGGCCGCTCGCTCGCTCGCTCGCTCGTTCGGTCGTCATCGCCCCGCCCGCCTTTTTCTCCTCCTCCTTCTTTTGGTGTGCCTTTTTATTCTTTTGACCCGTAATCACATTTGACTTTCTTTTCAAGCGCACGCGCGACCTACCCACACTCCCGCCATTCGCGGGCTGGAACCCAAAAAACAAGCGCCAAAAAAAATCGAGCGCCGGCGGAAAACCGACGCCCCCGCCCCGCCCCCCCCCCCCACCCCCCCCCCCCCACCACCGCGGGCCGCACCCCAAACACGCAGCCCCACAAAAAACCCCCCGCCCGCGAAAACCCGGCCCCCCCCGCCCCCCCCCCCCCCCCCCCCCCGCCCCGCAGAGCACATCAGAACCAGAGCGCATTTTTTCGTTTTTTGGTTTCGTGCGAACGAGAGAAGCACGAGCGTGTAACACGCGTATCGGACCACGTCGTCACGACTGCTCCCGCAGGGGCAGGCGCCACACCTCGTAGTGGTGGTTGAGCGACCGCTGCGCGTGCAGGCGCACGCGCCCGCCGCTGCCGTCGGCGACCGTGCCCGCGCCGCCGCCGCCGCCGCCGCCGCCCAAGACGCCGTGCGTGGCGTCGGCGCGGCAGTAAATCACGCGCGCCAGGCGCGAGTGCACGAGCGCCATGGCGCACATGGCGCACGGCTCGTGCGTGAGGAAGGCGTCCCACCCCGTGCAAAGGTAGGGCTTGTCCGCGGGCGGGGGGATGTGCAGGGGCGGCGCGCCGGGCGGGGGCACGGCGCCGGGCGCCGCCACGGCCGCCGCCGCCTCGGCCGCCGCCGCCGCGCCCTCGGCCGCCGCCGCCGCCGCCTCGGCCGCCACAGAGTCGGTCCTCTCGTCGTCGTCCTCCATCGCCGACCCGGACGCCGGCACGTCGGGCGAGCCCGCCCTTGCCGCCGCCGCTGCTGCCGCTGCCGATCCCCGCCCCGCCTCGTCCCGCGCGTCCTCGCAGGCGTTGTCCCCGTCGCCCCCCCCCGCCCCTCCGCCTCCGCCGCCGCCGCCGCCGCCGCCAAAGCCGCCGCCGCCGCCGCCGCGAGGCGGCAGGGACAGGGGGTCCCGGTGGACGCGCAGCTTCTTCCGCGGGCTGCCGACGTCGCCGCCCCCGCCGGCCTCGTCCTCGGCCCCGGGGCCGCCCATCGACGGCGACCCGGACGTCCGCGCCCAGGCGCCCGCCGTGTTGGTCGCCGTCGCCGTCGTCGTCGCCGTCGCCGTCGCCGCCGCCCCGCCCGGCGGCCCCGCCGAGGGCGTGGCCGGCGGCGGCGCCGCCCCCCCACCCGCCGCCCCTCCCGCTCCGCCCGCCGCGTCCGTCTCGGCCCGCCCGCACGCCGACGACGGCGACTCCCGGTTGCGCCCGTAGTGCACGAACGGGTTCTGCGGCCACAGCGCGCGGTCGCGCGCCGCCGCCTCACCGAGAGCTTCCATGACACAGTGGGCGAGCGGGTGCCGCGCGGCGGCGTCGAGCGCCTCGGCCACGCGCTCGCCCGTGTCCGGGTCGACGATCAGGGCCGCCGGCAGGCCGCCCGCGCGCCGGCTGGCCTCCAGGACCGCGCGCATGCGCGACTCGAAGTAGCGCTGCGTGGCGGCGTCGGGCGGCGGCGCGCCGTCGAGCTCGCGGCCGCTGTCGGGCGAGCGCCAGGGCATCGGCCACACTGTCGACCACGCCCGCCACTGGTCGCGGGTGCGCGGGGGCCAGCGGGGGACCGAGGTAACGCGCAGGCGGGCGCCGGCGGCGGCCAGGGCCGCGGCGGTCTGGCGGGCGTGGCCGGGGAGGGCCCGCGCGATGGGGATGGAGGTGCCGTCGGCGGCGTCGGCGGCGGCGCCGTTGCTGGCGGCGGCGCCGTCGCTGGCGGCGCCGTTGGCAGCGCTTGCGTTGCCGTCGCAGCCGGCGGCGTCGGCGCCAGCGGCGGCCGGGCTCGGCACCAGCAGGACCTCCATCTCGGCGTCGCGGTCGCGCGAGTGGTGGTGGTGGTGCTGCGTCGCGGGGGGCTTGGCCGGGTCGGCAGCGGAGGAGGGGTGGGGCGTCGCCGGGGGAGCGGGCGGCGGGGGCTGCCGCCGCGCCGTTGCGGTTGCCGCCGACGCCGCCGTGGCCGCGGCCGCCGCCGGCCGCGGCCGCCGCACGCGCTTCAGGTGCGCGAGGTCGGTCAGGGGGAGCTCGGCGGCCACCGCGGCCAGCAGCGAGCTGGCGAAGCGCGGCGTGATGGTCGCGACGATCACCTCGGTGAGCTCAAACTCAGGACCGACGCGCCCGGCCACGAGGCGCGCGGCAGCAAAGAGGGAGCAGGGGGAAAAGGCCATGTTGGTTGCGCCCTCGTGCTGCTGCTGCTGCGCTTGTGCTGCCGCTGCTTCGGCGGCAGCCGGGTTCATTCGATGGTCTGTTGTTCTAGTGGTCGGAGTACTGAGAGCTGTGTCACGCAAGGGGGCATGGGTGCGTGCAGGACACTTGGAAGGAGAGGAGGGAGGAGGGAGGATAGGGGGGGAAGGCAAGTACAAAAAAAAAGGGACTGAGAACGGCCGTCCCAAATCGACCAAGAAACCCAACTGGATCACGCAACTTCAATTCACATTGACCCGCCTCTCGTCAATTGTGACTACCACCGTGAGAGAGCGCCACGCCCCCAAGAGGCACAGACGGCGGGCAAGAAAATGACGATCCCGTGACAGCCAACGAAACGCTTCTGGCCTCCCAAATGCGCGCCGCAGCAATCCCAGTCGCGCAATGGGGGGGAGAAGCGGGTAGGCAGGGTCCCTCAGCGGCCGCCGGCGGCGGAGGGGCTGCCCCCGCGAGCAGCGGCGGCGGCGGCGCGAGCAGCGCCGGCGCGACGACGGGCGCCTCGGCAGCCGCCGCCGCCGCCGCGTCGAGCGTCCGCCGGCGAACGCAAGACCCCCCGGCCCCCGCCAGCAACAAGCCCCCCGCCTTACCCCCGGACAAGCCCCCGCCCGCGCCCCCAGGCAAGCCCCGCCGGCCCTACCTCTGGCTGGCCCTCGCCCCCCTGCCGCCCCTGCTGCCCCCGCCGCCGCCGCCGCCGCCGCGCGTGCCGCGCGTGCCGCGCCCGCTGCCCTTTTTTCGCTACTGGGTCGACAGCCAGGCGCTGTCCTCCTCGGCGTCGACGGTGCTGCTGGAGCGGGCGCTGGTGGCCCTGGGGGGGCGGCGCACGGGGGGCGCTCCCAAGACGGACGAGGAGCGGGGGGCGGAGGGGGGGCCGCCGGCGGCGCTGGCGGCGGCGGGCGGCGGCGGCGGCGGGCCCGCCGCTGCCGCGCGCCGCGCCGTCCGCCTCGCCCTCACCCGCCCCGACGGCGGAAGCGGCGACGGTCGCGTTGCCCCCCTCGCCCAGCGCCCGCCCCGCCCGCCGCGCGAGTACGGCTACATGCACATGGGCGAGTGGGACTTCCTGTGGTCCATCACCGCCAAGGCCACGCTCGCCGCCGAGGTCCTCAGGCCGGGGCAGGTCGTGAGCGTCGTGCCCGGCTGCCTGTCGATCTCGCGAAAGACGTCGCTGGTGAGGTCTCTGGTCCAGGCCTACGGCCCCGGCCTGGCCTTCTCCGTGGTGCCGCGCACGTACAAGCTGCCCGAGGAGCTGGACGCGTGGGCCGGGGCGCTCGCGCGCGAAGAGGAGGAGCAGGAGGACGTTGGGCGAGAGCTTGCCGCTGCCTCCCCGGCGCCGCCGCCGCCCGAGCGCCTCTGGATGCTAAAGAACAACAAGCAGCGCGGGACGGGCCTGCGCCTCGTGCGCGGCGGCCGCGGCGCCTTTTCCGCCGCGTTCGAGACGGCCTACCGTCCCGGGAAAATGGCGGGCCTGCCGTTGTACCGATGGTACCTGGCGCAGCGGTACGTGTCGGACCCGCTGCTGCTGCGGCCGTTCGGGGGCACGGCGGACTGGGTCGACCTGGAGGACAACAAGGCGAAAGCGGCGGCGCGCAACGGCGGAGGCGGAGGCGGAGGCGGCGCCGGCGCCCCTTTGCCTCTCCCCCTCGACAACCGCCCGCGCAAGTTTGGCCTGCGGCTGTGGGCGCTGGTGCCGAGCGCCTCGCCGCCCTTCCGCGCCTACATCCACCAGTGCGGCCTCGCGCTGTTCAGCTCGCGCGCCTACGGCACGGACGACTCCCGCTACTGGGCGCAGCGCGACGCCGACGACGACGACGCGCGGCGGCGGCGGCGGCAAGCGGGAGGGCGGTTGGCGGCGGCGGCCGGCGACGCCGGCCACCCCTCCTCCTCGCCGCCGCCGCCCCCTCCCCCGCCCGTCCCCGAGGGCCACCTCACCAACGCCGCCCAAAACGCCGGCGCGCCCGTGTGGCCCCTGTCCCGCGTCGCCGAGACCCTCGGGCCCGCCGCCTGGGCCGAGCTCTGGGAGGGCCTCTGCCGCGCGTCGGCGCTCGCGCTCGCCGCCTCAGCGCGGCGCGTCGCCGCCGCGCGGCGCGAGCTGCCGCTGCCGGCCGGCGCCCAGGGCTTCCAGCTCTTCGGCCTCGACTTTGTCGTCGACGCCGCCTCCCTGCGGCCCTGGCTCCTCGAGGTCAACGCCACCCCCTCCATGCGCGTGGACCACCCCTGCCCGCGGTCGGCGGAGGCGGCCGAGGCGCAAAAGTGGCCGCCGATTTGGGACGCTTTGGCGCTGCTGCGCATTGGGCCGGAGCGATTTCTGGCGTCGTCTCTGTCTTCTCCTCTTTCTTCTCTTTCTCCTTCTCCTTCTGCTTCTCCTTGTCCTTCCTCTTCTGCTTCTCCTTGTCCTTCTGCTTCCCCTGCTCGCGGCGATAAGAAGGAACCGGGGTCGGGCGCCCGGCGGTGGCCGTTCCGGCGGCGGCGGGGCCAGGGCCGGGGCGGCGGCGAGGCGCCGGCCGCGGGAGGGGGCGGCGGCGGGGAGCGCGGCGGTGCTGGGGGAGCGGCGGCGGCGGCGTTTTCGCTTGCGGAGATCGAGGGGGAGATGCGCCGCGCGGGCGGGTACGCGCCCCTGACGCACCTGTTCCCCTGCGGCGAGACGATGCCGGGCGGCTGCGGCGTGCCGTGGACGGCGGCCGACGACGCGCTGAGGCGGTGGCTGGTGGCGGAGCAGCGGCGGAGGGGCGAGGGGGGTGCCTGGCACGCGTGGAGGGGGGCGGGCGGCGGCGGAGGAGGCGCTGCTTAGAGAGAGGGGCGGCGGTTTTTTGTTTTTTCATTCAGAAGAAGTCGGATCGTTCCTTTATTCGTCATCCTTGTGGATCAAGTCTTTCTCAGGTCAGTATCTCTTTCTCAGCTCGGCCACGCCTGCCGCACGGCGTCGAAGAACGCCTCGAAGCGCGCGCGGTCGACGTTTGGCTCGGCCTCGAGCACGGCGAGGGCGGCGGCCCAGCCGGCGTCGGCAGCGGCGGCGGCGGCGGCCGCTGAGGAGGAGGACGACGACGACGAGCGCGGCGCGCTGCCGCCGCCGCCCCCCTTACCCCTCCCCTCGTCCCCTCCTCCGCCGTTGGCCCCCGCGGCCACCACGCACCGCGCCGCCGCCGCCTCGTGCACCTGGTTCTCGGCGGACAGGGCGCGCCACAGGTCCTGCAGCGTCTCCGCCACCTCCACGGGCGCGGGCCCCGGGGCCAGGTGGCCCGCGGAACGGACGGAATTTTGCGTCGCGGCCGCGGAAACTGAGGCGGCGGCCGAGGCGGCGAGCCGGCCGAGCGCCCTCGCGGCGCCGGCCATGGCGCCCCGCGCGGCGGCCGCGCGCCGCAGCTCCTCCTCGACGTCGCGCAGGTGCGCGTCGACGACGCGGCCCCGGACGTCGGGGCGCTGGTCCCGGCCGAGCTGCCGGCCGCAGGCGGACCAAGGGCCGGTCGGGGGGCGGAGCGGCGTCGGCGACACGGGCGTCGTCGGCGGCGGCCCCGAGAGCAGCAGCAGCGGCAGGCGCGCGCGGACGTGGTCGGCGAGCCCGAGCGCCGCGCGCGCGTCGGCGGCGGCCGACGACCACTGCGCAAACAGGAGGCGGCCTTTGTGGGCGAGCGATGGCCAGGACGGCGGGGGTTCCAATGACGAGGGTCCGCCGGGACTGGGCGACGGGCTCTTGCGCGCGCGCGCCCCACGGTGGGAGGGGGACGTGCCGCGCGTCGACATCGACATCAGCCTCTCCTCCTCCTCCGCATGGTCACGAAACGAAAACGCGCGCGCGGCGATGGCGCCTGTTTGGCTGCTCGTGCGCGGGACTGTGACTGACAGGACGCAAGCGGCGTGTGATTCTTCAGAAGTACCGGATCGATGTGTCGCAAGGTGAAAGAAGAGAAGGACCCACGAAAAAAAAAAGGCGTTTCCAGACTGTCGTTGCGCTTCTTTCTTCGGCGTAAAGACGGCCTCTCTCCACAGCGCCTCCACACACACACACACTCCAACAACCACACGACGTTACGCCAAACCGCAACAAGAACCACGTATCCCTCGTACCACCCTTCTCCCAAAACACCAAAACCAACCTCTCTTTCACGAGCGCCGCAACCATGGGGGGTGATGCACCCGCAATCGGTGGGTCTTTCTTTGCGTCCCGCCTGAGCGCGGCAGCTGCGCGCGGGACCTAGTGCCTCGTCCGCTTGCGCGCGCGCGCACGTTGTGCGCCGTGGCGCGCGCGATGCGACGCCTTTGTCCATTGGCCGCCAAAACCGTCGGCCGTCGAAACTGACTTGCGCCTCGCTCCCCAAACCTCCCTCCTCCCCCGTACACCCACAGGGATTGACCTGGGCACGACGTACTCGTGAGTCACTTGACGCCGGCGTGCGTGGCGTGCGCCGCATGCGCAGCACCGACCGCCGAACGATTTTTCGCAACAGGTCGATGGAAGGTCCTGGAAGGGATTGGGGGCCCTCCCCCTTCCCTCTCCTTCCCGCGCCCCACCCTTCCTCCCTGACGCGCCGGCATCGCAGGCGCCAGCACTATCCGAGCGCTACCCGATGACCTCGTCACGGGTGGCAAACGTGCCCGCACGGCGACGCATGCCGTCATTGTTCAAGGGGGAGCAGCGCCGCCGCCGCGCAGCCGTCGCCGCCCGTGACCGCCGCCCGCCGCCCCTCGGTTTTCTCGAGCGCGCTCACGCCCTCCCCCCCCCTTTCCCAACACGCAAAAACTAAAAACCAAAAAAACTTCAGGTGCGTCGGTGTCTGGCAGTCGGACCGCGTCGAGATCATCGCCAACGACCAGGGCAACCGCACCACGCCCTCCTATGTCGCCTTCACCGACACGGAGCGCCTCATCGGCGACGCCGCCAAGAACCAGGTAGGTTCTTTTTTGCTTGCGTCGTCGTCCGTTTGTCCCTTGGCTCGTCGCCCCCTCCTCTCTCTCTTCGCCTCGCGCGCCGCCGCCGTCGTCCTCCCCGCTCCCCGCCAGTTCAAATCAGCTCACCCCCCCCCCCCCCCCCCCCCCCCCCCCCCCCCCCCCCCCCCCCCCCCCACCCCCACCCACAAAACCACAAAAACACCCACAAAAAAAAAAAAAAAAAAAACAAAAACA
>Ga0105054_10006428_pt1 | contig 16384 bp, 17 predicted proteins | sample BON02_FD_78091 | JGI IMG/M metagenome (GOLD analysis project Ga0105054, IMG submission 78091) | Freshwater microbial communities from Lake Bonney liftoff mats and glacier meltwater in Antarctica - BON-02 (megahit assembly) | ecosystem: Environmental > Aquatic > Freshwater > Ice > Glacier...
GGATTATCCACCATGCAACGATTGTTGAAATCGATGGAGAAAGTTACAGGAAGAAACATCAGAAGAAGACATAGGTTTTAATAGGCACTCAACCGGCCATCATAATTGTCGTCAAACCGGACAAGATAATTGACGCGAGACATAGCAGGGTGCATTAAAGACGTATTGCCGGTAAAAACCGGGCATTTTTGCTATGGTGGAGCCTGGCATCAACAACCTGAATAGTATGGAGAATTTACGATGACGAGCGGTGCTCAGCTTTGATTACATTAACGCCCATACAGGCCCGTGTACTTGGCTGCCTGATGGAGAAAAAGGAAACCACGCCCGATCAATACCCACTGACACTCAATGCGCTGCGCAACGCCTGTAACCAGAAGTCATCGCGATTGCCAGTGATGAATTGCAGCGAAGGTGAAGTCGGCCACACCATCCGAGAACTCGAAGCCATGGATCTGGTACGTGAGGAATGGGGCGCGCGCGCGCCGAAATACGAACACCTTGCCAATAAGGCGATGGGCCTTCATAGCCAGGGCATTGCGCTGATATGTGTGCTGATGTTGCGCGGACCGCAAACACTGGCTGAATTGAAAACCCACAGCCACCGTTTATTTGATTTCGGCGACCTGGATGATGTGCAGTTTGCACTGAAACATTTGATTGAGCATGAACCACCCATGGCAACTGCCCTGCCCCGGCAAGCCGGCCAAAAAGAAGGCCGCTATGCACACCTGCTGTGCGGTGAACCGGATATTCCTGTCCCGGCAACAGCGACCGGCGGAACGGGTTCATCGACTGGCTCATCATCTGGCCAATCAACAGGCCTGGCTGCCCGGATTGATGACCTTGAGCAACAACTGGAAGAAATCAAGCAGCGGTTGCTGGCCATTGAAGACGGTTTAGCTGGCTGAATAGGTTTCCTGTTTGGTACGTTCAGTGACTAAAAACCTTTTATTCGTCTGCTTCAACTAAAGCCATCAAATATGTATTGCCGCCGGATGCTGTTGTATCAATACTGACGGTTTTTTCAGTTAATAATCGCTGGATCAAATGGTCATTATATTCGGCTGTGATAACCGGCAATATTGCGCCACTGCGCTGAGCTAATTTTTGCACCATATAAGTCGAGCGTTCACTCTTGCTATCGATGACTACCCCGGCCAACTTTTCTTCACTCAGCAGCGCTTCTAAGTGCTGCAACTTGGCGACCTGAAACACGCCTTGGGGAGCACCCGTTGCAATAAATTGTTGCCTGAATTCTAATGCTTCAGCATAAAACAAGTCGGACACCACCGAAATAACAACATTTCCGGTCGCCAAAGCCGTCACTATCGATAAAGTCCAATATTCAAACTTTACATTGTTGTCTGCAAAACAAACCAAAATGCCGCGAGGTTCCAGATACAAAACATTCGACTCTCCGGTTGGGCCGGGCAGTACTGTCGGCTTTTTCAAACGTTTTTCTATGCTGATCAGCTGCGAACGCGCCGCGGCCAAAGTCGAGTTTAAATCGTCAGCGAACTCTTCCACAATTTCCACTGTGGCAATTTTGGCCAGAAACTGACGCACTACGGAAACCCGGGTGTTTAACTCGCTCAAACGCCAGTCATTTTCACCCTTGATGGCATTTTGCATGATCTCCGAGGCTTGTTGACTAGCAGTATCGTCACTTGCTAAGGCCTGATCGGTATCACTGTCATGGTCCACAGCAGGGCGAGCAGTGGCTTTTTCTAACATTAGACGAGGGAGATAATGTGGACCACCGGCTTTTGGACCCGTTCCCGACAATCCTCTGCCGCCAAATGGCTGCACTCCCACAATAGCACCAATTATGTTGCGATTGACGTATAAATTGCCAGCTCTAGAGAGCTTTATTAGCTCCAAAGCCCGCATATCAATCCGGGTATGAATGCCCATCGTAAGACCAAAACCAGTCGCATTAATTTGTTCCATGGTTTTTTCAAGATGCTGCGTCTTAAACCTGACAATATGCACGCATGGACCAAATACCTCACGTTTTAGTACCGCTATATCCTTTATTAGATAGAGTTTCGGCGCGAAGAAGGTACCTTTGTTTTCTGGCACCTTACACTCGTAAAGTAAGGTCGCATTTTGCTGCATGTCCTTGGCATGGGCCTGCAAATTAGACAAGGCTTTTTGGTCAATTACCGGGCCAACGTCGGTGGTCAGGTAGCCAGGATCGCCGACCGTTAACTCTTGCAACGCGCCGACCAGCATTTCAATGACGTTATCGGCTATTTCCTCTTGTAAAAACAATACACGAAGCGCCGAACAACGCTGACCGGCACTTTGGAAACCGGAAGCGATGACATCATCAACCACTTGTTCAGGCAAGGCAGTTGAGTCCACTATCATACAGTTTTGGCCACCGGTTTCGGCGATCAAAGGTATTTGTTCGCCATCCCTTTGAGCCAGAGTATTGGCAATAATATTAGCGGTTAAAGTGGAACCGGTAAATATCACGGCTTTGATACGCTCATCTGGCAGCAGTGCTGCTCCTACATCGGGTCCCGGGGCAACAACGGCCTGTACTACACCGGCCGGCAAGCCGACATATTCCATTAATTGCAGGGCTCTAAGCGCGATTAAACTGGTTTGTTCAGCGGGTTTAGCAATAACCGTATTACCCGTGACCAGCGCTGCAGCAACCTGGCCCATAAATATGGCCAGAGGAAAATTCCAGGGGCTGATACACAACACAACACCGCGTGGTGCTAATCTGTCATCCTTGGCCAATTCTTCCGCCCGGGCGGCGTAATATCGACAAAAGTCCACAGCTTCACGAACTTCGTCCACCCCATCTTTGGTCACTTTACCCGCTTCTTTAATACACAGGGCGATGAGTTCGTCCATATGACGCTCAAGGATGTCGGCGGTGCGTCTGAGAAGATCGGCTCTTTCGGTGACGGCGACTTGTGACCAACTGGAAAACGCGTTGTGGGCGTCAGTTAATTTATCCTGCATCTGCTGTTTGCTGTCGTAGCGATGGTAGCCAAATATTTCGTCGTGATTAGCCGGATTGCGTACAGCATGAGAATCTTGAGGTAGTTGTTGTTCCGTCAGTAAATGTTCGTCAACCCAGCGATCAATAGATGCCTTCAACGGTGTTATTTGATTGATATCGGTAAGATCAATACCTTTAGAGCTGTCTCTCTCTTCACCATACAGATTAATGGGTTTTTGAATTTGTTCGTTATATTTGGATTTTAGTCTTTGTGTTCTTTCAACTGGATCTTCGAGCAAGGATTCAACCGGCCGCGTTTCATCGACGATCGCATTCACAAAAGAGGAGTTAGCCCCATTTTCCAGCAGACGACGAACTAAATAAGCCAACAAATCTTCATGTTCACCAACAGGGGCATAAATGCGACATTGGATATTTTCAACAGTAACAATCTGGTCATACAGACTGTCCCCCATGCCGTGCAAACATTGAAATTCGAATCCCTTTTTATCATCACCAGCCAATTCAATGATGACCGCTGCAGTGTAAGCATTATGGGTAGCAAATTGCGGATAGATAGTGTCGCGATAATCCAACAAGCGGTTGGCGCAAGCATGATATGACACGTCGGTCGATGACTTGCGGGTGAAAACAGGAAAGTGCTCCAAACCCTCTTTTTGGGTAGCTTTTATTTCCGTATCCCAGTAAGCGCCTTTTACCAGCCTGACCATCATTTTGCGGCCCACTTTTACGCTCAATTCGCGTAACCACTCGATCACAAAAATTGCTCGTTTTTGATATGACTGAACAGCTAAACCGAATCCATCCCAGCCGTTCAAGTCTGGATCACTGAACACCTGTTCAATGATATCCAGAGATAGATCTAAACGATCACATTCTTCTGCATCAACCGTTAGTCCGATATCATATTGTTTAGCCAGCAAACAGAGTTGTTTCAGTTTTGCCGGTATCTCTGCCATGACTCTATTACGATGGGTGAATTCATAACGGGGATGAATTGCCGAAAGCTTCACTGAAATTCCGGGACTTCTTCTTGGTCCTTTAGCCTTTGCCGCTTGACCGATCGCCTTGATCGATTCCACATACGCATTAAAATAGTCGTCGGCATCTTTTTGAGTTCTGGCACCCTCGCCGAGCATATCGTAAGAATAGACATAACCTTTACGTTCTTTTTCTTCGGCACGCTCTAATGCATCTTTGATAGTTTCACCCATCACAAACTGCTGGCCCATAACTTTCATAGCGATGTTCATGGCTTTACGAATGACGGGCTCGCCAACCTTACCCAGGGTCTTTTTAAGGAATCCAAACTGGTTGCGTTGATCGGCGTAATTAACCAGTCCACCGGTGAGTAATAATCCCCAGGATGAGGCATTAACAAACAGTGAATCGCTGTTGCCCAGATGCGAACTCCATTGGCCTTTAGATAATTTATCGCTGATCAATTTGTCCTGAGTATGTTTGTCAGGCACACGCAACAGGGCTTCGGCCAGACACATCAGTACCACACCCTCTGCCGAGGACAGGGAATACTCATCTAATAACGCTTCAACAACGCCATTCCCTTGCTGATCATCACGTATTTGCAGCACCATTTTGCGCGCTCGCTCCCAGGCCCGGCTGCGGGCAAGCATGTTAACTTCAGCCGCGGGCAGTATAAGGTCAACCGCAAGTTCTTCATCAATCCTGTAAAAATCACGAATTTTTTGGCGAGTGACAGACTCAGTGACTAAATTACCTTCAAATAACATAAGTAACCTTTCTAGACAGTTTGTTGGCACGTCAGGGCGCGTGGGAATGTGTGGAGTATATAGCCTTTGCAGGGTTTAAGGTACGCATCCAACGACTACAATTGAGTGCATACGGCTACACTCTACTACGCTGAATTTATCCTTGTGGTTCTGCGCCATTCTCAAGGACGTTCTCAATTACAACAGCAGTACCAACTGCCAGCAATTCGGCTGCACCACCAACAATAACGGATGTGGTGAAGCGCGCAGTCACGATCGCATTGGCGCCCAGGCTTGCCGCCTCAGCAACCATGCGGTCAATGGTCTGTTCACGGCTTTCGGCCATCAGCTTTGAGTACTCGTGAATTTCACCACCGATGAGGGTACGCAAACCCGCCAGGATATCCTTTCCGACATGACGCGCACGCACAGTATTGCCACGCACGATACCGAGCGTCTTTACAATGCGATGATTGGCAACTGTTTCACTGGTCACTATTAACATTTCAGATCTCCACGTCTTTGTATTTGTCTGTTTTACGTTCAATAAGTCTCTGCCGCAACACCGAGAATAACAGCATCGCCAGACCGCCATAAATTGCGATCATGATGAGCTTCATCCCTATCGGTATTTCAGAACTGAATATGAATCCGAACAGGCCAATACCGGCGATCACCAGCAGGCCCGCAATAAACATCAGCCAACCAATATTGCGGCTGGTCTCAACGGTCTTATCATTCATTGTTTCTCTCCATTTGTCTGTCCCAACCTCGCTGAGCCGTGCATCGCTAATGCGCTCACGCAAAGCACGCAGGCTTGTAAGGTTTCCCCGGCATTCATCACACTGCTCACAATGCAAGGTAACCCGTTGGCGTTCTTGTTGGGTTAATTCGCCATCGACTAAACCTGTGAGTAGTTCACCCACGTGTTGGTCGACCTGAAATTTCTCGTTATTCATGACGGTTAAGCTCCTCCTTTAAAGCCATTCGGGCACGATGTAAACGCGACATAACGGTTCCCGGCGCGACTTCCAAAACTGCCGCAATTTCTGCGTATCCAAGATCCATGTAATCACGCAAAACAATGATCTCTCGTTGTACCAATGACAATTTCGTCAATGCCTGCTGTAACTTAGCGTCGCGCTGTGACAGCGCTAACAAAGCTTCGGGGCCGAGACCGGGATCGGCCAACTCTTCGATCTCGCTGCCGGTAGGCCGCCGGCGTCTAATCAGGTCGATACAGTGATTGCGAACCACCCGCAAAAACCACGGCGTCAGCGGTCCATTGTCTGCGTTATAGGCGTGCGGTTTCTTCAACACTTTTACGAACGCATCATGAACCGCATCCGCCGCATCATCACGATTGCCCAGCATTTGTATCGCCAGTGCATGGGCCCCGTTTCCGAGTTGTGTAATCCGTTGGCGCATATCGTTTGTTTTCATTGGGTTCGTACTATATACGTTTGAAGGAGGAATTTATTCCCGGAATAGAAGAATTGGTATTTGGTAAATACAAAGCAAGCGCACGCGCAACGTGCGGAATTTAATGTGCGTGCTGCTGAAACAATTCCATTGCACGACAAAGCCACCTGTATGGAAGGGCCCATGGCAGAGTTCGGCCGCTATATCGGAAACTGGGACATTGCAGATTCAATTCCGGCTGGGATTGGAAATTGGAAATCTCTCAAGATGATGGGGTAAGTTGGCTTGAGGTCTACCGGATAAAAGCAACGCCTGCTCAGCACTGGGGCAGGCAGGCGCACTTACTCTTTCAGCTGACCGCCTGTGATCCTGGTTTGTCGCCAAACCAGGATTCCGGCCATCGCCAAAATGAGCAACAACAGACTAAATCTATTCAAGCCGGGAATAGGTGCGATATAAATCACCAAACAGTCCACCGTGATATTCAACACACTGTTGCCATTGATGACACCGCTACCATTCGAAACAGTACAGGTCTGGTCTAAATTGGTCGGCTGTAGCCGGAGTATCAGCACCCAGTCCAAACGCGAATAATTCAGAGGTTGTATTGGTAAAGTCACCAAGCGCCGAATTTGCAGGTACCAGCAATTCCACAACGAATGTACAGGACCCACCCGGCGCCAGATTGCCACCGGTCAGGCTAATGAATGAAGTACCTGATAAGGATGATCCTGTCCCGCAAGGCGTTGCAGGCAGAGTTGTAGCCACTAGTCCTGTCAGCACATCGTTGAGCCTGCGCAGGTGTTGCTAACTTCGGCAGCCACCACCAGACCTGCTAATGTCGCAGCAAGGTCATCGGTGAAGGTGATAGCGGTCGCTGAGTCGCTACGACTCTTGTTAGTTACAGTAAATTTGAGGTTCACCGTGCCGCCCGGTGATACCGGATCGCTGGTGAATTCTTTGCCCAACTGGAGCAGGCCATTAAAGGCTGTGACCTGGAGGACCGCTGCCGCCTTTCCGGCTGGTTGATTAAAACTAGTCGGGGTATTGACGAGAAGCTCGCTTGTCTCATTGCTCAGTGAACCAACAGCGCCGCCGATCACGTCCACTGTGACGCCGCAGGAATCTTCAATTGCAAGCGCCGAAAAACCACTAAAGCCATTCGCCAAAAGGCTGATATTCGACGTTCCGGGAACTGCGGTGAGCTCTGGTGGGACTATCTACGCGCTCCCACAAGTCGTCGAAGCATTGGCTATTAACCAATTTATGGCCCCCGGAAGAGTATTTATATTTGTTGTATCTATTGCTTGGCAGTCCACGTAAAAAGTGTAAACCCGTTTTGTACATTTCTCTCACAATTCCTTACAACCGTGATCAAATCATAACAAAAGCATCGGTATTGAGTACAGGTAACATAAAATTGTAAGTTTCTGGCGTTTAAAAGGCAGTGTGAAACCGACTGAAGCAGGCAATCACACCTGCCAGTGAAAACCTCGTTAGTTGCCAGATACGGACCATAGTTCGAACAACTTTCTGAATGAGAATGATTGTCAATAACATTTAATCAACGTATACTCCAGACCCTGAATGAGAATCATTATCACTTAATCGAGTGCCTCTGCGGCACCGAATTTTGGAGCCAATACCTTGTCTGCTATGCCCCCACGTAAAATCTTGTCGCTGGCGCTTCTGGCCGCCCTTGTTTATCAACCGCTGTTCGCTGCGGATGCCCCCGGCCAGTATCAAATTTGCCAGAATCAGAACGCTGATGATCCGACGGTCCGCTCCATGCTGTGTTCACCTGCAGAGGAGATCACCATCTTCGGCAGCGCATCAGATGTACGCGATGTCGCCGGTGGCGCAACCTATCTTGATCCGGAAGACCTGCAACGTTTTGAGGCCTCCGATGTGGTGCGGGCGCTGCGGCAGGTTCCAGGGTTGTCGTTTCAGGTTGAAGACGGTTACGGCCTGCGGCCGAACATCAGCATTCGTGGCACGGCCACCGAACGCAGCAGCCGGATCACACTGATGGAAGATGGCATACTGATTGCGCCGGCACCCTACTCGGCACCCTCGGCATACTACTTTCCGACCTTTGGACGGATGCATGCGGTTGAGGTCCTCAAGGGCCCGGCGTCGATAACCGAGGGGCCTTACACGGTCGGCGGTGCCGTCAACCTGATATCCACGCCCATTCCGGACAGCAACAGCGGCATGCTCCTCGGCGAAATCGGGAGTTTTGACAGCAGGCGGATGCACGGCTGGTATGGCGGCGGCAATGAACGAGCCAGCTTCCTGCTTGAAACCCACCAATGGCAGGCAGACGGCTACCAAACCATTGACCGCGGCAATGCCGATACAGGCCTCAAGAAAGAGGATTACCTGGTCAAATTACGTGTCTCCAACGACCCTGCTGCCGCTACTCGACACACCCTGGACCTGCGCATCAGCACGGCAAACGAAAAATCCGAACAAAGCTATCTCGGACTGACCGATACCGACTTTGATCAAGCCCCGCTGCGCCGCTACGGTTTGTCGGTTGATGACCTGATGGACAATGACTTCCGTCAGCTCAGCGCCAGCTGGAGTATGGCATTCAGCAATGATGCCGAGCTGACCATCACCGCTTATGACAATGACTTTGAGCGCGCCTGGTACAAAACCGAGGGTATAGATTTCGACGGCAGCGAAACTGCTCAGAATTTCAACCGGACCAGCTGGGCCAACGTGGTCCAGGCGATCAACCTTGGCAACGATCTGGGCGGACTGACGGCCGATCAACTGCAAGCCATTCTTAACGGCGCAGATACGGCACCGGGCGCTATCCAACTGCGCAACAATTCACGTGAGTACTCATCCCAAGGCATTCAGGCAAATGCCAGCTGGATTTTGGAAGCCGCTGCCACCACTCATACGTTGCAGACCGGCCTGCGCTATCACGAGGATAGTGAGGACCGTCTGCAGCGCAACGACAGTTACCAGCAACTCAACGGGCAACTGGTGCTAACAGGCCGAGGTCTTCAAGGCAATGCCGGCAACCGCCTACAGGACGCGCAGGCCTTGGCAGCCTACATCACGGATCGTGTTGAATGGAATGCCTGGACGCTAACGCCAGGTGTTCGCTTTGAGTCCATAGACCTGGGCAGGCTGGATTACGATACCGGTAGCGATACACCGGGCAGCAGGGACCCGGACAACTTGAAAGGCGCCCGCAGCAATGAGGTCGACATCTGGATTCCCGGCATGGGCCTGCTGTACGACTTCTCAGAACAAACGCGACTGGTCGCCGGCGTTCACAGGGGCTTTGCCGTACCTGGCAATGCGCCAGGCGTCGACCCTGAGGAAAGCACCAACTACGAGCTGGGCGTGCGACTGGCACAAGACCGCTTTGAGCTCGACTTGATCGGCTTTTTTAACGACTATGACAATCTGGTCGGCGTGTGCACCAATTCGTCTGGTAGCGACTGCGAGCCCGGTGGCGCCTTCAACGGTGCAGGTGCGCACATCGCAGGCATAGAGCTCGGTCTTTCAGCAGATTTGTACGACACCGGCACTTGGCAGTTTCCCCTGACCCTGACCTACACCTGGATGGATGCAGAATTCCAGAGCGACTTTAACTCCGATTTTTTCGGGGCTGTGCAGGCCGGCGACCCGGTGCCCTATGTTCCCGTTAACCAGGGCCTGCTAACAGTGGGCATGGAGAACGATGCGCTGGCGATGTGGCTGAGCATCAACTACGTCGACAAGGTCTGTACGCGCGCCAGCTGCGGCGCATATGAAGAGACCGAAGCTGCCACCCTGCTGGACCTGTCCGCGCACTATCGCTTCAACGACAACTGGTCGGCCTACGCCAACGCCGAGAACCTCACGGACGAGTTATATATCGCCAGTCGCGAACCCTATGGCGCTCGCTCAAATAAGCCGCGCGCTTACCATGCTGGCGTTCGGTTTAATTTTTGAGAATCGAGTTTTAGGCAGTCAGATCGGGTTTTGGGGCGCAGCGTGGATGATGGTGCGCAGGATCATGGCGCGAACCTCCCAAGAAAGGTAAGACCTGTTGATAGTTACGACAATATCTTCTATATTATGGATACGTAAAATCTGGTAATGAATTAATCATGGCTGAAACCCTCAATCTCAATGTCCGGATTAGCGGCACATTGAAAGACTATGTGGCTCGCGAAATTAGCGAAGGCGCTTATGAGAACATGAGCGAATATGTACGCGATCTTATTCGCCGGGATCAGGAACGGGCTGAGGAACAGGCTTTTCAGACATTAAAAGCGGAATTGCAACTCGGTTTTCAGGCACAAGAATCTGAATTTAAAGCAGTTAGTGCAAGAGAAATAAAGCAGCTGGCAGCACGGCACCGAAAATAGTGGCCGATTACCTGCTCTGGCGTGGCGCGGTTGCAAGCCTCACTGATATTTATATCCACACAGAAGATAACTGGGGCACTGCTCAGGCTTACAAATATATTTCCCAGCTATATCAATGCTTTGAACAAATAGCGGCTCAGCAAATCCCCTGGCGACCCATTCCTGCAGAATTCGAAATCAGCGGTTATTTCACACGCAGCGAAAAGCACTTTGTCTATTTTAAGGAGCTGGCTGACGGAGCGATTGGTATAGTCGCGGTAATTCACCAACGACGTCATCAGATTGCCCGCCTTCGGGAGGCATTTAGTATCGCCGAGTGATACGGCGTAGGTTCATGGGTTTATCTCGTGGCCGGCTTGCAGCACCAATTCGAACGTATCAAATTCATAGCGCGCCTGACCGTCGCTGATCTTTTTCGCTTTGGCATTCCCCGCGAGTACAGTGTCGAGGCCCTCGCGCACTTTGATGAGTTCATTTGGATGACTGAAAGGCTCGTTATGACCGCCGTGCACTGCGTTAAGGCTTGGCGCTAACGCTGCAAGGCGGGCGATTGTAGCGCGATAAGCAACCAGATCAGTCTCCGGCGCAAACAGCCAGATTGGGCCCTTGTAGTAACTGTCGCCGGTGAACAGCCGACCGTCTTGCCGATTCACAAGCACAATACTATCAGGCGTGTGGCCGGGGGTGGCTAGCACTTCCAGTATCACGCCGCCGAGATCAATTTGAGTTCCATCCTTTACGCGGCCGGTTGGGTTGAATGCCTTGATGTGATGATTGGCTTGTGTCACGCCCTCGGGCAAGGGCGCGCAAAGTGCTGCAGCGCTCGCTTCTTCGCGCACCACTTGGTTAGCAAGACCGGCAGCGCTCTTGCGGGTGAATGCTGTATCTGGAGCCAGAATTTTTTCAAATTGCCAGAGGCCTCCCACGTGATCGAAGTGGCTATGGCTGGCAAGGGCTGTAACCGGTAGCGACGTTAATTGCTCGACTACCGCTCTGATATCACCCATGCCGTTGCCGCTGTCAAAGAGAAGCGCCTGATTTTCGCCGATGATCAGATAGCTGATAACTTCCTGCCATTGAGCGGGTTCGGTAATCGCAAAAAGATCATTCTCAATTTCATAGACATCAAACCAGGACCCGCTCGCTGCATGTTTGTTATAAGCCGCCCATCCTGGCCGTGGAATGTCAGAACAAAAAGCTGGTGCGTCATCCGCGGCGACGGCGCAATCATCTCCGTCGCAATTCTGCTCAGCGCAACCCACCAACCCAGCGATCGCAATGAAAAGCCAGACACGCATTCCAAGACTTCCGATGACGTTGTGAAAATTCATCATTTATTGTCTCTACTGCTTGGTAAAATACGTTTTGATGCGGCGCAGGATCATCCGTCGGTTTCCTTCATTGCCGCAAGGGTTAACTGTGCCGTTTCATAGGCGTTGCCAAGTGAGCCCAGCTTGCCGTCAAGGACGTTCTTCTGAAACCGCAATTTCAGGCGAAGTTCCTGGTTCGCATGCAGCCGATCGATCTCTTCCCTGACGAGAGCGTTTGGCAGCTCGATCTCGCACTGCTCTGGTAATTGAAGATAGACAAAGTTTTGCCCGCCCCGCACATAGCGGTCATCGCAGCGCGCCCGGACTGCACTCTGCACGCGGTCGTCCATCAACTCACGCACCATCCGGCGATAATCCGTACGCTCATTTAACGTGTCGACTACGCCACTTTGCCGACCATAATAATTTGATAGGAGGCGCCGCGTTTCACTACCGGCCACGGTTTCAATACGGCCTGTTGACAAAATTTCATCAAAGGTGCCTCTGTCAGCGGACGCATTCCAGCGCTGCGAGGCTTGATAGAGGTCAATCAGGAATTGTTCGTCGAGATCTGCCGGATCCTTGCGAAAGCTCTCAAGCGCGGCAAGCGCATGATCGCTCGCGTTTCGATAGTATGTCGAGAAATGTGTCCATATAGCGGCTTCGTTTTCCAAATCCGTAATAAGACGCTCAGTGTACACTTGCCCGATATTGCGATTGACACGCGCCTCGTTCCAGTTCGACACCTCAATACCGATGAACACACCGACAACAACGATCACAATTTCAATCAGAACTGTGAACCAGTCCTGATTACGAACAGAGTTGGAAAGGCGACGAAAGATCATTTGTTAACCTCCGCAAGATAGGCATCAAGCGCATTGGCGCGGGCAATGATCAGGTTGGTAGCGATGAGATAAAGATCCAGCTCTGAAAGCCGTCGCACCAGCGCGCTCATGACATCCTGCTGGATGATTGCTGCAACCGCCTCGGATACTATATCAGGGCTCAAATCTATGTTGCAGCGCTCAGGAAGCGCTACGATCGGCTCGCCCCCGTCACCGGTTGTCAGGACATCGTCACAGTTGACGCGGATCGCTGCTTGCGCAGGATAAGGCATATGCTCCCGAACGATTTCGCGGTAGGGCACGACATTCTGCAGGTTGAAGAGGCTGGCAACAATACTGCGATAAAAATTCGCCAGACGCTTGCGCACCTCGATATCCGAAATCGCATTGTTGGCGCCTACAGACAGGATTTCATCATAGGTATCGCGCGCAAATGAACGCGGCATGTATTGACTGGCTTGATAGATGCCTATGAGGAATTGCCCACCGAGCGTTTCTGGCGGTTGGTCAAGCGCACTCAAGGCATTTAGCGCATTGCTACGAACCTGATTAAAGTAGGCCGTGCGTTGGCTCATATCATCCACATTTGCCGCCAGATCTTCGCGAATGCGTTCGATATAGGAATCGGCTGCTTGCTCCTGGATTCGCGCTGCGTTCCAGTTCGATACCTGAATACCAATGAATACGCCGACAACAACGATGAAGAAATCAAGCCCGACTGCGAACCAATTCTGATCTTCGACATGTTTTGAAAGGCTGCGCAGGATCACGGCTTTATTTCCCGATCTTTAGTTCAATCATCTGCTACATTCCAAGGGTTGATAAGGTCAATACCAGCGACCTCGAAATATTGAGTATTTCGAGTTGCCAGACTTGCTTGTTGACTCGCCACGGTGCCCGCAATCATTGCATCCCTGAGATCTACATTCCGACCCGTACTGCGCGCTTTGGCGCTGATCAGTGCGGTTTTTTCAGCGCTCTCATTGTCAAATACCAGGATTCGCTGTTTGAGATCCTGCAACAGCATCGCGTCAAATGCAGAAGTAAGTGCTTGTCGACGATTACCTTCAGCCATGATTGCCAGTCCGAAACGGATTTCAAATACGCTGATAGAAGTAGTCCAGACAGTTTCAGGTGTCAGCTCATCAAGCCAGGCAATAACACCGCGGTCAGGCTGTATGCGCATCAGCTCCGACATAACATTGGTATCAAGAACAATCAATCAGGTTCCTGGGAATTGTCAAATACAGCAGGCCGCGCCGCTGAACCACGCTGTTCAATTATAGGGTTCTCCAACCCGACATGCTGGAAGCGCTGACTAATTGCCGAGCCCAGCGCTAAGCTGTTGGCGGTACTGGTATCCACTGCCTCACTCAGAATTTGCCGCACCTCAGCTTCCATACTGTGCCCTTTACGTTTGGCGCGTGCCTTGAGGGCGTTTTTAAGCGACTGGTCTATCTTTCTGACGATGAGTTGCGACATCGACATACTCCTAAGCTTAATTTGATATCATGATAGCATATTTTTAATAGCCGCGGCAATCTGACCGGACACAAGCTCCAGGGTACTGCTTTTTCCGTCGATTTCTCCAAGCATGTCGTAGTATCTCAACCGGTCGTTCTGACTTAGGGTGGTTGAGACAGCCAGCGTCCTCATGCGTCCCTGCAAGGTGAGAATATCGTTTTGCAAAGACTCCGCGTATTGCGTTTGCTTGAAAGTCCCATCCATCAAGGACCGCCTCTCGTCATCCATTTGATTGAATGTAGCGCGCGCGAGTTCTGTCTGCCATATACGCGAGCCCCAAGGACGACTGGGAGACCGCAACAGGATCGGAATTGCATTATCGTAGGTTGAGTCAGTTTGAGTTCTCGACATGCCGATCCAGCTTTCACCCGGCGCAAGCAGTTTTTCGGCGATGGACCTATAAGCCTGCACGCGACAGGCCGACACCGATGACGACGATCCCAAAGTCGAGTACAACGGCAAACCAATTCTGGTCTTTGACGTGTTTTGAAAGGCTGCGCAGAATCATGTAAACGCCAAGTTGGTTTTGTTAAGCATCAACACCATCAGCACAAGCTAAGCCGCTTGCCTCGCTCGCTGCGCTTTATCAAGATCGTAGGTGGCTTGCAAATTCATCCATAACTTGGCTGAGGTGCCAAGAACTTCTGCCAGATCAAGTGCCGCCGACGCCGTAACGCCACGCTTGCCTTTTATCAACTCATTAAGCCTAACGCGCGTCCAACCGAGTTTCTCTGCAAATGCTGTCTGGGTCATTTCCATCGGTTGCAGAAATTCTTCCAGCAGTATTTCGCCGGGGTGAAATGGATTTTTCGGTTGTGTACTCATTTCCTAACTCCTGACACTAATGGTAATCAACAATCTGCACTTCATAAGCATTTTCGTCTTGCCATCGAAATATTAATCGCCACTGCTTATTAATGCGGATGGATTTGAAACCGCTCCAGTCACCACTTAAGGATTCGAGGCGGTTTCCGGGTGGCACACGTAAATCTTTAAGCACCGCAGCCTCGTGCAGGTAAAGCAACTTTCTTCTGGCTGCCCGGCGTAATTGAGGCGGAAATGCACGTGTTGCGCGAGAATTCCGGTCTGCGAAAAAGTGTTTGGCCAGATCGTTACCGAAAGTCTTTATCATGTTCCGATATTATCGGAACTCGATAACATTTACAAGGTGCCCATCGCTGCGGATTGACGCGTACCGCTAACCAGATCTGGTCTTTGACGTGTTTTATGAGGCTGCGCAGAACCATCGCATGAGTTACTTAGTGTTTGTAATTAACTCATATTTTATGTATATATGAGGCGTTTACTTACAGGAACCGCCTCATGATCTATGTTTGGCAACAACCTGAATGGCCGCATTTTCATTTAGATATCTCCGCGGTTGCCGGATTGGTGCGTCGATACAAGTCGCTTTGCAGTGATGCCAGCAAAGCATATGGGCTACTGGAAAAACAGGCTCAGCGCACTACCCTGATCGAATGGCTGGTATCTGAAGCCATCTCGACATCTGCTATTGAGGGTGAAAGCCTCAACCGGAAAGATGTTCGTTCAAGTATCCTGAACCATCTGGGTATTCACGACCCTCCCTTGCGTGTGGGTGACCCGCGGGCAGAAGGAGTGGCTGCACTGGTACTTGATGTTCGCAAGAACGCGAATGAAAGCCTTACGCCAGATTTATTATTTCAATGGCAAAGCATGATAGTGCAGCCTCGCTCCTATCTTAAAGAACCACCCAAATCCCCAGATAGAGTTTCGTCAGCGCTCCAAGGGCCTCTAAAACACTTTTCTAAGCCTTATTGCTGGTCATCACAGCGGATACGACAGAGTGGTTTAGTCAAAAACCGTTCCTCGGCGCATATTAAGTGCTCAATTGGCCATTTTGGACGGACCTATCCTGTATAAGCCATTATTTTGCCAAGAATTTTGTTAAATAGGCGGCGGCTCAAACTCCTTCAGCGCAATAAGCACTTGTTCCAGTAGTGTTCGGTGGTTTTCTTTGAGTTTCACAAATAGCTGCCGCCCCGTTTTGACGACTTTCGCTGCCATGGCATACAAACGCCAACGCAAGGTCATTGCACGATGATGTGCCAATTCCTCAGGCAGCAGTTGGCGCATGAGTGCAAATAAATTGTACGAAAGTGCGGAAATTAAAAAATACAGCGCATTGGCATTAAAGTCCGAGCAC
>Ga0105054_10006433_pt1 | contig 16376 bp, 5 predicted proteins | sample BON02_FD_78091 | JGI IMG/M metagenome (GOLD analysis project Ga0105054, IMG submission 78091) | Freshwater microbial communities from Lake Bonney liftoff mats and glacier meltwater in Antarctica - BON-02 (megahit assembly) | ecosystem: Environmental > Aquatic > Freshwater > Ice > Glacier...
CTGCTTGCAGAATGGTTTTCTCTGATAAAACCTCATATCTGGCATTTTCATTAAGGCGAGTTACGAAGAATATTCCCTGACCTGTCCAGTCGAAGTAATAATTATAGTTCACATAGCCCTTGTCAAAGACATATATTTCTCCTGATTGAGGATTAAGCTGTCCGAGAAAATCTTTGTCATTTTTACTTGACGCACTCATCCACACTATTTCTGGTACCAGAGAAAACATCACTTTTCCTGTTCCTGTTTGCCTCATCAGCTAAGGTACTCCGTGCAGGCTAAATTCAGTTATCCCAAAATAGCTCAAAGTAGTACCCAAAAATGGCAGGCTTTTAATAAGACCATTCAATGACTCTAGCTTACCTACAATTCCACAAAGCATGTACGCTAGCTGTTGTTTTGTTTTTAACTTTTTATAGCCCTTATCCGAATTGTGATCGGCTATAGCCCTGTGAAGTAAATGTTCTGGAATGTAAGAAAGCAGTTGACTGATGATTGGCATTCCACCTTTTTGGATAAATTGCATTCGGAAATTTGTGGTTCGAATAACAAATTTTCAACAAAAGGTCGAAGAAATGAAAGTTTTTAGACCTTTTGGATTCTCACCGTATGACAGTAACTTATTTAGGTATACTAGCTACAAAGTGCTGTAGCTATAAAGACTTCCACCACAGTAACTTCTCCTGTACTAGCATCTACTATTTTCAAGTCTTACCAGTAAAATAAATATATAGCTCATTGCCTACAACATGCTCTAGCTTCATCGAACCCCTCTTTTGGTATGCTTCTAATAATACGTCATAAACTGCGTGTAGCTATAAGGCTCCGATACAGAATGAGCATATTCTTGATAATGGTACAGAAAAGTAGGATGTTAAAGCCTCGAATCAGCTATCAATAATCATACTATTCAGATGGGAAAAACTCTCGTAATTCTTGATCGGTCTTATTAATAAGTTCTGAGATAAGTAAGTCATAAATAGCTCGAGGTAGCCGTTTATGGTATTGCGTGCAAGACCTAAGGTTCTGCCTGTTTTTCGATTGCTGTAACCGTCTAAGCGTAAAGTAAGCATTTGTTTTAAATCAATGGAATTCAGTTTGTAAGCCATATCTTATCTGTATTTATGATGTAGTAGCCCCAATTACTTGGTCTTATATAAAGCGGTACATGTTGGACCGAAATGACCTGAATGAAAAACCTATGATGGTACAAAACGAACTGAAATAGCTTTGATCATAATATCAGAAATGACACCATTCAACCCAAAATGTCTGGTACTATTTGAAACGGAATATATACGTCGTGTTGCGGATCAATTACGGAACATAGCATGGAGAACATATCCAGATTCCATTATACTTCGTCAATGATAACCGTACATTATTTAAATTAGTCTAATAACCAAACCAGATTGTCCTCAAATTTGGCGTAGTCATTCGGATTCTCCAAATCAAAGTAAACACTTTGTTTTGGAAGTTCTTGACGGATAAGCTTTACCAATGTGGTTTTCCAACCTGCCGTGGACCAACAATACCCAGAACGGGAAAATACGCGGCCAAACAAATGCACACCTCCGAATTTTTCTTTCGGGCATGTTTAAAATTTAAAATTAAATTTGACCGTTTAAAATGACAAGGGCAATAATTAAGCATTTCTTTTTGATAGTTTCCGCACACAATCTACGCCTATGTGGCTTACAAACTGAACTTTATATAAAAACGAAACGAAGAAATATGAAACTGGTTTATGTGCTTGTTTTATACTAAAAAACAATGGTTTTGTGAACGCCAGACGTACTCCGTTTCTGAAAAATACGACTACCCTGCTCTTTGTTATATTCAAGTGATATTAACCTAATTAACTTTCTCTTTCGGAAAATCAATAGTTTAATTGGAGGCAGCACTTGGCGTAACTTGACAAGGATTCTGAATCACGGCCTTAAAAACAGCACCACGCTCAACTTCAAAACCAGGGTTGAGCAGGATAGCATTTCCTGCCTGGTACTCGGCTTTTCCGTTGGGTTGGAGAATTTTATTTGTACCAGTGATATAGTCAATAGCCTGTTTCACGCCTGCGTTGGTGGAGATCGGGGTAGTATATAAAACCGTTTCGGCAACAACACTAATGCTTTCTACCGCTGATGTATTAGTTCCTCCTGCACAACCACCCGTCATCGTGACAGTGTAATTAAAAGTTCCTGCTACACTCGGTGTACCGCTGATGGTTACTTCGTTATTTGTCCAACTACCGCTTACACCCGCTGGTAAACCACTGAATGTAGCACCTGTAGCACCCGTAGTGGTATACGTTATATTGGTCATTGCTGTATTAATACACAGGCTTTGTGCAGCAGCAGATGATAAAGTGATGGTATTATCTCTCAATGTAAGATTTAAGGTGGCTAAGCTATCGCAACCAAGGGAATTCACCAAGGTGGCGGTTTGAGAACCAGCAACATCAAAGGTTAAACCATTCCAGGTAAAAGGCAAATCACTACTGCATATTGTACTGTCTTCTGAACTGGTGCTTGTTGTTACGAAACCGCAAGCACCTGAGCCGTTTGTTATGGTTAGACCACCGCCCGTGGTCCCCACCCAACCATCGCTAGGTATAAAGTTTATTGTCCCTGTAGTATTTGAATACAACACATAGACATTTGGATCCGTCCGTTGCTTTTGTGTGAAGCTCCATTTGGACCCATCCCAATACACTTCTTGATCGTAAAAACGACTATTAGCCCAGATCGATCTGGACCAAGAAGCTGTTCCATTTTTTCCACCACTATATTTATAAGGATTTCCATAAATAGAGGTGGCGACTGGATCTCCAAAAGTCAAGGTAAGGTCACGCTTCAGGTAAGTTGTACATTCATAGGTTGACATGGTTACCTGATTACTGGTAACCGTATCGGTAGAATGAAGTGCTTGTACCACCATATTCACTTTTATTATATCTCCATTTGCAATACTTGCATCAACCAAAGTGGTACTATTTGTGCCAACCTCAATTCCATTCTTTTTCCATTGATAAGTGGGGGATGTAAGACCATTTACGGGTGATGCGGTAAATGTTATCTCAGACCCAGCTTTTACATTAGTTGATAATGTGGCAATACTTACCGAAGGCTGACTACTTGGATTGACCGATAGGTTTAAATAGGCGATGCTGTCACACCCCGCAACGTTTATAGTTGTATCACTATAAGTACCTGTAACCGTATAACTGATACCATTGAACAAATAAGATTGGTCATTATAAATGACCACATTCTTGGTAGAACTCGAAGCATCACAAACAAGTACAACAATTGGCGTGCTGGTGCTGGACCCCTGCTGACAAAACGATGAAGCAGCTGTACTGGAGATAGCCACCTTGATCGCGTCGCCCGTTATTAAATCTGAAAGAACTAATTGATCATTTGATGATTCGCTGAGTAGCGTATCATTTTTATACCAACTATAATAAGGTGCATTTACAATCTCGTCAGGAACCGCAGTGAATGTAACTGCGGTATCAGGAGCAAAGCGAGTAGCAGATGCAGTGAATGATTGCAATGTGGGAATAACTGATTGCGTCACACTCAGTTGCAGAACAGCACTGCTGTCACAACCCACGCTATTGGTAAGAAGAGCCACGTACTCACCCGCTGAAGTATAATCTACCCCATTGAACGCGTAAGTGCTCCCCGAGCAAATCGTTGCCACGGTAATGGAGCTTGTCTTTGGTTTTACGGTTAGATTAACTTGGTCTGTAAACTCGCAACCTGCTCCGGTAGAAGCGGAAATGGTGTACACCGTAGATTGAGTCGGCGAAAATTTTGCCGGATTACGTAAAGTTGAAGTAAAATAACCGTCGTTAGACAGCCATTGGTAAGTAGTAGCAATAGGAGTTCCGGTAATGCTTACATTATCAACAAAAGCTTCCACTGCGACTCCCTGAAAATGGGTTCCATATAATTGATACCTTAGGTAAACTACGGGCTTATTTAGAAAGCCATTTCCTATATTTATTCGGGTAGGGCGTGTTGTAGAAAAGTCACTATCGGCAGATGAACTTCTTGTAAAAACAGGAGTCCAATTTAAGCTATCACTCGAAATCAAAACTTTTATATTTCCATTATTAAAATTAAAAAAATCATATACAAAAGATAAAGTAGCACCGCTATACCCTACGGTACTAAAAGCGGGGGATTGAAGTATAGCGTTCGTTATATCGCCGCTGCCACTATTAGAATTGGAGGAACAAAAGTAAAATTGACTATTATCAGCACTTGTAAAGGTTTTCCAGAATTCGCTATGTGGAGATGGCTTGAGCGACCACGCTGTTGAAGCTGGGTTTGAACCCGTACTTAGGTTAACTTGGGTCCAATTATTAGTAGCTGAATTAAAGTTGTCCGATAATATCGTAGCGGGAGGATCCTGAAAAGCCGTAGCATACAAATTGACTGAATCACCTTGACAAATACTAAGACTCGATGCAGAAGCTACTACACTCCCCGACTGAATAGGATTAACCGAAAGTCTAAGTACCACGTTACTATCGCATCCTGCTCCGTTTCGCAAGTACATTGTTTTACTGCTGGCTTCCGTAAACGTAATACCCTCCCAAACGTAGGGTAAATTGTTTTGACAAACAGTTTTATCTACCAATGTTCTGATCGTATCCGCTATAGCAAGATTCAAAGTAGCAGAACTATCACATCCAAAATAGGACGTTAAGGAAGCCGTTTTACTCCCGGCACCTGTGAAAATTAGCCCGTTCCATTTATACGGAAGCGATCCTGAACATATTATAGAATTGGTGGTAGAATGCAATGGAACAGGGTAGGTAATTTGAGTATAACCTATTTCTTTTCTACAACCTTTTGAATCACTCACAGAAGGAGCTAGACCAACATAGCTAGGTACGCCTGGGGGTGCTATGGAGTCCGTTCCCCCGCTTCCATCACCCCAAAAATAACTGTAGGGTTCAGTTCCTCCGGATGCAACTATGTAAGTGACCCCACAATTTTGTAAACTTCCGGCAATTACCTGTGCAGTTAAAGCAGTAGGTTCTGTAATGGTGACGGGTTCAGAAACGCCTACGCAATTATTAGCATCTGTTATCGTACAGACGTATTGATCAGGAAAAAGATTAGTTTGTAATCGAAGGTCTCGATTATTACCTACGTTCGCTGACCAAGAAAAAATATAAGGGCTTTGGCCACCAAATGCACTTGCAAATGCCGTGCCTCTATCACCAAAGCACCTTATATGTTGCAACACGCCAACCTCTATGAAATTCTTAAGATCAAATACATCTAAAACTAAGGTTGCCAAACTATCACTGCCGTTGGCCGCTGTAAGCTGAGCAGTTTTAGCTCCAATTTCATTAAAAGTTAATCCGTTCCACGTGTAGGGTAGGGAACTGGTACATATCCTTTTGAAAGTAGTTGAAGGTTCTACCTTTTTATCAGGTACTAAAATATTATTTTGAGAACTACAGCCACTTGCATCAGTAACTGTACAAAAGTAATAGCCCGGCTGAAGGTTTTTTGCTGTATCGGAGGTGGATACATTTGGAAGCCAAGCATACGAATAAGAACCCGTGCCTCCAGATGGACTGGCAATAACATCTGCTGAAGCATTATTCTGCGAAAAGTTAACGTGCATTGAAACCAAAACAGTGTCTGGTTCAAAAATGGCTACTGTTGCCGTAGCTGCACACTGATTTGCATCTTTTACGGTAACCTTGTATTGCCCCTGCGGCATCGGGTCAGGAGCATAAGACCCATCACTCCCGCTTGGGTACCAATTATACGTGTATGGTGCTGATCCGCCTATTACTTGTACACTTGCTTGTCCATTACTGCCGCCATGGCAAGTAACATTTTGGGTGGTAAATACGAGTGAATCAATTTTACTGAACGTTCTCACTTTTAAATTCAACGTAACGATGCTATCACATCCTGCAATACTAGCTAAGTTCTTAGTATAGATTCCCGATGAAGTCAAGGAGTCTCCTTCAAATACATAACTTTCCCCATTACAGATACTGTCTGAGACAGCTGTATTTATGATGGGTCGGACCGTTACATTTACCTTTTGACTACTGGTGCACGCTGTTGTTGCATTGACTGTTCTTAAATTATACGTTGTTGAAGTTGTTGGATAAACAATGCCCGGATTTTGAGAACTGGTAACAAATCCAGTTGGTAATGATGACCATGCGTATGTAATAGGTGCATAAGATATGAGACTTACATTATCTATTGACCAGCTATTTCCATTCACCGTGTGATAAACAAACCTTATTTTAAGATTGGGTTCACCTAAATAATCTTCCAACGATACCAGTTGCGTGGCAAATTCTCGATAATCTCCGACATTGTTAGTTGGATTTTCATGGTAAACGGTCGTCCAGCTTGAACCATTGTCTACCGAAGCCTGCATACTTATTGAATCTTGTTCGTAACCTACTTGTTCGTAACCTAAGTGCAGAAAATGTTCAAACCGAATGTGAGGGTTTGAGATTCCAACCGTACTGAAGGAAGGAGATTCTAATCGTGTATCGGTAACTTCACCCGCTTGAGTAATTACACTTCCATTTTGCCGCATGCTGCTACTATTGTAGAACTGTGACTCATCATTGCTACGAATATAGAAAGGAAAACCGTACCCATATTTCACCAACTTCCATCTTGATTCAGGTTCATTACCTACTAAACTATAATTGAAAGTTTGCCAATCGTTGGTTGTAGCATTAAAGTTTTGTGTCCAAATAAAAGTACTGTCACTTAAGGCTATTTCTGAAAATAAATCAATTGGTTCTCCTTCGCAAATAATTTGATCCACTGGAAATGCCGAAATTACTGGCTCGCTTGGTAACAAATTCAAAACGGCACTGCTATCACAGCCGTTTGCCGAAGTAAGATTTACCGAATAGGTACCGGTTTTTTCCAATGTTAAACTATTCCATGTATAAGGAAAGTCTGAATCACAAATAAGATGCGTGGTAATTGATTCTGAAGCTGGATTTTGAATGACATTAATTCCATTTATGGAAGCGGTACAACCCTTAGCGTCTGTGACCAAAAATGAATATTCACCTACACATAATAAATCGCTAAGGGCAGAATTTCCACCAGAAGGCGACCAAGCGTATTGGTATGGCCAGGTTCCACCGCTAACATTTGCTTGTTTTGTGGTGCCACTTAAATAAGGTCTAGTTTCAAAATAACCTAAACCGGTGCGTAACTTCGCAGGTTCTGTAATAACTACCTCTACGATGGTGTTACAACTGGCTTGATCTGTGATGGTGCAGGTATAATTTCCTGCAAGAAGACCTTAAATGGTTGAAATTCGTGGGGCATTCGAAACAGACCCATCACTTAGATTCCATTTAAAGCTGTACACGTTAGCTGCCGGGGATTCGGCCATGTCTATTTGTGCACTTCCATTATTGCCCTCAAAACAACTAACTGGTGTTTGCTGAATACCAGGAAAACCCGAAAATTGAATTCCAGCCCTTACTGATAAATCTAAGGTTGCGGTACTGTCACAACCCACTGAATTAGTAAAATGTGCCGATTTAGTACCGGCACTAGTAAATATTAGCTGATTCCAGGTAAAAGGCAATTCACTTTGGCAAATGGTTTTGTTTGAGTTAGAAAAGCTTGCCTCTCTTACCGCTAAAACAACGGTTACGGTTGTATCACAACCACCAAATTCAGCCCGAAAAGTGTTTGTTTGTGTACCCGCTTCGCTAAAAGTCATGCCATAAGAATTGTACGGCAATTCGCTCGAGCAAATATTAACGGGAATTGTTCCTAAATTGAAAGGAACTCCAGAATTGTTAACCGTAACGATAACGTCTTTCGTATTTGAACAGCCCGTTACCATATCAGTAGAAGTTAATTGAAAAGTGGTAGTTTCTGTAATTCTTATACCAGTCGGATTCGAAGATGTATGATCAAACTCAACTTCCGGGGTAGAACTCCACTGATAGCTGTTTGTTAATGGCGTTAATGGATAGGTTGCGTATAAACTTATGGGCAATGACGTATCACAAACACTGGGCGTATTTGCAACGGGATTATTTGTTGGTTCACCTTTCAGGGATAAATGTAAGGTAACGGTACTATCACAGCCAGCTGCGTTCGTTAGAACTACATTACTGGTACCCGCAGAAGTTAGACTAAGGCCATTCCAAGTAAATGGTAATGCACTCGGACATACAGCTAAGTCTATGTTAGTACTAGAAGGTTGCTTCACACTTACTGCTACAGAATCTATCCCATTTGAGCTGGTACTTGTACAAGCAAAGTTATTTGAAGTTGTACAAAAATACTTCGTATTTACCGTAGGATTCACAACCGGATTTTGAAGGTCAGAAGTAAAACCTGCGGGACTGGAAGACCAATGGTAGGTTTGATTTTTTTTGTAGCCTATAATTTTGAAATTATCAATTGCTACGAACGGAAGTTTCTGATCATCATAAAGTGTTTTAAATCTGATCAACACATTGGGTGATTGGCTAAACTGCGTCAAATCATATTTTCGGTCCTTCCAGCTATCACCACCGCCTGCTTCATATTGACCAGCATCTAAAACAATCCAATTAACACCATCAACGGAAACTTCAAGGTCACGTCGTGTATCAGAAACTCTTTCTTGAAAACTCACTTGTGCAGCATCGTAACCCACCAAACTAAACGCGGGACTTTGTAAAACAATGTCGCCGTATATTGATTTATCCCAAAAAATAACACCTACGTCATTACTTCTTGCAAACTCAGGTAAGTAGGTTAGGTAGGGATAATTAGGTTTACTAAGCAAAAAGGCAGAATTATCTCCAGTAACAATCGTTTTTGTATTTCTTTCATACCCACTAAACCGCCCAGACGTTATAACTTGAATGAGGTTAGTAAAACGATAGCCGCTTGGTCTTACATCAAATTTTACAGAATCCGTTTCTTCAGTTGTGATTGGACTATAAAGAGGTCTCTCGTTATAGCTAGAATTTATCTGGGGATACGTGATACTTCTGCCAAAACTATGATTGGTTTGCGTCCAATTTCCCATCCCATTATTGAAATTTTCATCCAACACAATGGAAGAATCCGTGGTGACGTTTCCAAGACTGTTGATTGCCGTCAAATTAATCTGCCCACCACTACAAGAAATGAGTCCGCTTGCGTTTACAAAAATTTCAGTTAATACTGGTGAAGGACTTATGACTATCCCGCCCCCATTATCGCTACTAAAAACACCAGGACTACTTGCTTCTATTCGTATCCGGTAGTTTGAGCCAGCTAAAATATTACTCGGTATAGTTACTGCAATTGGATCAGTGCTACCGCCCGATCTTGTACCTATTACAGAACTACCACTACTAAATTTCCCTAAATTATTACTTAATATAACAGTAAAGGTATTACCAGTACCAAAGCTATTACAGCCCACCGTAAATGGAACATTAAAGGTAGTACCGGCACAAATATTTTTCGGTAATTCTCCCATTTGAATAAGATGCGAAGAAGGATAGTACTCTTGGAGATCTTTAACGTTAGGTGCATTGGAAACACCAATACCGGCATAGCCTCTTACCCCATCACTAAAACCAACAGCCCCTTTTAAGGGCATTAGTAGCGAAGCTTTTGCTACCCAATTATTACTTGTAGTTGATAAGTCTAATTCATATAATTTATTTTGAACGATAGTACTCTGTACACCTCCGGCTATATACGCTTTACTACCAATGGTAAAAGCTACCGCTTCGGATAGTCCTACAGGAAGATTTGCATTACCTAATCGCGTCCATGTATTGCTATTTGAATCATAGGAATAGAAATCCTTAAAAGGGGACGCAGCACCTATTCCTGAACCAATAAACCCTTTTTGATCATAAGAAAAACCAACCGCTTCATGCCTTGCTGTCCCAAGAAAAGCAGCTCGTATCGTCCAGCTATTGGTGCTTTGATTGTACCTGTAAAAATCATTTTTGAAAGAACCATCGAAACCTGTACCCACAAAACCACGATTATCAATGGTAAAAGCTACCGCACCCGAACGTGGCGTGCCAGGAAAGTTTTCCTTTTGTAACCATGAATTGGTAATGGGGTCGTATTCGTAGGTATCCTTAAAACGCCCCGAGCCATTTCTTCCAGTGGTTACATATCCTTTGTTCCCGATTGTAAAGGCAACCGCCATACTTCTTCCCCCTCCCGGAAATGGGGCTTTTTGAGTCCACACATTCGTGGTTAAATCAAGTTCCCAAAAATCATTGAAGTAAGAAGTCCCGTCAAAACCTGTGCCCACATATGCTTTATTATTGATGACAAAAGAAATGGCATCTTTACGACCTATGCCAGGAAACTGAGGCCTGTAGGTCCAATCATTCCCTGAATGGCCAGTTAAAATTAATGCTGTATTATTTTCGGTAAGATCATTCACGCAAGAAGTACCAGAACTTATTCGGGTTACCGTAATTTTGTACGAGCCGCTTAGATCCAGTGAAGGTGTTTGAAAACTACTTTCGCCGTTATTAAAAACAGTATTTGCGGTACGGGTTTGAATGCCGCCGCCGTTTTGATCTGTTATTGTGTAGTTAAGAGAATAAGTCCCATTCTCCATAGTTTTTGAAGATAACCTTACTGTTCTTGGTACTGAAGTAGCATTAGTTCCACAAGCATTATCTACGCTTATTTGAGAGAGCTTATAGGTGGAAAAAGTGATATAAAAATCTACCATTCCGTCGGCACCATTTCCACCAGGACCATTTGATGTTTGAATAGTCAACGCTTGTGCGATATTAGGACCCCAAAGTTCATCTATTACTAATGCACCTAAATCACCTATTAATTCTTCAAGAACTATTTGTATAAGATCATAAGCAATATCAGTGCCGCTCCATGCACCCCCCCCACCTCCGTAACCAGGATTTGTGCCACCCGAAATAAATGTACCACCATTACTTCCACCTGTGGTTAAACCCCAACCGCCGCGATACATTCCAACACTGCCAAAAATATTATAACCAGACTCCCCATACTGACTGCTGCTTGCCTTGCCTCCACTACCCCCCCAAATAGAATAATCAGGCTCACCCTTATCAGCTCTATAATTATTGTTAGGGGTTGGAGCCTCTCCCGGATTTCCTCCGGCGTTACCCTCATTGCTAGAATTTGAAATCACCGCACCGTACCCACCAGGAGAAATCACCAGATTACTAAAATTAGAAGCCGTTCCATTACCACCTGCCATAGGGCTAGAACCAATCCCACCACCAAGTCCACCAAGTCCACCGCTTCCTACGGTAAAAGGATAGGAGGTACCTGAAGTAAGGCTTACCGCCTTACCAGCCCAATTACTACCACCACCTCCTCCTCCCGAATGCAAATAAACTGATAATGCATCCATGGGTACGGGTACCCTTGCACCACTGGAAGCACCGCCACCGCCACCGCCCCACATGGAAACATTTGCGGCTGTTACGCCACGGCCTACATTCAACGTTTGATTTCCTGCGGTTGTAAACCTCACTCTTACAGAGGTAGTGCTAGAATTGCTAGATTGAATGTCAATGTCTTGAGCAAAGGCAGTAGCGGTAAAAAGTACTGCGGATAGAAAGGTAAAAAGCTTTTTCATATTCATGGTAATCTTAAAAATTATAAGTTTGGAAACGGCAGAGAAACAGCTCTTTGAGCTTACAATCTGCCTTCTGGGTGAGGTGATTGATTCTTCTGGGACACCTGATTTCAGTTGTTATTTTCTTTGAATAAATAGATAGACGACTCATATACATGTATAATTGACGAGCGAATAGAGTTACACCCATTTCAACAAAAACTGCCCACCTCATTCACTTACTAAAATCAGCGGGAGGCAGCCTTTTATTTTTTGAGCTATAATTTCCTTTTGGATGATTTATTCAGCAAAGATACATCACCACTACCCATACATTTGGGGCATGTATCCCCGACATTTGGGGAATTTTGATATAATTTGGTCTTTTTTTGGAAAAATGGAGAAAAAAAATAGCTTTGGACTTTACTTAATTCTCATAAGAGGAAGGAGCTTTTCCGAAGTTTTCTTTAAACAGTGCAGAGAAATATTCGGTATTTTGGAAGCCGACTTGTAGTGCCACTACATTAATAGCCATCCCTTTTTCTAAGAGATTCTTAGCTTTTTGTAACCGTATCGCTCTTATATACTTGGTCGGTGTTAAGCCCGCTAATTCTTTGATTTTATTGTATAACGTTTTGCGATTGATAGACAAGACATCAGCTAAAAAGTCTACAGAAAAGGTAGAATTATTCATTTCTTTAAAAATCAACTGTTCTAACGTTGTTAACCATTCTTGATCGGTTTTCGAAATCGTAATTTCCTTGGGCTGCTCTAACGTATCCTCGGGAATGACTTGTGTAGTTGCTACCCTTTCCTTATAGTTTCCCAACAAGTTTTTGACCCTTACTAATAACTCTTCTTCGTCAAAAGGTTTCAATAAATAGTCATCTACCCCAATCCGCAAGGCGTTCAAACGGGTTGGTATTTCCGCCCGAGCCGTGAGCATAATAAAGGGTAATCCTCGCCATTTATCATGGGCTTTGACCTTTTTCAAAAACTCAAAACCATCCATAATCGGCATCATTACATCGCTTAGAATCAATTGGCAGTTGGCGGTTGGTAGCTTTTCCAGTCCTTCTTGTCCGTTTTCTGCGGTAATGATATTATAATATGGCGATAAAATGTACGTAAGATAATCCCGCAAATCAAAGTTATCTTCCACGATTAAAATCGTTTCTTCTTTAACATCCGCTGGTGTATTTTCGATTAGTGAAATAGGTGGGGTGATGACCTTTTTTTCATCATTGATGATAAGCTGCTCTTCGGTAGTTATCATCTTGATTATTTCCTTTTTAGGAAATTGCAGATAGAAAGTTGAACCTGTTTCGATTTCATTGATTTGGCTTTCTGCCCACATGTTGCCCTTCATCAGTTTGACGAATTCCATCGACAAGGCTAAACCTATCCCTAAGCCACCTTCGGCCTTTTTATTACTGCTTGACTGAAAAAAACGGTTAAAAACATTCGGTACGTCTTCAGTAGAAATACCTCTGCCATTGTCTTTTACGGAGATTTGCATCGCTTTACCGAGGTCTTGAATATGGACGATTACTTTACCGTTTTTAGCGGTGAACTTAAAAGCATTGGATAAAAGGTTATTCAATATCTTTTCCAGCTTATTTTTATCTACTTCTATCTTCAAGGATGTAGGAATCTCAGATATAAACAGCAACTCGGTCTCTTGAACATTTGCAATAGATTCAAAATTACTGATAACTGACCGCAGAAAGGTACAGAAAACTATGGTTGTTTCTTCTAAGACCAATTTATGTGCATCCAGTTTGGTAAGGTCTAAGATTTCACTGACAAGCTCTATCAATTTTTGGGTGTTTTGTTTTGCCTTGGTGAGCAAGGCAAAGTCTTGGCTTGTTAATTTTTGGCGGTTGAGTACTGATTGAATTGGACCTTGAATCAGGGTAATCGGAGTGCGTAACTCGTGCGAGATATTTGCAAAAAAACGGGATTTGGTCGCATCTATTTCCTTGAGTTCTTCGGCTTGTTGCTCCACCCTTTTGGTACGTTCCTTAACCAAACTTTCTAATTCGATTTGTCTCGCTTTTAATCTTCGGTTTTTAGTACTAAAAAAATAAATGATACTTCCCGCCAATGTTCCGATGGAGATAAGTACGAACCACCAGGTCAGATAGAACGGACGAAGAACGATAATATCAATTATTAAATTATTTTCTGCCGAGACATTATTCAAAGTATTCGCCGTAACAATTAATTGATGTTTACCATAAGGTAATTGTCCGAATTGAATATACCGACTTTTTTGTGTGGTCCAACCCGAGGATAGACCATTTACTTTTAGTTGGTAACGGTATTGATTATTATCAACATTTTGATAATTAAGTAATCCGACTTCAAATGAATGAATGTAATCGTTGGGTTGAATGACGATTTCTTTATTGGCGATAGCCGTTAAGGTATTATCAACTATAATTCCGTGTTTTTTATCAAATTGTTCATATTTAAGTATAGTAAGAATAGATTTTATTTCTTCTTCATTGGCCTGAAAGTCTTTTGGATAAAAAGCCGTAACGCCACCTAATCCACCAAAAAATAAACGTTGAACGCTATATTTATCTCGATAACTAAAATGTGATATACGGTTAAATTCTTTTTGGCCAATCCCATCTTTAGGCAAATAGTTTTTAATCGCAAAAGTTGTTTTATTCATTCGGATAATCCCGTGATCACTACTCATCCAAAGATTACCGTAATCATCAGGATATATCGCATAAATCACATTATCGGGTAAACCGTCAGTAACCGTCAATTGTCGATATTCATTTTTTGCTTTATTCCAGCGGATAACTCCATTTGTTGTCGCTAACCAATAAATGCCTGCCTCATCTTGATACAAATGTTGAACGTTATCCGTCGGTAAGAACTGCTTTTTAGTTTGGTTGATATTATAAATGCTTTGAAAACGCTTATTTTTCTCATCCAATAAAACCAATCCTTGATTGGAACATAGCCACAACCAGTCTTTATTCTTTTTATCTCTGATGATGGTTTGGATAGTGTAATCTTCTTTGATTAGAGGGTTTGGAATTGATTCACTTTTTTTAGATTCAATATCAAAAATGAATAAGTTCTTTTCCGTTCCAAACCATAATTTCTTGGAGGAAAGATTAGATGGAAAAATAGACCACACAACTTCATTTAAGCGTGAACCATCAGTAGTAATTAAGTCATAGGTAGAAAGCCGTCCATTTTTCCAAAGACCAATATACGCTTCTCCCCCTATCCAAATACCTTCTCTTGAGCCATAAACTGGACGCTTGCTACCCGTAATTGGAATATTAGACCATTGCTTGGATTTAAAATTAAACTTCCCGATGCCCTTATATTCGAAAGCCACTGTCATTTCAGTCGAACCCACTTCAATACCACGAGCAGGCAGCGGTTTACCATAATGATATTCAGGATTTTCAAAAAAAGAAAACTTATTTTCCTTGAGTTCAATAAGATAGAAACCAAAGGCGGTACTGGCCCAAGCCCTGTTTTTGTTATCAAAGTATAGTTCTCTAAAGTTATTAATATCAGCTAAAGCTATTATTTGTCCTTGCTTTTTATTGTAAACTTTCAGGACCGCATTATCTGCATCATAAATCCAATCCTGATGATTTTGATGGTTTTGTATGTCTACATAGGAAAATTCAGCCTTAGCATTTCTATTACGAAGAAAAACTAAAGAATCTTTAACGAGGGAAAAGACAATATCATGATACGTTAAATCTGAATCCCGATAATTAAAAAGAAATGCTCCTGAATCGGAAATATATTGAATCGAATAATTCTTATCTTCTACTATTGGCGGGGTTTTTATCTTTTGAAAACCTTCTGAGGAATAGTAGCTATATAATTCTTTATCGTTTGATTTATTAAAAGTGTAAATAAAAACTCTTCCCCGCTTATCCGTAACAAGCTTTTGGGTTTCTAAATACTCAAAAAAACGCTTATTTAATAAGATACAATCCTTCCCAAAATTTTCTGTAATCGTTTGAAATTTTTCTGTTTTAGGGTTAAAAAAAACAATGGTTTTATCGGTTAATATCCATAACCAACCTTCATCGTCTTGAATGATGTCATGTATGTACCTTAAATCCACGCCATGATCCTTACCCAACCAATGTTTGAAATGATAGCCGTCAAAGCGGTTTAAACCATTATCAGTACCAATCCATATCATATCCTCACGGTCTTGAAACACGCATAACACGTTTCGGTGAGATAAGCCGTCTTTAGTGGAAAAGTGCTGAACATCGGCTATATACTTATTTGGGTCGGACAAAGATTGTCCGTTCAAGTCAGTGATTGAGATAATAAGGTGACTCAAAAAAAGGATAACTATTTTTTGTTCTATACCCAAAATGTCGTTTTGTAGATAATATTCAAATAACGCTTATTTCTGTGCCAAATGTAAGCTGTGTGTTCCCTAAATTTACCTTCTACTTGAGAGGGAAACTTGCGGGTTTAAGATGTTGTACAAAAAAGAGGCGATTTTCCTCGTTTTGAAAATCAGCGTTTATACTTGCATTAGTTTTAGTCCTAGCAGAGGATTTGATACGGTTTCTGATTTGTGTTTCCAACTGGTTTTGAGTCGAGTGTTTTAGTCTCAGATTGTTGAGCGGCACAGCTTAACCCACCTTGCAGCACTTCTGATACAAAACGACCTTTAGCTGATAGAAAGCTAACCAATCCACTCTCAGTTGAGGTTTTAAGGCACTTTTTTATAGAAAAATGCTTGTAGGCCCCCC
>Ga0105054_10006437_pt1 | contig 16368 bp, 18 predicted proteins | sample BON02_FD_78091 | JGI IMG/M metagenome (GOLD analysis project Ga0105054, IMG submission 78091) | Freshwater microbial communities from Lake Bonney liftoff mats and glacier meltwater in Antarctica - BON-02 (megahit assembly) | ecosystem: Environmental > Aquatic > Freshwater > Ice > Glacier...
GGCATATCTCGTGCAGGCCGCCGGGATCAGGAAGGCATTGACGACCGGCGACCGCGTGGTCGGCCGAAAGGTAGGGCTCACGTCAGCATCGGTGCAGAAACAACTCGGGGTCGATCAGCCTGAATGGCGAGTTCGTGAAATGTAGGACTACTGCAGATGCTCTTCGCCAAGACATCGAGGGTGTTGCTCAAGAGGTTCCCTATGCCCTTGCCCTCAAGGTGGCCGAAAAAGTTCTTCTCGGAGCGCTCCCTCAACGTACAGGGAGAGTGAATTGGGTGGCAACGAACGGCCGTAGCCAGAAAGTTCTGCTCGAATTGGCATCGCAACTCCAACCCAAGAGCGTCGTCCGGTCGCTACCGGCCCACGAACGACAGGCTGTCGCGATCGCACGTCCATTGGCGTTGAAGAGCCGAATGCTCATATTCGTCGACCCAACCAGTTCACTCAGTACTGAGCAGGTTGATACTTTCTCCAAAATCGTTGCTGAGTTGAGGTGTCTAGGAAGTGCCATGGTGCTTATCATCCAAAGGCTAAAGGAAGCTGCACTGATCACCGATCGGTTCACTGTCCTTCGAGACGGTCGAAGGATCACCGAACGTACCCGCAAGGCGTCCAGCGAATCGATTGATGAATTGGTGAGCGGCAAGACGTTTGAGTCATTCAAAGGACCAGTTCCGTTGTTGCGAACTAAACAGCTGTTGATGTTGCGAGGGTCGTCAGACGGTAAAGCAATTAAGGACCCCCAGTTTACCGTCTTTGAGGGCGAGATCGTTGGTGTATCCAGGTTGATCGGTTGTGATCCTCCTGAGATGTTACGGTCAATCTTCGGCGCCTCAATTCGCATGCAGGGGTCGGTGAAAATGGCCGGAAAGGAATTGAGCCCGGCGAATCCGCGCTCTGCTATCGATGCCGATATAGAATTGGACACTAATGTTCGTCGCGGTGAGAAACTCAGCTTTGGCGAGATGATGTCGACGTGAGGGCTGGGAGTACGCCGGCTGTGCGCCGGAACCGAAGCCGGACATGAGTTCGGGATACGGCGATCGCGCCCGCATCGGCCATCTCTACCCATCTGGAGGACTCTGCGATTTCGAAATCCAGGCCATGGCACCGGCGGGTGTTCAGTTCGTGACAACCCGGATGCCGTTTCGCCGGACCGGACTTGAGGATGACCGACGTATGGCCGACGATTTAGAATTCCATGCCCTGCTCGTCGCTGATGCGGAGGTCGACCTCATTGCCTTCAACTGCACAGCAGCAAGCATCGCGACCGGTTCGGAAGAGATACGCCGAAGGGTTGAAGCTGCCACCGGGCTGGGTTGCGTGACGACGATTGACGCGGTGCTCTTTGCACTCCGGGCACTGGACATTTCGCGTCCGGCCCTGATGACGCCTTATCCCGACGACGTGGTGAGCATGGAGCGGCGATTCCTCTCAGCCCAAGGAGTCACCGTTAGAGGCATCGCCGGCTGGCCCTGCTCGACCCCCGTTGAACAAGCGCGGGTTCGGCCCGAAGAATGGTTTGCACGTGCTACGGACATGGACCTGAAAGAAGCCGACGGCCTTCTGATTAGTTGCGCTGGGGTTCAGGTCTCCTCGGTGATCGAACGGATCGAATCTCAGATCGGCAAGCCAGTAATCACCAGCAATCAAGCGCTGTTGTGGCACGTCCTCCAAACACTGGAGATCGAACTGCCCGTCGAGGGGTTTGGACGCCTCCTTTCGGGCAGTTCCGGTTGAGCCAGCGCTGAGACGAAGAATTTTTACCTAGCGACGAAGGGGCACGGCTTGCATAAGGCATACGCGGAAACGCGATTTGGACAGATTCACTATGCAGAATCCGGGGCCGGTGAACCGGTGCTTTTTCTCCACCAGACGCCCCGATCATGGGATGAATACCGTGACGTTCTGCCCATCCTGGCCCCGAAATACCGCGCGATTGCCATGGACACCCTCGGGTTCGGAGCATCCTCGGGCTATGATTGCATTTGGTCGATAGAGCTTTTCGCTGACGCTGTCGAGGGGTTTCTTGCGGATATGAAGATCGAATCGGTTTCCTTGGTTGGTCACCACACTGGTGGTGTCATTGCCATGGAGGTTGCTGCGAGAAACCCATCGCTTGTGAAAAACCTTGTCCTATCGGGCGTTCCCTATGTTGACGAGGATCGAAGGAAGTACGTTGCCGGCCGACCTCCCATCGATGGGGTTGAACCAAAGGCTGATGGCTCTCATCTGTTGGACCTGTGGAATCGACGCACGGATTTCTATCCCATGGATAGACCCGACTTGATTACTCGCCTCGTCCAGGACGCTGTCCGGGTGATTGACCGTGTCGAGGAAGGCCACGTTGCAGTCAACTCATGCTTGATGGAAGAACGTATCGGACGTGTACAGGCGCGAACGATGATCGTATGCGGCGAACTGGACTCGTTCTCTCTTCCCGATGTACCGAAGTTGCAAAACCGGATCGCCGGGTCCGTGACAGAAATTCTCCCGAACACCGGGGTCTCGTCCGTTGACCACAGTCCGGAACAGTTCGCGAGGGCTGTGATCAGATTCCTCGACAGCGATGCGTGTCACACGCCGTGACATCTCACCACAATCCCCAAATTGCCTGGATCAGCCTGGGAGGAACCCTCCAGTCTGTAGGACATTCCAACCTGGACTTTGATCGCTACGGAACGACGGGCTTGCAGAAGCGACCTGGCGAAATCCTTGATGACCTCGGTCCGACGATGGATTTCGTAACTATTGCGGTTCACGAGGTGGCGAGCAATCCGAGTCACGACCTCAGCCTGACCGACATCGCGGAGATTGCCCAACGAATCTCGCGCATTGCTCTCAGCGGCGACGCAGACGGGGTTGTCGTCAGTTGCGGAACCAATGGTCTTGAGGAACTGGCGTTCGCACTGTGGCTATTTGGCTTGCCTCGCGTCCCGATCGTCATCACGGCTGCAATGCGCCCTCCGACGGCGCTTGCTTCTGATGCGTATCTCAACCTTGTCGACGCGATGGCCATTGCGACAGCCCCGGAAGCGAAGGAATCCGGACCGCTGATTGTGATGAATCGTCAGGTCCTGCCTCCCGCGTACGCGTACAAAATGCATACTGATCGTGTTGACTCTTTTCAATCGTCTCAAGGTTTGCTCGGCGAAATCGGAGCGGATGGTTCTGTTCGGTTCTACGGGGGATCAATTCCGGTATCACCGGGGTTCGCGCTCGACACCTTTGACAGTGGCCTTCCTCGGGTGGACATCGTGTATTCGCACCTTGGAGCAGATGGAGTTGTTATCGACGCCTCTGTCGCGGCAGGGGCGGTCGCGATTGTTTGCGCCGGTATGGGGGCGGGCTATCCCACAGCTACACAAAGTCATGCTTTGAGCAAGGCTGTGAGCGACGGTGTTCTCGTTTGTCGCTCTCGTCGGACGCCGGAAGGTCGCGTGATACATGCCGATGAGGACATGCTTTCCAGTGAGAGTCTCACGCCGCAGAAGGCACGACTGGTTCTGTGTTTCGCCCTGGCGGAAGGCTGGTCACGCGCGAAGATCGACGAATTGTTCCGAACGTTTTGACCGCCTTCGAGGTGCCCCATTTATTTTTGCACGGGCTCTAAGATCGTCGCCGGTTCGTTTCGCTGGTCGTATTCCGATGTGAGCGGTGGGTTTTTTGTGAGTTTTGCGGCTTGGATGGATCGGGTAATCTCCGCGGCGTGCAGGGTGAGTAGCTTTTGGACGCGGTCAATGTCCCGGGCGATAGCGACCGGGTTCAAACTATCTCAATGGGCAAGCAATTCGGCTTCTTTCTCCGGTGTGAGGATCCCTGAATCAATCAAGCGATCCAATAGTGTCCGGGGGAGTGTCATAAACACGTGAGCGTCGACCGTCACTGGTTGTGGACCAACCAATGGGTTTCTTTGTCGGGGTCAGGTCGTTCAACCGGTCCATGACCATTGGCCATAGCTCGTTGAGTAGCACCCTTGTTTCTTTTGTGTCATACCGCCAATCGTAGTCGTAGTCGTAGCGGCGTAAGAGCTGATTATCTTTCGATTCGATCGTGGCTTGATCATTTTTCTTGTATGGTAGTGAACGAGTGAAATAGATACCAGATCGTTGGCCCATGCGATTACGTCATGGTTAATGGACTCACTTCCGTTATCAAATCTGAGGTGTATCAAGGTTCTTGGACATGTTGTCTCTTAGTGAGAGGATGGGCCCATGTCCTAGAAGAGACGGAAGTTTTCACCACAGTTCAAGGCTGAGGCAGTTCAGTGATCGAGACCGGTCGTCTGATCAATGAAATTGCTAAGGAGTTGGAGATCCATGAGGGTACGTTGGGCCATTGGATCAAGCGATGGAAGGACGAGAATCCGGAGCCGGAAACGGCTTCAACTCGGATAGAAGACCCCGGCAGAAGTATTCAACGAACAACCACTCTTACGCCAAAAAGTCAGGGTTGCAACCACCGGTTGAATCTGCATGCCGAAAACGGTCCACTTTTAGATGATCGTTAACAAACACCGAAACACAGTTAAAGAGATAGTCCCGGAAACTCCCCTTAGGGGCACGGTTCCGTGTCACGGGACGGGAGCTATCTATCTCGGTGTGATCCTGGTTACATCTCACCAAGATGCATAGCAGCTCAGGGCCTAGAGAGATTGAGTCGGATTCATTTACGTTCATACGCGGTCGAAGGACATAGGAGGGTGCCTCATGGAAGCAACAGTCATTTCTCGTGACTCTGCGGAGCACGATGGACAACAGGAGGGAACAGTGAACGTGAGCGTTCTCCAAGTCGAGGATCTTCGCAAGCGCTACAGCGCTGATACGCAACTCGTGTGCGACGGGTTGAATTTTATGGTCAATGGGGGGGAGTTCGTCGCGATTATTGGCCCATCTGGATGCGGCAAGTCAACTCTGCTAAGGATGCTTTCAGGAATTCTTCCACCAACCAGTGGACAAGTTCTTCTGTATGGTGATGTAGTCCGGAAGCCACCGCCTGAGATGGCACTAGTTTTCCAAGACTACGCCCGGTCGTTGTACCCCTGGTTAACAGTTGAAAAGAATGTTCGCTTCCCACTTGCTCGGCGTCGTGATATTGCAAAGGCTGAAAGGGATGCTCGGGTTGACGCGGCAATTTTGAGCGTGGGCCTTGACGGCTTCGAAAACTACTATCCAGGTCAGCTTTCTGGCGGCATGCAGCAACGGGTCGCGATTGCGCGAGCCCTAGCGTTCCAACCTCGGATCCTGCTTTTGGACGAGCCGTTTGCTTCCGTTGACGCCTTGACCAAAGAAGGTCTAGAAGACACCCTGTTGCGTGTTCGCGACTGGCTTGGGTCTGAAAACAACACAATGTTGATGGTGACCCACGACATTGACGAAGCCATCTACCTAGCAGATCGCATCGTAATCCTTAGTAAGCCACCATGTGTGGTGACCGAAGAATTGGTAGTGAATCTGCAGAGGCCGCGGAATCAATTGGCGACGCGCAGTGATCCCGAGTTTTTGCGTATCCGGGCATTCATTCATGGCGTGATGGGTCTGACGGATCAGCGCAACGGTGCGTGAGTGTTTTAGTTCGTTGTTAGGTTATCCGGCTGCATGAGGTCGACGATCACAATAGTTTGCCAGCTTAAATCAGTTAATTATCACCAACAGGAAGCAGGTCAATCACAATAGTTTGCCAGCTTAAATCAATTAATTATCACCAACAGGAAGCAGGTCAATCACAATGATAAAACGTAACTTAGGTAGAGCCTTGGCGCTTAGTGCGGCTGCAATGCTGGCATTGACAGCATGCGGGGGAGAGTCAGATGCACAGGATATGAAAGAAGGTGAAGCTGGCCTGACAAAGATCACGATCGCTACGGTCGGGAGTGACTCAGGGTCGCAAGCCTTTTATGCGGAGAACCAAGGATTTTTTGAAAAGCAAGGCCTTGATGTCACGGTCAGCATCGTTGCAAACGTTCCCGAACTTGCGGCAGCCGTGGAGTCTGGCGATGCCGAGTTCGCGCTGACGTCACCGACATCGATCGCCTCCGCTTTTGCTGCGGGCCTTGATTTCAAGATTGTTGCTGGCGGTGCAATTTATAGCAAAGACAACCCGGGCGTGTGGGTGATGCTGCCGACGAACAGTGACGTTTCCGACACTCAGCAGTTGGCCGGAAAAACTGTTGCGGTGAATGCGCTGAACACCATGCCTCATCTCTCAACTTTGGCCACCCTCGACGATGCCGGCGTTGACATTGCCAAGGTCGACTTCGTCACCTTGGGCTTCGCGGAGGTGGGTCAGGCCCTCGAGAGTAATCAGATAGATGCCGCAACAGTAACGGCACCTTTCAACTATCAAATCGAGTCCGACGGCATTGGTAGCACCTTGCTGAGCCCCTATGACGCTGTCAACGACGGCAAAGACTTCTACAACACCATTTGGTTCGGCTCCGACAAATACATCAAAGCCAATCCGGAAGTAGTCCGGAAGTTCCAGGCGGCGTTCAAAGAGACAAACGCATGGGCAAACGATCCAGCGAACCAAGAAGAGCGCAAGCTAATTTTGCAGAAGAACACCTCCTTGACCGACGCCACTTTGAAGGACATGCAACTTTTGCAGTTCGGAGACGAGGTAACCGAAGTGATGATCCAGCCAGTTATCGACATTATGGACAGGTTCAAGGTACTTCCAAAACCCGTGAAGACAACCGACATCATCGCGAACCTTAACTAAACGTCAGGGCGCTCGCCCGTGCTTAGTGCGAGCTAGCGCCCTGACCCAAGGGTGCCGACATGGCGGCACATCTCAGAAGTTCTGTGGTTGTGAATGAGAGGGATCCAAGATGGATGTTAGGTCTACCCAGGTCGTTGACTCCGGAGAGAGTGAAAAAGCCGCTGCGGCTTTGGGGTCGCTAAAGGCGAGGAAAACGCCTTGGTTGCGGGTCAATCTGCGAGGACTCGCGTTCATTCTCGGGTTACTTGTGATCCTAGAAATATTAACCGCAACCGTGGTCACCTCGGCTTATGTGCCTCGCGTCAGCGAGGTAGGCGTAGCGCTATTCAAGGAACTTAAACACGGCGAGATTTTTTCCGGCATCGGAATCACGGCTTGGAACTATGTGCGTGGCCTGACGATTGCTATCGTGCTCGGAGTTGTTTTAGGAGCAGTTCTGGGCGCATCCCAAACTGCCTATCAGTTTTTCCGAGTTGTTATCGAGTTCTTGCGCCCCCTACCTTCGGTTGCCTTGATCCCATTTTCTATTCTGCTTTTCGGAGTTGGATCGACTACGACCATCGCGATGATCGCTTTCGCGTCATTCTGGCCGATTTTGTTTAACACGTACTATGGGGTGCGGGACGTCAATGAAATCGCTGTAGACACTGGTCGCAGTCTGGGGCTTAGCCGACTAGCTATATTTTTGCGGGTTCAAATTCCGAGCGCTGCTGTCAATATCGCAGCTGGGATCAGGATCAGTTCCGCGATCGCTCTCATCCTCGTCATTACGGTCGAGATTTTGACCCGCAGCGGCGGTTTGGGCTACTACATTGTTCGTATGCAGGTTGCGATGCGAACTGAAGACATGTATGCAGCAATCTTCGTGGTGGGCATGATTGGCTATGCCATCAGTTTGCTGTTCGCCTCTCTTGAGAGGCGTTTGGTGTTCTGGAATACCGATATTCGCCAGTCTGAGACTTCATGATGGTGAACAATCGGATATTTGTCAGAGTCATTCCTTGGGTGCTGCTATCGACCTTGCTGATCTCATGGGAGATCGCTGGGCGCATGAGTTCAAGTATTTACCTTCCGCCATTGAGCGAGGTGCTGATCACGCTGCGCGAAGATTGGATCTTCGAACATTTTAAGAGCGATTTCCTACCCAGTTTGGAGCGGTTTACCTTCGGTTATTTAATCGGCGCAATACTCGGGATCTTGACCGGTATGGCGATTGGATCCTCACAACGGGTTGCTCAATACACCAGTTCTTCGATGGAATTCATGCGCACTATGCCGGCTGTGGCGATTCTGCCGATCGTGGTGCTGCTGTTCGGGCTCGGAGAAGTAATGCGAATCTCGGTAATTGCGTTCGGCGTGCTCTTCCCCGTTTTAGTCAATACGACAATAGGTGCACGGAGTTGCCGTCAAGAACGTATTGATGTGGCTCGTATGTATGGAATGAGTAGGTTCGCGATTATCCGCAGGGTAATCTTCCCATCGGCAGCGCCGATGATTTCTGCGGGTTTGCGAATCGGTTTGCCCATTGCTTTAATCATGATGGTTGTTTCCGAGCTTATCGGCGGCCAGAACGGCATAGGGTTTTACCTGACGCAGGCCCAGTCGGTCTTCGACATTGCGGGGATGTTTACCGTTTTGATCGTTTTGGGGATCTTGGGCAATGGCATCAATACCGCTTATGCCCGTTTGGAACGCCGACAACTTCACTGGGCGAGCGATTTATAATGTCAAAAAAGGAAGCAAATCCAACGGGTAAGTGGGTTAGACGTCAACTTGACGTCAATGGTGTTTAAGGCGACTCTCGAACCCACAGGGTGACTAAAAGGGTCCCTGCCACAAAAGCATCTTCGCCTCAGAGGCACTTTCCGCCGTTGCCCCGGACGCCGCCCCTTATGAAAAAGCGAGTTTTTTTTAACACCGCTTTCTCAATCATCCAGCTGAAAAAAATTTCCGAAACCGATGCCTTGGTCGAAATTGTGCGTTCCGTGCCACAGGACATTGCTGGACTGAGCGTCGTGACGCGGTAGACAATGTGAGTGTGATGATCTGGGTGGAAGGTTGGAGCCCAACCAGAAATGGTCAGAAATACTCAAACATGAAGATCTGGAGGGTCGATGAAGCGTCTCTGTCTGCGCCAGATCAGCAAACGGTATAGGCGGTTCACAGAGTTGGATAACGTGTCTGTCGAATTTGCGACCGGTCGTGCCCATGGGATGATCGCAGGACAATCGGCACGGCCACCACTGGCCCTTCCATCTCCAGAAAGAAAAGTCAAGGAGCCAACAACCCGGTGTCTCATCGTCAATGGTCAGTCTCGCGACATTGAAGATAATGGACTCACGACTTTGGTTTCGGTGCTGCGCGACCAACTCGGTCTCAAAGCAACGAAGATTGCGTGTAATCGGGGAGAGTGTGGCGCATGCACGCTATTAGTGGGAGGCAGACCCACCCTGTCATGCGTTACACCTGTTGCCCTCGTTCACGAAGCGGTCGACACTTTAGAAGGAGTTGCCGATGAAATCACGGATCTACGCGAGTCATTCGCCGACACGGGTGCATTCCAGTGCGGATTCTGCACTCCTGGTCAACTCGTGCACGCCGCTGCATTAGCGCGCAGGGCAGAAGAACTGGTTGACCGCGACGATCTTGCTGCATATGTTCGCGATCAAATGTCAGGCAATATTTGCCGATGCACGGGCTACCAGGCCATCACTGAATCAATATGTAACGTGATCGTGGACAGGGTTTCCAAAGGGGCCGCCATGTCAACGAGTGAAGACTCATGAACAGCATCGGGTCGCGCGCTCGTCAAATCGACTGGGATAACCGTACTCGCGGCAAGGCTGCATTTGCGGCGGATCTTCAAGTATCGGAAAATCTGTTCGGTAAAATCTTGCGCTCACCCCATCCATATGCCGAGATCAAGTCACTCGATGTCTCGCGAGCCGAGGCACTGCCTGGTGTTCGCGCTGTGATCACTTCAAGAGACTTCCCAGAAGGAATTCGCTACATCCACCGCGGGCACCCCCTGTCTGACCGCCCTCCCCTGGCCGACAAGGTGGTAAGACACGTGGGCCAAGAAGTGGCGGCTGTCGCGGCGGATACGCCAGAGATCGCCGCGGCTGCCTTGAACGCTATCGAAGTTCGATACCGGCCACGGTCGGCGCCACTCACGCTCAAGAAAGCTCGGCAGCCCGGAGCGCGGAGGCTACATGCGCGGCACTCAGACGAAGTGAATGTGTCGTTGATTCTCCGCACTGAATGGGGTGATGTTGAAACCGCCAAAGGAGCGGGCTTCGTGTCAGTCGAGGGGAGGTTCGTGTACCCGAGCGTGTCGCACGCGTGTATGGAAACCAACACCACGCTGGCCTCCTGGCATGATGACGGCACAGTTGAACTGTGGACCTCCACACAATCTCCATGGTTCATTGCCAAAGAGGTATCTCACCTACTCGGAATCGAGCATGACAAGGTCATCTGCCGCGAGGTCGCTGTAGGTGGCGGATTCGGCTCAAAGTCCAAGGCGTCGGAGCACGAGATCATCGCTGCTGCTTTGTCTCGGAAGGCGGGCCGCCCGGTTCTCGTCGAACTGACTCGTGAGGAAGAGTTCGGTTCCAACAAGCCGCGCCACCGCTTCGAAACACGCCTTCGAACCTCGGCTGACGCAGACGGGATTATCCGGCTTTTCGATGCCGACATACAAGTAGACAATGGCTCGTACAATCATATGGGAAGTTCTGTGCTGCGTGTCGGCGTGATCACGCTGGGATCGATGTATCGCCCAGACGGTGCGTCTTTCACCGCGCGCCTTGTGGATACAGCCACCCAGCCCGGTGGCCAGTTCCGTGGGTACGGTACCCCGCAGGTCTCGCTCGCGGTCGAATCCCAAGTCGATGAGTTGGCCGAAAGGTTTGGAATAGATCCGATTGACATGCGGCTTCGCAACATTGGTCCTGAGTTCGCCACAACATTGTGCGGGTATCAAGTCACCACTTCGCGACTAGCGGACTGTCTTCAGGCTGTACGTTCAGCGATCGGTTGGGATGAACTCAAGGCTTCCGATGCATCAGACCGAGGCGTCGGGGTGGCGGCGGGAATGCACGGCAGCGGCGCGTTCGCTTACGAGAACGCGAACAGAAGTGATGCCGCCATCGACGTCTTCGATGACGGGCGGGTACGCGTCCGTCACGGCAGCGGTGACGCGGGTACTGGACAGAACACCATCTTGGCGCAGATCGCCGCCGATGAACTTCATGTGGAACTCGCTGATGTCGATGTCTTGTCGATGGACAGTGAGCATACACCATTCGAACTTGGCGCCTGGTCCTCCCGGGGCACACACATGACTGGATCGTCAGTGGGTTTGGCCGCCCGTGAGATGGCCGACAAACTCCGGTCGATTGCAACCAACAAGCTCGGCACACATTCGGTGGAATTATGTAACGGTCGCGCGGTCACAGAGAACGGTTCAATCGATCTTGGTGACCTCGTCAGACTAAGCGAAGAAGCAGTCGACGGCTGCCTAAGCCACGAAACCAGCTACATCTTGGAGGGCACCGAGATGCTGACACCGGAAATGGAAAAGGCCAATTTGTCTCCGAGTTATGCATTCGCAGCTCACGCCGCAGTAGTTGATGTGGACCGCCTCACTGGCAAAGTATCCTTGATCGACTATGTCGCCGCTCACGACGTCGGGCGCGCAATCAACCCCACAGGCGTGGAAGGTCAGATAGTTGGCGGTGCGGCCATGGGAATAGGTGCCGCACTCGGCGAGGAAATCATCCGAGAGGGTGGCAAGGTGGTCAACGCATCATACCTGCACTATGCGATGCCTAGGTCCGCCGATTTGCCGTTGATACGCGCGATCATCGTCGAGGGGCACGATCCGGCCGGCCCGTACGGGGCTAAGAGCGTCGGTGAGATGTCAATCATCCCCCCAGGCGCGGCGATCGCCAACGCGGTCTACGACGCGGTCGGGGTGCGCATCAAGGAGTTACCGATCACCCCTGACAAGATCCTAGCTGCCCTCGCCGAGAAGGAAGAGCGTCGCCGACGCCACCACATCTGGCGACGCCCAGACCGTTGGTGGGTCGCCGGTGTAAGGGCGCTGTATCCGCTGGGATTGCATTACCTGCTGCATCGCTTCGGCACGAGGTTCGCACGGGAGGTCGGCTCCCGAGGCGAGGAACCACCTCATCCCGTTCCGATGCATCGCCCTACAGAGTTGGGTGATCTCAGCAAACTTGTATCCAGAGGAGCTCAGCCAGTCGGCGGCGCCACGGACGCCTTGATCGCGCGAGAACGGTGGCCCCGGCCGCCAACGGCCATGGTATCCACAACGGGGATACCCGAGCTACGCAGAATCATTCACGGGCCCGAAGGCCTGCGCATAGGAGCCGCAGTGACTTTGAGCGAACTCGCCGACGCGCTCAGGATCGCACTGCCATTCGTTACCGAGGCAATCGAATCGATCGCCTCGCCCCAGATCCGCAACAGCGCCACAGTCGCAGGGAACCTCGCCCAGGAGAAAAGATGTTGGTTTTTCCGAAACGGCTTCGCCTGCTACAAGCGTACCGGAGCCACCAGCCCGTGCTATGCCATCGAAGGCGATCACCGCTTCCAGCACGCAGTTATAGACGGACACCGTTGCCAAGCGGTCACGCCATCAGATCTGGGTACCGTCTTGGGATCCGTTGACGCCGAAGTCACCATTGTCAGAGACCAAGAGCAGCGGATCGTGTCGATTGCCGATCTTTATAACGGACCAGGAGAGCTTGCCTTGAGATTAGGAGAAGTAATCTCTGAAATCTTGATACCGCTAAACGGACTCACTCGGCGTGGCGCGTTCGCCAAGCTCGCCTTGTATGAGGGTGACTTCGCCACGGCCTCGGCCACCGTGTCCGCAAAGGTTAGTCAAGACGGCGCATGGAATGACGTGCGCATCGTTCTCGGCGCTATGGCGCCGACACCATGGCGCGCACGCGACACCGAGCGCGCCATGGAGGGAACGCAGCCTGTGCCACAAAAGATCCGTGAACTCATCAACAAAGAGTTGGATCGCCACGCTCACCCGCTGCCACGCAACGCTTGGAAACTCGACGCAGTGAGCGGACTGGCGCAGAGGGCTGCGGAAGAACTCATAAGGGCAAGTTCGCGCCGGGACCAGAATTAATGATCGACGCGAGACCTGCGCGGCTAAGACTGGAAGGAAGCGGTACGGCGTCAACTTTCGGGTATCTGCAAGTTGGCGGATATGGCACACCAACTCGGAGAGTCGATTGAGCAAAACGAGGCGCTATTGTGTCTTCGACATTAAGAAAGCAAGGAAGGTTTGATGAGCTCCACCCAGAGGCCACTAAGTGAACGAGAACGAATCCGCGAGGACCTCGTCATTGCTCCACGGGCATATTTGCGAGCACGAATCCTCCGAAAGGGTGACTCCGTGCGTATCACCGACACTTTGGGTCAACAGGTAGCCGACATGATCCTTCTCAGCTGTCGAAGCAACCGCGACTGGCTCTCCTGCCTGAACACCAAATTGCTCAACAGGACAGACAGGATCACGACCGGCCATGTGCTGTACAGCAAGACGTCATCACCCTTGGCCACGATCACCAACGACACCGTGGGAGTGCACTGGTTCGGTGGAGGCTTCTGCAGCGAGGAAACCAATAGGCTTCGCTACGGGCTGGAAGGAACCGTGAACTGCAAAACAAACCTCGCAGCAAGTCTGCAGGACTACGTGTCCCATCCACTGGACCTGGAACTCGACTCCTGTGCCTCATTGTTCATGAACATTGCTGTGAATGCCAATGACGGAGCTATGTCGATCGAATCAGCGCCGAGCCAAGCCGGCGACTATATTGAGTTGCGGGCAGAAGACGACATCGTGCTCGCAGTGTCGAACTGCCCTGCGGACCGCAATCCATGCAATGGATTTGAACCGACCGAGATCCGCGTTACCATCCTAGGGTCGTGAGCCGTAAATTTGCTGGACAAGTTGTGGTACGAATTATAATGATATCGGGATGGTGGCAGGCTGAGTTGATGCTGACCGATGAAAGGGCGCGGGCAGTTGGCACGATGGTTGCGGCGGGCGAAGTCTCAGACTTCCTCAAGTAGCAAACAAAAGGCCCCGTTTGTGGGAAATTTTCCGTGCGCCAATTCGCGTGGTGCCTCACCGGTTCCGCTTCCACCCAGTTGGCCGGATCGAACCGACCAATATGCCTGCGTCTTCATCCAAATCGAGGCCCTCGTCAACGGTTCTCTCGATTCCGATCAAGCTTCTCCATGAGGTTACATCCCGCACGCCGTTTTCCCATCCTAAAGTTCCTTGCCTCTCGCAGTGAAAACCGAGACAGGAGGCGGCGTGTAGCCAATCAAATCCCTCAAAAACGCCAAAAATATGTTAGCAGGGTCGGAATTTAGGGCGATTCTCACTTCGACCAGCGGTACCCATGCATCGTGCAGTACGTTGTACTAATATTGGCTGTGATAAGGGGGTCTGTGTCTAGGAACAGGCAGTCAAGCAGAGAACGTCAACTCTCGTCTGATCAAGTTGTCGAGTCAGCTTTGGCCCTTGCGGACGAGCAAGGGCTGGAGCGTCTGACCATGAGAGGCTTGGCAAATGCACTCGGGGTCGGAACGATGACCTTGTACGGTTACTTCCGGTCCAAGGATGAGGTTCTCGATGCGATGGCTGATTTCGCCCTCGGAAGGTTAACCATTGATCCCCCGGCCGGCGACAAAAATACCCCCGCCGAAGCAGTGAGAGCCGTGGGGATTGGATTCCGACGAATGATGCAGGTGCACCCATCGGTTGTGCAAATACTTTCGACCAGGGTGACCGACAGCCCTCAAGCCCGCCAGGGTGCAATGGAAGCTGTTCTGGACAGGCTCATCGCTAGCGGGATTCCCGGCCCGCTAGCCGTTAGTTGCTATGGATTCCTCATGGTATTTACTCTTGGCTTTTCGAGCTATCAGTCTCCCCGACCTTGGGGACACGTTGACAGGGAAGACCAACTCGAGCTGATTCGTCAACGCACCCATTACTATGCCTCGTTGCCGATCGATAAGTTCCCCCTTCTCATCGCACTCAAAGATTCTCTCGTGACTCTGCCGAGCGACGATCAGTTCGAATTCGGGCTCCAATGCCTTTCAGAACTTGTGGAAATCAAGATCCAGGCCTAATCCAAAATGACGTTCCGCACTTCTCGAGGATGGTATCTAGGCAACGACGGGGCTGGGTCATCGGCGTAGCGGAAGGCGCGAAGGGAATGTTCCTCGAGGTCAGTGAGGATTCTGCGGTAGCGACGGGCGTTGTAGAACCATGGCTGGTAGCGCTCGGCTTGCTCCTCGGTGAGACTGCGGATGTGGATCTTATCTGCGATGGTGCCGGTCCAGTTCCAGTAGGGTCCCGTGGAGGACAGGCGGTTCGGGCAGGGCGTATTCGGCCTCAGTGGACGCCGGGGCGCCTGTTGCTGCTCTTCGTTTGGCCCCACAGGTGATGGGTGGGTTGCCAATCATCAACGCCGTGACCGACCGGCCCAGGCTTCCCGCGCTGCTGGTCGTGAAGAGCCTGGTGTTGTGTGGTGAGCCGCTCTACGGTCTTGGCGCGTCGGGTCGCCCGCTTCAACCCGACGCCGCTTGGGCTCAGCGCCCAAGACGTCAGCGTGCTCAACGATGAAGGGGCCAGTTTGCTCGCCGGCGTGGTGCTGCGGGCGATCAGCGACTTCGGCTTTGACACCAACCAGTTGCACAATGACTCCACGTTGATCAGCGTGGACGGCGTCCACTTGAATGCTGAAGAAACTTCGCGGGCCCGCAAACCCACCCTGGTGGTCACCTGGGTCACAGTAAGGACCAACGCCCAGACCAAGCAACTTGCCTTGAACCTCGCTGTCAGCGCCGACGGCGCGGTCCCGATCACATATCCGTTAGCCGACGGAAACACCAGTGATGACGCGACACACGTGCTGACCTGGGATGGGCTGCAGAGGCTGATCGACTTCCTCTACGTGTCAGACCAGAAACTGTGCTCCCAGCACGGCGATGAGCCATATCCATAGCCGCGGTGGCCGGTTCGTCGTCGTGATGTCCCGCACCCTCACGGAGGATGGCACCTTCCGTAAGCTCCTGCAGACCGACCCGCCGGTCTGGCCCGAAGCCGCAATCGAAGCACTCGACACCAAACTTGCCGGACCCAGGAGCAGGTTTAAGATCTGGGTCGCGGTCGAACAAGCCGCGACTGAAACGCTCGCCGGCTCCGGCGGATGGGTCAGCTTCACCATGACCGAGACGACGAGTACGTCCTAAAAGCAGGTCCAGGCCGGCCGACCTGGACCTGGCAAGCTACCACGAGGTCACCAAGACCCGCTTCACTGTCAGCCACTGCATCCGGCTCGACATGATCGGTTAAGACACCGTCAGTAACGACTTCTTCCCGCTGATTAGTAACGATCACGTGCTGAGCGATGCCGAGGTCCTGACGGCCTACCGCGACTAGCAGAACCCCGGACGCCACTGCCACCCCCTCAAGAGCGTCCAAGATGCCGCACCCGGACTTGCTGCATAGTTTCCGCGCGGGATCAGAGCCCTGTGCTGTTGCCAGTTCCGGGCCTTGCTCATCAGCGCCCTCATGGAACGTGA
>Ga0105054_10006440_pt1 | contig 16367 bp, 18 predicted proteins | sample BON02_FD_78091 | JGI IMG/M metagenome (GOLD analysis project Ga0105054, IMG submission 78091) | Freshwater microbial communities from Lake Bonney liftoff mats and glacier meltwater in Antarctica - BON-02 (megahit assembly) | ecosystem: Environmental > Aquatic > Freshwater > Ice > Glacier...
GCAAATCGGTGTGCTTTCAGCACTTGGCATTGCCATCGGCCTGCTGCTTGGCGCGGCACTTCCGCTAATCATCGGCGCGCTCATTGGTGACATGTTACCAATCCCCGTGGTGTTCGCGGTCTATTTAAAGCCCTTGGCCGAAGCCTCGCTTTACGGCCTGCTGACCGCACTTATATTTACACTACTGCCGCTTGGCCGTGCGGTTGATATCCGCGCCGCTACCCTATTTCGCGATGCAGCCCTTGGCCGTGGCGGCTGGCCGCGCTGGCCCTATTTGCTGGTTGTTGCGCTACTGACCGCCACCCTAATTGGCACGGCCGTGCTGCTGTCTGGCTCCGTGCTGCTAACCTTGGCTACGGCGGGCGGGGTGCTGGGCGCGCTTATTGTGCTGGCTGTAGTGGCTTGGCTGGTGATGCGGCTATCAAGCCGCGCGGCGCGCGCGCATTGGCTGCGCGGGCGTCCGGCTTGGCGGTTGGCGCTTTCGGCCATTGGCGGGCCGCGCGGCGATGCCAGCAGTGTCATTCTGTCGCTTGGCTTGGGGCTTACAGTGCTGGCGGCCATTGGCCAGATCAACGCCAACATGCAATCAACCATCCGCAATGACCTCCCCGCCGAGGCCCCGGCCTTCTTCTTTCTTGATATCCAAAAAGACCAAATTGACGAATTCACCGCAATCGCCACCGCCGACCCGGCGGTCGAGCGGATTGACAGCGCCCCCATGCTGCGCGGCATCATTACCGAAATTAACAGCGTGCCCGCGCGTGATGTTGTGGGCAACCATTGGGTTGTGTCGGGCGATCGGGGCGTAACCTATGCCGATGCATTGCCCGAAAACTCAACCCTTACCTCTGGCGAATGGTGGGCGGCAGATTATACCGGCCCACCGCTTGTTAGCTTTTCTGCCGAAGAAGCTGGCGAAATTGGATTGGTTGTCGGTGATGAAATTACCGTCAACATACTCGGCCGCGACATTGTGGCCACCGTTGCCAGCCTGCGACAAATAGATTTCGCCTCGCTCGGCATCAATTTTGTTATGGTCTTTAACCCCAGCGCCGTAGCCGGTGCACCGCATGCGTTTATCTCTACTATTTACGCGCCAGCCGAGGTCGAAGGCCGCTTGCTGCGCAACCTAACAGCACCGTTCTCCAACATCACCGCCATTGGTATACGCGACGCCATACAACGCGGCGCACAAGCGCTTGAAGGCATCGCCGCTGGCATTGCTGGCGGGGCGGGCATTACGCTGCTCACCGGGTTCTTCGTGCTGATCGGCGCCGCAGCAGCCGGCGAACGTGGGCGCGTTTTTGAGGCCGCCGTGCTCAAAACCCTCGGGGCGACACGCGGTCGCATCTTGTTTAGCTTCGCGCTCCGCTCGGCCCTACTTGGTGCGGCGGCTGGAATTGTGGCGCTATTATTCGGGGGTGGCGCGGCTTGGGGGGTGATGACGTTTATTATGGAGGCTGATAACTTTGCCTTTAACCTACCGATATCATTAACAATTATCCTTGGCGGCGCGGCCGTAAACTTAATCGCCGGCCTCATTTTCGCCATCCGCCCCCTTTCTATCCGCCCTGCCCAAGTGTTGCGTGCGCGGGATTAATCAAATTATTCGGCAAATCGCCTTGAAAAACTGGAAAAACGCCACGATATTAAAAGGAATTCCGGCGCATCTATGCGGCGGGGCCGAAACGAATTAGATCAATGGAGATGATCATGGCCGAATATGGCAGCGTAAGGCGGGCAGGCGCTGGTGTCCGCACAGCGGAAATTGATGCGGGTCTGCGCGCCCATATGAATTCTGTGTACGGGCTTATGTCCGTTGCAATGGCAATTACGGGTGCGGTGGCTTATGTCATCGGCACTGATATGGCACTTGCGTTCAACAATGAACCAACGATGCTGCTGAGCTATGGCGTGATCGAAGCCATGCTCACCTCACCGCTGCGCTACATCATTATGTTCGCACCGCTGGCTGTCGTGATTTTGTTTAGCGCAACGATCAACCGGCTATCCAAAACGGCGGCACAGGGCGTGTTTTTCCTGTTTGCCGCGTTGATGGGCCTGTCGATTAGCTGGATTTTCATCTTGTATACCGATATGTCGATTGCGCAGACCTTTTTGGTCACAGCAATTGCATTCGCGGGTCTGTCACTTTGGGGTTACACCACAAAGAAAGACATTTCCGGCTGGGGTTCGTTCCTCATCATGGGTGTAATCGGGCTGATCGTGGCCTCAATCGTGAATATCTGGATTGGTAGCTCGGCTTTACAGTTTGCTGTATCAGCCATTGGCTTGCTGATTTTCGCGGGGCTTACCGCCTATGATACGCAGAAAATCAAAACCACCTACCTGCAGATGGTGAATGTTGAGGGCGGTCAGGAATGGCTGGCTAAAGGTGCCATCATGGGCGCGTTGAGCCTGTATCTCGACTTTATCAACATGTTCATGTTCCTGCTGCACTTCTTAGGCAATCGCAATTAAGAATGTAGCGGTCTCACAGACCAACTGACAGGCGGCCGGGAAACCCCGGCCGCTTTTCTTTTGGGCTTTGGCCAAAAGAAAAGGCGCGGTGCCTTGGCACCGCGCCCTGTCTGTTTGCCGCCGCCCGGAAGGGCCGCGCCTGAAAGGCGATCTACTTGATCTTGCCTTCTTTGTATTCAACATGCTTGCGCACGACCGGGTCATATTTTTTCACCGACATCTTTTCAGTCATCGTGCGTGAATTTTTCTTGGTCACATAAAAGTGGCCAGTGTCCGCAGTCGAATTCAGGCGGATTTTAATCGTGGTTGGCTTCGCCATGGGTCGATCTCCTCGCGGGCTGGCCGCATCATCTGTTTGCAGCCTTTAGGCCGCGCTATCTCGGAAGCTGCTATCTACACGGCCCTAAGCTGGAGTCAACCCCTTCGGGGCCTTCACAGCGCATCCAACATCGAAAAACGTGAACTTGCCGCACCATGGCTGAAAAATGGCACAGGCCGGTTGGACGTGCTGGACAGCACCGCCAGAACTTCCGACAAAACCACCTCGGTAATAAACGGCAGCGCCAGGCTGCGCGCCTCATCAAGCCCGATCCAATGCAAATGGCTAAGCTCGTCTGAGGCTTGTGAAAAGTCATCTGGGTCATCCAGCAGCCCGGCAGCATCAGCCATGAAAAACCGCGCATCAAACCGCCTTGTGCGCCCCGGCGGGGTAATCGCGCGGAACATAAAGCGCATCGGCCCCACCAGCCGCAACCCGGTTTCCTCATGCAATTCGCGCAAGGCGGCATTGCCCAGCGCACCAACCAGATCTGCCCGGCTATCCTGTGCCAAGCGCGCCCGGCACTGGCTGCCTATGCCCACAGGCACAGGACCAAAATCTAGTGCATCTACGCCACCACCGGGGAATACATATTTTGAGGGCATAAACACGGCTTTTTCGCCGCGCATCCCCATGAGCACCTGCGGCAATTTTGCCGTTTGGCGCAATAAAATTATTGTCGCTGCATCGCGTATAATATCGGACATGTCAAAGGCTGTCACGGCTCTGCGTGCTTGTCCAGCGCGTCTGAGCGCTCACCAAACCCGTGCATCCGCTTGGCCCATTGCAGGGCCACAAACATGCCCTTGATGCGGGGCAGCAAAAACATGGTTAGCAATACAAACACAATCGAAAACCCGGTTGCCATAATCCAAGGTTCGGGCCGGAACACGGTGAACACAATCAACATGCTCGGCGCCACCAAATGCACCGTGATCAATATTGTGGCCCAGCTTGGCCCATCATCGGCGCGCTGATGGTGCAATTCTTCGCCGCACACAGCGCAATCATCGCGCACGCTTAAAAACCCCCGCATCAACGGGCCATTCCCGCAGGCGGGACATTTACGCTGCCAGCCACGCAATAATGCAGGGCGAATAGGACGATCATTTGGGGTGATTACAGCATTCATGCAACCCATATAGTCACCAGCCAAGCGAAATAAACTGTGACAGGTTGCCCCTGTGCTTGGCAGTTCACAAACCTGTGATAAACAATTTTCGACGGAATGGTCGCGCAGCGCCGTTTAACCTTGGAAGCAGGCAGAAACGCTTCTTATGTTTAATGAACGGAGAGCACGATGAAACAGATTTCAATGATCGCACTAATTGCCGCAATGGCTGTTGCCCCCATCAGCGGTGCATTCGCCCAAGGTCAGGGCCAAGGCCCCGGCCCAATGCAAGGTGGCATTCCCGATTATGCAACGCTTGATGCTGATAGCTCGGGTGGTGTGACTTTGGCAGAAATGGAAGCCGCCTTTGCCGCACGCTTCATGGGTGCCGATGCCGATGGCAATGGCGAAATGGATGTCGCTGAATTGTCCGCTGCCATAACAGCTATGGCTGAGGCGCATATGGCCGCAAATGAGGGCGGAAACGGCAATCGTCGTGCCGAAAATATGGCCGAGCGTTTACCCATGATGGTTGCCAAAATGATCGAACGGATGGATCGTGATGGCAATGGCAAGCTCAGTGTAAGCGAAATGCGCCCAGCGAACCTTTCGGACATGTTTGCCCGCGTCGATAGCGATGACAACGGCGAAGTCAGCGCTTGGGAGTTTGAACAAGCACAGGCCATGCGCGGCGAAGGCCGTGGTCGCGGTGGGCGCGGTGGTGAACATGGTGGCGATCGGGGTGGCGATCAGGGTGGCGATCGGGGTGGCGATCAGGGTGGAAACCGCGGCAACCACAGCCATAATTAAATAATATGCCTGTGCCAGCCCTCTGGCGTAGGCGACATCCCGCGCGAAATGGACTAAAACGCCTTTATGCAACCTGCAAAAGACCTTGCGGCCATAGTTGATGATGACGCCTTGCTGGCAGCTTTTTCAGCAGGCGCGCCCGATGCTGCGCGCGCGTTAACCGACCGGCATCTTGGCCGCATTTATGCACTTGCGCTGCGGATGCTTGGCAATCAGGCCGAGGCTGAGGATGTTGCCCAAGACACAATGCTGCGGCTTTGGAAGGTCGCGCCCGAATGGCAAGCGGGGCGTGCCCAACTCAGCACATGGCTTTACCGGGTTGCAAGTAATTTGGCCACAGACAGGCTGCGCAGCGTGCAGCGCCACCGCCCGGCCGATGACAGTGCGCTTGATAGCCTGATTGATCCGTCGCCGGGTGCCGATGATGTTTTAATAACAGCCGAGCGTGATACAGCGCTGCACTACGCTCTAAACCGCCTACCCGACCGACAAAAACTAGCGATAACACTGCGTCATTTTGATGAGATGAGCCAACCCGATATGGCCGAAATTATGGACACAACGATTGAAGCGGTTGAAGGCTTGTTGGGGCGGGGCCGCCGCGCGCTGGCGGCGATGCTGCGGCCGGGGTTAACGACCAAAAATGGGGCCGCTGGGGCGGCACTGAAAGCGAGGGTAAAATGAGCCAAGAGAACGAGATCATGGCGCAATTAGATGCCGCCGACAAAACCCGGCCGCCCGTGCCGCCCGGCCTTGTGGCGCGGGTGCTGGCCGATGCAACCGCCGCCCAGCTTGCCATGCGCCCTGCGGGCAATGTAATTGCCATGGCGCCCTCCCGCCCCGTTTTGGGCTGGATGGCCAGCGCTGCACTTGCGGCTTCAGCCTTGTTTGGGCTGGCTTTAGGTTATAGCGGCCCGGATGTATTGACCGGGTTTTCAGGCATTGCCGATCTGGTTGCTGGCAGTTCCAGCACCCTTTCCAGCGGAAATGACGAGTTGGGCGCAATGAGCGCATTTTTGGCAGAGGGTTAGAGCATGAGCACGACAGATACAGGCCAGAAACGGCGCAGCCCGACATGGGTTAAAGTTACCCTCGTCCTATCATTGGCAGCGAATTTGGCTATTATTGGCGTGATAGCGGGTTTCGCGCTACGCGGCCCAATCTGGCGCCCTGATCGGGACGGAATGGCCGCGATTATGCGCGGTCTGCCCCAAGAACAAATGCGCGCGCTGCGCGAAGATCTGCGCGGCCATGGTGATAGGCTGCGCGAAGGGTTGCGGGGCCAACGTGAGCTGAGCACTGCGCTGTCGACTACACTGCGCGCCATTCCGTTTGATCTCGAAGCCTTCGCGGATGTTTTAGTCCGGCAGCGTGGCCGGGTCAGCGAGTTGCAAGCCATCGGCCATGAGGCGCTTGTCGCCCGCGTGGCCACGATGAGCGATGAAGAACGCGCCCACTATGCAGATGAGCTTGGCCGCGCGCCGCGCCGCAATGTTAATCGTTAGCATTGCGGTTTAAGCGATGCCCCGTCCCGGACCTAATCCGGGACCTCAACGTCGGGTGACCACGACACCCCGGATCACGTCCGGGGCGGCGTGGTTTTCTGTGAATGGTTACGCCTCGTTTTTGCTTATCGAATGAGCGCTTCGGCGGCCAGCGTGTCGATTGCGCGGATGGTATCTTCGAGCGCGGTTTTCAAGAATGAGCGCATGACAAGCACCTGAAAACCATCCTCCACAACATGCACCGTCGCCATCATATGCGCAAACTGTGTGCGCGCCACATGGCCGACCGGCATGACATTGGGGTCGGTATCCAGCGGGCAAAGGCGCGCCATGACGTCGCGCGCCGTGGCCCCAACTATCCGAAAGCCGACCCAACCATCGCTTAAATCCACAGCAGCGGCCTTGCCGCTTAGGGCGGTCATAATATCAGCCGGCGTGCCGCCAAGGGCAAACCATTGCCCAGCCCCAACCCACCAAAGGCCTAACCCCTTGCCCTTGGAGCTGCTCCCCACCTTCGGAAGCGCCGTAGCGCCAAGTGGTTTTAGCGCATCTGAAACAGCCTTACCTTGGCCTGTATAAGGCGCGATAGAGGTGATCGCAGAAGGCGCGTCGGCTCGCAACGTAACCCCACCCGCCGCATGGGGAAGCCCCATATCGGTAAAGGCATCACGGGGGTTTAGAACAAGTTTATCCACGCAAGCGCCCTCCTTCAGCATCCACAAACGGCAGCGCCACAATTTCACATAATGTATCAACGCCGCGCACCAAATCGGCAGCGCGGATTTGTTCGCCCACCCGGTTTGGCCCGTTCGCCACAAAGGCAAGCGCAATAGGGTGGCCTAGCGTCGGTGAAAAACAGGCCGAGGTGACATAGCCGCGAATGTCTTCGCGGATCGGCTGGCCATCCAATTCCACCATCAGCGCCCCAGCTTTTAGCTGCTTGACCACGCCAACCGGCTTGATCCCCACCAATTGGGGTCGCTCTGCCTCAACCATGCCCGGCCGTGCGGCCATAGCTTTGCCAATACAATCTTTCTTGGCTGAAATCATCTTGGGCATCGCTACATCAAACGCATTGGTGCGCCCATGAATTTCAGCATGGGTAATATGGCCTTTTTCGATGCGCATAACATTCAGCGCCTCCATGCCATAAAGCCCGCCGCCCATCGCCTCGGCCCGTTCGGTTAGCACGCGGGCAAGGCTATCCCCAAACCGGGCAGGAACGGCAATTTCATAGGCATGTTCGCCCGAAAACGAAATGCGAAACAGGCGCGCCGCAACGCCGTCCAGCGTGACCGGACCGCAGCCCATATAAGGAAAACTGTCATTGTCGATAGGCGTATCAAGCAGCCCATTCAGCAAATCACGCGATTTTGGCCCGGCCACAGCAAACTGCGCCCATTGTTCGGTAACGCTGACAAGCTGCACATCCATCCGCGAGCACAAAACCTGTGCCACAAATTCAAGATGCGACATTACTGGCCCCGCCGCGGCAGTTGTGGTGGTTATCACAAAATGCGCCTCACCAAGCCGTGCGCAGGTGCCGTCATCCATCACCGTGCCGTCTTCGCTCAGCATCAGGCCATAGCGCACGCGGCCCAGCTTCACGGTGGACATCATATTGGTGTAAACAACATCCAAAAACGCCGCCGCATCTGGCCCTTGCACATCAATTTTACCCAGCGTGGTTACATCACAAATGCCAACGGCGTTGCGCACCAGCCCAACCTCACGGTCACAGCTTTCACGCCAAAAATTCTCACCCGGTTGCGGATACCAACTGGCGCGGTGCCAAAGCCCGGCCTCCAGCCAACTGGCCCCGCGTTCGCGCGCCAGCGCATCAGACGGCGTTTGGCGGTGCGGCGCAAACCCCTGCCCGGCCCCATGCGCCCCAAGCGCGCCAATTTGCACGGGCACATAGGGTGGTCGATAGGTTGTGGTGCCAACTTCGGGAATTGTCCGGCCCGTTAGCTCTGCCATTATCGCCAAGCCAGCCATATTCGAAAGCTTGCCCTGATCGGTGGCCATGCCGAGCGTCGTATAGCGTTTCAGATGCTCAACGGGCACAAAGTTTTCAGCATGGGCCTGTTTGACATCCTTAACAGTAACATCGTTCTGAAAATCCAGCCACGCGCGGCCTTTGCCAGGCACATGCCATAATGGCGTTAAGGAAATCGGCGCATCCTCGGCCTTTGGTAGTTTATCACTGCCCTGCGTCAAACCAAGGTCAGCCAAGGCTGCGTTTGCGGCTGCCAAGCCTGTGGCCAGCGCGCCATGGGTTGAATAGGCCCCGGCAGCAGCGCCAACGGCTGTAAGCCCCGGCACGGCACCCTCAGGCGCTACAAAGGCGGCAATATCTGCCTGCCAAACCGGACGGGTATTTTGGTGGCAGGTTAGGTGCACATTCGGGTTCCACCCACCTGAGACCGCCAAGCAATCCGCCTCAACAACATGCGCCGCGCCCCTAGAATCACGGATTGTGATTGACTTGAGCCCTTGGCGACCGCGCGTATCGGTAACAACAGCGCCTGCAAAATGCTGAACGCCTTCAACGGCAGCGGCATCAGGGCGGGCATCAATCAAGGCCACAACCTCAACCCCAGCCGCGCGCAAGTCGGCAACCGTGCGGCTGCCTTCATCGCTATTGGCGAACACGGCCACGCGCTTGCCCGGCGCAACACCATATTGCGTTACATAGCGGCGCACGGCACCCGCAAGCATAATGCCAGGCCGGTCATTATTGGCAAAGGCAATCGGGCGTTCCAATGCGCCACCGGCTAGAACCGCGCGCGCGGCTGCAATGCGCCAAAATATTTGGCGCGGCGCACCACGGCTGTCAGCCAGATGATCGGTTAACCGTTCAAGCGCCCCGTAAGAGCCATGGTCATAGGCCCCTGTTATCGCGGTGCGCGACATAAGGCGCACATTGGGTAGGTTGGCCAGTTCGGCCACTGCCCCGGTCGCCCATTCAGTGCCTGATACCCCATCAATTTCGTAGGTTTCAGCTAATAGACGCCCACCCATTTGGGCAGACTCATCCGCCAAAATTACCCGCGCCCCGGCCCGGCCTGCCACCAATGCAGCCATAAGCCCAGCGGGGCCAGCCCCAATAACCAACAGGTCACAATGGGCAAAACCTTTGTCGTAATGCTCTGGGTCGGCAAGGCCCGAAAGGCGGCCAAGCCCGGCGGCACGGCGGATAATCGGCTCGTATACCGCCTCCCAAAACTTTTTGGGCCACATGAAGGTTTTGTAATAAAACCCCGCCCCAAAGAATGGCGCCATCAGGTCATTCATGGCCAATACATCACGTTGCAAGCTTGGCCAACGGTTCTGGCTTGTCGCCATCAATCCGGCAAATAGTTCTTGCGTTGTGGCGCGGGTATTGGGCAGGCGCGCCGCCCCTTCGCCCAGTTCGACCAGCGCGTTCGGTTCTTCACTGCCTGCCGTTAAAATGCCACGTGGGCGATGATATTTGAAGCTGCGCGCGACCAGCCGCACATTATTGGCCAGCAACGCACTGGCCAGCGTATCCCCCGGGTGGCCAGTATAGGTTTTGCCATCAAATGAGAACGGGATCGAGCGGCTGCGGTCAATTAAACCGCCCTTTGGTAAACGGCTCATCGCCCGGCCTCCAAGGCTTTGTCACGTGCCAGTTCAATGCTCAGCACTTCATGGGTTATGGTATTGCGCACCACATGCAGCCAAGCGCGGCAGCCATAATCATGCAACCACAGCTCGGGGTTAGGCCCGGCAGGGTTATCACGATGGTGCACATAGTCATACATGGCCGCTTGGTCGGCACCGTCTGGGCGGCTCATCAGTTTGGCCGCGCCTAAATAGCTGAATTCACGCAAATCGCGCGGGCCACAATGGGGGCAGTTCAATCGCATCGCGTTATTCCCTCAATGCTTATTCGGGTGCGCGCCGGTGCCCTCTTCGTCCAGCACATGGCCGGTCTCAAAGCGGTTCATCAGCAATTTTGTCGCATATTCAGAATGGTTGCCCGTGGCGATTAAATGCGCATAGCACCAGCCCGAGGCCGGGGTCGCCTTGAACCCGCCATAATTCCAGCCGCCGTTGAAAAACAATCCATCAACCGGGGTTTTATCAATGATCGGGCTGCCATCCATGGTCATATCCACAATACCACCCCATCCGCGCAGCACGCGCGCCTTACCTATGGCGGGCATCATGGCCATTCCGGCTTCCATCACATGTTCCATAATTGGCATATTCCCGCGCGCCGCATAGGAATTATACATGTCGATATCACCCCCAAAAACCAACCCGCCCTTATCCGACTGGCTAATATAAAAATGGCCCATGCCAAAGGTGACAACGCCGGGGATGATTGGCTTTAACCCTTCGGTTACAAAGGCTTGCAGCACATGGCTTTCAATGGGCAAGCGCAGCCCGGCCATTTGCCCAACTTGGCTTGAGCGGCCGGCCACTGCCATACCCACCTTTTTGGCCTTAATCGCCCCGCGTGTGGTTTGCACGCCAACAACGCGGCCAGCTTCAATATCAATCCCGGTCACTTCGCAGTTTTGTATTAAATCAACGCCGCGCATATCGGCACCACGCGCAAAGCCCCAGGCCACCGCATCATGGCGCGCCGTACCGCCGCGTTTTTGCAACAAGCCGCCGCGGATGGGAAACCGCTCATTTTGGAAATTCAGAAATGGCGCATGTTTTTGCACGCCCGCGCGGTCAAGTAGTTCGGCATCATCGCCTTGCGCACGAATAAGATTAGCCCGGCGGGCAAAAAAATCATACTGGCCATCAGAATGGCACAGGTTGATCACGCCACGCTGGCTCATCATCGCGTTGTAGTTCAGCTCTTGCTCCAGCCCTTCCCAAAGCTTTAGCGAATGGCTGTAAAATTCTGAGTTACCGTTCAGGTGGTAATTGGCCCGCACAATGGTGGTATTACGCCCCACATTGCCGCCGCCTAAATAGCCGCGTTCCACCACCGCGATATTGCTAAGCCCATGATTTTTGGCCAAATAATAGGCAGTAGCAAGGCCATGCCCGCCGCCACCGATTATAATAACGTCATAGGCGGCCTTTGGTTCCGGGTTGCGCCAAACTGGCTGCCAACCCTTATTCCCCGTAAGCCCCTGTTTTAGAATCTGAAATGCTGAATAGCGCATCATTCACCCCATCTGTCAGGGGCACTAAACCCTTCTGGCCATCGCAGCGCAATGCGAAATGCGACATGAAATATCACGTCCCCGCAAAGGTTCAAGAATACCAAGGCCTGCTTAAAAAAATGATGGCCGCGACGGAAAAAGGGGTTGATTCGCTCAAGCCGCTTGACGTGATGAAAGACAAAACGATGCGCGTCGCTTTCATGCAATATGCAGCAACGCGCCACGTTTCTGAAAACCCAAATTTTATGCTTGCTGTTGGAAAAAAGGATATGGGTGTCTACAACGAATTTATCAAAGACGGATCCTCACAACAAATTAATATCAGCAATTCTTTGCACAAAGAATTTGACGTCGCCGCCGATGCAAATAACATCGGGGCCGCGCCGTGGAAAAACGCCATTGCTGAGGTGGTTGGCCTGATGGCCACAAATGACATGGCGCCATTTGCGCAATACATGATGACCGGCAAGTAACTTTGCTTGGTCAAATGATCGGCGGGCGTAACTTCATGCGCGCCGATTACATGACCCCGCCCCTAAAACGGCGCGGCTTGCACCTGTGCCTGCCAATAGGATAGAAGCGCGCAAAGCTTTTAACGCACAGGTCCATCATGCCCAAAATCAACGGTAACGAAATTCGCCCCGGCTATATCCTCGAACATGACGGTGGATTGTGGATCGCGGTGAAAACCCAGCACGTTAAACCCGGTAAGGGCGGGGCTTTTGCGCAGGTTGAAATGAAGAATATTCGCACTGGCTCTAAACTGAATGAACGCTTTCGCTCAGCTGACAAGGTTGAGCAGGTGCGCTTGGAACAAAAAGACCAGCAGTTTTTGTATGAAACCGACGGGATGTTGGTGTTCATGGACAGCGAAACCTTTGAACAAATTGAGCTGCCCGCCGATATTTTGGGCGATCGCCGCCCATTTTTGCAAGACGGCATGACCATTCAAATTGAATATCATGAAGACGAAGCCCTAAGCGCCACCCTGCCCCAAAAAGTTACCTGCACGATTACCGAGACTGAGCCGGTTGTAAAAGGCCAGACGGCGGCCAACAGCTTTAAACCTGCCGTGCTTGATAATGGCGTGCGCGTTATGGTGCCCCCCTTTGTCGGCGAAGGTGAGGCGATTATCGTGAACACCGAACTGTTTGAATATGTTGAGCGCGCCTAAGCGCGGCGAAATCCGGCTAGCGCCCTAGGGCGATTACTGTCACAAGGCCCCAAATGGCATTGGCTTTTGGGGCCTTTATGTTTGGTTATGCGCGCAGTATAGAGGCCGCGAAATGAAGGAATAAATGCATGTTGGCCTCGGCAAATCTGAATGTGATGATCAAAGCAGCCCGCAAGGCTGCCAAACACCTGATCCGCGACTTTGGCGAGGTGGAAAACCTGCAAGTTCTGTCCAAAGGCCCCGGTGATTTTGTAACCAAGGCTGACCGCAAGGCCGAAGAGATCATTCATGATGAGTTGCGCGAAGCTCGGCCCAATTATGGCTGGCTTGGCGAAGAAAGTGTTGAAGTTGCAGGCGCCGACCCAACACGCCGCTGGATCGTGGACCCGCTCGATGGCACCTCAAACTTTCTGCATGGCTTGCCGCATTGGGCCATTTCCATTGCCTTGGAACATAAGGGCGAAATTGTTTCGGCAGTTATTTACGACCCCATCAAAGACGAAATGTTTACCGCCGAAAAAGGCGCAGGCGCATGGGTGAATGACCGTCGTTTGCGCGTATCTGGCCGCCGTGACCTTATCGAATGCCTATTTGCAACCGGCGTGCCCTTTGGTGGCCGCCGTGATTTGCCCGAATCCTTGGCCGATTTGGGCCGCTTGATGCCAACCTGCGCCGGCATACGCCGCTACGGCGCCGCCGCACTTGACCTCGCCTATGTAGCCGCCGGCCGGTTTGACGGGTTCTGGGAACGCAATCTGCACATATGGGATATGGCCGCTGGGATCTTGCTGGTCCGCGAGGCGGGTGGCTTTGTTGAAGACATCACCGAAGGTGGCGACCCGCTGAAATCGGGGGCAATTGTGGTGGCAGGCGAACAGGTGTTCCCGAAGTTTAGCAGGATTGTGCGCGGGGAATAGGGGGTTACCCATCTTTTATTTGACAACTTGCCAGTTCGAAGCTTAGCGCGAAGTTACTTGCTATGTTGGACTTATTTCACCTCAGAATTCACCATCGCTCACTCTAAATGTGATCAGTCCAAATAGTTAAATTTTTCGTTCATGCTTAAGAAGTAATTTAATTTTTTTACGGCGCGATGCTGATATGAAGATATCCAGAGTATTGAACAGAAAATATTCATACTTCGCCCATAGCGATTCTTTAATAGGAGATTTTCAGGTGACCACAAGATATATGTCGATACTTTGCATTGTAATGTATGCCTTGTCCACTGAAATTGTTGCTCAAGAAAGTTCGTGTCCGAACGTTTATTCTGACGAACAGTCGAGTTTTATTGGTCACATGGCCTTCATTGGGCTAGCCAGAAGTGAATGCCCCAACCTGAACAGTTCCCTTGATCCCATTTTAGGACATCTTGCGCAAATTTGGGGAGAGTTCCCAAGTTCAGAATTTGATTGTCCTATTTGGCAAGCAACTTATCGAGAACACGAAAATCAAGCCGCATTTACAATAGTAAAGTTAGGTTTGAAATCCTTCTGTGAACAAACAATGAGCAATTACGGCCCAGGAGGACGAGTATTTCCAGACGCGTTATATTTCACGGTTAATCCGACCGAATAAGCTATATTTCCTTATTGATGTAATCAAAATACCGCCTGTGTGCCTAATTCAACCCCGCGTTCACCGTTGGTCCGACCTTCCCGCCCATCCATATGCTGGGTATATTTGTCATTCAGATCTGTAGGGTGCGCATTCATTGCGCACCAGAAACCATCCCGACGGTGCGCAATGAATGCGCACCCTACCCCTAACTCAACGCCGCTTTCAGCGCTGGCCCAACCTTGCCGAAATCCATTTGCCCGGCATATTTGCCCTTCAGCACCGCCATCACCTTGCCCATATCACGAATGGTCTCCGCGCCAACTTCGGCTACAGCGGCGGCAATCGCGGCTTCGGATTCCTCGGCATTTAGCTGGCGGGGCATGAATTCAGTTATGACCTTAATCTCGTCCCGCTCACTTTCAGCCAATTCAAGACGCCCGGCTTCTTCATAGGCCTTGGCGCTGTCTTGGCGTTGCTTGATCATTTTGGCGAGCACGGACAGAATTTCGTCATCCGAAACACCCTCGGTGTTATCTTCACTACGCGCCGCGATATCGCGGTCTTTGATGGCAGCCGAAATTAGCCGCAGCGTTGAAAGACGCGCCGCTTCTTTTGACTTCATCGCCTCTTTAATCGCATCCGAAAACCGTTTGCGTAGCATGTTTATCACCCAAATCGCGCCGCCTAGCGGCCTAAGCGGCGGAATATAGCGGCAAAGCCCCAAAATCACAACAGTTTGGATTTTTGCTAACCTATTGCTTTTGATGCATATTTATCTTTCACTGCCCCCTTGACGCGCATGGCCCACCCTCGTAGTTTCCGCCCAATTTGCCAAAGGGGCCCGCCATGCCGACCACCGATTCCGCAAAATTTGTCACGTTTATGCCCGCGACGGGAACGGCGCCTACGGCCTGTATCGTGTTGGCTGACGGATCCGTCTTTTATGGGCGCGGCTTTGGGGCCGAGGGCATAGCGGTTGCCGAGTTATGCTTTAACACAGCCATGACCGGCTATCAGGAAATTATGACCGACCCGAGCTATGCCGGGCAGGTTGTAACCTTCACCTTCCCCCATATCGGCAATACCGGCGTGACGCCCGAAGATGATGAAAGCAACGACCCGGTTGCCGCCGGCATGGTCGTGAAATGGGATCCGACAACACCGTCAAATTGGCGTTCAGCCGAAACACTGGGCGCATGGCTGGCGCGGCGCGGACGCATTGGCATTGGTGGTATTGATACCCGCCGCCTAACCCGCGCTATTCGTCAGCAAGGCGCGCCACATTGCGCCATTCAATACGCTGCCAATGGCCAGTTTGATACCGCCGCATTGTTGGAAAGCGCGCGCAACTGGTCGGGCCTTGTGGGGCTGGATTTGGCCAAAGATGTGACCTGCGCGCAATCTTATCAATGGAATGAAATGCGGTGGGCTTGGCCTGATGGGTATGCCAAACGCGAAACGCCGGGCCATAAGGTTGTGGCCATTGATTATGGCGCGAAACGCAACATTCTGCGCTGTTTGGCGGCTGCGGGTTGTGATGTAACTGTCCTTCCAGCCAGTGCTACGGCTGAAGAAGTTTTAGCCCATAATCCTGCCGGTGTGTTCTTGTCGAATGGTCCGGGTGACCCGGCGGCCACCGGTGTTTACGCCGTGCCGATGATAAAAGACATCCTGTCGCGCAGCACCATTCCTGTGTTTGGCATATGCCTTGGCCACCAAATGCTGGCGCTGGCCCTGGGGGCAAAAACCCTCAAGATGAGCCATGGCCATCATGGGGCGAACCATCCTGTCAAAGACTTGGATACCGGGAAGGTCGAAATAACCTCGATGAACCACGGCTTTGCGGTGGATAGCCAAAGCCTGCCCAAAGGCGTTATCGAAACCCATGTCTCGCTGTTTGATGGGTCAAATTGCGGTATTCGCATGGCGGATCGCCCGGTCTTTTCAGTGCAATACCACCCCGAAGCCAGCCCCGGCCCGATGGACAGTTATTACCTGTTTGAACGCTTTGTTGCGGCCATGCAGGTATAATTTCATGGGGCTGACAGCGGATTAAAGGTTTGTTAACTGCGATACACACAGAATGAGGACTCGTTTACGCGTTTTCATTTTTCAGGTGTGTCTTGCCCCGTGCCCCCGTAACCACTAGCCCGTTAAAGCGCCCACAACAAAACGAAGCGCTTGGCGTTATTTTGTGCCGACAAGGGCTATTGGCCGCCGCTGATTTGAATGCCGCGCTTGATCGGCAAAC
>Ga0105054_10006446_pt1 | contig 16353 bp, 12 predicted proteins | sample BON02_FD_78091 | JGI IMG/M metagenome (GOLD analysis project Ga0105054, IMG submission 78091) | Freshwater microbial communities from Lake Bonney liftoff mats and glacier meltwater in Antarctica - BON-02 (megahit assembly) | ecosystem: Environmental > Aquatic > Freshwater > Ice > Glacier...
GAGGCCTCACATGAAACGCACCCTTGTTCTCACCACCACCGCAATGCTGCTCGGCGCCGCCTGCACCACAACTGGCAGCGATGCCGCACCCGACGCATCGGCCACGCCGATCGACACGACGTCAGCGAACCCTCCGGCAGCGTCGACTCCCGGCCCGACAGTCGCACCGGCCGACGCCGTGGTCCGAGTCGTCACAACAGGAACCTTCGTATCCCCAGACTTCGGTCAGATGGACACCGTTGCCGGCTCAGGCTCAGCGTTCATCATCGACCAGTCCGGACTCGCGGTCACCAACAACCACGTCGTGGCCGGTGCTGCATCTGTTGAAGTGTTCTTCGACGGCAGCGACCAACCAGTCGCCGCGACCGTGATTGCGAACTCCGAATGCAGCGACCTCGCCGTGATCGACCTCGCCGGCGACGGCTACGCCGCACTGTCATGGTCACAAGAAGAAACCTCACCAGGCCTTAGCATCCGCGCCGCTGGCTATCCGGGCGGTGACCCCGGGTTGACGCTCACCGGCGGCATCATCGCTCGAATCGACGATGACGGAGCAACCCCGTGGGCATCGATCGAATCTCTCGTCCGTCACGACGCCGATCTTGCCCCCGGCAACTCAGGCGGCCCAATCGTTGACGAGGCCGGCAACATCGTCGGCGTCAACGTCGCAGCGTCGGACGCAGGACGCTTCGCGATCCCGACATCAGTCGCCCGTCCAATCGTCGACGACTTGCAGGCAGGCATCGACGTCGACTCGATTGGCCTGAATGCCGTTGCGGTACTCGACGAGATCACCAACGAAAGTGGAGTGTGGGTTGTCTCGGTGGAAGCCGGATCACCAGCCGCTGCAGCCGGGGTCCAGCCAGGCGATGTCATCACCCGCATGAAAGGCGTCAGAGTCGGCCAAGACGCAACACTTGCCGACTACTGCGCAGTCGTGCGGTCTGGCGGGACTGGCGAACTGCCGATCGAGGTGACACGCGGCGCCGGGTTCCTCGCAGGCTCAGTTCGCGGTACCGGCCTTGTACCCGTGCTGGTCGTCACCGGCCAAGCCGTCGACACCGCAACCGAGCCGCCACCCGCAATCTCGGGTCCCCCGCCAGCGGGTACACCGTATGAAGCGTTCGACACGGTCACCGACGACTCCGGAATCGTCTCGTTCGACCTGCCAACAGACTGGGCCGACCGTCGGACCGGCCCAGTTTTTATTGGCGGCGCAGATCGTCCGTCGATCGCAGCAGGCTTCGATGTCGAAGCACTCGACGCCGCAGCGGGAACGACCTACGACGAAGCGGGCATCGCAGCGGTGGTGTTCAGCGCCGACGTCGACATCGAAGATGGATTCGCAGTCGTGACCGACAACGCTCCGTGGATGTCGGACTGCATCGCACTCGAACGACAGGTCGTCATCGACTCCGTCTATGAGTCCGTGGTGCAGCCCTTCATGGACTGCGCAGGCACCCAATCAATGGTCTTCTCATTCGCAACACGCCGACTCACCGACCCCAACTGGCTGCTGGTCAACATCTTCGCACGCAACATTGCCGACCTCGATGCCGCTGTTCGGATCGCCGAGACCTTCGAGTTCGGCCAAGTCCCCAACAACGCCTCGCCGGCAGTCGACCAAGAAACGGCGACAGACGGCGCCAACGATGCCGACGCTGAAGGCGACTCAGTCGAGTCGGAGGTGACCGTCAGCGACCTCCCCGAGACGCTCTCGAACATCGACAGCATCCTCGCCGCGATTGGCACGCCGCCACAGATCGGCAGCCCGACCACCACCCAGTCCGACGGCATGACGATGATCACCTACACGACAACCGCATCACCCGACGAGATTCACGCATGGATCGATGATCGAATCGACGCCGTCGGCTGCCAAGACAGATTCTCCAGCAAGTCCGGCGACAACGGCTCATCGTTCTACTCGGTCAGCTGTGATCTGTTCGATGATTCACAGTTCCTCAGCTACGTCCTGCGCCTTTACGCCAGCCCCGGCGACACGCAAGTCGAAATCGCAGTCTTCGACCTGACCAGCTGATTGTGAACTGCACGCTCGGCCATCCTTGGACCCCCACGACAAGGCCTGATCAATCAGGCCTGCTTCAGGTATGGCGAAGCGATGCCAGTACAGAACGTAGGTTTGTTGTTAGCTGTATGGGCCGCTTGCGTCGACTCCGAATCGCCGGCGACGTCACGGCTCTTGATGACATGGCACTCGTTGGCCGTCTTGACGATTCGGACGCGATGACTGAACTCATCCGCCGGCATCAAGGCCGCCTGCTCGCTATGGCGAACTCGATGATTCGGAACCGATCTGATGCCGAGGAAATCGTGCAGGACACCTTCGTCCAGGCTTACCGGTCAGCGGCGACGTTTCGGGCCGAGGCGAAAGTGTCAACGTGGCTCCACTCGATTTGCTACCGCCAGGTCCTCACACGAACACGCCGCAAACGACATCTCACGACCGCACTCGACAACACCACAGAGATCGCCAGCACCACGAGCGATAACGCCTTCCGGATCGCACTCGAAGGAGCCGTCGACCAACTCCCCGAAGCCAACCGCGAAGCATTCGTCCTCGTTGACATGCTCGGCTTCAGCCGCGCCGAAGCAGCAGAAATCGCAGGCATCGAAGCAAACACCATGCGGGCACGCGTCGCCCGGGCTCGAACCTTGCTTGCCGATCAACTCTCCGCAGAGGACGACGCATAGTCATGGACCACTCAACCTTCGACGAACAACTCGCAGACCTCGACAACCCTGGCGATCTCCCGAGTGGCCTCGCCGAGCACGCCGCCGTATGCGCCCGCTGCAGCCAGCGACTCGCGCTCATGCAACGCGTCCACGAAACTGCACGGCTGATTGAACCGATCGACACGGACATGGCGGACCGGGTCCTCCAACGGACCCACCGACCCACCCGATCCCGACCGGCCCTCCTCGCCGTTGCAGCAGCCGCAGTCCTCATCGTCGGGGGAGCGGCGATCGCCGTAAATCGAACGTCGAACGAAGCCGACGTTCTCGCCGACATCGCCGACGAATACCGCCAGTCAGACGGAATCCGATTCGTCTACGCAACAGAAGCAAACGTCGACATCGTCGATCAGTTCCAACTCGCCACCGACACATCAACCGACGTCCAGCCCATCAGCACCCGAATCCCCACCTGCGACGACACAGATGCTCCGCCAGTGACCGGGCTCGATCTTCAACCCATCGTTGACGCCCTCACATCCGACGACCCCTGCCTCGCCCTGCAACTCATCGACGAATCAGCGCGCCCAGCCCGCGACGCCTACGTCGCGCTCGCCACTTCAATCGACCAGCGAGCCAACATCATCAATCAACTCGAAAACCGTGAAATAGAACGCGGCCTCGACTCGGCGTCCGCCGCCGCATACATCGCCGATCAGACGGAAACAATCCGCACCGATTCACAGACCATCGAACAACTCGAACGCAGTTTCAGCGAGATCGCCCGCACCTTGGAACCACTCGCAAACCCTGGTTCCAGCGAGCAAGTCGCCACGTCAACGATCGAGTCCCGACTCGTAGCGCTTCGGGCTGACACCACCGCTGCGGAGGCTGCTGCAGCTTCACTGCCGGTAACAATCGGCTGGACCCAAATCGCCACCGGGACCTGGTCGACCAACGGCATCGACATCGACGGCATCACCGAACGGAACAACAACAGCACCCGCTACTCCAGAGTCGACGGCGACCCGCTTAAACTTGCCGATGTCGTACTCGCACAACCAGACATCCTGATCGACCTCATGAGGAGTGCTCCGTCCAGCAACGGAGACCTCGTTGAGTGGGCCGTTCCGACTGGCTTCCTCGGCGACACCGAAGACTGGCGTGCGACAGCTCGACTCCAAGATGGAGCGCTCGCAAGCATCACCCTCACATCGCGTAACGCAATAATCACGTTCACGCCCGAACAGTGACCGCTGGCCGGAGCACCATGAATCCTGAGGTCTGGGCTGTCGATGATGTGTCGTGATCTACCTGTTCGACTCGAACCCGTGTCTAGATCGACCACACCCCTTGCTGGATTGTGGGAGCTCAACCGCAGAAATTTACGGGACGGTTTGGCGGACGACCGGAACAGCGCGTCTTATTCACCATGCTCCTACAAATTGCCTGCTCCATCTTTTTCTCCGCAATGCTCGTCGCTGGCCCCAAACGCATCTACTGGAGGACAAAGGCATGGCGGTACCAGAATCCCGAAGCCATGGAGCCCTCCGAGGACTTCTACTACGCCCAACGACTCTTCCTCGCGCTCGGTACAACTTTCAGCATCCTGTGGACAATCGGCTCGCTCTGACACAAATGTCGTAGGTCGAGCCACAGATCTCCGCTCCGACACAACCCGAGCACTGTGCTCGCGCATGGGGCGCCGAATTTTGGTCTAACCCAGCGATCGGGGAAATTGACCAAGTTGATTTCCCGATTGGTGTCGTTCTCGCAGCATTGTTGAGACATCTGTAGCTCCACGGGGGCATCAGATCACGACATGAACACCCCCATCAGGGGATGCCAGGACTTGAGCTGGGTTGCAATGCTGCCGCATCTGCCAGGACGAACGCGACGCTACACACCAGTGACGCAGTGACGCAGTGCCGCAGTGCCGCAGTGCCGCAGTGCCCGACAAAGCGACTGACGCTGCGAGCCCGAGGCCACTTCAGTACGTCCAGCGCGCAACGCGCCCGTGGCGGGAACAAGTCCCGGAGCCAGTCGAGGATGAAGTTGTACCGTTTTTGTAGACCGCCATAGTTTGACCGCTGCTGGTTGTGGGCTGCCCCGGGCTGGGCCACCGACTTGTACGTTCAGCTTGCAAATCGTCCGTGAGGAGAGCGCGTTCCCGAGCCAGTCGAGGCCGATGCAGGCCGAGCGACCAACGCTGTCGGCTCTTGGGGTTGGGACTTCGCTGCGACTGTCGTCGGCCGCGTTGGGAGACGGGTTGGGGTCGACACTCGCCGTGGCGGGCGCGGCCGCGATCAGCAGCACCATACGGAAATGCGCTAGAAGTGGTTGGTGGCACCGATGCGTCGTCCTGTTCCGCTGTTCGAAGATTCGACTGCGTTTAGCGCTGCCTACAAGTCGGCAGACTCGATCGCTGACCTCGCTGCGCGGCTCGGAGTCTCGGCGTCGACGGTGCAGCGGGCCCTGGTCCGTCATGGGATTGACCGGCTGCCACGCAACCGGCATCGTCGACCAACGACGGCTGCTGTCCTCGACGACCGGGTCTGGCTGGTTGAGCAGTATCGGACCCGGACAGCTGTATCGATTGCCGGCGAGATTGGTGTCAGCCAGCGCACCGTTTATGCCGCAATGCAACGACACGGAATCGAGCGGCGCTCGGAGCCAGGCGTCCTGGCATTGACTCGGCCGCGTCTGATCGACGCTGAATGGCTGGCGAATGCAGTCGCGCGAGCTTCGTCGAGCACGATCGCAGCCGAGTTGGGCGTCAACTCTGGCACCGTCCGCGTGGCATACCGTCGGGTCGGGATCGAGCCCAGTCAGACCTCTCAGTATTACGTGCGTGGCCGATCGCTAGCCCGGCCAACGGCGGTGGAACTTCGCGCGGCGTGGGACAGCGAGGAGACCTTTCGAGGTGTCGCGCGTCGGCTCAGCATCACACACACGACCGCATCGGTGTGGCTCGCCGAGATCGGTGTGTTCGCGGATGACACACCAAAGCTCAGTAGAGCCGAACTGGTCGCCGCTATCGAGCAACAACAATCCCTCTACGACATCGCAGCCAAGTTTGCGGTGGCCGTAACCACGGTACGGGTCGAACTACTTCGACATCGACTGCTCGAGAGCCACCGGCATCGACACTCAGCTTGGGAAACTACTTCGAGCAGTTCGTCAACCCAGATCGACCGTGTGAGGAAACGCAGCAAGACGCATCAATCCCAGTCCGCGTGTGGGGACGGCCGGCTCCCCGCACCCAGAACCACTACCGTTCATTGAATGGGCCAGATTCATATAACTCCTGGTATATCGATTTGCTCCGGTCGGTCCGGTTTGCTGGCCCGTACTTCTTCGTGGGGGAAGTCGTATTTCGCGAAACCATCCGATTTTGTCCAATTGCTATCACGACAGGCCCATCGGGTCACCTCGGCTGCAGAGCGATGGTGAGCGGCCGCGCGCCGGGCGCCGCGGCCGGTACCGACGGTGTCACCGGACGCCACAACAGATCCGTGCAACATTTCGGGATCCCGTTTTCGGACCGACCCGAAATCGCTGAAGGCGCCGAGAACCGGTTCTGCGTGCGACGCTCCGAGCGAAGCAAACGATCGGTCCGGTATATCGGGTGCTAACGATTCATCCGACAGGGCCAGGAAACAGGCTGCGTCGTTGCGACCGACCCGAACAGAACTTCGCCATCGGCGAACTTAAGGGGAGCGGTGGTGAACATCGACACTCCGGCTGATCTACGTCAAGCCATCGAGGATCTGTCCTGGTCCGTTGATGCACCCGCCATTCTGAAACAGAGCGAGCGAACGGCTCGTCAGGACGCGCCGATCTCCGCCACCCTCTCCAACCAATTCAACAGCGCCCTGAGCGTCCCAAACGTCGACAACGAGATTGCAGTCGTTCGAAGAATCGCGAGCCAACTCGCCGACGAACTCGCCTTCGCTCAAGCCAATGCATTCTCCACGGCGATACGGATGGGCATCATCGAACAACAGGGCCCCGGCAGCGACTTGGGCATCGCCTTCGACCTCAGCCAGGCCTGCGATGGCGCCAAAATGCTCGCCGACGGTGGAACCAACGTCACGAGCAAACTCGCTCATGAGATCGCCACCGATATAGCGGCCACTCGACGTGGCGATCACACCCGTCACCTCGCCGTAGAACTCGGTATCGCCAAAGATCTACTCGCCCTCGATTGGGCTGGGTCGATGCTTTATGGGCTCGTAGCGTTCGCTAGCGGAGCGAGCCGGCAAGCGGCTGAACCCGAACAGTGCGATCCTGTAACGAACGAACAGCCAACACGCAAACTGATCGACGACTTCATGTCGAGACTCGAACCGATCGTCTACGAAGCCGAACGAGGAATTCACGACGGGTGGTTCGATCATGACGACAATCTGCGGCGCCGAATGGAACGCGATGCCCGCTACGTCCGCGATGAAGCGATCGACGCAGACGCCAAAGAACAGTGGCTCGGATCAGCGATTGGCAACATCGTCGCCCGGATCGAGAGAGCTATCCTTCTCTACAAACCAGACATGACGGACGAGGCGCGCGACCTCGCGGCGCCCTTCGTTGACGCTCTTACCATCGATCAGGGAACTGGCATCAATGCTGTCATTGACACCATCGTCGCGAACGCCCGCCTCGATGACTCCGACTGGCTCGCCAAGCAAGTCGATTTCGACCGCTACGCCGATGAGATCGAAGAGATACGTGCGACGGGCGCGAAGGCGTGGCTCATCAAGTACCTCGGCTGGCACCAAAGCGACCAGGGAAAGGATTTTCGCGAAGACGTCAGAGGCACCGTACCGATCTACGCAGCCGTCGCTGGCGCAGTTGGGGGCACCTTCGGAGCTGGCATCGGCCTCATCACCGATGCAACGATCACCGTCGGAATGGGCGCAGGAACCCCGATCGGGATCTCGATCGGCACTGTTATCACTGTTGGCCTCTCCTGGCTCGCGACCAACTGGAAACATCGCCCCAACGACAGCGCCGAGGTCGACAACGCACCCGAAGCCTTGCGATAGCGGGTCGGAGTAAGGCGAGTAAACTTGGAGCGGCTACTTGTGCTGCCACGATCGACTCCGACCTGCCACGATTGGTGATATTGGATTCCACCAAGAGCGTTCATTCAGGGTGCGGACGTGCTGCCATCCGGGGAAAGCCCGTGCCCAGTGAAAGGCGCACAAAACGGCGCCAAGGTTCTCAGCTGTGATTTCGTCGGCGAGCCCGAGGAGGTTGACTCCGGTGCCGATCGAGCGACCTCTCGTCTCAGAACCGTCGACGTAGTAGTCGTAGAATCCTGCGTGGCTGGGCCCAGGTTGTGTGCCTCGGCGCCGACTCGGAGCTTCCACAGGCACAACACGGCACCCTCTCGAAGGACCCTGGAGCTCCCCCGTTTTCCGAGACACTGCAGCAATTGTGTGGCGACGTGGCCGCCGATTCGTAGCTGTCTGGCTCCGCTGGGTCTGCCAACGCCAGCGGCATTGCGCTGGCGGGGCCGGAGTCCGCGAAACGCGTTTGTCCCATACCTTGTCCCATATATCCGCGAGTGCAGAACGACATTCGGCAATATATGCCGGACGAAACACCTGATCAGACGGGACTCAGCTACCAGAACGAGTCTGAATGGACGGCTTGGAACGGTTTCCTAAACCGTGTGTCGCAGGTTCGATTCCTGCCAGGGGCACTGCATAACACCTGCTAGATAGCTGTTTTTGTCGTGAATGTTTCGACCGTGAATGTGGCAATCTTCGGGTTGTCCCATACTTCTCTGCCGCCGCCGCCGTTGTCTAACGCTTCCAGGGGGCTCGCTGCGCACGGGTCGGGCAGGCAGGGTTTGTGTAGGGGGAAAGTCTCGGTGGCGGTTGGTCGCGATTGAGGTGAAGCGGCGGTCGGGCCCAAGCGGTCACGTCAGCGGGCGGAGGGTGTCCTCAGCCGGTCGCCTTCGATCTCGCGGGCGCCTCACCAACCAGCCCGGCCACTTGAGCGATGACCACCATTTCCGCTCAACCATCGAGGAATCTGACAGCCGCATTTCGCCGAACGGTAGGAGGGGAAAGGTTCGGCCCCAGCGTAATCGGCTGATTCTCTCCATTCCCTTCGATCGTCTGATGACCTGCGTCGAGGCATCAAGCGGCGAATCGATGGTCGTGTTTGACATGGGAGCTTCGATTGCATAGCCTTGACAATCAAGCGCTTGCTTGTTCACGAGGAGGACTTTGTTCAATGTTGCGACTGTCTAGTTCCATACCTGATGATGCGTGGGCCGAGGGCCCCCGGTTGTGCGCAGCCCGCGCCCAGCGACGGTCGGGTGTCCTGTGAATCACACCGACGACGGACAAGTTCCGCAGAATGAAGTGATCATCGTGGGTGCCGGCGTCTGCGGCATCTACCAACTGCACCGGATGATCGAACTCGGTGTCAACGTCACGCTGCTCGAGGCAGGTTCGAACCTCGGCGGGACGTGGTTCTGGAACCGTTATCCCGGAGCGCGCTTCGACTCGGAGAGCGTCAGCTACGGATATTCCTTCTCGAAGGAGCTACTGCAGGAATGGGACTGGAAAGAGCGGTTCTCTGGACAGCCGGAGAACCTTCGGTACCTGGAGTACGTCGCCGACAAGTTCGACCTCCGCCAGCACATGCAGTTCGATTGCGCCGTCGAGTCGGCTCACTTCGACGACGAGGCGAACATGTGGCGGCTGCACTTGCGCGATGGCAGAGACCTGACGTGCCGGGTGCTCGTGCCCGCCATCGGGCTGCTCTCGGCGCCCACGTTGCCTCGCTACGAGGGCGTGGAGAGATTCGAGGGTCAATCGTTCCACACGTACAACTGGCCCGAGGAGCCGGTGGACTTCGCCGGGAAGCGAGTGGCGGTGATCGGCACCGGCGCCACCGGCGTGCAGGTGATCGGCGCGCTTGCCGACCAGGTGGGTGAGCTCACCGTGTTCCAGCGGAGGCCGAACTGGTGCGCCCCGCTCCACAACAGCGAGATCCCGGCTGAGGAGATGGCCGAGGTGAAGCGGCGATATGACGAGATCTTCGCCATCTGCGCGAGGTCTCCTGGTGGGTACATTCACGAGCCCGATCGTCGGCAATTTTCGGAGGTGCCTCGCGAGGAGCGTCTGGCGATGTGGGAACGGCTCTACGGCGAGCCCGGATTCGGCATCTGGATCGCCAGCTTCCGGGAGACACTCACGGCTGAGGCTGCCAACGCCGAACTCTCCGAGTTCATCGCTGGCAAGATCCGGTCACGGGTGCACGATCCAGTCCTCGCTGAGAAGTTGATCCCGAAGGATCACGGATTCGGAGTGCAACGCGTCCCGATGGAGACGAACTACTACGAGGCGTACAACCGCGACAACGTTCATCTCGTCGATCTGCAGAACACGCCGATTGAACGGATCACACCTCGGGGTATTCAGACATCCGAATGTGAGCACGAGTTCGACGTGATCGTCTACGCGACCGGGTTCGACGCGGTGACAGGCGCATACGACCGCATCGACATCCGCGGCAAGGGAGGCCTGCGCTTGCGAGACAAGTGGGCTGCTGGCCCCGCGACGCACCTCGGGGTGCAGGTGGCGGGCTTTCCGAACATGATTATGCCGACCGGTCCCCAGAGCGGATCAGCTTCGACGAACTTCCCGCGTGGAATCGAACTCGGCGTGGAATGGGTCACCGAACTCCTCGAGTACATGTGGGAGCACGGCTACAGCCGGGTGGAGGCAACGCAAGAAGCCGAGCAGCAGTGGGGTGCCCAGGTGGCACACCTCTACGGCACCCTGTTGATGGGCAAGGGCATTCGAGGTTGGTTCACCGGCTACAACTCCAACGTCGAAGGTCGCGCCGATGGAGTCGTACGTCATGTCCTCTACCACGGTGGCCTGCCCAAGTATCGGGCGCTCATGGCGCAAGTGGCACTCGACGGCTACCCGGGGATCGCGTTCTCCTAGCCGACCGAGTCATCGTGATCGGCGACCGGCACGCCGCTTCGGGCGTTGCCGGGACGATCGCGTCCGCCGAGCGTGCCGGCCGGTATCGACACCGACACCGACACCGACACCGACACGGCTCGGCTATTCGAAGATGGTGCGCCCGATCCACTCGGCGACGAGGGCCGGCCGATCGGAATCCTTGATCTCGATGGTGATGGCTTGGGTGTGGTCGACGGCGTCGCCCTTGAGCTGGACGTCGACCGTCGCGGCTGTGGCTCGGACCTCGGCACCCGCTCGAACCGGGCTGACGAACCTCACCTTGTTCATGCCGTAGTTGACACCCATCACCGCTCCGTCGAAGTCGGGAAGGGCGGCCGGAACGCTGGCCAACAGGTGGCCGAGCAGGCTGAGTGTGAGAAAGCCATGTGCGATGGTGCCGCCGAACGGTGTCTGCGCCGCTCGTTCTGGGTCGACGTGGATGAACTGATGGTCCAGCGTTGCATCTGCAAATGCTTGGATCCGATCTTGATCGACCGTGAACCAGTCGCCCGCAACCGGATCATTTCCGATCAGCGGGCTCAGGGTGTCATAGGCGGCTTGAGCGTGGGTCATCTTGTCGTCCCTTCGTCGTGGCCAGCCGCTCACCACGTCAGACGACGCGGAAAGCGCGACCAGTGAATAATTTGTCACAACCCAAGCAATCGCTTGGTAGGCGGGACTCTACAGCGTGGACTCGGCAAGTCACGTCGTGAATTTCGCACGAAATTCTTGCGTTCTGGTTGGCGGTCAACTAAACAAGCACTTGCTTGTTTAAATCGATCCAAAGGGGACTCATGACCACACGAACTTCATCTCGCCGCCGGCTTGCCGGTTTGGCACTGGTGGCGACACTGACGGTTGCCGCATGCGGCAGCGACAGTGACGACACACCTGCTGCCGGCTCGACGTCGGAATCGACGTCGGAATCGACGCCAGCCGACACCGCTGGCGAAACTCCGGATGCACCGGCGTCCGACGGCGCGCTGCCGGCCGGCGAATACACCATCGGGTTCGCATCGCTGACCTCGGGCCCGGCGGCATTCGCCGGCGTTCCGTTGTCGCAGGGTGCAAACCTCGCAGTGCAAGAAGCCAACGACGCCGGACTGCTCGGTGAGGGCGTCACCCTCAAGATGGTCGAAGAAGACGCCGGTGGCGATGCCGCCAAGGCGATCGGAATCGTCGAGGGCTTCCTCAACGACGACGTGTCAGCGGTTCTCTGCTGCGCATTGTCGAGCGTTGCTGGCTCAGTCAAGCCGATCCTGGCCTCGGCCGAGACAGCGGGCATCGTCACCTCGGCGATCCTGCCCGACCTGCCCGAGCTTCCGTACATGTACCGCACCGTGCTGTTGCTCGGTGACCCGGCGTACACCGAGATGGTGACCGGCCTGAACGCCGACGGGGCGTTCTCGTCCGCAGTCATCGTCGTCACCGCAGACAACGACGGCATGACCAACGAGGGAGTCTTCTGGGAAGAGGCCTTCGGGGCGAACGACATCTCCGTCAACGAGACCATCGACACCGCAACGGGAGACACCGACTTCAGTGGTCCTGCCACCCAGATCGTCGAGGAGAACCCCGACATCGTGGCGCTGTCGATGCTCGGTCAGGAAGCGACCCTGCTCGCCAAGGCGCTTCGTGACCGCGGCTACGAGGGGCAGATGGTCACCACCTACGGCATCAGCAACGCTGCAAACTACGAAATCGGTGGCGAGACGCTCGACGGCATCATCTTCCCGATCGCTTTCACACCGCAGATGGAGTCGGATGCAGCCAAGGCGTTCACGGCACTGTACGAAGCCGAGTACGGCGAAGTCCCGGACGTCTTCGCGGCGCAGGGTTACGTTGCCGTCAAGTTCGTCATGGAAGGCCTCGCGGCCGCCGGTACCGGCGACCACGCAGCCGTCGCCGCTGCACTTGCCGAGATCGACATGATGGATTCGCCGTACGGCTCGATGTCCTTCGAGGGCGGCCAAGCCGACCTCGCCGGGGAAACGACGTTCATGCAGTGGAACGCTGACGGGACGCAGTCCCTCTGGGTGCCCTGATCGCACTCTGAACATACCGTGACGACAGAGGGTGGACGGTTCCGGAGGGTTCCGTCCACCTTCGTCGTTCAGAATGCTCGGCGGTCCATTCCGACTTGCCGATTCGTAACGACATCGTCGAACATTGAGCTCGACGCAGGTTGATCGGTGACGCTCGGCACGCTAGACTAAGCAAACGCTTGGTTGGTGATTGCCGCTTCGGCTCCGTCACGACGACCAGACATGCTGCTCGGGGGTGGCCATGACGCTTTTCTTACAACAGCTGCTGAACGGAGTTGCACTCGGTTCGACCTACGCGCTCTTCGCGTTCGGTTTCGGACTGGTATTCGCCACGCTCGGAATCTTGAACATCGCCCACGGCATGTTCGCCTCCTGGGGCGCGTTGATCGCCCTGTGGGGGGTCGACGAGTACGACTTGCCGTTCATTCCGGCCGTCGTCGTCGGAGTGATCGGGGCCGGACTCCTCGGCGTCGCCGTCGACCGACTGGCCTTCAATCCTCTGCGCAAGCGGGGGACGGGGCTCCTCGGCACCATCATCACCAGCATCGGCGTGGCGATCATCCTGGGAACACTGGTCGACCGCTTCACCGGTCACCGAACCAAGCGGTATCCCAGCGGCACCTTCTCCGAGGACCTCGTCGACATCGGCAGCCTCAACCTCCAGTTCATCCAGATCGTCAACATCATCGCGGCTTTCACGATCGCGGCCGGGCTCTACGTGGTAATGCGCCATACACGCATGGGCGCCGGCATCCGAGCCGTCGGATACGACCCTGACGCTGCGGCGATCAGCGGTGTCAACGCCGGACGCGTGATCTTGCTCACCGCCTTCCTCGCAGCGGCCCTGGCCGGCTTCGCCGGCGTGCTGTCCGGCGCAGCGACCAGCAACATCTCCCGCGGTATGGGCGATGCACTGCTGTTCAAGGGCTTCGCGGCGGTCGTCGTCGGAGGCTTCGGCGACGTCCGGGGAACCCTGGCCGGTGGTCTGCTCATCGGCGTGGCGGAGGTGATGGGGGCCCAGTACATCTCCTCGAGTTTCCGTGACGCCATCACGTTCGGTTTGCTGTTCGCGGTGCTCCTGGTGCGGCCACGAGGCCTGTTCTCGGAGCTCGAGTTGAAGCGGGCATGAGATGATCGCCTTTCTCGACATCTTCAGCGACTATCGAGCAACGTTCACGTTCGGTCTGATCTACGGCCTCTTCGCGCTGGCAACGTATGCCTCGTTGGCGACGGGAGTGCTGAGCATGGCAGCGGCCACCTTCGGGGCGTTCGGGGGATTCAGCTACGCACGGCTGCAGGCCGACCACGACATCGGGTTGCTCGGTGGGCTGGTCGCCGGGTTGCTCGCCGGTGCCGCCATCGCCTGGATTCTGTCCTTCGTTCTACTCCGGCTCTCGAGCCACTACGTCGCCATGGCGACCATCGCTCTCGTGCTCATCACTCGAGTCTTCGTCGTGAACCTGCCATCGCTCACCGGTGGCCCGAACGGCACAGGACTGGTTCGCCAGTCGACGCTCTGGTGGGTCCTCGGGGTCACGGCCGTCTGCCTCTTCGTGTTCTGGCGTCTGGCGAACTCGCGCTATGGCTTGGCCGCCACGGCGGTGCGAGAAGACCCGCAGGCGGCATCGACGCTCGGCGTCAGCGTTCGACACATCCAGCGCGTCAGCCTGGTGCTCAGTGGCGCGATCGGTGGTGTCGCCGGCGTCCTGATGGCTGACCAGTTGCAGTTCATCGGTCCGAACACCTTCTACATCGACTTGGCATTCACGATGCTTGCAGCTGTGGTGCTGGGCGGGGCGTACCACTGGTTCGGCGCCATCGTCGGTGCCATCGTGTTCCGATTCCTGCCCGAGATCCTGTCCGACTACATCGACGACGGCCACGAGATCGCCAACGGCATCCTGCTCGTCATCATCATGATCTACCTGCCACGTGGAATCGTCGATCCGCGGCGCCGAAAGCAACGCGAGCACGGCCTCGGCTCCAAGCGAAAATCTGCCAAGGCTGATGCGGCGCTTGCCCACGACCAAGCCGAGGCGGTGACGTCATGACGTCCAGCGATGAAACGAATCGACAAGGCGCGGCCCTGGAGATCGTCGGTCTGTCCAAGTCCTTCGGTGGGCTGCGCGCTGTTAACGACTTGACCTTCGACGTCGCTCCGAACTCGATCTTCGGATTGCTCGGTCCGAACGGTGCCGGCAAGACCACGGTGTTGAACCTGGTGTCGGGCCTGATGCCATCGAACTCAGGCACGGTGCAAGTCTTCGGCGACCACGTCGAAGGACTGCCTGCACATCGCGTGGCCGGCGCAGGCATCGCTCGGACGTATCAGAACGTGCGTTTGTTTCCCGGTCTGACCGTGCTCGAAACCGTGGTGACCGGGTTCTACCGGCAGCGCAGCGCTCGCCTCTGGCAGACCGTCCTGTGCCTTCCTTCCGAACGGCGCGAGCGGCGCGAGGTCGAAGAAAAGGCGCGGGCGTTGCTCGATCGAGTCGGCGTCACCGCTCCGCCGGATCGGCTCGCCGAATCGCTGTCCTATGGAGAGCAGCGTCGTGTCGAAATCGCCCGAGCGCTCGCCACCGAGCCGCGGGTGATGCTGCTCGACGAGCCCACCGCAGGCATGAACGACGTCGAATCCGACGCGCTCGGCCAACTCCTCGTCACCTTGCGCGACGAGGGCCTCTCACTCGTGCTCATCGAGCACAACATCAAGCTCGTCCTGAACTTCTGCTCACACGCAGTCGTCATGAACTTTGGTGAGTTGATCACCAAGGGAACTCCGCGCGAATGCGTCGAGAACGAAGAAGTCCAAGCCGCCTACTTTGGAAAGCAATCCGATGCTGAACGTGTCCAATCTGTGCTCGGGGTACGGCGCGATCCGCGCGCTGACTGACCTGGAGCTCACGCTCCCACCTCGAGGTTTCATCGCAATCATCGGCTCGAACGGAGCTGGCAAATCCACCGCGCTCAACTCGATCGCCGGTCTTCACAAGCCCGAGTCGGGTAGTGTCATGCTCGACGGCGAGGAGATCTCGGGGATGAAGCCCCACCAGGTCGTCGAGCGCGGCATGGCCATCGTCCCGGAAGGGCGGATGGTCGTCGCACCGTTGACGGTCGAAGAGAATCTCGATCTCGCCAAGTTCACCAAACGTGGGCGGCAGGCCCACCGTGAGGCGCGCGACCAGGTCTACGACCTGTTCCCCCGACTGGCGGAGCGACGTACTCAGCACGCCGGCCTGATGAGCGGCGGCGAGCAACAGATGCTCGCGCTCGGTCGGGCACTGATGACCCAGCCGCGCGTGTTGCTGCTCGACGAACCATCGATGGGGCTTGCTCCGTCGATCGTCGACATCGTGTTCGACGCGATCAGCCAGATTCGCGAGCTCGACCTCGCCATCGTGCTCGTCGAACAGAACGCCACGCTGGCACTCGCGATCGCCGACCATGCCTACGTGCTCGACCGCGGTCGCCTCGTCATCGACGGCCCGCCGGACGTGCTCGCCGATTCGCCTGAAGTCATGGACGCATACCTGGGATGAGCGCAGCAGCGAGCAAACAGATGGACATCGGAATGGTGCAGATCTTCGACGGGACACCCGGTCGAGGCATCGAACACA
>Ga0105054_10006450_pt1 | contig 16353 bp, 12 predicted proteins | sample BON02_FD_78091 | JGI IMG/M metagenome (GOLD analysis project Ga0105054, IMG submission 78091) | Freshwater microbial communities from Lake Bonney liftoff mats and glacier meltwater in Antarctica - BON-02 (megahit assembly) | ecosystem: Environmental > Aquatic > Freshwater > Ice > Glacier...
TATTCAGACGAATGGCTTCTTGATAAGCGTCCCTCTATGAATTTCAACGATCTTTTTGGCCTAGCAAGCTGCGAAACTTTTCTTCGAGAATCATTTGAAAGCAGCAAATTGTTATCATCGTTTACTTTCTCTAGTATTCTATTGTATGGACCTCCAGGATGTGGGAAAACATCATTAGCTAAGTCTGTAGCTTCGGAATACTTTGATCATGCCGAGTTTTTCATGGTTAGCGCTGTAGACCTAGGTCCGTCTTCTTTACGGTCTATTAATAAACACAAAACCAACAGCAAAAAAACTATAATATTCCTGGACAATATCGATATGCTTTGCAAGTCTCACAGGCTCAAAATGGAGCTTCTCAAGCTATTTGAAAATATTTCAAGCAGCACACTTGTCATGGCAAGCACCAGTCTTCCTTGGGAGCTTGATTTATCTAGTACGTATTGATATATTTTTCTTTTGAAGTTATACTAACTTGAACTGCAGTCCTGAGATATTTTGAACGACGGATTTCAGTTCCGTTGCCTGATCTTGAAGCTCGTGGTCGCATATTTTCAAAGCTATTCGAAAATAATGGTGAGATGCCATCAGAAGAAAAGAATCAGTTGGCATCGTTGACAAGCGGATATTCATTTCCGGATATTGCTCTTACCGTAAAGGATTACCTGATGGTTCGTAGCCATGTTAAGACACCAATAGGATTAAGATTTTCTCTCTCTAGAATCAAGCCTACTATATCGGAGGAAGTTGCTTCTCTTTATAAAGTATTTTCATCAAAATTCGGTCACTCCGACGTTGACACAACTCAACTATCAAACCCCTCCAAACACTATTTAAGCCTTTATTGTTAGAAACTCATGAAAATAAATTATTAACTAATAAAATCAACCGAGAACACAAAATGCTAGTCGGCGGCGCTTTCACACCATACAATTGTCAATATAAGACCATATCTGCGGGGACCCACTCTAGAGGTGCGGGGACCCTTCATGACATGCGGCTCGTATTGACAGTGCTGATGCTCTTAGTAACTATTTGTGTTTGGTTCTCCTTTCCAATTGCCCACCAATATCTTTTTTCTTCTATTAACCAGCCAGTGGTGATAGATGGAGGACCTATTGAAAAAGTTTATGTGAATAGTGAAATTCAGGATAAACGTCCGTTCGATGAGATTGAATACTTGCCATTTAAGAAGGAAAATATCTTAGATGATTTCAAGAGTCTTCCAAGGCTCTATATCGACTTATTTGTATACAGGCAACATGATCCATATCTTGGGTTAATTGATGACAGACTTGAAGATGAACTGTTGTTTTCAACATATCAACGAATAGTTGATCTCTTTGCACAAGCAAACATCCATGTACGGATAGACCCTACTAATTTCCTGTCGAAACGAACTTTGTCGCGAGTTGAGGCGGAAGTATATTTGAAGTATTACGGACACCTCTCCTCCCAGGAGAGTTTCAAAAATCAGTTGAACTCCATTATTTCTCGGATACAGCAAGCTGAAAATATAGCAAGCGATGATGTCTTGGGTGTCCAGCTTCTTAGCTTTTCCGTTGACTCACATCCGTATAAACTCTCACCGTGGCAGCTTTTGAATCCGGTGAATATATTTCCCGTGTATTACTTTCATAAAATGAATGCGTTGGCCAGACATCGCCAAATATTTGTCAGGTCAGGCAACTGTCATACTCGTCCATCTCCGACCTTTGCTTTCCGTAATGAAACTATTTCGCTTCCGAAGTGTCCCAAACGTGCAATTGAAGCCTTGGACCTAACGAGCGTGGTCTACTCTAGGTTACTAAGTCATGAACTAGCGCACGCCGCAGGGAACCTTCAGGATGGTCCAAATATGTGCAAAACGTTGGAGAATATAACTTCATGGGATCAAGTCAACTTGATGACTCAACACAAGTATGTTGGTATAGTAGGCCATCCATGTCGAGGCTCGGGCTATAAACAGGAAGGGCAATGTATTTATTTAAGGGTTGGTCAATGGCTCAAAGTGAGGCGCTTTTTGAAAGAAATTGATATATCGCCATCTCCACCGATATCGGGTGCGACAACAATTGGGGATAGCACGATGCAAGTGGGTGTTCACGCTGCAGGAAATATTCATGATATGGTGTTCTCCATGCAGGTCGGAAATCACACTTATAATAGGAAATCAGCATCCAATGGATGTCGAACAATCAAGAGCGCAAGAGTCATAGTTTTTAGTAGACTTCCTTGTCCTGTATCTGCTGGGTATATCTCGCGAGTGCGTTTTATGCCATCCTATTGGAACGACTTCAAAGGATACTTCAAAATGGAAATTCTAGTGGTCCGCGCCAATACACTCAATGTATATAATATAGTGAATAGGTCGGGGATTGTAGAAGTTCATTATCCTGCGCAAAAGATGCACATTGAATTAGAGACAAATAGGATCCCCATCTCGCAAGGGGAACAAATTGCGTTGTCATTTTCGGGCCTGGCTAATGTCGATACACGAGCATATCACCATGACACCGTCTATGCAGATATAGTGGGACCACTTCGAAATTTTTTTGAACATGCAGTAGCATCATCTATTCGTGGAGCCTCGTACCCTAATATCCGGAAGGTAGATCGAGCCTCAGATTACTTCATGGTCTCAGATGCCGCCATTTCGCCAACGGCATTGTCTTTTCTCACGCATAATTCCACTGGTTGTAGTGAGCCAATATTTAACTATGATGTCGTTTCAAAGTCTTGAGCTACCGATTCCCGCAGGTTTTATATTTGTATTTTGTATTCATTTTGCAACCATCATGTAGTCTCCAATTTTAAAACTTGAAGTTGTGTAAAAAAAATTGTGTGCCAGAACTCATCATGTTGGGAATCGCTCTGGTGATTAGTGATTCCGGAAAGGGTCAGCGTTTGGCCTTTAGATACCCGGGGCCAAAGACTCTTGATGAAGGTAGTAATGTCAAGCATACACATGAGAAGAAAACCCGTTCATTTGAAAGGTTGGTCGCAAATCGAACTCCGAAAAAGACGTTCCAAAAAGATATATGGCGGTTTGATAAAGAAGTGATTGCCAAACTATTTCGTCCTACTTCATCCCAAAGTGGAAGGATGCTTGAACTTGTTATTGATAACTTGAGATTTCTTAGCTACCCTGTTCAGGTCTCCAGAGAGGAGCATGAGGCGACCAACTCCAAACAGCTCAGTATGTTTTCATTAATATTTATTCTTGATGCAGAAGCTGATAAGATTATGGAATATTCTCGTTTTTCTATGGCAGTTCCTGCAACCTTTGGTAAGTTGGCGCTTTACAATAATTCGGTACTCATCAAGTCGCTTAGGTACATATGGTGTGACATATCCTGGAAGCGAGGAAGCTATTGATATGTATAGGCGGGCTGTTATTAAACTTGCAGCCGGTCTTTTGAATGAAGAACATCGATGCGGTTATATGACCAAACAGATTAAGTTATTGCTGTTGCCGTCCTCTGATGATTCTCGCAGTGGTACAACTACAGACGCAGAGCACAACACAGAAGACCCCGCAAGTGATGATCGTATATCCGTTATATCAGTAGAAAAGCGTAGTAGACATCGTATACTTCAGCACGAGGCAGAGTCTCTCGCTGGAGTGCTTCAACGTAGCGAATTGGCAAAAGAGTTAGAAAGGGTGTATATTGGTTTCACCTCCATCGGGGCCGTGGATTTGACCCTTAATTGTAGAGTTAAAGTATCGTTGACGCTTCAAAATCCGCTGCTTCATCCTTCCGCTCCATGGCGCCCATATCATACCATTTTACTATCTCCCAGCTTTTCAGTATCAGATATAGAGTATGTCGCTCCCCAACTTGCCCAGATTATCCAATTTGCTACCGATAATGGTCCTACAAAATCTTTCGAAGATATATCGATAGCTTTGAATATCCCTTTACAGCAGATTCAGCGAGTAGCTGCTCATCTTGTGTATTGGCGTAAAGCACGAGTGATTCATGTAATTACTGATGGATCGATATACCGTGTGTCTCCTGGAGCACCTCTTGATCCCATAACGCCTTTACATTTTGAATTCCAACGGAGGTTTGGAAAATCGATATCTTCGCCTCGTAACAACGACACAATTGCAGCCCCAGTTCTATCATTGCCCATGATACTTTCCTTTTTCAGTTCCAGTGAAGGCAAAGGACGCTACTTGACTTTATCAGAACATACATCAAGGTTGAAAACGGAATTGCATCTTGATCAAGGTTTTATTATTGAGATGGTGATATGGCTCCTGCAACATGAGTTGCTTGTCCAGCTACATCAATATTTTTACCTGATCACCGTGCCTAGTGCTGGATTGAAGGGAGGGCCCAAGAAAGTTCGAGCAGGTGACGCACGCCCAGTAGGCTCGACAACTTTTGATGCAGCTGCAGCCGCTGCTCAAGCAGTCGATAAAGCAATTGCAGCTGAAGCACAAGCAGCAGCACTTACAGCCAGTCAAAGCATCCACAGTGCGCAGGTAACTCATGCAGATCAGTCGAGTACATTGAATACATACTATGTACAAGACTCGGAAGATGTCTGTGCGGCTCACAATACCAAATATAGTCGATGGGTGTCCCAAAATCAGCCCACGCATTCGTTCTTAAACCTTACCAAGCGTGAAGCTAGTTTCTTAGATATGATAACAGCCGACACTTCAACTTATAGAATGTTCCGTAGACTTGCGCCTTATTTCCACGGAAGCCACACAGCAACGGAGATTTTGTGGCGAGAACAAATTGTATATGAATCATTGGAAAAGGTATGTTTGACCTACGGTGATTTTGTCACAAACTATTTCCATGTTTAAGGACTGTATTATTTTTTCAAAAATCTTATTTGAATGTCAATGACAACGTATCCCCGATAATCTTCCTGGCCACCTTGGGGCGGTATTTGGACAACGACAGATTCAAGATTTTAAGGTCCTCCAAATACGACCTCAAATTCAATTTGCCTTCCTCCGCTTTATTAAGTCTCGCGTTCACTCTTAACTAGAATAGACATGTTGAGTCAAATTCTCGTCCACAGAATATTCTACTTACTTTTGGTATTCTTTCGTACTTTCGAACCTCTTCACATAGTTTATTCCATATTGCTTGAAACTTGGCATGATAGAATTTCAACCACTTGAGTGTATTTGACATGGGCTGCATGATTGTTGTCTTGCGTCCAAGAATCGAAATCGTAGCGCCAACAAAAAAATCCCAAGCCTCAAGAGATTCTCCTCTCTTGTTTTCCAGGTGAGACAATGTAAAAATTTTGTCTGTATCTTGAATACTCACTTGAAACTGGCCTGATGGCATGTGAAAACAAATGTCGATGTACTTTTTAGTCTCCACACCACTGGCATTGTCTATCCACCATGAACGAAATCTCAGATCCTCCATATCCTCCACGGGGACATTGTCTTGGGTAACTTTGAATAATCGAGTATCTACTAACTTCTTTGACGGATCAAATTTGGAGCCTCTTGCTGATGTTTCGTCAACGACAAAACCATCCTCATTTTGAGGGGCGTATCCTCTTCCGATATGTTGAGCAAAGCTGTAAAAGTATGAAGAAACAACAGGGCCTCCAAAATCAAATCTCATCCAAGCCATTTTACCATTGTCTTCCAGCGCAATGGATCCAAGTTCTTCCTTCATCCGATTTCGCATGCTGTCGATCTCGTTTAAATAGGAAGCCTCGGAAGGGTGGCTTTCCGACTCCTCCCCTGTTGAATTATTTTGATAAAAACCATCACAAACAGTCCAATTATCAGGTAGTGGATTTTCAAGTGCTCTCTTAATGATCAAGAGCAGGTATGGCTCGGTTAGAATATCTATTTCCCATCTTTGGGCCAGACACTCTACTTGCACATGTGTCAGTGTTCTATACGGCTTTATTGGCCAATTTCTGTTCACTTTACCTGAATAAATAGGCACTAGCATAAGTGGGTCAAGGCTGACTGAAACAGTTTTCAAATGATTTTCTATGCTGACACACAAATCAATACTCTTTATGAACTCGTCAAAGTCAACACCTCGATCGCCCATTGCTTTGGCAAGCAATTTGAAAGTATTGGATGCTACCACATAGTCAGCCAATTCCAATGTTGACAGCATTGCCCGAACTGCAAATTCTTCCTTTCGAGCTTTCAAGAGATGCAATAAAACAATCTCGTTGTTTTCAACTTTTTGCTCTGGTTGTGGGTACAGATCCAGCATCAATTTAAAGATGTCCTCAAATCCATATCGATCTTTTGCGGAAACAATCTTTTGCATGACTGGACAATGCCTAGACCAAAAGTCTTTAAATTCTTGGAAGCTTAAGACTTGCTCCCCGTGATGACTAATGAATGGATGGTAAGCTGCATGTCGTGCCTTTACAACTAAACACAACTTACATAATGTCCATGAGAAAACTATCTGAGAACGCTTCATAGGCGAATAGCGGTCTTAATTCATTAGTCTTTAAAACCAACTCAAGAATTGTTGAATCCTGGTCCACCAATCCCTAGAATATATAAATTCCACCGAAACAAATCCGTTGACGTTTCTTACCTTTACAAGAGCGACAATATCAATACCATGTTGATGATGGGGATTTACAATGGTCGCCAGTGCCTTGAGTGCTGCTCCGTCTGCTAAATCCATCAAATTGAACGCAGTTCCAACGGCTCTATTCCAAAAGAGTTAGGATGCAGGCGGCACAAGATGAAACTCCTGAAGATGATTCAGGACTCGATTCGGATATTCTTGAAAGAATACAGAATATGAAATCACCTGTGCTCAATATAAACTTTAATGAATCACGATATAGTGTCATCAGGGAGTGTGCCAAATCGCTTGGTTGGAAAGAAGGATGCGAACAAGTACATTCGAGTATAGAATGGATTGATGGAGGAGGCATTTCTCAAGACGTTTATTGGGGGTTGAACATTCTTCAAAAAATTAATCATTTTCCTGGGATGCCCAAGATCTGTCAAAAGTGCCAGCTGGGTGTTACACTAAACCGCATCGCAAAGGCATTTCCTGACTACTACAATTTCCATCCTCGCACTTGGAGCATGCCTAAGGAAAAAGGAGCTTTAAAATCATGGTGGCAGCAACAATATAACGAAGGGAAACCAAGACCTACTCTAATCGTAAAACCTGATGGAGGTTGTCAAGGAAGAGGGATTTTCTTGACATCTGATCTGAAAACGATTTTTGAAAATACTAGTGACGAACTTATTGCGGTCCAGCAGTATATTCCAGATCCACTATTGATTGAGGGGTATAAATTTGATCTGCGAATATATTGCACGGTCACTTCATGTATGCCAGTGATTAGAGCATTTCAGCATAAACAAGGAATAGCAAGGTTTTGCACCCAAAAGTACTCTCGACCTAACAAAGATAATATGGGAGATCAGTTTATGCATTTAACCAACTATGCTGTAAACAAGAAAAATGGAGGAGAGAAGGAAGAAGGAAATGTTGGAACAAAGTGGTCTTTGGAAAAGTTAAAAGAGTATTTGAAAGATCAAGGCCGGGATATTGAAAAGCTCGAGCGTGATCTTGGCGATGTTGTGAGCAAAACTTTATTGTCCATACAACCCAATTTAGCACAAGAGTACTCAGCATATTTTTCGAACGAAGGGACAATGAATCAGGGTGGCGGAGGCTATCGATGTTTTGAAATCCTGGGATTTGACATCATGCTCGATAGCTCATTAAAACCGTGGGTAATTGAAGTGAATCACTCACCATCGTTTCACTGTGATTCGCCTTTAGATCAAGCTGTTAAGCATCAAGTAATTCAGGAATCATTGAGATTAGCATCCATTGATGCTGATGATTTAATTGCTGGGGAAGCGCAACGTCGTCCAATGAATATTTCTGAACAGAAGCACCGCATTGCAAAAATTCTCGAGAAGCGACGAGGGGCGACGAATGCGTATATTGCGTCACCATCAATTAAGCAGGCAGAAGAAGCCAAGCTACTGCAGTTACGTATTGCTTATGAAGATGCATTCCTAGGAGGATTTGAAAGAATTCTTCCGGTGCCCAAAGAGTCTCGTGCCTATCCGATGTATGTGGACATTTTATCCTATAGCCCTCAGTTCTTAAAGGAGAATCCGGTGACAAAAATGCGAAGAATGACGATCAAGCAAGAGCGTCAAAAGATGGAAGATTCAAAGATGCGAGACAGAGTCAAACGAGGGGACCGTCCCCTGTGGGGCGGCAATAGAACTTTGCAGGATATACCCTCCATTGAAACTGTTCGTCGATTATTACGAGCAAAAAGACCAGAAGGGGAACCCACCAAATTACCACGAGTGGCTTCCATACGACCAACTGCCAAAGTCCGACAAGTTAAAACAGCTATTAGGGTTGAAACCTGCAATAACAAAGTGAGTATCAAGTTGGGATCAATTTCCTTTGGCGGATTCTTAACTCCTGTTGTTCTGCTACCACCCATACAATCTAGAAACCAACAAAAATCAAGCCCACGAAGAAGGAGCTATTCATAAGTTCACTCTTATGTATTTAAATTATTTTAGATTGCAAATTTCATAGAATTAGTCACGACTTATCTTTGGTGCCCGAACTAGACCCCCTGCCCCAGGAAGGACACCACTATCGGATAATGTTGAAATCTTGAAGTAGGTGCTGTGATTCGACATAAACTGGTTTCCCAAGAAGGCAAGCGAGCTGGTTTGTAGAACAAGAGTCCCGGTCACAACGAATCGGTGTCTCACGTAGTGGACCAGTAGCCCAGCAATGAAAACAACTAACGGAAAACTGAGAAACCAAATACCTCCAAGAAGCATCAATTGTTTAAGAAATCCAATAAGACGATCGCCTCCTCGTCCATTCTGAGTTCGGATTGTGAAATGAAGGCTTGATATAAATGTTACGCCCAAAAACAGTCGAATCGCAACCAATATGCGTCCAGGGGTACTTTCAAAGTCATGAAACTTGGAAAAATCTCCGTCCATGCCCTTGTTTGCAACTTGAAGCCATAATGATATTCCAACAAGAATAAGTAATCCAAATATAGCAGCATTCGGACCCTTAACAAGTGACATTGGATTAGTCAAAAGCGTGGAGACGCTATTGGGTCTATTTTTGTCAGATTCAGTTTCAACTAAAGTCCATCCAGAAGCGAGGCAGATCAAAACGAAAGAAATCAACGTTTGACTCAGCCCTTCAAGTACTTCAGACAGAAAATCAACAAACCACATACCCTCTCCATCATATTTGTAAAACTCCAAATGCACCAATTCACAGAAGAATGACACTAATTGAGCCACGTACGCCCCAAGTAGTAACCTGACAACAAGATGAACCCTTCGTGTTTCGTCGAAATGAGATTTCAATAACGTCAAAAGATATGCCAAATATATACTCATTCCAAGGAAAGTAAGAAGGTATATCTTTGGGAGACCATGCTCGTCAGCAGGAAGATGGGTGTTACCTGGATTAAAGAGTTTTATTTCGAACTCCATCGCAGGTACGTGAGCGTTATACTGCTCTAAAGCACAATCAGCAGCAATAATAAACCAACCATGAGTACGAGTTGTATGAGAAATAGTCCACGAAAACTCCCATTCAATGAACCCATCATCTAATCTCTTTACATTGGAGAAATTAGCTTTTGCTGTTTGACTTAAGTGTCCCTGTCGCATATGGCTATCAGTGAGTTCACCAATAGGAATGGAAGTCTCCGCAAGCCGCACCTTATCTTCACAAGCAGGTTTGCTGTGGTATGCATCCCAAGCTGTGTCCATAAACAAATAGAGAGCCGGAGATGTCTGCCAGGTACGAGGATCTTTGTATTTGAACTTTCCTTCTACTTTACTCAATCCGACTGCGAAACTGTACTTGCTTATTTCATACTCAGGCCCATGATCGAAATCACCTGCTTCCAACTGAAACCTGCCTCTAATAGTTTTCGCGTTTGATACCCACGCTAGAAGTAGCAGGATCGCTGTGTAAAGTGCATGCATCGTCCTTGTATCTTTACCACTTGAGGGGGGCTATTCGTTGGATATCGTTTTAGCAACAAATCCGTTATCGAATGTCGGACAATACAGCATCCGCAGATGCCAAGTATAACAAATATAAAACGACAGATGCAAAATGGCAAGCCATTGATGTGAACAAGGAAGGCGGGGCATCTGTTGTTCTTATTGATTTCGTTCCACAGAAGACGGAAGCAACGAAATCTTGTCTTCGAAAACAGGAGAGATTTGCGGCATGTAAAATCCATCAAAAGTTCAAATCTTTAATAACATGTGGTCTATGTGAGAAAACATTTGAAAAGAAAACGGATTTTCAAACTCAAATGCGTTCCAGCATCAAAAACTTACGAAAAGCCTTCACCACGCATAACATGCCCCGGGCTGATATTCCTGTTGGATCTACAACTACTGACAAATTTAAATTCTCCAGACTCTATGATAGACTTCCTGTTTGCTTATTCTGCGAGCAGTTTTTTCCTGTTGAAGCCAATATTGCCCTCATAAAAAATCGAACCAACGGAACCAAAAAGAAGATGCCAAAAGTAGAAGCGTCTGCCCCACCTGTACTACAGCGATCTAACGATGAAGTTGAAAAAGAAATAAAGCATATGAGACGATTTTTGAAAATAGTGAAGAAGAAGTTGAAAACGAGACAAAAATTCACCATGGACGAAAAGGCACTTTTGGCAACACTTTTGAATGACGAGGAAACAAAGCGATGGAATGTAGTAGGTCCGTTCAACGAGTACCAGGATTATTGTCCTTCGCCACCTTCCTTGAATCTTAGAAAGGAAAAGAGAAACAATAATAGTAGACCTTCCAAGGTGGTGGAACGAGTTGGATTTTGTACGATGAATCAGCGAATACAAAAAGAGATGGAGCATCTAAGAGCTCAGATCAACGAATATTTGCTTCGTAGTGATCCTTGACAAGTTTGCTGCATGCTTTTGAGTTCCCGCTAAGAATAAAACTTTGTAAAGTCACGTCGTCTGTATCTATCCGGAAGTGAAATATCACGAGGTCAGCAACACTTTTTCTTGAAGTAATCTTCAAATCGACGGTTATTATAAATATGATTGGCTATGTGGCGTACTTACTTTAACAAGATCTTTCAATACGAATTTGTCCAGGACTTTAACTCTGTTTGCGTGAGTTGCCATCACTTGCAATACAGTAATATCGACCGGGGATATAACAAGAATGCACTCTTGCATGGTAGTGCTATCTTCTGACAATTTGATAACACGATCAGCATTGAAGTATGTTAGCGATCCACTAGGGTGTTTCGAAACCCAATCCTCGAGATCAAATATGTCAGAACTGTGAACCCAGTTGTTCCACGTCGAAGAGAGTGAAGCCATAACAGGTTTTTTTCCAGCTTCTTCGTCGGGGAATCTAAATTTTGCTTTTGCAACTGCAAGGGTATCTTTAATAGTGTCAAACGTGGATGATCTTGGTGATTTGACAGGCACAATCTCAAAAAGAGCATCCATACAATCACCACTTTCAAATAATAATTCTTCTTCTTTCGTACCCTTTGAAGTGGCCTTAAATTTGTCCCATCCACCTTCTAAAATAGATACGCGTTTCATACCCCTTTGAATTAGATGGTAACAGAAGAGAATGGAATCCCGACTGACTATATTAGGAATAGAAGAATATTTGGATGATCCAGGAGAACTCTCGCCTATAAGAACAATATGAATTTTGACGGATGATGATTCATCGCCACCTAATGTTTTGAGCTTATCCAAAGCTGCTTGGAGGGGGTCGGGATGATCTTGAAGGTCTGGATTCAAGTGTATGGACCCTATTATATGTTGCAACTCAACTAGATGTTTCGATCGACAATCAACCAGCTGTAAAATGAATGTTTCATTTCTCTCACCGAGTTTATTAGTGAGCAAGTCAATCGTTTGACGACATGTCATATACAACGATGGTTGCACCTGTAGTGATTCAAGTGTTCGTTCACTTGGACATTGGTGAAGCACGTAGCGAGATAATGCAATTTTGAAAGAATCAGGAGTTATCTTTTCCAAATGATTTCCTAGATCAACAATCTTCAACAAGGTCTCTTCGGAAAATCCAGATACGGTTTCCAAAACATCGACGGTGGACGAATTGTTAATAAGATTACACAGGACTATTGGCAAATCACTTGGATCAGAATTAAGTAAAACAGCTCTATTGCTTATTAAAAGCGCAAGAATCACAAACATGTGAGATTGGAATCCGTGATCACCATCAGAAAGTAAATACGTATCCCACAGTACAAAGAGAACTTCTAGCTTAACATTCCGCGCAAGAAGCGTGAGTATCCAAGGGGTGGCATACAATTCAGGTGCAATCGAATTGGCGTCTAACATACCCGATAACTCAGGGTCGTGATATTGCAGAGCGAGTCTTAACAGAGAAAAAGAACACTGGAGGGAGTTGAATTCCTCCGTGACATACAAATGAGGCAGATAACGCTCAATAAAGCTATAGAACAGATTGTACACAGTACCATCTGGTACCGGAGGATCCCGTCGAAGCATTATAAATGGAGCAAGAACTTCATTTAAACCTTGCTTATACCTAATCTCTTTGCTTTTACAATAGAATGTCAAAAGTTTAGATATCAACTGCTGCATTTCAGGAGATCTAAAATCTGGCATATCTGCTCTTGTTCTTCCAGCATCGACTCGAATGACTCTCTGATTTTCCATATCTTCGATAGTGTCTCTGATAGAGTCATCCAATAAAAATCGATCTTTGCTTTCCACTCCAAGTAGCACTTGCCATATATCTAGTCGCATCGATGAGGGAATCTTACCGTTCAATTCTTGTTTTAGTAGCTTTTTAATAACATGAGGTGAAGGTCTCTTCTGCTGCAACTCAGCTCTCAGCAATGATCGAGCATCCATAGTACTGACGAAGTAGACAATAAAAATAGTCATTGTCAAAATGGGCAATTGTATAGTGGTCGGTCCCCATGAGGCGGCAGTACGATCAGGCCAGGGAGGTCTTACTACTGCTGTTGGTAAAACAATATTTGTTTGGGGTGTGTGCCAGCAGCATGAAATACTTGATCTTGGTATGAAGACGATCGTACTCGAGAGTGTCGCTGCTGAAAGTGCTCAAGGTGTACGAGTCGACGTCGTGGGCATAGCCCAAGTAAAAGTAGACGCGTACATGATCAATGAGAGAAAAGTGAGCGACACTCCTAAACTTAATAATGCGGCCATTAACCTAGCCGCTCAGCACTTTCTTGGTGACTCTGAGGAAAGTATTAAAGAAGCCCTTAAACAAACATTGGAAGGGCATCAACGCCAAATTATAGGAAACTTAACTGTTGAAGAATTATATCGAAATCGCTCTAAATTTACAGAACAGATTCGATCTGTTGTTGTTCGAGACTTGGCGCAATTCGGTTTTGCTTTAGTAAGTTACGTGGTTGAATCGATTTCTGATGAAACAGGGTATATGGATTCTCTTGGTATTATCCAAACTTCTATTGTCCGAAGAGAAGCTGAGCAAGGAATGGCGTATCATGATCAGGAAGTAAGTTGTTTCTATCATTTGTAGAATTCATTTTTAATGAGTATGCAGGCTCGTAAAGTGACTGCAGCGGCTGAATCTCAAGCTGAATCAGAAATCGCAACGCATAGTAAAAGCTCTCATGTTCGAGTAAACACTTGTAAGGAAGTCGAAGCTCAAGCACAACGAAGTCTTCAGTTGAAGAACGCCGAATTTTTTAAAGAAATTAGTCACGCACAAGCCGAAGCTTCTAGCTCCTATGATATTGAAATGGCAAAACAAAATCAGCGCCTTGTATATGAAAATACTCGTAATTTACAAGTTGAGGCAAACGAACAGAATATCGTAGCAGATATTGCAGTTGAACGAAACCAAAGGGAAAAGGCAGGGACATCTGAAGCGGAGTTAATGGCTCAAAAAAACCACGCCACAGGGATCAAAATCGCTTCTGCTGCACAAGCATCCAAGATTCGCACTATTGGTACTGCAGAAGCTGATGTTCTTTTAAAGCAAGGTGAAGCAGAGGCAGATGCTATGGAAAGTAAAGCGAAGGCGGTAAGTAATCGTCTATTCAAGGAAATATATAGTCAACTGTTGTAGATTCGTAATTTCAAAGACGCTGCTGTTATTGATATGGTTGTATCTAAACTTCCTGAAATCACCGAGGCGTTTGCCAAGCCGTTTGAGAGCGTGGATAAATTGGTTTTTGTGTCTACGAACGGAAAAGGTGGCCCTTCGCAATTTACACAGGAAATTATTACAATGATCAATAGCGTGCCTAATTCAGTAAACTCCCTAACTGGATTCGATATGAAAGCTACCATGAGGGACATACATCGCAAAAGTCATCCTATACAAAGTAAGAATACTACTAACCAAATTTGAAATGTTCTTGGGTTGTTCCATTGTCTACCTATTCAACGTCAACTCCTACCAAACAAACGAAATGAAGCAACGACTTCCAACCTCCATCTTCACATATTTTAGTGGGACAGAAAAGTATCTTGGAATATCGGATTCATTTGACGAGGACTCAGTAGCGAAGGAAATTATTGTGGGTCAAAATGACAGAACGACGTGTAACACCTGTGGCTTGGCATTTTTAGACGTCGCCTCTCAACGAACTCATTTCAAAACCGATTTCCACCGATTAAATTTAAAAAGAGTAAGCTTGGGGAAGCTTGTCCTGAGTGAAGAAGAAGCAGAAATTCAATTATCACAAGATGATGCCAACAGTCTATCTGCATCCTCAGAAGAAAATACTGGAGATGAAGAAGGCGAGGAATTGAAAGTATCTTATAAAGGAAATGTTCCTCTCGTAGGATTCTTACATGATAATGATGTTGGGTGGACTCATCCTGCTGTTACTTTAAACGCAGCCAAAGACCAGTCGGAGTTATCAACTGTTCTTGAAAACCCTATCATTATTGTTTTGTTGCTTCGAGCTGGTCATTTCGCTGGTGTGGTATATGAGCGTACAAAAGTACTGGCATCGAAATCTTTTCATCGATATGTTGTTAGGCAAAAACAAGGAGGAAGTCAAAGCAGTAATGATAATAAAAACGGAAAGGCAAAAAGTGCAGGTGCTCAAATTCGAAGATATAACGAACAGCAACTCCAACAAGACATTCTCCTTTTAATCCGATCTTGGTCCTCCTTCATTTCGAAATCTAGTCGTATTTTCACATCGGTTTCCAAAACGAATCAGAGAGTTTTCTTCCAGGATTCTGTTGTACTTGGATCAAAAGACCCAAGAATTAGAAAAGTCCCATTTATTACACGTCGCCCTACTATTGCTCACGCAGTAGAAGTTGTTCAAATGCTTGTTAGTGTCGTTGTCGAACCTTATGATCAATATACAGGTAGACAATTACTTTTGGAGAAACCCAAAGTTACTACACAGAAGAGCAAGGCGGTTGTTGATACTACTACACCAATCCTTCAGGAGGAGGAAGACTTGAATGATCCTCCGCATATTGTCCCAATATTCAGTGCTTGTACTTCAGGAAATATGGAACTTGTTAGCGCATTTGTACGGGTATCCGGTGATTTTATTCGTCAGTTTCAAAGTCACAATAATGAAGGCGCGACACTTCTTCATCATGCAGCATGCCATGGACAGCCTGCAATTGTGCGCTTCCTATTGGACAATGGATTTAGCCCTCTGGTAAGGGATTATCATGGACGTACTCCGTATACGTGCGCTATTAATTCAAAACATACGCGAGATGAATTTCGACGATTTAAGGGGTCGTATCCTGATAGGTGGGATTATGATTTAACAGGAATTCCAGTTGGCATTACTGATGAATCAGAGCTACTTAAAAAACAGAAAGACAAGGAAAAGAGGAAAAGGCAGGCAAATAAGAAAAAACTTGAAAAACAGAAAGAGCAACAAGAATTGGCTGCCAAACTGAAAGAACAAGAGGAAAAAGAGGCTGATTTCTTGGCGAATTCTCCAAAGTGTTTCATCTGTTCAAAACCAATCTCCACTTCAGATTGTTTTCGACGCCTTGATTTTTTATACTGTTCACCTGACTGTATGACATCTCATCGCAGGACATTAGCAGCTGAAGCTGCACTAAAACGAGTATCTAATAAATGAATTTGAATCTGCACTACTATTATTTTGTTAATTGCCATCAGGCTCTTTTCTTTCAACAAGATACTCTTGCTTATTATTTTATTTACCTATGCATACCGTACACATTTAACTAACTTTTCCCAACAAATGTTACAAAAATGGTCGATTTGCTCGATATTTTTTTTCAGGAGTTTCCATTTTTACGCACCAAATGTAAATGGAACAAGATTTGAAA
>Ga0105054_10006454_pt1 | contig 16345 bp, 15 predicted proteins | sample BON02_FD_78091 | JGI IMG/M metagenome (GOLD analysis project Ga0105054, IMG submission 78091) | Freshwater microbial communities from Lake Bonney liftoff mats and glacier meltwater in Antarctica - BON-02 (megahit assembly) | ecosystem: Environmental > Aquatic > Freshwater > Ice > Glacier...
ATTCCTAGATAAGTTGATGCAAACCTGGCGCCCATACATGGAAACCGATGCAATCAACTATCGCCCGGTTCCAACAATTGGGCAACGAAACTCATTGCTCGAAAGTACCGATTGGTGGATTACCTCTTTAGACATTGCAACTCACTTATTCTTGCCAACATTAGCTCTGACGCTTTTAGGCTTTGCCGGTTACATCCGATTTACTCGTGGAACTCTGCTAGAAGTTCTCAACAGTGATTACATTCGTACGGCACGTGCCAAGGGATTACCCGAGCGCACCGTAATTATGCGCCATGCATTTAAGAACACAATGATTCCATTGACAACAATTGGTGTTGGAATCATTCCAGACATTATCGGTGGCGCACTGATCACCGAGAGCGTTTTTGGTTGGTCTGGCATGGGAACCTTGTTCCGCCAAGGATTATTAGGTTACGACCTCAATTTATTGATGGGTGTGTTATTTCTGATTGCAACGCTGACACTTTTGGCCAACTTAGCTGCAGATTTACTGTATTCAGTGGTAGATCCGCGTATTCGTGCAGGAAGTGGTGAGTAATCATGGCATTTTCATTGAAGAAAAAATTAGATAACGTTGAGTTGTCAACGACTGGCGAAAATGCAATCGCAAATCGCGAGGTTGAGGGCTTAAGCCAAAGCCAGATCGTGCGCGCACGTTTCTTTCGTCACCGCGCCGCAATGATCTCTTTGATTACTATTTTTTCAGTTGTTGTGATGGTCTTTACCGCACTGGACTGGCGACTCTTTGGCATCTGGCGCGTACCAGGTTGGTGGAAGTGGACACCAGAAGATCTTCCTGATCTTCGCTTTGGTGATTGCCCAAATGACACTGTTGGTTGCCCAACTATTTCATTCCTTCCTAAAGCTTTAGGTGGTGCCGGAATTGGTCTTGGCTCCCACCCATTTGGTCAAGACGATATTGGCCGTGACTTTTTCGCCCTAGTTATGAAGGGCACGCAGCGTTCACTAACAGTTATGTTTATTATCGGCTTGTTGGGCGGAACGATTGGCACAGTCGTCGGTGCAATTTCTGGTTTCTATCGTGGGATTATCGATGCCGTACTTATGCGCATCAATGACTTTATTATCGTTATTCCAGCAATTGTTATCGGCGCCGTCGTTGGTTTCCACTTTGGAAATCTTGGTGCAACCTTCTTAGCCTTCTACCTTGGTCTATTTTCCTGGACCGGTTTAGCACGGTTGGTTCGCGGTGAGTTCTTCTCGCTACGTGAGCGCCAATTTGTGGACGCGGCCCGAGTAGCAGGTGCATCAAATCGACGAATTATCTTTAAGCATATTTTGCCAAATGCAGTAGGTGTGATCATTGTGGTTGTCACACTTTTGATGTCTGGTGCGATTTTGCTAGAGACATCTTTGAGTTATCTTGGTCTAGGAGTTATTGAACCCGATGTTTCATTGGGTCTACTAATTAACAAGTACCAAGATTCATTTACAACTCGTCCATGGCTATTTTGGTATCCAGGATTATTTATCATCACTATCGCCTTGAGTATTAACTTCATTGGCGATGGCTTGCGAGATGCATTTGACCCACGTCAACGTCGCAGAATTTCAAAGAAAGAGCGTTTGCAGTCTGCTACGGCTCGAAAGTTGACTGCAGCAAATGATTAATTTAGATAAAGATGCTTACCAGGGCAACGAGAATCAAAGCGTAGATCAGGTAGATCAAGCGGCTATCCGATCGCAGCTCAAAGTTGCTGGGATTGTTTTTGACGAAAGCTTTCCTTCGCAACTTAGCAATGTAGGAACAAGCACCCGAATCACTTTGCGGAGAGTCACCAAGACGTCTCGGCGCATCACTGCCGGGAAGCAGATCAGTCTTGTGCATTCTTCTGGAGTGACGGTGTCCCGGAGCGGGCGCAGCCCACGCGAAGTATTGAGCGCCATCGACAGTGATGGACATGCTGAATTTAGTTTCGATCTCTTCGACCAAGTCCCACGTAGCGGTGATCTCTTTGGTTGGATTAATGATTTGAATTCCCTCATCAAAGATCAAAACGTAGGGCTTAAGGAACAAGAGATAAGCAGCGATAATTCCAGCACCGCAAATAGCTGTGGTCAGGACAAAGTCACCACCGTAGAAAATAGTTTGAACGATAAATCCACCAAAGAAAAAAGTGAGCAGCCAACCACTGGCGATAGCGCCACCGGGTCTAAATTTCTCGACGTTAGTCATCGCGCAAGTTTCTCACACATGGAGGCATCCCTATGAGTAATCCAATTTTGGAGATCAAGGATTTCAACGTTGATTTCTGGGTAGATGGTGTTTGGTACCCAGCAGTTATCGGAATGAACCTCTCATTAGAGCCAGGAAAAGTTACTGCGATCGTGGGTGAGTCAGGGTCCGGTAAGTCCACCACGGCCCTTGGCCTAATGTCATTGCTGGCATCAAATGCGCGAATGACCGGTTCGGTTAAAGTTAAAGACCAGGAAATGCTTAACGCTAAAAACGATGTCCTTCGAGTTTTCCGCGGTAGAGAAGTTGCTTATATTTTCCAGGAGCCAATGACTGCGCTGAACCCAGTTTTCACAATTGGTTTTCAGATCATGGAGACTTTGCGTACCCACTTTGACATGGGTCCAAAAGAAGCTCATACCCGCGCCCTTGAATTAATCACTATGGTGGATATTCCTAATCCAGAGAAATCAATTGATAAATATCCACATCAACTTTCAGGTGGTCAATTGCAACGAGCCATGATTGCGCAGGCTCTTGCTTGCGATCCTGGCCTATTAGTTGCCGATGAACCAACTACGGCTCTGGATGTAACTGTCCAAGCTGAAATCCTTGATTTAATGCGTAACTTAAAGAGCAAGCTCAACTCGGCAATTCTTTTGATTACCCACGATATGGGTGTTGTTGCAGATATGGCCGATGAGATATTAGTTATGAAAGATGGCATCACTGTTGAACACGGAACTGCTGATCAGATTTTCAATAAGCCAAAGCACCCGTACACAATTGCATTGCTTGGCGCCGTCCCAAAACTTGGTTCAACTAAAAAGCGCCCCTTGCCATACGATGAAAAGGCAAAGCCAGCACCTGCGCTCAAGCTAGATAACGTCACTATTGAATATCCAAAGCGTGGCCGAATCCCAGCATTTGTTGCGGTAAAAAACTTTTCGCTAGAAATCTATCCAGGTGAGATCGTTGGTCTAGTTGGTGAATCAGGTTCGGGTAAGACAACTGTTGGCCGTGCCGCAATTGGTTTACTTCCAATCAAGGAAGGCTCCATTGAAATCGTTGGCAAAGACATTAGTCATGCCTCGCAAAAAGAGTTATCTGGAATTCGTCGCCATACCGGAATCGTTTTCCAGGATCCAGCTTCATCGCTTAATCCTCGTTTGCCAATTGGTGAGTCAATCAGTGAGCCGATTTTCTTAGCCGGCATTGCTAAGAAGGCAGAACTTGCTCGGATGGTTGAAGATTTACTGGACCAAGTAGAGCTGCCTCGCAGTTATCGAAACCGTTACCCACATGAATTATCCGGCGGACAGCGCCAACGTGTTGGTATCGCTCGCGCCCTTGCCTTAACGCCAGATCTTCTCATTGCCGATGAACCAACGTCGGCTTTGGATGTATCGGTTCAGGCACGTTTCTTAGATCTGTTGCAAGAGTTGCAAGGCAAATTAAACTTTGCTTGTCTTTTTATTAGCCACGACTTAGCCGTTGTAGATATTTTGTCGCACCGAATTGCAGTTATGCAAAACGGTTTGTTGGTCGAGCAAGGCGATCGTGATCAGATCTTGAAGAACCCAAAGAATGATTACACCAAGCGTTTAATCTCGGCTGTGCCAGTTCCAGATCCAAAGGAACAACGCGAGCGCCGTGAGGCACGTTTAGCCGCTAAGTAATTTTAACTTATGGATCTAGAGCTTTTAGTTTTTGCGCTAGACCTGGTATCCACCTTTGCATTTGCCTTGGTAGGCGCACGAGTTGCCGCAAGCAAGGGCCTAGATTTCGGTGGCATTTTATTCATCGCAGCCGTCGCCTCACTTTCAGGTGGAACTCTGCGCAATCTATTTATGGGAGAGCAACCACCGTGGATTCAATACCCATGGTTATTTGCGCCAATCTTCATCGCTTTTCTGATCACGATCGCAATGGGTAAGACGCAAGATGTTGGTCGATTCGCATTGTCGCTAGATACATTGGGTTTAGCGGTAGCCACGGTTTCTAGTGTTCAATTTGCACTTATTAATAATGCACCGATTGTTGCCGCTGCTGTTTTGGGATTGATTGGCGCTGTTTCAGGTGGGTTATTTCGAGACATCATGTGTCAGACCGAGCCAGTGTTATTGCATCGCGAAACTATTGGCACAGCCTGTCTATCTGGTGCGATTATCTATCTCGGCTTAGATGCCGCCGGACTCAATGAGGGCGTCGTAGCTGCAATTTCAGCGGTGGTCGTTGTTCTAGTGCGCGAGATTTCAATTAAGAACAATTGGAACTTACCCAAGGTGGTCAAGTAGTGGATGAGAATCTTGACCTAACACTTTATCAAGATGCGACCGAGTTAATCGAAGTCGCAACAACTGAGGCGATGACAGCTATTTCATTGCACTTACTAAATAAAGGCGTCTGCCATCTAGCTTTGACTGGCGGAACTTTAGGCGCAGATTTTGCGAAAACTTTGGTGGCGAAGATTAATAAAAGCGCTGACCTAACTGGGCTCAATATTTGGTTCAGCGATGAGCGATTTTCGGCGGCAGATAGCCCATTACGAAACGCAGCTCCAGTTCACGATAATCTAAAAAACTCAACTGTGATACTTCATGAAGTAAAAGCAAGTGATGGTGAATTGACTGTGCAAGCAGCAGCGGATTTGTATGCCGCAGAGCTTGAACTCATTGAAATGGATATCTGCATATTAGGACTGGGCCCAGATGGCCATGTCGCTTCACTGTTTCCAAATCATTGGGAGCAAAGCGCACCCGGTAAGGTGATTGCAATTACGGATTCGCCTAAGCCGCCGGCGCAGCGGGTCTCATTTTCAATTCCTTTTATCAATACATCGGCCCAGGTCTGGATCATTGCCGCCGGTGCCGAGAAAGTGGCAGCGGTCACGCAGGTGTTGGAAGCAGACTTAACGGTGCCAGCCGGACATGTGATGGGTGCTGAATTGACCCGGTTGATCGTTGACGCTGCAGCTTTTTTCACGGAATAGGCGCCAAAAACTAGCGGGTAGAGTTAGTCCATGCAAAACACAATTAACTTTGGCATGGTTGGCCTGGGCCGGATGGGCGCCAACATTGTTCGTCGTTTAGGTCGGGCAGGGATCACATCGGTGGTCCATGACATTAACGCGGAGTCAGTAAATATTTTGGCCGCCGAAGGTTTTACTCCCGCTTTGGATTTAGCAGCACTTGTCGGCGCTGTTCCTACGCCCCGCACTATCTGGATAATGGTTCCGGCATCGGTCACGGACTCAACCATCCAGGCAATCTCCGAGCATTTGCAAGCAGGCGACACAATTATCGATGGTGGAAATACCTACTATAAAAATGATTTAGTAAATGCGGCGATGCTTGCCACCAAAGGAATCAACTTTGTCGATGTTGGAACCAGTGGTGGAGTCTATGGTTTAGCACGCGGCTACAGTTTGATGATCGGCGGTGATCCAGAAGTTGTGAAAGCACTCGACCCAATCTTTAAAGCGTTAGCCCCAGGGTTTGCTGCGGCAGTTCGAACACCTGGTCGCACCGGTGAGCCCACAACAAGTGAGTATGGCTACTTACATTGTGGCCCAGTAGGAAGTGGCCACTTTGTGAAGATGGTTCACAACGGAATCGAGTACGGCATGATGGCCGCATTTGCCGAAGGACTGGCCATCTTTGAAGCAGCTGACGATTTGACACCGGCTTATGATTTAAATATTTCCGAAATTACCGAAGTTTGGCGCCGTGGAAGTGTGGTTGCTTCCTGGTTACTTGATTTAACGGCCGAGGCACTGCAAGCCAGTAATGATTTAACGGAGTATCCAACCCAAGTCAGTGATAGCGGCGAAGGTAGATGGACAGTGCAGGCTGCGATTGATGCTGGAGTGCCGACACCTGTCATGACCTCGGCTTTGTATTCACGTTTTGCCTCACGGGATAATGACGACTTTGCTAACCGAGTGCTAAGTGCCATGCGATATAAATTTGGCGGACACAATGAAAAGCCGGTAATAGATAGTACCCAGCAGTAATGGCACGTGCTGATGTTTTGGTGCTTTTCGGTGCTACCGGAGATTTAGCAAAAAAGAAATTATTCCCTGCTCTTTATGAAATGCAGGAATCTGGCGAGCTTGAACTGCCAGTTGTTGCGGTGGCCTCATCCAAGTGGACCCAAGCTGAGTTCAAGACTCGGGCCGAAACCGCAATCCGTGATCGGAAAGCAGTACTGGGTGAATCTGTAAATGAAAAAATTTTGAAAGAGTTGCTTGATGAAATGCAACTAGTTGTGGGTGATTACGAGGACCCGGAGACATTTAGCAAGTTGAAAATAGCGCTAGATCAGTTCGATTTACCCGTTGTTTATTTGGCGATTGCCCCAGCTTATTTTGAAAATATTACGCAAGGTTTAAATTCGGTAGGCCTGACCGTGAGCGGGCGAGTAGTTGTAGAAAAACCATTTGGTAGAGATTACGATAGTGCGGTCGAACTTGATGAGTGCCTAAAAAAATTGTTACCGGAAGATCAGATTTATCGGATCGACCATTACCTTGGTAAAGAGTCGGTTGAAGATCTATTGGTTTTTCGTTTTGCCAACACCCTCTTTGAGCCAGTGTGGAATCGCAACTATATTGCAAATATTCAAATCACAATGAGTGAAGATTTTGGGGTTGAAGGTCGAGGAAAGTTTTATGATGAGGTGGGTGCCACCCGAGATGTCTTACAAAATCATTTGCTTCAGGTTTTGACAATGCTTACCATGGAGCCACCGATAGACATGGACTCAGCTGCATTACAAGATGAAAAATTCAAAGTGCTCAGCGCAATTCGTGAAATTGATGTCAAAGATGTAGTCCGTGGTCAGTTTGTGGGCTACTTGGATGAGGCAGATGTGGCCGGACATTCTGATACCGAGACCTTTGTGGCGATGAAACTTTTCATTGATAACTGGCGTTGGGCGGAAGTTCCGATTTACATCCGCACTGGTAAGAAACTGGCTGAAACCACAATGGAGGCGGTGGTTGAATTTAAACAACCACCTCGCCAGCTTTTCAATGAAAAAGACGCGCCATCGCCCCAACCAAATATTGTTCGATTTAGACTGGGTCGCCACGATGGGGTTGATCTTTCGTTGCAAGCAAAATCTCCCGGCTCGGCCTTAACTACAAATACCGTTGACTTAACTGTTGAATTTGCCGCAGCCCTCGGTGAGCGGAAAGAGGCATACGAGCGATTGCTGGATGCAGCAATACTTGGTGATCACTTTAGATTCAATCGGATCGATTCAGTTTTGAAGTCTTGGCAGATATTAGATGAAATCCTAAAAAAGCCAGCAAAACTACGCCCTTACTTTGAAGGATCATGGGGGCCAGATGAAGCGCTAAACATGGTGCCTGGGGGATGGGCAATTTGCGGAAAAGCCGCCGACAAAACACCAGATCGCTAATTAATCCCGCGCCTGGCCACTGCGGTGTTTATACCTACCTAAGAAATCAACTTTCATATCAGCGAAATTTCCATCTATTAACGCCTGGCGCATCTGATCAACCAATCGCACGATAAATCTTTCATTATGAATCGTCGCCAGAGTTGCCGACAGGATTTCTTTTCCACGAAACACATGGTGCAGGTAAGCCCGTGTGTAGTGCGTACACGTGTAACACTCACATTCGGCGTCTATCGGCGTGAAATCCCGCTTAAAACGGCTGTTAGACAGGTTAAAACGCCCCTCCATTGTGTATACAGCGCTGGTGCGCGCTATACGGCTAGCTAATACGCAATCAAAAGTGTCGCAGCCATTTTCAACACCAACAAATAAATCTTCGGGGGCGCCAATACCCAATAAATGCTTAGGTTTATTTTCCGGCAAGGTTTGGTTGACCCATTTAACGATAGTTCCTAGCTCTGATTTATCTAATGCCCCGCCAATTCCGAAACCATCAAAGCTTTGGCCATCTGATTCCATGCCTCCTAAATCACCGGCTGCTTTTTTGCGTAGATCTTCATATTGCGCCCCTTGAATAACACCAAACAATGCTTGATACGGCTTATCGGCTCGTTCATGGGTCAGCCGTTTATGTTCATCAAGACATCGAATCGCCCAGGCATAGGTGCGATCCATGGCTAGTTCTTGATACGGGCGAGTGTTGTGCAACGTGGTGCACTCATCGAAGGCAAACATGATGTCGGCGCCGATTTGATGTTGTACCTGCATCGAAACTTCGGGAGTAAAACGGTGCATCGATCCATCAAGGTGTGATTTGAAGGTAACGCCTTCATCATCAACGTGGGCCAAGCGATCTTTGTTTCCGGCGATCACATCGTCACTTCGAAATGTTTGTGCATCCATAGCTAAAACTTTTTTGAAACCGACCCCAAGTGAGAGAACTTGAAAGCCACCCGAATCGGTAAATGTTGGCCCAGGCCAATTCATAAATTTCGAAAGCCCGCCAGCTTCATCCAAGATGTCAGAGCCGGGTTGAAGATACAAGTGATAGGCGTTCGCTAATAAGGCTTGCGCGCCAAGGTCTGCCATGGCCTCTGGCAGCACAGATTTAACGGTGGCTTTAGTACCTACCGGAATAAATGCCGGAGTTTGAATCTGCCCGTGGGGAGTATTGATAGTTCCAACTCGTGCCAGAGATTTACGGTCACGAACTTTGATATCAAATGAAAAACTCAACTCACTACCAAATCTGAACTCGCGCATTTTCATCGAGCCACAATGCATCTGCCGGCGTTACTTCAAAGGCATCATAGAAAGGTGTGAAGTTTTTCAAAATCTGGTTACAACGAAATTCCGCTGGTGAATGTGGATCAGTTGCGATTCGACGACGCATCTCTTCTGGTCGAACTTTGGTGCGCCAGACTTGTGCCCACGACATCATCAAACGTTGCTCACCGGTTAGACCATCGATAACGGGGGAGGCCTTTCCGCCGAGCGAGATTAGATAAGCCTTGTGAGCGATCGTTAAGCCACCAAGGTCACCGATATTTTCACCAATAGTGAGCGCGCCGTTAACATTTACGTCGGGGGCCTCTTCTGGAATTAGCGCATCGTATTGGGCGATCAGCACTTTAGTGCGAGCTTCAAATGCTGCACGATCGGCATCGCTCCACCAATTATTGAGCGCGCCATCGCCATCGTATTTTGATCCTTGATCATCAAAGCCATGGCCAATTTCGTGGCCAATTACTGCGCCGATTCCACCATAATTAACGGCGTCATCGTGGCTTAAGCCAAAAAATGGTGGCTGCAAAATCGCGGCCGGAAACACGATCTCATTCATGACCGGGTTGTAATAAGCGTTCACAGTCTGTGGGGCCATATGCCACTCTTCCCGATCAACTGGCTTACCAATCTTTGCTAATTCAAAGTCGCGCTGAAATTTAATTACTCGACCAACGTTGCCATAGAGATCATCGGCCGTTGTCTCTAATGCGCTGTAGTCACGCCATTTATCGGGGTAGCCGATTTTGGGACGGAACTTGCCTAGTTTTTCCAACGCTTTGATCTTGGTTTCTGGGCTCATCCACGTCAGCTCATTAATGCTGACTCGGTAGGCCTCAATTAAATTGGCAACTAAATCTTCCATCTGTTTTTTTGCTTCGGCCGGGAAAAACTTTTGTACGTAGACCTTTCCAACGGCTTCGCCCAAAGAGCCCTCGATCATGGAAACAGCACGCTTCCAGCGCTCGCGAAGTTCGGGAGTTCCACTTAATGTCTTGCCGTAAAAGGAAAAGTTTTCATCGACAAACTCAGCCGATAGGTAGGGCGCAGCGCCACTAATAATGTGCCACTTCAGCCAGGCCTTCCATGCCGGGGCATCGAAGTTTTCTAGGATTGAATTTAAGCCTTCGAAAAATGATGGCTGCTGAACAATCACGCTCTCTAAAACAATCGTTGGGATTTCACCCTTGGCTAAATAAAGATCCCAGTCAAAGGCCGACATAACTGACTTCACTTGGGCGCCAGTTAATTTGTTGTAGGTCAATGTGGCATCACGATCTTTCACCTGATCCCAATGATGGCTAGCGATCTTAGTTTCTAGGGCCATGATTGTTTGAGCTAAAGCGCTGCCATTTTCGACCCCAGCTAATCCAAAGATGGCACTGACATGGGCCACAAAAGCGGTACGGATATCGGCATACTTTTCTTCGCGGTAGTAAGCCTCATCGGGTAATGAAATTCCACCTTGTTGCAGATACATAATATTGGTGGCGGCATCTTTCATATCTGCATAAATAAATGTGCCGAAAATTCCTTGCACGCCATTTGCTTCCAAGGTGGCAAGGACCGATGTGAAATCATGCAAATTGTTTATTGAATCAACCAACGCCAGCGAGTGTTGAATTGGCGAGCTGCCCTTTGCATCAACGGCGCTGGCATCCATAAATGATGAGTAGATATTGCGAAGCTTGATCGCCTCATCGGATCCGGTAGCGGTCTCAACGATCTCACGGACCCGAGCTTCAGATTGAATACGAAGTTTGATGAAGGCGCCATCGGTTGCACGATCAGCTGGAATAACGGCCGACTTTAACCAAGCTCCATTGAAGTGGCGATACATGTCATCTTGCGGGCGAACCGTTGCATCAACATGGCTCAGGTCTAAACCAGCGTTCTCTAAACTCACGGAAATCCCCTTTTAAAGTAGTTGAACATTCAACATTTCGCGTAGACTACGCGCATGTCACGTGAAAACGCTACCGCACCACAGTGGCTCAACCCTGACGAAATGAAGGCTTGGCGCCAATACATAATCACTAGCCGGCGCCTATTAGAAGCACTTGATACCGACCTTGGCGATCACGATCTTTCGATGCCAGATTATGAAATTTTGGCTCAATTAAGCGATGCCCCAGATCGACGAATGCGAATGAGCGAACTAGCCGATATCGCACTGCTCTCTCGCTCTCGGCTTTCGCATCGAATGAAAGTTATGGAGAAAGCGGGATGGGTAAAGCGGGAAGCTTGTCCGGATGATAAACGAGGCTACTTTGCGGTGATGACCCCAAAGGGATGGAAGGCGATTGTTGCCGCCGCCCCCGATCATGTCGAGAGCGTTCGGACTCGCTTTGTAGATCACTTATCAAAAGCTGATCAACAAAACCTTTCCGAAATTTTTGAACGTATCGAGCGATCATTGCGAGAAGTTGATGACAAGAATTAATTAAAAATCTGCATAAAAAAACCCGCCACATAAAGTGGCGGGTTTTTTAATAAGCGATGCTTACTTAGCAGCCTTCTTTGCTGCCTTCTTGCGGCGCTTCTTTGGGGCTGCTGCTGGAGCTGCCTTCTTAGCTGCCTTCTTGCGCTTTGGAGCAGCCTTCTTTGCTGCTGCCTTCTTACGCTTCTTTGGAGCAGCCTTCTTAGCTGCTGCCTTCTTACGCTTTGGAGCAGCCTTCTTTGCTGCTGCCTTCTTGCGCTTCTTTGGAGCTGCCTTCTTAGCTGCTGCCTTCTTGCGCTTCTTAGGTGCTGCTACTGCAGCTGCCTTCTTGCGCTTCTTTGGAGCTGCTGCTGGAGCTGCTGCCTTCTTGCGCTTCTTTGGTGCTGCTTTCTTTGCTGCGGCCACGTACTTCTCCTATCGGAATGGTTCGGATCCGTCACCCAAACCTTTTCAAGGATAAGCGTGACATCAATTAGGTAAAAATGCCAACATTTTGTGAAAAATAATTTAGCGCGTGTCGCAATTTAATTATTTATATTTTTTATGCATTTGCGAAAAATTTACTGTTTTTTATTTTCTACTTTTATTTTTTCTAGAAATTTTTAATATTTTCCGTATTTTTGTCGTCAAATTATGAATTCTTATCCTCAGATTGAGGGTTTGTGCGTAGTTTTTCCGCCATTTTTTGGTTTTCGAGGGAAAATTCATCGGTTTGGATATCAAAATTACGGAATTTCGGCATGAAGAAGGCCAGCAAAGAGACAGTAACAACGCAAATAATTCCGCCACTTGTTACTGAAAAGGACAACGTAGTAGCAGCAGCCATTGATGCCGCCCGCATTTGTCCGGCAAGTGGCCCCAATGAATACGACAGTAATTCGATACCAGCTAGTCGTCCTCGAAAATTATCGGGGATCGATTGATTCCACATGGCACTTCGGAAAAGTGCACTGACCATGTCCGATGCCCCGGCCAACATCAAGCATAAAAGCACCAGCCACAGATAGTTGGTGGCCCCGGCAAGTGCGATCGCAACACCCCATCCAATGGCCGCCCACATAATGGCCTTGCCATAGAAGCGAACATTTTTAGTCCAACCACTTGTCAAAGTAACGATGATCGAACCAACAGTTCCGGCGGCATACAACAATCCAAGTGCCCATGGTGAACCCAGTTGATCTGCCCAAAATGGAATCAACGCAGTTGGCATCGCAAAAAAACATAGCCGCTAAATCAACAAGGTAGGTTCCTAATAAATCTTTTCGGTTATAGGCATATTTAATACCCTCAATTAACCCTGCCAGAGATGGCTTTTTCGCCTCATGTGAAGGTGGAATTTTTTTCATCATTGCAATTAAAATCATGGAAATTACAAAGGTAGCAATGTCAGCGGCATAGCCAACGGCAACTGAATATGTGGCAATTAATACGCCGCCAATTGTTGGGCCAACGACGACGCCGAGCTGCCAACGAAAACTCATTAACGCCGCCGCCGCGGCCATGTCTTCGTGATCAACTAATCGCGGAAGGGCTGCTTGCATGGCCGGTTGGCGCAGGCCGCTGACCGCGGCAAATAATCCCGAGACGACGTAGATCAGCAAAAGATTGGGTTCGGCCAGTAAGGAGTTGAGCAGTAGCAAAACCGTGAAGAGAAGCGAAAGGCCTTCGGTCACCCAGATAAGTTTTTTTCGATCTAGTTGAAGCTCTGCTCCGAAGTTGGGAATGCGCCAGAGCGCACATCATCGGCAAATTCAGTAGTTGCCGCCAACATTTCGGCCCGCAGATTTCGATAGGCCTTGGCAAGTTTTGGAGCTTTTTTTGTAATCCCCATTAAATCTGTCCAGACCAAAACTTGCGCATCACAATCGACTCCGGCCCCAATTCCAATCACCGGAATTGTGAGGGTTTGTGTAATTGTGGCCGCCAAAGTTGACGGAACTAATTCGAGCACGATCGCAAAAGCGCCCGCGGCTTCTAGCGCCTTCGCCGCTTCAATAATTACATCTGCATCGGTTCGTCCCTGCACTCGGTACCCACCCAATTGATGCATCGATTGCGGGGTCAATCCCAAGTGGCCCATCACGGGAATTCCGCTACTTGTTAATTTCTTGACCGTTTCAAGATGAGCACCCTCGAGTTTTACCGCCATAGCGCCGGCCTCTTTAAAAAAGCGAGTTGATGTGGCAAGGGCTAATTCTGGTGATGCTTCATACGAGCCAAAAGGCAGGTCGGCCACAACTAATGCCCGCTTTGATCCGCGAACAACTGCGCGAGTTAACGGAATTAACTCATCAACGGTAACGGGGATTGTGTTTTCTTCACCCAAGAAATTATTGCCGGCGCTATCTCCAACTAATAAAACCGGGATGCCGGCTTCATCAAATATCGCAGCGGTCATGGATTCATACGATGTCAGCATGGCCCATTTTTCGCCACGTTTTTTTGCTTGCGCAAGATCAATAATTGTTACTCGACGATGTGTCGCTCCGCCATACAACGTTTCCATTGGGTCCTCTCCTCGAAGCCAAAAATGGTCCCCGGGTTACATGAGAAAGGGTACCCCCGTTACACTTGAAAAATGAAGTTGCGCGTGGCGCTAGCCCAAATCAACCCGACTGTTGGTGATCTTGCCGGCAATGCCCAGTTAATTGCGCAAGCAGTTGCCACGGCAAATAGCGCGAAGGCTGATCTCTTAGTTTTTCCAGAAATGATTGTGACTGGCTATCCGGTGGAGGATTTAGCGCTACGTCCATCTTTTCAGGCGGCCAGTATTTCCCAGATTGAAAAAATCGCACCATCGATTACCGGAAATCTCGTTGCTGTCGTTGGATATTTAGCTGCTGGCCCAAAAAACGCGGTGGCCATAATTCATGATGGCCAGATAAAAGCCCACTATTACAAACGCCATCTGCCAAATTATGGCGTCTTCGATGAGTATCGAAACTTTGTCGCCGGCCAAGAGAATTTAATTGTGCGCATTAAAGGCGTGGATGTTGCCGTTGCGATCTGTGAAGATATTTGGCACTCACTCGATTCCATTGCAGCTAGAACTCCAGGATTATTAGTAGTTCCTAATGGCTCTCCGTACGAGCGCAATAAAGATGACGTCCGAGTTGAGTTAGTGAAAAAGCGGGCCCAAGAAATTAACGCACCTGTTGCATATGTGAATATGACTGGTGGCCAGGATGATTTGGTTTTCGATGGCGACTCAATTGTGGTCGATGCAAGTGGAGCTGTCTTAGCGCGGTCGGCTCAGTTCAAGGATCAAATTGTTGTGGTGGATATCGATTGCCAGCCAACAACTTCAACTCCAGATCTAATTATTTCTAGCGATAGCACCCACAGTAATGAAGCTATTAAATCCGACATCGCTGAACGGGTTTCTAACCAGGCCGAAATGTGGGAAGCGCTAGTAATTGGCCTGCGCGACTATGTCACCAAAAATAAATTTAAATCTGTCGTGCTTGGTTTGTCGGGCGGAATCGATTCGGCACTTGTCGCGGCAATTGCAATTGATGCATTGGGTGCTAACTGCGTCAACGCTGTTGCCATGCCTAGCAAATATTCATCTGGCCACTCCATTGAAGATGCCCAAGCATTAGCCGATGCAACCGGGATCGCCTTTCGGATCACGCCAATTGAACCGATGGTCGATGCATATCTAAAAAACCTGGCTTTAAAAGGCTTGGCCGAAGAAAATCTGCAGGCCCGTGTGCGCGGCACGACTTTGATGGGGATCTCAAATCAAGAAGGCCATCTAGTTTTAGCCACCGGAAATAAAAGCGAGTTAGCCGTTGGGTACTCCACTTTGTACGGTGATGCCGTTGGTGGCTTTGCCCCAATCAAAGATATTTACAAGACCGATGTCTGGGCCTTATCGACCTGGCGAAATACGGTGGCAAAAGAGCGCGGGCAGGTGCCACCAATTCCGGAACGCTCGATTTGGAAAGAGCCAAGCGCCGAGCTTCGCCCAGACCAGAAAGATTCAGATTCACTGCCGGATTACATTGAATTAGATAAAGTTTTAATGGCCTATGTCGATCACGACCTTGGTCACGAGGCGCTGATTGCCGCCGGCTTTGATCCTGAATTAGTTCGCCGAGTAATCACATTGGTGGATAAGGCTGAATTTAAGCGTCGTCAATATCCACCTGGCACCAAGGTCTCGGCACGTGCCTTTGGTAAAGATCGCCGGTTGCCGATGACTTCAGGGTGGTCGCAATAGCTTGTTGCAAATGATTGGCAACTCGCTTAAATGTAAGCAATTGCTAGAATTTGGCTATGCAATCAATTATCACCTGGTTTTTTACACGCAATCGCGTGGTTGATTTTTGCCTTGCCACATCCTGTAGCTGCTAATTTATTTTTTCTAGCCAGCTTTTAAAGTTTTTGTTTAATCCATTCAAACAGTAGCCACAAGAATTCAAGGGGATAATTATGAAGGTATATGACAGCATCACAGAGGTTTTTGGCAATACACCACTTTTGCGAATCAATAAGATTAAAGATGGCGCCGCCGGAAACATCTTTGCAAAGTTAGAGTTTTACAATCCAAGCTCATCTATTAAAGATCGCTTGGGTATTGCCATGATCGATGCCGCCGAAGCAAGTGGTGAGCTAAAGCCTGGTGGAACAATCGTTGAAGCAACATCTGGAAATACAGGAATTGCAGTTGCCATGGTTGCCGCAGCTCGTGGCTACAAATCAATTATGACAATGCCCGAATCAGTTTCAAAGGAGCGTCGCAAGTTGATTCGTGCCTATGGCGCAGAATTAGTTCTTACTCCAGCAGCCGATGGTATGAAAGGCGCCGTTGCCGCCGCCGAAAAACTTGGCGCAGAAGGTGCCGTTTTGGTTCGTCAATTTGAAAATGAAGCTGGTCCGCAGATTCACTACAAGACAACGGGTGCTGAAATCTGGCGCGATACTGATGGACAAGTGGACATATTTATTTCAGGCATTGGTACGGGTGGAAC